>Ga0210388_10001207_pt1 | contig 20322 bp, 16 predicted proteins | sample IncBWC19OmetaG_FD_155485 | JGI IMG/M metagenome (GOLD analysis project Ga0210388, IMG submission 155485) | Forest soil microbial communities from Barre Woods Harvard Forest LTER site, Petersham, Massachusetts, United States - Inc-BW-C-19-O ... | reverse complement strand
CGGCATCAATACTTTATGTTCTAACCAACCATGTCGATTCATTCCGTCTGCTCCGGCTTTCATTCCCCGTAACGCATTGATTCTAAATTCTTAAAATGGAGGCGGGGGGAGTTGAACCCCCGTCCGAGAAACCTTGCGACCCGAAGACTACATGCTTAGCCCGTTCCGTTGGTTTTCGCCGGAAGAACTCAGAGCGGGCAAGACGCGCTCCCGACTAGTCCGATGATCTCGCCGCCGAATTACGGACCGAAACGCGGCAGCCAGCCTACTGTGTGACGCCTCATCCCAAGCGCGTAGGTAACGCCGGGGGAGACGCGCAGCTTACTTTTGGTTAGGCTGCGAGAGCCAACTGTGAGTTGCCAGTTGTGTTGTTTCACCCTATTACGGGCGGGTGAGACCCGGCATGCCTTCGAGCAGCGGCAGTTTCCGTCGAAACCGTGTCGCCCCCGTTGGAGAGTCCAGAATACCACCTCGCGCCGGCACGAAGCAAAAACGAGGCCTGAGAGTACATCGTGACACGCGGTTTCGACAGCCCCATCCGTGCTAGCATCGGTCTGGAGGCAGTGGATGCGCTTTCTGTTTCTCTTTCTCGCGTTCTTCTTCGTAATCGTATGGGTGTTTGCCTTCGTGGCATTTCATGTGGCGAGTTTTTTCATCCACATATTTCTCGCTCTGGCGCTGATCTTCTTCGTCGTCCATCTGCTCCGGCCGCGCCGCGCTTCCTAGCCCGACGAATTCCCGATCGCGGTCTAATGACCGTGCGCGTCTTTCGAGCTCACAATGGCTTCGTCGTTCGTCTCGGTGCCGAAGGGCGGAGTGTCATGCGCCCCGGGCTTCAAGACCGCCGCGAACACCACTGCCGCAACCGCCACCACAATGAGTTTTACAGCCAGCATGATATTGAGCGCGAATACGACCATCGCAGTCAGGGCTACATAAGCGAGAAACAGGAGCGGTCCAAAATATTTGGCGAAGAGCCTTCCATCGTGCATTGCATGCCTCCGTTTTCAGGGCTCAACGAAACGCCAGCCGGCGATCGAAGGGCCGGGAATCACCGGTCGTCCGAGGTTAGATGCGGCGCCGGGCTCAGCGGGTCAGGAACGCAATCAGAGGAGCGTACGCGGGGTATTGCGCGCTGAGTACGTCGCGTTTTCCGGGCTCAAATTCTTTGGGATCGAAGCCGGGTGCCATCGTGGTGCCCATCAATGCGAATTTTCCGCCAGGGGCCAGCCGCGAACCCTGCCAGGTCCCGCCGGCCACGGTCTGCTGCACGCGCATCCCGCCATCGAGGTTCTGTCCGAGCAGCAGCGCTTCGGCCGTGCCATCGGGCTTCAGCATGAGCATTTCGACTGGGTCACCCAGATAGAAATGGTAAACCTCGTCGCCCGTGAGCCGGTGCATGGCCGAAAAAGTGTCCGGAGTCAGCATGTAATAGATCGCACTCGATAAAGCCGATCGGTAGGACTCTGCAAACAATCCGCCCTCAACTTCCAGCGGCCTAAGCTTCAACAACTCCTGGACCTGCTTGGCGGTCAACATCGCGCCTGAAATTCCCCCCGTTTTGTGCCTCGAAGATACGAACCCGCGCCGGGGAAGGCAAGCGAAACCTCGGTCCAAAGTCTGAATGAGCGCCCTAACCCTTTTCTCCTGTTCGCCCAGCCGCTTCACCGCCTGGAACTACCGCAGGGAAAGTCAGTTGACACCCCCGCAACCCGACTCATAATTTAAGGTAGGTAGGATCGCTTGAAAGAACGCAAAGGAACTCTCGAGCAGGCCCTCGAAGAAGCCGTTTCCCGGGCTTTGCGCGATAATTTGGCCCCGCTGCAGCGGACCGCCGACGACCTCCACCAGGCCTACGCGGACCTCGTCGCGGCATGCTCCTCCAGCCGGCCGAGCAACGCGCTGCCGGCGATGCTCCGCGCGCAGACCGCCGCATCGGCCCTTGCCGCAGGCCTTTCCGTGCTTTCCAATTTCGTGGCCGTGGCGTTGAATCCGCGGGATGGCAAAGGCTCCGAGGAACAATCCGCTACAGCCGTGGCGGACTGGGAACCCGAGCCGGTCGCCCTAGCACCGCCGCCGCTCCATGTGCCTCCGCCGCCCGAACTCAAGCCAAACCCCGACGAAGAGCCGCTCGCGACCCAACCCGCGGAAGAATCCGTCGAAGCCCCCGCGGAGATCCCCGTTCACCGAGCGGTGATCGAGGAGCCGGTCACAGCGGAACCGATCGCGGGCGCGGAGACTTCGCACGAAACGGCCGCATTTGATCCCTCAACGCTTCCAACGGAGCTTCGCGACCTGCATCGCCGCGCCAGCCGCGTCGCCAAAGTGGCCATGCAGGACATTAAATTACTGCGTCCCAAAGACGTCGGCCTGGGCCGCGAAAACAAAGACATCTGTCATCGGTTGCGCTCAGACATTGACAAAGCCCGCAAAGAATACGACCGCCGGTTCCGTGCGATTCAGGACCATCCCGTGGATTATTTTCACCACTGGATGCTGGAGATTCTTGCAGAGGGCGACGCCGAAGCTCTCGGCGAATATCCCTATCCCTCGCCCGTTCTGCGGCACTAAGATTATTCACATGGGATCGCCTCGCCGGTTCATCCGCTTGGCCGGAGCAGTATGGCTGGTGTGTTCGATTTGCGCTGCGCAGACCAAGCCTACCAAACCATCCGCGAAGCCAGCTGCGAAGCCCTCTGTGGCGCCCACCAAGCAGGCTTTCACCGCTGACCAGCTTGAAAAACTTGCGCGCGCGCTGAAACTGCCGAACCCTTCCGCGGCGTATGCGCAGCTGAGCGCCGTCGCCATGCGGAAATCTTCCGGTACGCTCGGAAACCGGGCGGCCCTCGCACTCGGTTACTACGACTACGGGAAAGGGAACTACCCCTCGGCGGCCAAGTGGCTGGCCAGGGCCGAAAGCGATCCGTTGCTGGCCGACTACGCCCTGTATTGGATCGCGGAAACGGAGCTCGCATCAGGCCACAGCGCCGACGGCCTCGCGTCGTTCGAGAAATTTCGCAAGCAGTACCCCGATTCAGTTTTGACCGATCAGGTGCTGCAATCGCTCGGCGACGCGGCGCTTGCCGCAAATCAACCGGCCGACGCTGCGGCTGAACTGGACGCATATTCGCAGACCACGCAACGTCCCGGCCTGTTGCTCCTGCGCGGCGAGGTGAGGGAAGCGACGGGCAAGACGCTCGATGCCATCGCCGACTATCAAGCTGTCTACATGCGTTTCGCCACCAGCGAGCAAGCGCGCCAAGCCGGGGTCAAACTCGGTTTTCTGCGCAGCTCCATGGGCGCGACGTATCCGCCGCTTGCGCTCGATCAGCGCCTCACACACGCCGCAATGCTTTTCGGAGCGAAAAGCTGGAGCGACGCTCGCAGCGAATACGCGGCGCTGCTGCCGGAGCTGGCCGGCTCCGATCATGAACGCGCGCAGCTGCGCATTCTCGAATGTGGCGTTTCGCAGGGCTCGGGTCAGGGTGAAATAGCGGCGCTGCAAATCACCGATCCCGACGTAGACGCCGAGCGTTATGAAGCTCTCGCGGAATCCTACCGCGCGCAGCAACAGGAACCGCAGATGATCGCGGCGGTCGAAGCTGTTATCACGCGCGCTCCTTCGAGTCATTGGGCCGAATCGGCATTGTTCCTCGCCGGGAATTACTACTGGGTGCAGCTGGATCGCGACCGCGCCTCGAGTTACTACAAGCGGCTGGAGGAGAATTTTCCCATGTCGACAAACGCCGCTGCGGCGCAGTGGCGCGTCGCATGGTCGGCCACTCTGAAGCGCCAGGCGGAGGCGGCGGCGCTGCTCGAGGACCAGTTGCGCCGTTTTCCCGGCTCGACTTACACGCCGGACGCACTCTACTGGCTCGGCCGCCTCGCGGAAGAAGCTGGCGTCCAGCCGCTTGCGCGCGGCTACTACGCGAAACTCGAGGAGCGCTACCCCCAAAATTATTTCGAAGCGCAAGCCGTCCTGCGCAGCAGCAAGCTGGGTCCCGGCCCCGTTCAAAAATCCGACGTGCTCGGTCTGATTCCGCCCGTTGCCGCAATACCCAGCCTCGACGGGCCGATCCCGATCGCCGCAGCGGGCCGGCAGGCGCGCGCCGACGCGCTGCGTTCGATTGCCTTCGATGCCTCCGCGGAGCTGGAATTGCGCGCTGGCTATGCCGCCACGGGTGAGCCGCGATTGCTTCTGGAAGCCGCGCAATCCGCCGTTGCCGCGGGCCACTATGGCGCCGCCATCGTCACCGTACGCCAGATTTTTCCGCAGCTGGAATCGCAGCCATTTTCTGACGTCCCGCGCGACGTCTGGCGCGTGGCCTACGCACTCCCCTACGAAGCTTCGATTCGCCGCTGGTCCGCTAAAGCGGGAGTGGACCCAATGCTCGTAGCCGGGTTGATTCGCCAGGAATCGGCGTTCGAGCCCGAAGCGCGCTCCGGCAAATCGGCTATCGGGCTCATGCAGCTGATCGGGCCGACGGCGCGGCTGCTCGCCCGTCAGGAAAAAATCAAGTATTCGAGCGCACGCCTCACCGATCCCGATTACAACGTCCACCTCGGCACCACGTACGTCGCCAATCTCGTCAAACAATTTGGCGGCGCGGAATCGGCGCTGGCCGCGTACAATGCCGGAGAAGACCGCGTGACACTTTGGACGGCGGGGCAGTCCTACCGCGAGACCGCTGAATTCGTGGACTCGATTCCGTTCACCGAAACGCGCCAGTACGTGCAGATCGTGACGCGCAACGCGGATATCTATCGCCGGCTTTACGGAGCCCAACAAGATGAACCTCGTCCAACCCGGTCGCGTCGCGGCCGCTAGCCCGAAGCTTTCCTCGAAGGCAGAACGATTTACCGAATCCGTGATTCGTGAAATGACGCGGCTGGCGATCCGCCACGATGCCGTCAATTTGTCCCAGGGTTTTCCCGATTTTCCCGCGCCAGCGGAGATCAAGCGCGCGGCGCAGGAAGCAATTGCAGCCGACATCAACCAGTACGCCGTCACCTGGGGCACGAAAAAATTCCGCGACGCGATTGCCGCGAATTTCGAGCGCACCCAAGGAGGCGTCGTCGATCCCGAGCGCGAGATCACCGTTTGCTGCGGTTCGACCGAGGCGATGATGTCCACCATGCTCGCGATCATCAATCCGGGCGACGAAGTGGTGGTCTTCGAGCCCTTCTACGAAAATTATGGGCCCGACGCGATCCTTTCCGGCGCCACACCGCGGTTCGTGAAGCTGCGTCCGCCGGATTGGACTTTTGATCCCGACGAGCTGGCCGCTGCGTTCGGCCCGAATACGAAAGCGATCATTCTCAACACGCCGAACAATCCCACGGGAAAGGTTTTCGAGCGGGCCGAATTCGAAAAGATTCGCGACCTCTGCCTGAAGTGGAACACCTTCGCCATCACCGACGAAATATACGAGCACATGCTCTACGACGGTGCGAAGCACATCTCGCTCGCCACGCTCGACGGCATGCACGACCGCACCATCACCATCAACGCGCTGTCGAAAACCTATAGTGTCACGGGCTGGCGGGTGGGCTGGGCAATTGCGCCGCCGGAAGTGACGGCGGCGATCCGCAAGGTGCACGATTTTCTAACGGTGGGAGCAGCCGCGCCCCTGCAAGAAGCAGGCGCCTTGGCTATGAATTCGCCCACGAGTTACTACGATTCGATTGCGACGGAATACCTGGCACGGCGCGACCGCCTGTTGGGGATTCTGACGGGCGCCGGTTTCAAATGCTTCAAGCCGCGCGGCGCGTACTACATCATGACGGACATTTCCGCCTTCGGATTTCCCGACGACGTGACTTTCGCAAAACATCTGGTAACGGAAATTGGCGTCGCCGCCGTCCCTGGATCAAGCTTCTATCTCGACCGCGCGGAGGGCCGCAACCATCTGCGCTTCACGTTCTGCAAGAAGGAATCAACGTTCCAGGCCGCCGCCGAGCGTCTCGCCAAGCTTCGGGCGAGGTAACTCTCCATCTACGGCTAGGCAAGATCGAATGACTGCAGATAATTCGGTATCGTGACATTCGGCCAGCGGTGCTGCGCCACAATCGCGTCGCGCAGGGCAGTCAGGCCACTCGGCTCGCCGTGGATCATGAACGTTTGCTTGGGAGCCGCCTGGAATCCCGAAACCCACCGCAGCAGTTCGCTCTTTCCCGCGTGCGCAGAAAGCTGGCCTAGCTCGACCACTTCGGCGCGGACCGGCACCTGTTCGCCGTGAATGCTCAGGAACTTCGCGCCATTCTGCAGCGCGCGTCCGCCCGACCCTTCCGCCTGATAACCCACCAGCAGAACCGCGCTGCGCGAATCCGGCAATCGCTTCGCCAGATGATGCAGCACGCGCCCGCCGGTGATCATGCCGCTGGCCGAAATAATGATGCAGGGCGAAACCACGTCGTTGATTTTCTTCGAATCCTCCACCGTTCGCGTCAGGTGCACGTTCTTCACGCTCAGCGGGTCGTCGCTCGATTGCTGCCTGAGATCGTGATCGGTGCGATGGCGCACGTACATCTCGGTGACGTTGATGGCCATCGGGCTGTCCACGAACACGGGCATGATGGGAATGCGTTTCTGGTCTTCGAGGACGCGCAGGTAGTACATCAGCAGTTGCGTGCGGTCCACGGCAAACGCAGGAATCACCACCGAGCCGCCGCGTTTCGCCGTGCGGTTCACCACGTTGGCAAGCTCATCGAGCACCGAGCCGCTCGGGTGCTCGCGATCTCCGTACGTAGACTCGCATAGCAGGAAATCGGCGCGCGCAGGCGATTCAGGATCCTTGAGGATCGGCTGGTCATAGCGCCCGATGTCACCGGAGAACACAATCACTTTCTGCTGGCCGTTTTCGGTGACGGTCAGCTCCAGCCAGGTCGCACCCAGGATATGGCCCGCGTCGTGCGGCCGCACCGAGAATTGCGGGCTGATCTTGAAAACGTCATTGCTCGGAATATCGCGGAATTGGGTTAGCGTTGCCTGCGCCTCCGCCACGGTATAGAGCGGTAACGGCGGCTTGTGGCTGCTGTAGTGTTTTTTCGCCGCGTACTGCGCGTCCTCTTCCTGCAGGTGCGCGGAGTCGGGCAGCAGCAGCTGGCACAGCTCGCGCGTTGCCACGTTCGCGTAGATCGGGCCGTGATACCCGTTTCGCGTCAGCCGCGGCAGGTAGCCGGTGTGATCGATGTGCGCATGCGTCAGCAGAACCCAATCGATCGTGGCCGGATCGATCGGCAATTTGTCCCAGTTGCGCTGTTTCAGATCTTTCGCGCCTTCGAAAAGCCCGCAATCGACCAGCAGCTTCTTGCCTTCTGCTTCGAGCAGATATTTCGAGCCGGTAACGGTGCCGGCCGCACCAAGAAAAGTTATTTTGGGCATGGGACCGTATTTTAGGACGCAACTCAGCCCGAGAAGATTTTATTTTTCCTGTGTTGCGTGACTGCCCAGGCCGCCGGAACCAGGACAGCACGCGAAATTACGCTGCGCCCGCGGTTTGACGCTTTCCGCCGCCGGGTGCTATAAAAGCATAGCTGTTTTTCTTTCCGGTGGGGCCGTGGCGCAGTTGGGAGCGCGCCTCGATGGCATCGAGGAGGTCGAGGGTTCGAATCCCTTCGGCTCCACCATTTTTACAAAACTGGAAATTCCGTATGCGGCGAGATCCCTGAGCGCTGCCGAGCCGATCATCGGGGCGAGACGTGGCTTCTCGTTCGCGGGATGTTTTCCAGGCATGGCCCGAACGGACGACGTGTTAACCTATTGTAAATAATGCTCTTACCGGATTCCGGCACCTGTTCTAAATCAGTACCTCCGTCCCGTTCTCTTTTACGCGATTTTTCTGCTATTCTTTGCAACATCGTGAGTTGTTTCGGTGTCTAACTCTTCTATAAACGCCGCCTCAGGGAGCGCGTCGGCAATGGGCGAACTGGCACACAGTCTGCCGTGGGTACGCGATGAAGGCGAGCTTGTCACGGAGCTTCAGGCCGGCTCCGATTCCGCTTTCGACTACTTGGTCACTTACTATCACTCGAGCGTCTTCAACCTCGTGTACGGAATTCTGTCCGATCGCGCCGACGCGGCCGACGTGACGCAGGAAGTTTTTTTGCACGTGTTCCGTGGCATTCGTGGTTTCCGCGGCGGCAGCTCGCTGAAGACCTGGCTATACCGGATCTCCGTCCGCCAGGCGCTAAATCATCGCCGCTGGTGCTGGCGCCATCACCGGATGCAGACTTCGATCGATACGGAAGATTCCGAGCACAACGCGGTGCTCGAGCTGAAGGATGAAGAAGCAACACCGTACGAGCAATGCGCCGCGCATGAGACGCAGATCACCGTCCGCCGAGCGCTCGCCAGCGTAGGGCCTGTTTTCCGCAGCGCCGTGATTTTGCGCGATCTGGAAGGTCTGTCGTACGAAGAGATCGCGGAAGTTTTGGAGGTCTCCGTCGGAACCGTGAAATCCAGAATCATGCGCGGGCGCCGCATGCTCAAGGAAATTCTCGATCCGTTGCTGCGCGCAGCCCAGCCGGAATCCCGCGAAGCGCAAGCTGGCGAATCGGGCGCTATTGCTGCGCCGCTAAGCCTCGCGGCGCGCCGCGCACTGCGCCGACGCGCTGAACCGCAATTCGCTCCGCGGACCGAGTCTGGCGAATCCGCAGGCGCCAATTCCGGCGCCGCGGTCGAAATGCACGGGGGAAGCCGGTGAACTGCCGCGAAGCACAACATAGTCTCCCCGGCTACATCGACGGAGCCATCCGCCCGCGCGAACGCGCGATGCTGCGCGAGCACCTGGAAATTTGCGCCGCTTGCCGCCGGGAGCTGTCGCACTACCGCCTGCTCGCCACGCATTTGGCGGGTGTTGCGCCCGTTCGGCCGCCGGCCGAGCTCGTCGCACACATTCGCGCCCGCGCCGCGCAGGCCCGCTCGCCGTGGGCATTTGTGGTCCGCGCCTGGCATCGAGCGCTGCTGACCTCGCAAAATATTCTCGAGCCGCTCGCCGTCCCGGCAACAGGTGGCGTGCTCACCGCGATCGCCGTTTTCATGCTCGTCGTGCAGAGCATGCTCGTCGGCATGCCCATCGGCCAGGTACGCGCCGACGACTTGCCCCTGAATCTCGTTCAGCCCGCGCAGCTTGAAAGTCTCGCTCCGTTCCCGGTTCCGGGCGTCAGCGACGGCAAGATCGACGCGTCTCCGCTTCTCGTCGAAGCCACGCTGGACGCGCAGGGTGGGGTGGTCTATTACAAAATTCTCTCCGGTCCCAACGATGCCGCTTCACAGCGCCAGCTCGATCAAGTTCTGCTGTTCTCTCGCTTCCGTCCGCAGCTCGGATTCGGGCGTCCGATGGGTGGTGGACGCGTCCTGCTGAGCTTCAGCGAGGTTCGCGTCCGGGGCTAGACTGCCGCGCGGATTCCAAGCGATCAACCTCGCCCGATTCTTGACTCCGATCCAGCGTCTCGCTACAGTTCCAGCGTATTGGTGGGTTCCGCGTGCCGATGAGGTCAATCCGGGGAATGCTCTCGCTGTTCGAACGGAATCCCAAAACAGAGGAAAATTGAGCAATCGGCCCATCCCGTATTCCGTTTATCGGCTGGCGCGCCCGTGTCTTGTGATCTTTCTCGTCGCCGGGACCATCGCTTTTGGCGCAACAGCCCGAAAATCCCAGGCGCAACAAGTGCAGCAGCCGCAATTTGTGGAAGTCGGCGACAACGGAATCAGCGTCCAACCCAGCGAACAGATTTTCGACACCATGTGCGCGCTCGACGCCGCAGGGTTCGAAGCAGACGAGAGCACTCTGGGCGAAATGCCCGCCCGCCTGGCGTTGCGTCAGCAGATGCTTCAGCTGCGAGGATCCGCTGCGGAAGCCATCCGCCATTTCTACCGCGACCACGTTCTCGCCAGTCCCACCGAGACATTGACGCCGTTCATGACCTTCGCTCTCGTGTCGGGCCCGGCGCCCGGCTTTGACCTGCCGGACAATCGCGACATGCTTCCTCCTTCCGTGCTGACGATTGACGGTTTTCAGCCCCTGCTCACTGATTTCTACCGCGAGGCAAACCTCAGCGCGCGCTATACCGCCGTCGAGCCCGAATCCCAGCCGATGATCGTCAATTTCCGCGCGGCGCTTCGGCGTATCGTCACGATCTCGGACGCCTATCTTCGCGAAGTGCAAAAACCGGCCAATGGCCGTTCCTTCACCGTCTACGTCGAGCCTCTCGTCGGCGCTCGCACGAATTTCCGCAACTCCGGCAAGGCCTACGCGATCGTGGTCGGCACGCTCTCTGAGGCTTCCGCCGACACAATTCAGCACGCCTATCTCCACTACATGCTCGACGGTTTCGTGCTTCGATATCGTCCCGCCGTGGACACCAAGCGGGCGTTGCTTGCCGTCGCCGCGCGTGCCCCGCAGCTCCCCGTCGAGTACCACGATGATTTCGTTTCTTTCTTTGATGAATGCCTGATCCGCGCCGTCGAACTGCGCCTGCACCACGCCTCGGGGGAGCAGCTCGAAACACAGCTGAGGAACGAGGACGAAGCTGGCTTCATCCTCGTTCGCCCGCTCGTCGCGCAGCTTCTGAAATTCGAAAAGGACGCCCCGGCGATGTCCTACTATTTTCCGGGCCTGATCGTCGGCATTGACGTTCAAGGCGAACAAAAGCGCCTCGAAAGCGTCAAGTTCGCGTCCGCCGACGCGCCACCCGTCCTCAGCGCCCACGGCCAATCCGTCGCGCCCGAGCCATCCGAGCTCGAAGCCCTCGTCGCGCGAGGGAATCGTCAAATAGCCAGCCAGGACGCGGAAGGGGCGACAGCTACTTTTCAAACCGCTCTCGAGAAGTATCCGAACGATCCGCGCGTGATGTACGGCATGGCCATCGCGTCCGTGCTCTCGGGCAAAGCCGAACGCGCCCGCGAACTGTTCGAGCTACTCGTCTCTGGTCGCGCCGCAGCGGGCGCTCCGTCCGGCAGTCCGGCCGATCCGTCGATCCTGGCATGGTCCCACGTCTATCTCGGCCGCATCGACGACCTTGAGGACGAGCGCGACCTCGCCGTCGACGAATATCACGCCGCTCTCGCCGTGCCCGGCGCTCCTGAGACTGCGCGCGCTGCCGCCCAGGCCGGCGTCGAAACGGCGTACAAACCCCCGGCGCGTCCCGGCGACTCGCAGCAACCCCAACAATGAACCGAGCGTCTCATGCTATCGTTTCGTCCGGAAGTGACCAGCGAAACCGAGGAGGACCGCATCGCGTGAAGAGATCATCGATTCACTTCGCACCGGGGGCCTTGTCTGTTGCGTTCTCAGCCGTGTTGCTCGCTTCGCCCCCGTCGCATGCTCAAGGAATGTCGGGCGGCCGTCAGGCCACCCCGGCCGGGCCTTCGACGGACATGCAGCAGACGGAGCTACACGAGTTGACCGACGTGCAGCGGCAGCCGGGCGTAAAAATCGATCCGAAAGAGCAAGCCGCCTACGACGCCTTCTATCACGTGAACTCCGAAAACCTTGATAAGAAGATCCAGCTCGGCGACGCGTTCCTCGCGAAATATCCATCCAGCGTTTTCGACGAAGCCGTCGACGCCGGCCTGGTGAGCGTCTACTTCGAGAAGCAGGACTGGAAGAATTTCTACTCCACGGCGGACAAAGCCCTGGCGCTGAAACCGGACGACGTGGACGTCCTGGCCACCGAAGGCTGGGTCATTCCCCATTTCTATAATCCGCACGACGAAAACGCGGACGAGCAGCTGAATAAAGCCGAGACCCTTGAAAAGCACGCGATCGAAGTTCTCGCCACCATGGCAAAACCGGCCTCACTGACCGACGCGCAGTTCGCCGCGTCGAAATCGCAAAAAGCCACGCAGGCCCACAGTGCCCTGGGACTGGTCTATTTCCGCCGCGAGGACTACGCCAATTCGGCCGCCGAGCTCCAGCAGGCGATGCAGGGCGGTGGGGGTCCCGATCAGACCGATCTATACGTTCTGGGAATCGATTATCAGAATCTAAATCGCTTCAGCGAAGCCGCCGATATGTTTGGCCGCTGCGGCCAAGCCATCGGAAACCTGACCGATCGGTGCAAGGAGAGCGCCGACGAGGCAAAGCATCAGGCCGCCCAGCCAAAGTAGTGAGCAATTCATCCCACGCAGGAAGGACACAGAACATGAAGGCCCGTCAAACTTTTATCGCCATGCCGGCGCTGCTGCTGCTCGCGGCATCGTTTCAACTCTGCTTTTCCGCCGCCGCTCTCGCGCAGGGCACCAACCCCAATTTCGTTACTGGCAAGGAAGATCAACAAAATCAGGATCAACAGTTGAAGCAAAAGACCCTTCAGGGCGACCAGCAGCCGCCGCCCGCCGCCCCGAAGGTCGATCCTGCCGAAGAAGCTGCCTACAAGGCTTTCTTCGACGCCGGCGCCTCCGCTCCCGACAACCGGATTCAGCTGGGCAACGATTTCCTCGCGAAATACCCCATGAGCCGCTACGCCGAATCCGTTTACGCCGGCGTCGTGCAGGCCTACTACGCCAAGCAGGACTGGAAGGATTTCTACGCCACGGCGGATAAGGGTATCACCGCATATCCCGACGATGTCACCATGCTCGCCATCGTCGGCTGGGTGATTCCGCACGTCTTCGACCCAACCTCGCCCGACGCCTCCGCCAATCTCGACAAAGCCGAGAAGTACGAGAAGCACGCCATTGACGTGATCGGCGCGATGCCGAAGCCTCCCGCCCTCACCGACGATCAGTTCGTTCAATCCAAATCGGCGGTGCTCAGCGAAGCTCATAGTGGTCTCGGGCTTGTCTATTTCCGCAAGCAGCAGTGGGTCGACTCTGTTTCCGAACTCCAGCAGGCCACTCAGTCCGCTCCGTCTCCCGATGCCACCGACTTTTTTGTCCTCGGCATCGATCTCGACAAGCAGAGCAAGTATCCGGAAGCCATCGAAGCCTATACGAAGTGCAGCCAGATCATGGGGGGCCTTCAGGATCGCTGCAAGCAAAGCGCTGAAAACGACAAGAAGCAGCAGGCGAAGTAGCCGAGAGAGGCGATCCCGCGATGACCGCAGAGGAGCTCGGCGCGCTTGAGACGTTGCTCGGCCATCGCTTCGAGAAGCCCGAAAGGCTCGAGCGTGCACTCACGCACCGGTCCCATCGCCAGAATTCCGGAGATATCGACAACGAACGGCTCGAATTCCTGGGCGACCGGGTTCTTGGCCTGGTCGCCAGCGAATTTCTCTTCGCATCCTCTCCCGACTGGGATTCTGGCCAGCTCTCGAAAGGTCTGGCCCGTCTGGTAAGCGCGTCTTCGATCCACGGTGCAGCTCGCCGGCTCAAGCTCGGCGGCCATCTGCGGCTCGGCCCGGGCGAGGAAAAAACCGGCGGCCGCGAAAAAAAGCGTCTGCTCGCGGACGCCTACGAAGCGGTTGTCGGCGCCATCTATCTGGACGCCGGTCTGGCGGCTGCTGCCGCCTTTCTCCGCCGCAGTCTACTCGATGGGGCTCTCGCTGACGGCGTCGACGGTCTCGAACGCTCCGACTTCAAATCCGCGTTGCAGGAATGGCTTCAGCAGCGCGGCCTCGGCGTCGCCATTTACCGCGTGCACAGCGAATCGGGTCCGGATCATAATAAGACCTTCGAAGTCGATGTCTGGCATCAGGGCCGCAAGCTCTCCTCCTCCGCCGGACTCAGCAAGAAAGAGGCAGAACAAGCCGCGGCGCGTCTGGCCCTCGAGGCGCTGGCACAGACCGGTGAAAGCATCTGAATGGAATCGACCGAAACCAGCGCCATGATCCACGGCCCCGAAGAAACCCTGCCTCCCCTCGCCCCGCCGCCGCGCACAGTGGTCGATCGCTCGGGTTACGCGGACGTCGTCGAATCGCTTCTCGTCACCGTGTTGCTGGCTCTGTTCGGAACCACGTTTATCCTCCAGGCCTTCAAGATTCCTTCGCAGTCCATGGAGCCCACGCTTCTTGTCGGCGACCATCTACTGGTCAACAAATTCGTCTTCGGTGGTACGGGCGCGTGGTACGAAAAATTTCTGCCCTATCGTGAAGTCCGCCGCGGCGACATCATCGTCTTCAAATTTCCCTTCGACGATCATCCGCACTACGTCAAGCGCGTGATCGGTTTGCCCGGCGACCACATCCGCATCGTCAATCAGCAGGTTTTCGTCAACGGTGGGCTGATTAACGAGCCCTACGTCGTCCACGATCCCTCGCAGGACGATTCCTTTGCCGATAACTTTCCTCCCATCAATGAAGATTTCAGGCGTTACGCACTGCGCCCCGAGTGGGCGGACGAAATCCTGGAGCACGTCCAGCACGCTGCGCTCATCGTTCCGCCAGACCACTATTTCGTCATGGGTGACAACCGCGACCGCAGCTGGGACAGCCGCTACTGGGGATTCGTCGATCGCCGCGCCATCATGGGCCGCCCCATGGTGATTTATTGGTCCGTCCAGGCGACTGCGGAGGACTACAATGATCGCAGTCTCGTCGGCGCCATCCGCGGGATTGGCGACGGTTTGATCCATCTCACCAGCCGCACCCGCTGGCACAGGATGTTGCGCGAGGTTCACTGATCGCCGCCGCTTCCGTGCGGACATGAATCGCCGGGTGCTGCCCAGTCCACGATGTCTGAAACTATCACAGAAACGATTCCCCGCCAGGAAGCTGTCCCGCCGGATCCGTCGCAGACTCGCGCGTCCACCCGCTGGATCAAACGGATCGCCCTGCTGATCGTGATTCTCTGGGTCGCGTCGGAATCCGCGTCGCTGGCCGTTCAACATACCGGCATCCGCAAGATTCTGACCGCGCACCTGCAATCCGCGTTTGGCCGTCCTGTCGACGTAGGCGGTTACGCTTTCAGCCTGTGGGATGGCTTTGCGCTCGAGGCAAATTCGGTCATCGTTCAGGAAGATCCCCGTTTCGGCCAGGAATATTTCCTTCGCGCCGACTCGATGACCGTTCGCCTCCGCTGGACCAGCCTGCTGCGGGGGCGCGTCGAATTCGGCACTCTTTCGCTGAGCCGCCCCAGCCTGAATCTGGTGCGCAATGTTGCGGGCGACTGGAATCTCACCGAGTGGCTTCCGCAGCCAGGCGCCCGCCCCGCGTCGCCGGTGCCCGTGGGTCCGGCGTTTCCCTCCTCGGCGCTCCGCTTTCGCCGCGTGGAAGTCGACGGCGGCCGCATCAACTTCAAGAACGGCGACGAAAAGCTTCCGTTCGCTTTCGTCGACCTGCAGGGAACTGTGGAGACCGATCGGCCCGGACGCTGGCGCATGAATCTGGAAGCCACTCCCTGGCGTGCCGCCGTCGTCACGCAGCAGGCCGGGACGATTCATTTTTCGGGAGATTTCGGCGGCACTTCATCGCGCCTTCGTCCTGCGCTGTTCGACATTAACTGGGCCGATGCGTCCATTTCGGACGTGCTGCGCCTCGCCACTGGAAACGACGACGGTATCCGCGGCGGTATCGCGCTCGCGATCGATGCTCGCACCGGCGACAGCGGCGATGCCTGGACTTTGAAGGCCCGCGCGCGATTGCAGCAAATTCATCGGTGGGATCTCGCTCCGCGTTCCGATAATCCTTCGGTCAATCTGAGCGCTCTCGCGATCTGGAATCCCTACGCGCCGTCTGTCGAAATCTCAGAGGCCTCGCTCGACGCGCCGCATTCTCACGCCGAGGCGACGGGAACTCTCAACTGGGCCCAGGAGCCCCAGCTTGCCAAACGGTCGGTTGCGCCGACGCGCGTCATTTTCTCGGACGCAGGCATTGATATGGCGGACATTTTGGCCTGGGTCGCCGCATTTCATTCCGGCATGGCGCCCGGTCTGAATGCCCGCGGCTTTGCACACACTCACGCGGAGTTCTCAGACTGGCCGCCTCGCCTGACGAGCGCAGTGGTTTCAAGCGCCGGCATCGATGTGTCAGCGCCTGGCCTTCGCCGCCCCGCGCACCTTGGCGAACTCAGCCTGCGCTACGACAACGGCTTCGTCTCATTTCCTTCGGTAGCCTTGAATTTCGGGCCGCCCGAGAATGCGCTCCATTTCGAGTCCCCGCCGCAATCGGGACGCGGCGCATTCAACCTCTTGGATGTTTCCGCGAACGTCTCCGACGTTCACGAAGTGATCGCCGCAGCGGCCGCACTCGGATGGAATGTCGCGCGGGGCTGGGATGTTTCCGGACCCGTCCGCGCCGACCTGCGATGGCAGGGCGCTAAATATCCTTGGTCCGCGGCGCCGGTCGGCTTCATAAATTGGGGGGCGGGCCCGGGCGTCGCGACGCTTCGCGTGCCATTCCTGAATCAGCCGATCGGAGGGATCAACGCGGTCACCGAATGGAAGCCGGGCTCGCGCCACGTCGCGCTGGCATCGGCGGAAGCTTTCGGCGCGCACTGGAGCGGCTCGTTCGACCGCCGCTACAATGGAAATGACCCTGCCGGCGAGTGGCAGTTTTCTCTCTCGGCCGACCGACTCGCCGCCGCCGACCTTGACCGATGGCTCAATCCCGCTTGGCGCGAAAGTTTCATTGACCGCGTGCTGCCGTTTCTCAATTCGCGCTCCCCGAGCACGGCCGCGCCGGAATCTCTCCGCGCCTCGGGACATCTGGCGCTCGATCAGTTCGCGCTCGCTCCTCTCGCCATCCGCAAGCTCCAGGGCGACCTGAAAATCGACGGCCGCCGCCTCGCGTTCGAAAACGCGACCGGTGAGTTCTACGGGGGGCAGATCGCGGGTACTCTCGCCGCCAACGTAGCGGCCGTTCCCATCTATCGCGCGAATCTGGACTTTACGCGCATCGACGCAGCGTCGCTCGTCGCGACGACGCCCGCCCTCGCCGGCATCACCGCAAAATCCGCCGACGGGCAAATCTCGATAACCGCGACCGGCGCCAATCGCTCCGCCATCGTAGCCTCACTAACATGCCAGGGCACAGCGAGAGCGATTTCCCCGAAACTCATGAACGTCGATCTGGTGAATCCGCAGGGAAGCGGCTCGCCCGGAGCGAATTCGACTCCGTTCAATTCGGCCGAAGCGTCATTTTCTTGCGCTAACCGAAAAATTGACTTCCAGAAGCTGTCGTTGGGCCTCGGCATTGGCCTCTCGGCCACCGGTTCCGGCACCGTCGACTTCAGCCGCAATCTCGACCTGCGCCTGCAAACGCATCACGGCGGTTCGCTCAATGAAGATGCCGCCGACGGCTCCGTACGCTTGGCAGGCACGCTAGCGGATCCGCAGGTAACAACCATTGCCGCCTCCACACGCAGCTCGCGTTAGGCAGTGCCTGGTTTTCTCAGAGGCTCGGTATTTAGCGCCGCGCAGAAACTCGGCAAGCGGTTTGCCACGCATACGACCGTGTGCTAGCGTTTCGTAAATGCATGCGCGAAGTAAGGCGTTGCTCTCCATCGTGGTAATCTCATTTCTCTCACCCCCGCTCTTCGCCACCGGCCGCGTCCCGCTCACGCCGAAATTCTCCGTCGGTCAAGTCGTTCGCTACCGTATCGAATCGACCATCAAAACCACAGGCAAAACCACTAGCCCCATCGTCAATCCCGAAGGCGGATCGCAATCCAGCGGTGCCATCCACATGCAAGTCCGCCTGGAAGTGCTCTCCGTAGCAACGGATGGCAAAATTCGCCTTCGCGCCGTCTACGAAAAATCCAGCGCCGAATCGGAAACCGACGCACTCGACCTTACCGCCCGCCCCTTCGAGGCTCGTTTCAACAGCCTCGAAGGCCGAACTTTCGAATTCACCCTCGGTTCGGACGGCTCCGTCACCAACGTTCAGGACTTGACCGCGGCAGTTTCAGGCGATTCCTCAAAAGCCCTCACGCCGGAGCTTTCCTGGCTACCGGAAGTGATATCCAGCGAAAACGTTCCGCAAAAGGGTGCAGCCGTAGGCGAAAAATGGAAAAGCGAGAAGCCGGTTCCCGGCGCGCTTCTCGCCGGCCTGCTCTCGCGCTCCGAATCGACATATCTGCGCAACGAACCCTGTGGCGTATCTTCGACCGAAAATTCGGCGGCCGCCGGCTCCGCAACGCCTGCACCTTCATCCGAGGACTGCGCCGTAATCCTCACTCAATTCGAAATCTCCCGGTCAGGCTCGCCCCACTCCGACGCCACGCCGGAAGACTACCGTCGCAACGGCCTGCGTACCTCGGGCGCCTGGAACGGCACGGGCGAAAGCCTCGACTCGATCTCGCTAGTTACCGGCCTGCTGGTAAGCAGCACGCAATCCAGCACGCAGCAAATGGATTATCAGGTAGCCAGCACCTCGACCGGCTCCGCAATCCACCACACAGGCAAAACGCAATCCCAAACCCAGATCACTCTCGTGCCTGCCCAGCCCTAGCGTTGCCTCTTCGCGTTCTCCGCACGCACTGCAGTGTCTCATGTGCTCGGTGACGCGTAAAACTTGAGCTCGATTGGGTCTATCGGCGCGCTTTTGACAAAAGGCGTATAATAAAAAGTTTCGAGAGGGCCTATTTTCGGGCCCGAGGCGGCCTGCCATGAAATTCAAGCTAGCCAGCGACTACGAACCCCGCGGCGATCAGCCCGAAGCCATCTCCCAACTCGTCCGCGGCCTCACCGACGGCGACCGCCACCAGGTCCTGCTTGGTGTCACCGGTTCGGGCAAAACATTCACGATGGCGAAGGTCATCGAGGCGGTCAATCGCCCGGTCATCGTCCTGGCCCACAACAAAACCCTCGCCGCCCAACTTTTCCACGAGTTCAAATCCTTCTTCCCGCAGAATGCCGTCGAATACTTCGTCAGCTACTACGACTACTACCAGCCCGAAGCCTACGTCCCTGCCAGCGACACGTTCATCGAAAAAGAAGCCACCATCAACGACGAGCTCGACAAGCTCCGCATGTCCGCCACGCGCTCGCTCTTTGAGCGCCGCGACGTCATCGTCGTCGCCAGCGTGTCCTGCATCTACGGCATCGGTTCGCCCGAGGCCTACTACGGCATGATGCTCATGCTCGAAAAGGGCCAGCAGATCGCCCGCGAGTCGATCCTGCGCAAGCTGGTCGAAATTCAGTACGACCGCGCGGAAGACCTTCGCCGAGGCAGCTTCCGCGTCCGGGGCGACATGATCGAAATCTATCCGCCCTACGAAGAGTTTGCCCTGCGCATCGAGCTCTGGGGAAGCCAGGTCGAAACTATCCGCAAAATCGATCCGCTCACCGGGCAGATTCGCTCGCGCGACGGTGAAATCACGCGTGTCCCGATCTACCCCAAGACCCATTACGTCCTGCCCGCCGCCCAGAAAGAGCGCGCCATCCAAACGATCTATGAAGAGCTCGAATGGTGGCGGCCGGAGTTGCTGCGCCAGGGAAAAATTGTGGAAGCACAACGCGTGACCCAGCGCACGCATTTCGACATCGAAATGATGCGCACCATCGGTTACTGCCACGGCATCGAGAATTACTCGCGGCACATGTCCGGCCGCCTGCCCGGCGAAGCTCCGCCCACGCTGCTTGATTACGTTCCGTCCGACTTTCTGCTGGTGATCGACGAATCGCACCAGACCGTGCCGCAACTCCGCGGGATGTACGCCGGCGACCGTTCGCGTAAGCAGACGCTGGTTGACTACGGCTTCCGCATGCCCTCCGCGCTCGATAATCGCCCGCTCAATTTCGAGGAATTCGAGCATCGCGTTAATCAGGTGGTCTACGTATCCGCGACGCCCGGCCCCTACGAACTCACCAAATCAGGTGGCGTCGTCGTCGAGCAGGTGATTCGCCCGACGGGGCTCGTGGATCCGCAAACGGAAGTGCGCCCCGTGAAAGGGCAGGTGGACGACTTACTGGAGGAAATTCGCCTGCGCGCCGCGCGCAACGAACGCGTGCTCGTCACCACGCTGACCAAGCGCATGGCCGAGGACCTGGCCGAATATTTTACCGAGGTCGGCGTCAAATGCCGCTATCTGCATTCAGAAATCGACACGCTTGAGCGCGTGCGCATCCTCCGGAGCCTGCGCCGCGGCGAATTCGACGTGCTGATCGGCATCAACCTGTTGCGCGAAGGCCTCGATCTGCCGGAGGTTTCGCTGGTTGCGATTCTCGACGCCGACAAGGAAGGTTTCCTGCGCAGCGCCACTTCTCTGATCCAGTCCATGGGACGCTGCGCGCGCCATATCGAGGGCCGCGCCATTTTGTACGCCGATCACATGACGGATTCGATGCGCCAGGCCATCGGCGAAACCAATCGCCGCCGCGCCAAGCAGGAAGCCTACAACCGCGAGCACAACATCACGCCGCAGTCGATCACGCGCTCGGTCGATATGCAGCTGGCCCGCATCGTCGAAGCCGATTACCTTACCGTGCCGGCCGAAGAGGT
>Ga0210388_10001204_pt1 | contig 20352 bp, 12 predicted proteins | sample IncBWC19OmetaG_FD_155485 | JGI IMG/M metagenome (GOLD analysis project Ga0210388, IMG submission 155485) | Forest soil microbial communities from Barre Woods Harvard Forest LTER site, Petersham, Massachusetts, United States - Inc-BW-C-19-O ... | reverse complement strand
GTACGTTTGCCTGCGCCGAACGGAATGACCGACAAAGCTCTTTGGCAGAAGGTCAGGCGAGGTTGGTTTAATACCTGGCAACCCAGTTCGAAGTGGGGCGATCAGGACCGGCCATTCAGCGCGCCGGTCGGTATTCTCGCCAACAATGTCATCAGCGATCCTGTGAGTTTCGCGGTGCCTTTTTATGCGGACCAGGCGCTTTGGACTCCCGAGGTTGCATCGGGAATCTCCGTGATGGACCAGGTCCGACGGTCAATCGACTGGTGGCTGGACCACCGCACAGATCCGACGGGAGAGGTCATTGGCTATTGGGATTATCGGCATTTTCTGGATGCGAATCCGGGAATCCTCATCTCTTCGTGGGACTATGTGGAGGCAACCAGTGATCAGGTTTGGCTGAAGGCGCGCATAGAACAGCTGGAGCAACTGTCAGCATTTCTGGAACAACGCGATGTGGACGGCGACGGAATGGTAGAGGCCACCCAGAGCGGCAATTACAACACGCTGATAGAGCCTGCGCGATCATGCTGCTGGTGGGACGCATTGAACTGCGGTCACAAGGATGGCTATACCAACGCATTCATCTATCGTGCCTGGCGATGTCTGGCAGAACTCGAGGGGCGACTAGGTCGCCGAAAGCAGCAGGAGCACATCACTAAACTGGCAGAGCGTTTGAAGGCGGCGTATTTCAAAACTCTTTTCAATCCTACAACCGGCTGGCTGGCCTGGTGGAAAAGCGCGGATGGCCAATTGCACGATTACGCCACTCCGATTGTGAATGGATTGGCAATCGAGTACGGGCTTGTTGAACCGGGCCAGGGACGAAAGATACTCACGCTCCTGCGGCAGAAGATGCAGGACGTGAACTTTACTCGCTTCGATCTTGGGCTTCCCTGCACACTGGAGCCTGTACACAGAGCCGATTATCTTCAGCCCAGCGGTTTAGGCGTGCCAAAACGCGAAGATGGCGCCGATACATTTCAGGACTACATGAATGGCGGCATATCGGCAGGCCATTCGCTTCATTTCATCATGGCATACCATGTGGTCGGCCAGCCGGAGAAGGGCGATGAGATACTCAAGGCGATGCTGGAACGCCAGGCCAGGGTTGGGTTTCAAAACGGGGTTCAAAACCAGGGCAATAAAGGGATCGATTGGACAAACTGGAACGGGGCGCCGAAAGGCTACGAGGGATATCTAGCGGATGTATTCATGTTCATGCAAGCCGCCGTCCTGCGAGAACCCTCGTTCCGCGCCCGTTTCTATCGGCCCATGTTCGCCAGACCGTCAACCAATGCTTAGCATGCTGAAGGGGATGTCCCATGCCCGACCGTGTCCCCCTTGGAATTAACCGGCAGCCCCGTTGGCTTTCACCCCAGGCTCTCATCAGTCTTTTGTTTGTTCTGGAAAGGTCTTGCAGGAAAGAGACAAAGACCAATGTTCCCGTCGTATAGCTATCTGGCTCCGAAAATTCGATCAGTAAATCCCATTCTTCTGAGAGAAACCCTGCCACAGTCGACCCATTCAGCTTCTCGACGCGTGCAGACGTACAAGCGTCTCGCTCCAATCTCTGCCGAGATCGTGAGGAAGATCCTTCTCAGCCATAGCTGCCGCGAGCGAAGCAGTTTCATAGCCGCCCTAGTAGGTCGCTCTTCCGCCGCTTAGATCGAATACGGCAGCGGTCGTGAAGGAGTTTTCCTCTGATACCAACCAGGCAACCATCGCGCCGATCTCATTGACTTCAAGAAAGCGTCCACGCGGTATTTTGCTGAGCATATAGTTCACATGCTCCTTCGACATCTGGTCGAAGATACGAGTACGAGCTGCCGCGGGCGTAACACAATTCACTGCGATGTTTTTATCCGCAGTTTCCTTGCCAAGCGACTTTGTTAAGGCAATTACGCCAGCTTTCGAAGCGCTGTATGCTGATGCGTTGGGGTTGCCTTCTTTGCCCGCGATCGAGGCAACGTTCACGATACGCCCATAGTTCTGGCGCAACATATGCGGCACGATTGCCCGACAGCAATGGTAGACACCCAACAGATTCACGATGACGACACGGTGCCACTCCTCAGCCGGGTATTCCCAGGTAGTGTGATTCGGGCCGGCGATGCCGGCATTTGCAACGAGGATATCGATCGAGTGATGTTGGTCGATTGTGGATTTCACCGCGCGATCTACCGCATGGGAATCTGACACGTCGACGACTTCTCCCGTGGCGTGGCCGGTATTTTCCAGTTGCTGAAGTGACACCTCAAGGATGGCCCGATCATGGTCCCAGATAGAGACCGAAGCACCCGACTGAAGGAGACGGGTTGCTATGGAAAGACCAATCCCCTGGGCTCCGCCTGTCACCACCGCATGACGGCCGTTCAAGTCAATCTGGTTCAACGTTGCCTCCTGATAATGATTTGTGTCGCACGTATGACGGTGATCCTTCGACCAGGTCGAGGTCTCAACGCTCTAGAGACTTGCCACATTCATCGCCGCCTCGGCGATAGTCGATTCCAGTGCGCGCCGAAGCAGGATTGTTTCCGAGATGTTATCTGTGCGGTTGCAGCCTTTCCAGTCGATCCAGACGTACTCGAGGGCGAGAAAGCCCCCGTATCCGAGATGTCGCAAACCGGCCAGCATGCCCGGAAAATCGATCGCGTTTTCCTCGACGGATGTTTGCAGTCTGCCGATAGCGCCTCCACGCGCGTGCACGTGAGAGGCAAACGGCAGCAGAGCGTGGACTTGCGCAGAACTTTCGCCGGCCATAACGAAATGTCCATAATCTAGCGTTAACGTTGGCCCTTTCACCGTGTGAAGAAACGCTTGCGTGCTTGCAACGTCTCCGCAGATGGAGCCTGCGTGAGGTTCAATGGCGTACCCGATGCCCGCACTGGCACATTGGGAGGCGCGCCATGCAGCCACCTCCGCAGCTAAGCCCAGATCGCTGTCGCGCGAGACGCCTTCGTGAAACACGCCCGGCAGGCCGGTCAGATGCTTTGAGCCAAGCGCGACAGCAAACTCAACAGTTCGCTTGAACACCTCGCTGTTTTCAGCGCGCACAGCGGGGCTGGGATCATTCGCAGCGCGCTCGGACGGATCGATTCCAATCTGAACAAAGACATCGGACGCCCGCAGCTCCGCGGCATCCAGGTCCTGGAGAACCTGTTCTGTGTAGCTGCGCGGGGACGAAAACAGATCGGTGGGTGAGAAATGTGTGCTACGCGCAAAAAGTCCGATGTCGACATGATCGAATCCGAGCAGCTTAATCAGACGCAACGCCGTAATCCTTTCCAACAAAGGAAACGTGAAGTCGGCACACGAGAACTTAAACATGCTGTATCCCTTCTTTCAGACTGGAGCGATATAGCGCATCGATTTTCGTGAGCAGCTCGTGTGTATTTCCACGCTGCTTACAGTACTCGGCGACAGCCTCGCCGGCCTGCTCCTGCAGGGTGACGTAGCCCGGGTATCGTGGTCGTACATACGCCGTTTCGATGCTGGCTGCGGTGCGTGCAAAGAAGTTATCCGTAAGTTGGTTGAGCAGGGGATCACACCAGGCGCTGCGGCTCGCAGGTTGACCACCACATATTCCGTAGAGCGTGCTTTGGCAGGAGCGGCCCGCAACAAACAGGCTGTACTCAAGAGCAAGTGCGACTTGCTCACATTTCGTCGAGATGGCGATTCCAGTGCCCCCAAGCACTGTGCGCATCGGAAGATGCTCATCAAGAGCCACTGGGTCTGAGAACCGGATATGCTTCGCTCCAAAGCCTTTTCGTGAGTAGTTGCTGTAGGTGTAAGCAAATGGGCAGTAAGCGAAGTTATCTCTACTCGACATTTGCTCGTACAAAGCAATTGGGTTCAAAGTGTAGATCTCGTCCGGCATCAGAGCCGCAAGTTCACACAGCTGCTCCAGGCAGTGGGCTCCGATCTCATGGTCGACAAACCATTCTTGATTAGCAGCCACTGCGCCCCCTCGTGAGACGCATAGCCCCATGAAATTCAAGAACAGATCCGCCGAGAACGCCGGCATCCGCACCCAGCCCAGCTTGGCCAGGGACAGCACATCATTCCAGACCACCGGTTCTGTGAGGCAGTGTTTGTCGAATAAATCGGGGCGGAGACTTGCAGCCGGCGCGGCTGCATCGATCGGCAGCGCGTATAGCCTGCCCTCGTACATGTAGCTTGAGAAACACGGGCCCAGTGAGTCCTCCTGAAGATACTCAAGCGTTGCCGGAGGCAGCAAGGGAAGAAGATCATGCAAAATCCCCGTCGCTTCTGCATCGCCGACCATCGGATGATCAATGATCAACAGGTCGAAGTTGCGGGCCAGCGTGACGATATCCGCATGTCCGAATTCATGCAGACTTCGCTTTTCCCATCGGATTCGTATATGAGGATGCAGTTCCTCAAAGCGCTGAGCTGTCGCAACCAGCGGCGGCAGTGCCCGGCTGTGGTTCCAGGTGATGCCGCGCAGCACAGCCTGCTTCATGCGGGCAGCCCCACGAGCGACGAAATAAGAATGTTATTGCCAGTTGCCGCCGAGCGGGTAGCGCCCTCGATCACTTCCATCGCGGCAACTCCCAATGTCGCGGGAGACTGATTGCGGTCTGAGTTATGAATGGAATCGATCAGGTTCCTTGCCGGAGCCCAATGTGGATAGACTGCGTCCGGTTCGAGATCAGGATAGGTGCGCGGTTCTCCGCTGAGCGGCACAAATTCCAATTTTCCGCGCCACAGATCGAGAAATATCATTCCCCTGGTTCCGAAGACGCGTATCTCAAAATCCTTCCGTCCAAGGCTGGTAGCGCCTGTGCTCGCTATGGTGACGATCGAGCTGTCGGTCATGCGTATGTCGACTGCGTCATAAATGTCGAGTTCGGCGCCGTCATTGTGGAAGCGCGCGAAGACTTCCGCGGGCCGCGCGCCTGTAAGGAAGGTGAGATATGCGGCCGCATGGCAGACCTGAGCGTAAATTTGGCCGCCACCAGCCAATTTTGGATCGCTATAGGTTCCCGCACGGGGACGCATATAAGGATTTCCATTTGTATGTGTGGGCTGTGTGTCAGCGCCGCGAAGCAGGTCGCCGATGGGGTTCGTCATCAGGACGCTGATCATGCGTATTTGCCCAATATCCCCATTCCTGATTAGTCGTTGCGCCTCGTTAGCGTGGGCGGTGTAATGCCATGGGCAGCTGATCAGGAATTGGGTACCCTGTTCCTCTGCCATCATCACAAGTTCCGTGGCTTCAGCAACCGTAAGGGTCATCGGCTTTTCAATCAACACATGCCTGCCATGCGACAACGCCGCGAAGGCATCCCGAAAATGAAGACTCGGACTGCTGCTCACTACAATTGCGGCGATACCTTCGATGGAGAGCAATTCATCTGGGGTCGTGCAGGCGAAGGGAACGCCAAAATCGCGGGCAATCTTTTGTGCTTCCTGAGGGTCATTATTTTGAATTGCAACCAGCTCGGCGCCGGGATGGCTCAGCAGCGCCGGGATGTGGGCAAACGTTGCCCACCATCCCGCCCCGATAACTCCACATTTGATCTTGTCCCGCACGATGTGCTCCTCTGTCGCTAGAAATCAATGAGCTCGAGCAAATCACGATTGAGTTCGACGCCGAAGCCAGGGCCTTCACCCAGTGTGACGTATCCATTGACAGGAAGCGGCTCACCGACAATTGCCTCGAAAATGGGACGTACTTTTGTTCCATCTCCTACGGACAGATATTCCGCGAAGGGTGAGTTTAGGTTGGATTGGACAAAGTGATAGTTATAAACGCCCGCGCCGTGTGGAATTACCGGGACGTCATAGGGCTTGGCCATTGCCGCGATCCTCCGCACCGCGGTTAGACCGCCGCACCACTGAATCTCTGGCTGAATGACATCGCAGGCTCGCGCCGCCAGAATCGCCGCAAAGGCCTTTACATCATATTCCAGATTTCCGATCGCGACCTGGATCGGATTGATGCGCGTGCGCAGCTCCGCGTTCATGTGTTCAGCCCATCCGTTCTGCAGAGGGTCTTCATACCATTTCACATCGCAGTCGCGCGTGCGCGCAGCAAGCCGGGAGGTGAATTCGATGTCCCATGAGAGGTACGAGTCGACCATCAGCTCCATGTTGTCACCAAGTGCCGTGCGGCAATCCTCCAGGCACCTCTGCATCTTGAGCAACCCCGCTCGGCCATCTGCTGCACCCCACGGAGCAGCGATCTTGACGCCCAGGAAGCCGCTGTCCTTCCAGTGCGACACCAGATCTGGATGCGTAGTGACATAGCAGGGAATCTTCTCCTTGGTCTTTCCTCCGAGCAGGCGATATACGGGCTGGTTCAGCGCCTTGCCCATCAGATCCCATAACGCCAGATCCACACCACTCATGGCCATCGCAGTAACTCCGCCGAGCCCATAGGGCATCGTCGAGCGATACATCTGATCCCAGTGCATCTCGATGTTGAACGGATCCTGGCCGATCAGAAACCTGCGGAAGTGCTGCTCAATTACCGCGCAGGCGAAGGAACCGCCTCCGTAGTTGACAGCACTCCCGGTGACTCCTTCATCTGTAAAGATCTCGATACCGTAAGGGTCCTGGCCAGGCCCCATCCATAGTGTGCGCACCTTCGCATATTCGGGATAAATGGACATGGGGTTTGCGATATGTGAGCCTGTCTGCCAACCGCCCCCCCAATATTGCGACTCCCCAAAACGTGCTCCTTTCTCGCCGGTATTACCTGACTTGACCTTATAAAGCCTGATCTCGGTGATCTTCATTTTCCTGACCTCACCTGTTAGAGAAAAAATGATCTGACTCGCATACTAGAAAGCCAGCGCGTTCAGGAGGCAATGGTGAAGGTGAGGTCAAGTTCGATTTGCGTATATCGCAACATGTGAGTCAGGTTCGTGGCAGGCGCGGACACGTTTGCATGGGTCATTCACGCAGCCACAGTCTTGCATCGCCGGGCTGCGGAAAATTCTGAGGGCGGCGCCCGTCGCAAACATGGAGTACTGCTGTGAACGGCCTGACTAGCGATCTTTTTCGGATTTTGCGAATAAGGCCCGGGGATAAAAGTGCTCGATATTTTGCGGCGTAACAAGCTGGATAGGCGCATAGACGGCGGGTGGAACCGGTTTGCGGTGAAGAATATCCAGGGCGATTTGAATCAAATTGTCTCCGTATCGCTCGGGAAACGTTGCGATAGAGCCAATCAGCCTCGTTTGCGGAGAGCGCAATTCACGACGAGCTTCAGGAAACGCGCCGACTCCCAGGGCGAGGCAATACTCGCTCCTGCCAACTTCCGCGAACGCACGGAGAGCGCCGAGCACGGCAAGATCATTTACGCCGCAAATGAGTGTCTTGCGTTTGGGAGAAAAATGCAGATGACGGCGAACCAACTCAAAAGAGCGCTCCATCTCACCGCGCGAGTCGAGGTGAAGAACCTGATAGCTTCCCGTCAGCGATTTTCGAACTGTCGACTCGGCGCCTGAAATGCGGAGGTGGGGAAGCGAGCCGGCAACTTCAAGGTCGAGCATCAGCAGCTCATCGATTTGACACTTCCAATGCTGCTGGGCTGCCTTGACTAATGCTTTGCCCGCCAATTGGCCGACGTTGTAGTTGTCGATTCCAAAAAACACGGCCCCTGGCTGCGGAATCTCGACCGCGACCACCGGTATCGACGCTGCCTCATAAATAGTCGAGAGCTGGTGGCCGATGCGTTCGTACACCTGGAATTCAATAGCGAGGTCTACCTTTTGTTCCGCTAGTTTTTGCGCATTCCGCAACGCCGCCTTGGCGTTGTAGAGATTCTCAACCTCAATTAGATCGATCTGGTGGCGCGCGGCCGCCCAGCGCAATCCCTGGGTTACGGCCTTGGAAAAGGAATCGCCGTTCTGGGACGCATAGCCGACGCGAAAGCGCTTCTGTGTGAGTATATTGACATTCGAAACATAACGCCTGCCATCGGGGCGCCGCAGCAGCCCCTCTTCTTCAAGTGTGCGCAGGATACGGAAGACGATCGTACGTTCGAATCCCGTGCGCTCGACAACTTCGGCGAGACTCAACGACTGCTGAACGTCAGAGAACTGGTGAAGGATCGAGCAGGCCCGTGCCACAGTCTCCAACTTGTACCGAGTGTTGCTTTGATTTGCAGCGCACATAACAACCTCAATTGCGCAAAGGATCGAATCGCTGAGGCGAGCGATGCCCGGCAGTCGGAGTGTAGCACCCTTTGCGATATGAGCAAATCTTCTTCGGAGGGGATTTCGCAGTTGTCAAGTGAGCGACGTTGCGTGCTTCATCTCGTTTTGACTAAGCCAGTGCAGCAGGCTGCGTAGTCAATGTAGCTTCGGAGGTCAGGCACTTGAAAAAATATTTTCACACTATAGTGCTGCAACTAGCAGCCTTCCTCAGTTTGTTGTTTGCCACGGGACCGCTCCTGCTGGCACAAGCAAGTGCGAGTTCCATCTCTGGCACTGTGACCGATGCATCTGGTTCAGTCGTCTCGGGTGCGACAGTCACTATCAGCAATCAGGCAACAGGAGTTACACAAACGGAAACCACGGATAGCGGCGGATTCTATTCGGCAGAAGGGCTTTCGGTTGGCCAGTATAGAGTCGGCATCGCAAAGTCGGGTTTCAAGGAGAGTGTTACCAACGACATCCAGATCGACCCAGGCCAGCGCCGCTCGAACAACGTAAGGCTCGAAGTCGGCAGTGCTACGTCCGAGGTTACCGTTACGGCAAACGCTGTCCAGGTCAATACGGAGAGTTCGGAGAGCGGCGGCACCATAAGCAGCAAGCAGATTGACAACCTGATGCTGAACGGACGTAACTTTCAGACTCTGGCTATCGCGATTCCGGGAGTGAGCAGCACCAATGCTGCCGATGCTCTCGGGGGTGGTGGACTTGAGGGAAGCACAACTCTGATCGTGAACGGAAACTCCGTCGAGTACACGACCTACACCATCGATGGCGTCTACAACATGAACTCCGGCAATCTGGCAAACATCAATATCCTGCCGGTCGTCGACGGCATCGCCGAGTTCTCAGTGCTGAAAGACAGCTACAGCGCGAAGTATGGATTTGCCGGCTCCGGGCAGGTTGTCGTCGAAACAAAGAGTGGATCGAAGACCTTTCATGGGTCAGCCTGGGAGTACTTGCGCAACAATGCCTTTGACGCCGCAAATTACTTCTCAACCAGCACCCCAGCACTTCATCAAAACATTTATGGGTACACGCTGGGCGGCCCGGTCATGATTCCCAAGCTCTTCAATACGGATCGATCGAGAAAGACTTTTTTCTTCGCATCGAATCAATGGCAATCGATCAGTGCCGGCTCCGTAATCCGCGGAGCGGTCTTCTCACAGGCAATGCGGAACGGCGACTTCAGCAGCAGTCCGACACTCACCGGTAATCTGACGCTCGATTCACACAGCCAGACGCTCCTTGCTTCGGAGGGAAGGACGAACTGCATTACCGGCCCAACTACGCTGAGTCCCGCGTGCCTGGACCCTGTTGCGGTCGGCTTGCTGAATGCCTATGTCCCGCTGCCTAACAACGCGGCCGGCGGATTTCAGAACTATATTAATCAGGATCCGCAGACAACGAGCCAGATTGACTATCAGTTCCGCGTCGATCATCAGATCAACAAGAACAATCAGTTGATTGGCCGGATCATGTATGAGCAGGTTCTGAACGGCTTCCCGAACGACGCCTGGAGCGGAACCCCATACAACACGATTACAGATGCTTACTACACGACGGGATTCAACGGACTGGTGCGTGTTCAGTCGGCGATTACACCCAGCCTGATGAATACAGCGGGCGTCGCCGAAACGGACGACAGGCCACACATCCTGCTCAGAAAGGGCGGCGGCACAATGCCCGAGGGACTCTCGATCATTCAGTCCTTTCCAGACGCGCCGACGCTCAACCGAATTCCGAATATCTCCATTGCTGAGGGGTGGTCAGGCAACGGTGTCGGCTCGCAACCCATCTCCGCTTCCGACGGCGAGGGCCTGGTAACGGACGACGTCAGTTGGATTCGCGGCAGGCATGTTCTGCAGGCAGGAGCGCTCTACATGTTCGGCATCAAGCGACAGACAGTCTTCACCAATCCACAAGGCTCCTTCAATTTCAGCGGGGCGCATACTGGAGATCCAGCGGCAGACTATATGCTCGGTTTGAATTCTAGTTACTCGCAGGCGAGTAGTGAGCGAGAGGGGGCATTTCACTATCGGCAAGGCGAGGCTTATGTGCAGGATGACTGGAAGGCAACGCCGCGTCTGACGTTGAACCTAGGCATCCGGTGGGTGTATTTCTCAAACGACACCGTTAGCGGAAGTCAGGTTACCAGTTTCAAGCCGTCGTTTTTCGATCCGTCACAGGCACCGATCGTCACGCCAACCGGCGCCTTCGTGGTGAATAGCTCAAACCAACCGCTCACTTCCAGCGGAACCACAGCCAATCTTTTGAACGGACTCGCTTTTGCTGGACAGAATGGCGTTCCTGACGGCTTCTTCATTCCCAAGAAGACCAACTTCGGACCTCGTGTCGGTTTCGCATACGATCTATCCGGAGACGGCACGACGTCTCTGCGCGGCGGATATGGTATCGGTTATTCAAGAATTCCAGTGGCTGTGATCTACTACGCATTTGGCCAGAATCCACCCTACAATCAGAGCGCGAATATCCTGAATAGCTTGTTGAGCAACGGAACTGCCGGCGGGACGGCTGTGGCGCCCACACCTCAAAACCTGAATGCGGTGCCGTTTTCGTTCACCCCAACACAGATACAGTCCTACAGCCTGACCCTGGAACACCAAATCAAGAGTAACCTGGTGGGAGTTCTCGCATATGCAGGCAGCCAGACGCGTCATCTGACATCGGGCGTTGGAGGCGGCAATGATATCAATTGGCCATTGCAGGTTTCGGCGCCGAGTGTGTCAGGCTGCTTGCCTGCCGGTCAGCCAAGCGCATCGTCTTATGACTTTGACCCCTGTCTCAACAGCGGCGTGTCTTCGGCAAACTATACGCGTCCCTATCAGGGATACAGTACGATCAACAACCAGTATGACGAAGGCTCTGGGAACTATAACGCCCTTCAATCGTCTGTCAATTATCGTGCTGGCGATTCGCAATTCAGCTTGGCTTACACGTGGAGCAAGACCCTGGCAACAATCGCGGGACATGGCGCAGGTTCCACAACTTCTCAGGGTTCCGGACCGCAGAACCCACGTGATTGGACCGCAGAGTACGGACCCCCATCCTATGACTTCACCAACGACGTGAGTGCGACCTGGGTGTACGCTATCCCGTATTTTGCTCACAGCAGCAAGCCCTTGAAGTTTACTCTTGGCGACTGGAGTCTCGGAGGCCTGTTCCTGCACCAAAGCGGCTTCGCGCTGAGTCCCAGTATGTCGCTCGGCACGCAGGGACTCGCAGCCCGTCCAGACCAGATTACGTCACTGCGAAAAGTTGGAAAATTGGATGAATGGTTCGACACGAGCGCATTCGCCGCACCTGCCTATGGATTCTATGGCGACGCGAGAAATGGAGCCATCCGCGGGCCGAGTTACACCTCAGTGAATGTATCGCTCTACAAGAGCTTCCCCATCTACGATCGTCTTGCATTGCAACTTCGGGCCGAGGCTTTCAATGCTCTTAACCATCCGAACTTCCGCAGCGTCGATACAGGGCTTGGCGACGGAAGCTACGGGCAGGTGAACAGCGCTGGCGATCCTCGAATCATGGAGTTCGCAGTGAAGCTGAACTTCTAATACGGCACGAAGGTGCATGCTACGCGAGGTGCGGAAGCCTCTGGATTCCGCATCTCGTTTGATCTCGCGTTTCCATCATGTCCGTCCGTTGATTATGGAGATTGCCCTAGGTCAACGACATCTCCTCTATCTAGAGAGCCGCGTACTCCGTAGGATAACTAGCGCAGCAGATATTTCGATCCGAATTTAAACCGTAAGGGGAGAGTGACTGTGCAACGCATATGTTTTGTGCTTCATCTACGAAGGGAAAAGATCGAAGAATATCGAGAACGCCACACAGCGGTATGGCCAGCTATGGTCGAAGCGTTGCAAGACGCTGGCTGGAAAAACTACTCTCTGTTTCTACAGCCCGACGGTCTTCTGGTTGGTTATTTCGAAACGGAAGACTTGGCGTCTTCTCAGCGGAAGATGCAAGCCGCCCCAGTGAATGCTCAATGGCAGCGAGAGATGGCCCAGTATTTCGAAAATCTGGGAGAGACGATGCCCGATCAAAGCATGACTCCCCTGGCAGAAGTATTTCACCTGAATTGAAGGCGGTTGCAGCACAGTTTATGTCATTCCGGGCAGCGGAATTCCAACGCCTGCTCCAACCCTGATCCTTTCTATTTTGATCCGATGGCGCCTCGGACCTTCCGAGGCTAGCACTTTGGGTTTCGATCGGATTGAGACCATGTCGCAAACGAAGCAAAATTGATGTGGGTTTTGCCCCTCATCCAAGCAGGCATCGAGAAGGAGCCAGAGTTATGAAACTTGTCGCACTCGTCGTCCTTTGCACGGTAGCAAGCGCACCATTGGCGGCGCAGACTGTTGCCCAGCAGTTTCAGAACCCCGCCAAAGACTACCGTCCTATGGTGCGCTGGTGGTGGCCCGGTAACGATGTGAAAGATGCAGAATTGCGCCGCGAGGTAGACCTGCTCGACCAGGCGAACTTTGGCGGCGCGGAAATTCAGCCTTTTACCATCGGACTCGATCCGAATATGCCTGAGGCTGATCGAAAGCGCGTCGACGACTATTTGAGTCCGTCATTTTTTGCTCACATGCAGTCTGCTCTCGAGGAGGCACGCGTGAAAGGCATGTGGATGGATTACACCTTTGGCTCAGGGTGGCCTTTCGGAGGAGCAGGAGTAGTAACCCCTGAGTTGGCTTCGACAGAATTGCGGTCGGCGCACCAAACGATTCGCGGGCCTGTTCACTTTCACGAAAAGATAATGATGCCCTCTTTGGACGAAAGCATCACGAAGGATGCAAATCTGCCGTCTGGCTGGCTGGACGAATTCAGGCAAAGAGAGAAGCTCGTAGCCGTGGTTGCCGTTCGCGGGAACGCCGTACAGTATATCCCTAACCAGGACGCGGGTCGGCTTCCAGCAGTGAAGACTACCGGCCAGCTCGATTCGGGCACTTCGGTAGTTCTGACAGAGCACATGCAGTCTGATGGCACGCTGGACTGGAATGTGCCTCCGGGCACATGGCAGCTGTTCGCGTTTAAGGAACTACCAACCGGTCAAAGAGTCGTCGGCGGCGCAGGGTCAGGACCGCAGCTCGTTTTAGACCATATGAATAAGCACGCATTTGATCAGTACGCCCAGCGCGTGGGAGGCACAGCCCGAAAATATGACGGCCAATATTTCGGCCACGGCTTGAGGGCCATCTTCTGTGACAGCTTAGAGGTTCGCGCTTACCTATTCTGGAACGATCATTTTCTCGACGAGTTCCGCGACCGCCGGGGATATGACTTGACCCCCTATTTGCCCATCATCAAGGTCCCGGGGGCTGAAGTGCCATACGAAGGCACCCCCGCGAGGCTGCCGTTTTACGACATAAAGGGAATTGGCGATCGTATTCGACGGGACTACTGGCAGACCGTTTCGGATCTGATGATCGAGAATTTTTATTCGCCCTTCATCGAGTGGGCTGCGGCGAACAACCTCCAATCGCGTGTGCAGGCGCATGGCTCGCCAACTGACTTACTCCGTGTTTATGGGGATTCCAGTATTCCGGAGACCGAAGACCTCCTGGACAATGGCCGATATGACTTTCTCAAAATGGCGTCTTCGGGAGCCGACTTGTACGGACGAAAAGTCGTGTCGAGCGAGAGCTTTGTCTGGCACGGTAAGGCATACCAGACGACCCCGGAGAAAATCAAACGCTACGCGGACGAACTGTTAACGGCCGGGATCAACGAGATCATTTACCACGGCTATCCTTACGAATATATGGATCGGCCCTTCCCGGGCTGGCATCCGTTCGCGCTCGATGGGGCGTTCTCATCCCACATGAACCAGACGAATCCATTCTGGCCATTTTTGCCTCAGCTAAATGAATACATCACGCGTCTCCAATACATATCGCAGACAGGAACCACCGCGGTGCCTGTGGCACTTTATCGCAGCATGCTGGCCTATGATGCAATCGAGCCTCCGCCACCCGAACCGGAGATCGATACGCAGCTTATGGATACTGGATATAACTTCGATCACATCGATGCCTACACGATATTGAAGTCAAAGGTGTTGGGCGGAAAACTGATTTCGCCCGGAGGAGAGACGTTCAGCGTGCTGGTCCTTCCACAGCAGGAGAGCCTCTCCGTTCAACTTGCTGACCGATTGGTGGAGTTTGCTCGTCAGGGGCTCCCCATTGTATTCATGGGCGGCGTCCCGAAAACAGAATCGAGCGTCGTGGACGGGCAACTATCTGGGAACCCCGGTCCCGACAGGCTCAGGAATGTTTTGACGGACGGCCATGTACACGTCGCGGCGGATGCCAAAGGTGTGACCACAATTCTGGAAGAGTCTATTCTTCCCAACCTGCATTTCAATGGATTGCCGCTGCCTTTCATCGAGAAGCGCATCGGCAAGCTGGACATCTTCTTTCTACGCAATCCCGACGATGGAGCGAAGCAGACCATCATCGAGTGCCACGCCGTTGGGGTGCCAGAGATCTGGAATCCATGGACGGGCACTATTCATCCGTTGGCGCATGTTGAAAGGAGTGGAAGCACAGTTCGAGTGCCCATTGACGTCGATGGCTACGGATCGGTGCTTTTGGTGTTTGATCCGGATGGAAAGCAAACAGAAAACCTAGTCGAGATGTCCACTTCGACACCGGCGGAGCTTCCCATCGCCGTGGGGCAGAATGGCTGGAATTTTCACGGTATCGGAATTGGACCTGGCAGTCACCCTGAAGTGATCGATATGAAGTTGTCATCCCTGGAAGACTGGACAATGACTGACGGTCTCAAGAATTTTTCCGGGCGCGGCCAATACACAACTACGTTCAGCGTACCTGCGTCGCTTCTGAACAGCCATAGTCGTATCGTGCTCGACCTCGGCGATGTAGGTGATGTTGCTCAGATCGCAATCAATGGAAAAGCGGGTCCCGACCTATTGCTGCGACCCTATAGGGCAGACGTCACCCCACTCCTGGACGTCGGTGAAAACACGCTCCAGGTCACAGTCGTGAATGCCCTCTTCAATGCGCTTTCCGCGCAAGGGCGCAGCGCCAACTATTTCCCGGAGGCAACGAACACGACAAACGGCTTGCTCCCCTCCGGACTGATAGGCCCGGTTCGATTGGAGGAGATGAAGTCTGTAACGGAAACGAGATAAGTGCCACTCCAACAGAACTTGGGTTTCCTGGTGAACACAACCGATCCGTGGTTGCCATAAGGATTTAGACGCCGCTTCGTCTGCCGCGATGATCTGTTCCCGCACCTAGCCAGCTACCATGCTCTGCGGCACCAGGAGCACATTGAAATGGATTGATCGCGACCTGAACCAGGTCGCGATCAATCCGGTAACGATCAAAATGCACTGAGCGGAGACCATCGAAATCGAATTCACAAGACGGCGATTCATTGAGCTGGCCACCATAGCGGCGTTGCTCCGGCGCTTTTACGGTCCGGCGGAAGCATCGGCCGAAGTGGCGTCCCTGCCCGCGTTGACGACCCATTTACTCCCTGCCGGTTCTCCGATTCAGGAACCCTATGCTCTGCTGCACGGCGGAAGCTTCGCTGGGCCACGGGTGGCTGAATCACCCGATCCGCTTGTGGGTTATCGATGGAGCAACCCTGAGACTGGCGACAGTCTCCAGACCTATGTTCTCGAACCCGCAGCTTCTTTCACCGACACGCCGGCGTCGTTCAGGATTACCGGCGTTCGACCAGGCGGCCAGGATTCGATCGTGGTTGAGGGCGTCGGATCAATCCGCTTCGATTTTGGGGTGGAGAGCGCAGCGTGGCTGGAGTTCGACAGCGCGGATCTGTCAGGTGAAGTCGAGATGAGCATCAGCGAATACAATGAGCCAGCTGTCGAGAATACAGGTCCCGCACACCGCTTCAAAACCTATCAGCCGCGTCGCTATGGCAACACTTACCGGCTCGAATTAAATTCTCAGCTCTACGAGGGCGTACGTTTTGGCTGGATTCATGTATGCGCGTTTGAACAGCCTTGGCACATAACTGGGGTACGCGCGGTTTGCCAGGTTAAGCCGACGAATTATGTTGGCTGCTTTTCGTGCAGTGATCCGATGCTAACGCGCACTTGGTATACGGGCGCATACTCAGTTAAAGCCAACTTTTATAAAGACTATTTTGGAGCCCTTCTTATGGATCGTGGCGACCGAATCTCCTGGACGGGCGATGCGCATCCCGCGCAGGCCGCGGCCCTGGTGTCCTTCGGAAACTGGGACTTCATCAGAAACAATCTGGAACGCAGCGCAACTACCAATAATGGCATCGAGAGTTACTCGCTCTACTGGATACTGAGCCTTGTTGAGTACTATCAGCACACCGCGGATCGGAAAACTTTTGAAAAATATGTGGATCACGCCAGGATGCTGCTGGATCGTGGAGCGAGCATTTATTCGGACCCTCCCATCAGCTTCTATGGCTGGGATGAACGACTCGGTGCCGGTTTTGAAGAGCCTGACAGATTGGAAACGAAGAACGCGTACCGCATGCTCTTTATACGCGCCAGCATGGAATTTGCCTCAGCACTGACCGACATCGACCGACACGATCTGAGTAAGACATATCAGGATATCGCGTTTCACAAGATGGAGGAGCTGCGTAGCATCGAGCGATGGTACGCCTCCTTTGGCGTTCATGCGCTCTCTGACGCGGTGAACACAGGCCTCGTCACGGAGAATGAGAAGTCCGCAATCTTTGCACAGGAATTCTCCGACCGTCTGAACCGCCTCTCCTTTTCCTCGTTCAATCAATACTTCATCCTTCAGGCCATGGCTTGGATGAACGGATATGACGAGGCCTTGGTAAGTGTTCGCGATATATGGGGAGGCCAGATAAGTTACGGCGGCACAATGTTCTTTGAAACCTATACCCCGTCATGGAATGAGTGTTTAGAAGGAAACGAAGCTGTACCCAACTGCCAAGCTGGTTATACCAGCCTGGGTCATGCGTGGGGAGCAGGTGTCACGGCCTGGTTATCCCGTGAAGTGCTCGGGATCAAACCCACCGGCCCCGGATTTTCAAGCGTTGAAATCATTCCGCATTTAGGCCGCTCTCTCACCTGGGTCTCAGGAAGCATCCCGACACCGCATGGCCCCGTTGACTTCTCGTTTGACCAGAACTCTGGCCGCGGAACCGCGACCATACCACCGAAGTCGATAGGTCGGATTGGTATTCCAGGTACAGAACGCGTGATTCACAAAGTCCTTGTGAACGGCCGTCTGCTTTGGGATGGGGAATTTCACAAGGTCGATGGCGTGGACGGAGCAGCGGTGGATGGGGAATACCTCTATGTCAGTGGCGTACAACCTGGTGAGTATGAGTTTGCAGTTTCCTATGGAAATGAGATTCCGTCATTGATTCAGGAAGCTCTTATTTATCCCATCGGCGCAGCGAAAGAAGACGCAGCAACGAGGGGAAACTGGGGCGAAGCATACGGGCGGGACGGATACGTCCTCTTTAATTATGACGGCGTGCACCAGGATCGGCGTGAATTGCCGTCCTATATCGTGTCCGTGCAGCCATCCTCTCGAAAGAATGGCGGATGTCTGCACGCCCTGCTGGCAGTCTCCACGCAAGATCAACGCGCTCCGGCTCCCGATCGGGGGAACGAACTGCCCCGCAATGTCGGCCAGCTTTATACCGGGGACCCAATCGCTTGCCAGCAGACGATGACCGTCGACATAGAAGCGCGCGACGAGAAGAGGTACAGGGTGGCGCTCTATTTCCTCGATTGGGATCGGCTGGATCGGCGCCAGGGGGTAGAAATCTTCGACCTGAAGACACTCAATCGTCTCGCACCGGTTGAAATTATCAGGGATTTCGCACAGGGAAAATACCTGATCTATTCGTGCAGCGGCTCAGTGAGATTTCGAGTTGATCAAATTCGTGGCAAAAACGCGATCCTCAACGCAATCTTCTTTGATCCTCCGTCCTGATATGGCACGTTCGAGATGGATGGTACGGGACACGAAAGACTTCGCTAATGAAGACTCGACTCTGATGCCAACTGATGTCCCCCGAATCCTTCACGCGTCGCGTCTGGAAGTGAGCAGGGTACGCTGCTGATTCCTGCGGTGTATCTTCAAGAAGAAGATGGGTCTATCGCCCCGACAGTATTGTGCCGCACGATCGTCGGGTGCATCGGCTCTGGTGATGCGAACATCACGCGGGGAGGACCAAACGATCATGCGGCAGGCGTGGAGGGCGTCGCTGGCATCTGATTCGTCTCCTTCTGCCTGGGTTTGAATCAGTCGCAATAAGTCGACTTGTATTGACCTGGTGTCGCTTCCGCTAAGCGTGTTTATCGCGACTAATCCGCTGAACCGAGGTCAAATCCAACTCAATGAGTGCCTTGGCCTGTTCACGTCAACGCACAACGACGATCCACCTTGCGGAGATTGGTTTGTGACCGGTGGAATCCGGTTACCCTTCTTGCCAACCAGGTGGAGCGCCACGCATACCCCGAATCCGTCCAATTCGCGTCGAATCTGAACTGCGGCTTACAGTTCGCGAATCGCAGTCACAGGGTTTCGGCGCATCGCTCGATGTGCGGGAAGGTAGCATGCTGCCAAAGACATTGTTCCCAGGAGCATGACGACGGAAACTACGGTGACTGGATCGTTGGCGCCGATTCCGTACAACAGCCGGGCGATAATGCGTGTCAGCCCCAACGCAAACGCCAGTCCCAGCGCCAGCCCGATGCCTGTGAGCCACAATCCCTGCAACAGCACGAGCCGCAGCACGTCCACACGCGAAGCACCCAGAGCCATTCGCACTCCGATCTCGTGGGTCCGCAATTGGGTTCGATAGGCCACGACTCCGTAGATTCCGGTTATCGCAAGAACCAGCCCAATCAGCGCGAACATTCCCGCCAGGGTGCTTTGTATGACGGCGAAACTGCTCGCCATCTGGGTACTCTCCCGCATGGAACGCACATCGAAAACCGGCAGCCGTGGATCAACCCCATGAATTGCCTGCTCCACCGCCGGCTCCAAGTCGACCGGATTCCCCTCGCTTTTCACTTGCACCATTGTCTCGTACCCCGGGTGCTGGAAAAAGCTCATATAGACCGTAGGCTCCGGTGACTCGTTCACGAAAGTGTGGGTTGAATTCCTGGCAACGCCGACAACCGTGAAAAGCCTGCCCCACACGCTGAGCCTCTTTCCCAGCGGATCCTGCCCTGGCCAGAAGCGCCTTGCCGCGGTCTGATCCAGGATGATTACTCCCGGGGCCTTTGCATCGTCATCCCATGTAAACTCGCGTCCTTCCAGAATGGGTATATGAAGGGATTCGAAATACTGCGGGCCCACCTCGGCATTCTGCACCAGCAAAGATTCATGGGGATGCGGCACATACCCTTCCGGATACGCATCGTTCCTCTTTTGGATCAGGGTCATCGGAATCCAGTCGGTAAGAGATGCAACCTCCACGCCAGGCAGTACCGACACGCGATCAAGTATCTTGCGACGGATCAACTGTGCCTCGTCGTCGCTGTAGCCGGCAATATTCAGCCCCACGGACGCAGTGAGAATGTGGTCCTGTTCAAATCCGGGATTCGCGCCGGCGAGATTCCGCAGTGTCCGCAGTAAAAGCCCGGAGCACAACAGCAGAGGAAGTGAAAGCGCGATTTGCGCCACTACCAGCGCGCTGAGCAATTTCCGGTTGCGTGAGCCGCCGGAGATACTTGCAGACTCTGCCTTCAGTACCTCAATGGCCGGCGCATGAGACGAGCGCCAGGCGGGGAGCGCGCCGCAGAGCATGCCGACCAACAGGGACGACACCGCAATCCCGATCACCACCTTGTGATCCATGCTCCCATTGAGTATGAGGGGAATCGAGTTCGCCGGAAAGAACCATGCGAATGTCTTCGACGTCCACGATGTCAAAATAAGGGCCACGGCTCCTGCGACGATGGAAAGCACCACGCCCTCAAGCACCATCTGCCGCACCAGTTGAATACGATTCGCCCCGAGCGACTGCCGGATCGCAAGTTCACGCCGCCGGGATACAAACCGCACGAGCGTGAGCGTAGCCACGTTCGCGCAGGTCAGCAACAGCACCACAGCTGCGAAGGCCAGCAGAATGGGCAGCGTCGCCGCCATGTATCCGTTGGCGCCGA
>Ga0210388_10001203_pt1 | contig 20358 bp, 17 predicted proteins | sample IncBWC19OmetaG_FD_155485 | JGI IMG/M metagenome (GOLD analysis project Ga0210388, IMG submission 155485) | Forest soil microbial communities from Barre Woods Harvard Forest LTER site, Petersham, Massachusetts, United States - Inc-BW-C-19-O ... | reverse complement strand
AAGTGTTCCGTCACCAGGATGTTTCCAAATCCGGCCACGGAAATATCCTCGGGTATCTTGATGCCCTGTTGCAACAACGTCTCCGCCGCGCCGATCGCCACCTGATCGTTGACCGTCTGCAACGCCGACGGGTGACAGCCTTCGTTCAACATCTGCAACGCCGACTTCACCCCGTCCTCGATCGTGTTGCCCGAGGCAAACACATATTTGTCATCCGGCGCTATGCCCGCCTCGCGCAATGCGCGCCGGTAGCCTTCAAATCGCTCGTGCGCCCACGGCGCCGCCGGCGGCCCGGTAAAATAGGCGATGGTTTTGTGACCGAGACCAATCAGATGCTTGGTGACGTTGTAGCTCGCCAGTTGTTCCTCGATCTCCACCGCCGGAAAATTTTTGCAGAACGGTGCCGGCGGACCGAGCAATACGGTCGGGATCTTTCGCGCCGTGATCTCGTTATAAATCCGCGCCTCGGCCTCAAACCGATAGACCGGCGTGATGAACAACCCGTCCACGCGGCGGGACAACAGTTTTCTCAGAACCTGCTCCTCGCGCTCCGGACGGTTCAGCGTGTGCGCGATCAACAAATCATATCCAAGTTCAAACGCCCGCTCCTCGATCGCATAAACAATGCGCGCGTAGATCGGGTTCGTCGTCGCCGGAATGACCAGGCCGAACAGCTTGGTCGTCTTCGTCCGCAAACCCTGCGCGCTGAAATCGGGCACATACCCCATCTGCGATGCCAGCGATTTGATCTTCGCGCGCGTCGCCGCCGACACATCCGGCTCGTCGCGCAAGGCCTTCGAGACGGTCATCACGGAAACGCGTGCGTGAACGGCGATGTCTTTTAGTCGAACCATTTGAAAATCAGACATACGTCCCGCGCCAATGAAGCTTGCGGCGCATGGCTTCCAGGAATGAACTGTTGCCCAGACGCATCAGCCGCACGGAATGCCGGCTGCGGCGGATGATGATCTCATCGCTGGCCTGAAGTTCGCCCACGATGCGACCGTCGGCATTCAAAAACGCAGAGGCCTGGTTGACAGCCTTCACCCGGATTTTTGCCGACAACGGCAGGATGATCGACCGGTTGGAAAGAGCGTGCGGACAGATGGGGGTCAGCGCGAAGACATCCGCCGTGGGCAGCACGATGGCTCCGCCCGCCGCCAGCGAATACGCCGTCGAGCCGGTCGGGGAACTCACGATCAAACCATCGCAGCGATAGCGCGTCACCAGTTCATCGTTCACCGAAACGTCGAGCGATATCAGACGCGAAACCGCGCCGCGCGTCACCACGATGTCGTTGAGCGCCAGTGCGGAAATCTTTTTTCCGTGTGAAATCCCGACTGCCTCGATCAACGCGCGCGTTTCAAATTTGTATTCGCCTTTCCAGACCTGTTTCAGCGCCTCGCCGAGGTGATCCGACTGCACGGCGGTCAGAAAGCCCAGGCCGCCGATGTTGACGCCGAGAATGGGGGTATTTGAACCGGCCACCTGCCGCGCGGCATGCAGCATCGTGCCGTCGCCACCGAAGACCACCAGCAAATCGGTCTGCCGGGCCAGTTCCGCGGTGCCGGCAATAGTATCGCACTTCAGCTTCGCCAGCTTGGCCGTGGCTTCGTGGCAGATAAATTTCCGGCCGGCCGCCGTGATGAGTTTGGCGGCGGCACGGACACTCGCGGCGCACGCAGGCTTTTCGGTATTGCCCACGAGGCCGATGCAGCGGAAATGGTCAGCGGTCTTTTTCAATCAACGCCAGAAATTCTTTGTTGCCGGCGGGGCCGAGCAACGGAGATTCAACCACACCGCGCCAGCAAACGCCAGCCTGCGCCGCAACAAATTCCCGCAACTCCGCCAGCACGCGCTCGTGGATCTTCGCATCCGTGATCACGCCCCGCCCCTTGTCCACCTCGGCTTTGCCCGCCTCGAACTGCGGTTTGACGAGTGCCACAATCTTTCCACCGGGCTTCACCAGCGGAATCGCCGCCGGCAAAATCTTCGTCAACGAAATGAACGAGCAATCCGCCACTACCATGTCGGCCGGCGCGGGAAATTTGTCCGGTTTAAGAAAACGCGCGTTTGTTTTTTCCATCACCACCACCCGGCTGTCCCGTCTCAGTTTCCAGGCCAGCTGCCCTTGCCCCACATCCACGGCGAAAACCTTTTGCGCACCGCGCTGCAAAAGACAGTCCGTGAATCCGCCCGTCGAGGCCCCAATGTCGATGGCCACGCAATCTTTTACATCTAGTTGAAAATGTTCCAGCGCATGTTCCAGTTTATGACCGCCCCGGCTGACAAATTTTTCGGAAGCCTCCAGCGTGAGTTCATCGGCCTCACGGACGGAGTCGCTCGGCTTTTTGGCGAACTGGCCGTTGATGCGGACCTGCCCGGCGAGAATGAAACGCTTCGCCTTCTCGCGGCTGTCGCATAAGCCGCGTTCGACAAGAGCCTGATCAAGGCGCGTGGACATGGAAAGAAACGTTAATATTTCTTGTTCAAGATTTCGAGAACCGTCTTCAACCTTGGATTCGGCTGGATTCAAGGAATCATCCTCATCCTCATCCTCATCCTCATTTTTTTTGGTTTGATTTACCTTGATTTACCTTGATTTACCCGGATTTCAGCCTGTTTTAGCATCTGCAATTTTCAACCTGCAACCTGCAACACTCACGTCCCTCGCCACTATTGTTGGCCGGATAAAAATAACTGGATTTAGCCTGATTTGGGACGATTCCCAGCATCAGGTTGGTGCCGCCGGCCAGGGCTGAATGCCTCGATTTAAGACGTTCAGACCCACGCCCCGTGTGACCTGCCATTTCCGATCTCCCAACTGCCACTTAGTGGCTATGTCAAAGAACAACCTGCAAATCCAAAATTCCGATACCCAGCACCAAGATGGTGCTTCACGCCCTTGTCACGCCGTAGCGTAGCGAAGACGGACGTCAACCGCCTTGAGCCACTATAGCTAAAGCGGACACGTTTGTCAACATTAAAGTTGTCTTTGTTTACTTAATCCAAGGTCGGCCATACCCTGCGACTGGTAGGGCACGCAGTCGTGGCAAACCGGAACGCGTTCGCGCCAGCCGGCGGCGCGCACAGAGTGTGCCCGCCCTACCTTGCGCGAAGCGCCTTGGACTGCGCCAGCCCCCTGGCGCTTTGGGCCGGGCGAAATCCACTCACAGGTTTTAATTTGGCAGAGGCAATTGGCTCGACACGTGTTACCGGGGAAACTACGGTTTCAAAATGAAACGCACCGCGGCGTTCACCCTGATCGAGTTGCTGGTGGTGATCGGCATCATTGCCATCCTCGCCGCTCTCCTGATGGTCGTATCATCAAAAGTGAAGGGCGGTGCCACTGGCATCCAATGCTTGAATAATAATCGCCAGTTGATGCTGGCCTGGCGGATGTATGTGGATGATGCCAACGATCACCTTCCCACCGCCAAAGGCGGACCTCATGCCTGGATGACCGGCGATCTGGATTACAATCCGAATAACCCGAGCAATTGGGATCCCGGCGCGGACATCATGCAAAGCCCGCTGTGGCGATTTTGCGGAAACAATTCGACCATCTTCAAATGTCCTGCCGACCCGAGCACGGTGACCGTCGGCGGGAAAATTCTTCCCCGCGTGCGCAGCGTTTCCATGTTGAATTGGGTTGGCGGACGTGGCGATGGCAACGGCAATCCGGCAAACATGGGCTGGTCCAACACCAGGCTGGGGAATTCCTCGGGCGAGTACCGTGTCTACTATCGCATGGCGGACATGGTAAATCCCGGTCCCGCTTCAACCTTCGTTTTTGTCGAAGAACCCATGGATCGGATCAACGACGGATTTTTCGTCACTGACATGCTCATCTACCCTGCAACCACTGCCGACATCTGTGACTTTCCCGCGCAATACCACAATGGCGGCGCAAATTTCTCCTTTGCCGATGGACACTCAAGCGTGAAAAAGTGGACCTCAAACATAATTCTGGCGACACCTGCGGCCAATATCGTCAGGACATACCCAACGCCGTTGACTTCATTTAATCAGGATGTTTTCTGGCTGATGGATCATGCCACCCGTTTGATCCCGTGATCAACTGGATGAGACGACCGACGCGGCAAATCCCAAGCCCCGTCAGGGGCGAAATCTTTGTAGAACCAAAACCCAAATGATTTTTAAGCTCCGTCAGGAGCGGCATCTGCTTAATGCCGCTCCTGACGGGGTTGTTGAATTTGTTGGATGCAATTTTCCCAAGCTGTCGCGGAGCGACGCCGGAAATTAGCCCGGCACAAGGTGCCGGGTAAAATGTGCGGTAGAAAATCCGTCCTGAAGGGACGGCGGAAGATGCACGGGAACCTTCAGCGGACGGACGGCGATTGCCTTCGAAATTCGCGAAGCGTCCTGGAGTGCGCCAGTCCTCTGGCGCTTTGGGCCAGCCCAAACACTCTCACAGATTTTAATATGTGGGGTAAATTTGACTCGACAGCCAATCCATAGAAAAATATTGTCGGAAATATGAAAATGGATGGATGCCGAATTGCTTTGGGACTTATGATTTTGGCCGGGCTTCTTGAATCCGGCTGCCATAGGGAAACCGAACAAAATTCAACCGTTTCGACACAAGCGACAGGGGCATTTGAATTGAATATACTCTCGCGCGGTCACGATACTACCCTATACATCAATGGCGAACCGGCAGGCTGGGCATCGGCTTCTGCTAAAGCTGGAGATGAAAGAGATATTTTAATTCGAGGATTTCCTATTCATGCAGGATCAAATTCCTATTCGATCACGGTTACACCGGATTACCCAACAAACTATGTTTCTCCTCGATATGGGAATCCATATATTTCTCTATTGTCGTACTCTCAAGAATCAGAAAAAGGAATTGTTCAATCAGGTCACTGGCGCTCGGAAGACACTTTTAAAGATGATTTACCGGAAAGCAATTGCGTTAGCTGGGACGCCTCTTTTGACATATCCGCCCCTGTTTCTGATCCTGATTTTGATCTCGTGGACAGCAACACAAACGTTTATATTAACCAGGTTCAATCGTATACCGTAAAGCTAGCAAAACTGTTCGAAACGCAGGATGCAGACGGGCTGGCTCACGCCTTGGGCTTTGCCAATGCGAAAAGCTGGCATGCTAAATACAATGCAAATTCCCAAATCCAAGGAGAGGATTTTTTCTTCAATCAGGTTTCTTTAGCCGACCAGATACTGACGAATGTAATTGATTCAGCCAGTATCACCAATGAACCCGACCTTGATGTAGAAATCGGTAAACGACTGATATTAGTTTATTCTGATAGTGGTGATCACCTTGCGCAATTGACCTTTTCAAACGGCAAACTTCATTGCACCAAGTTTGTCGACTATTTTACCTTTGCGCGAAAACAAGGAAAATGGATGGTCGCATGGCCAACTACCGATTTTTTTGAATTAAACATCAGTGATGATGGCTCACTAAAACAATAAAAAAGCGCGGACGGCTTTCGCCATCCGCGCTTTTGAATTTTTATCGGCCGCTGATTATGTCAGCACCGCTTCGCGCATGGCGCGCGTCGCCGGAACTGGAATTTCCATGGCCGCATTTTGCAATTCCAAAACCTCTTTCCGAACCAACGCGCATAGTTCCGCGTAGGTTTTTTCCTCGGTCGCGCCGTGACAAACTCCGCCCCACGGAAACAAGTCGGGGCAATAGCCAACGTAGTTTTGGTCTGCGTCGCTCCACAACACAAATTTCAGATATCGGTCTTCAGTTTTCATTTATTGGTTTCGCGGATGGCATTGCGGACTTGTTTTTCCTGGTAATGTTGCGCGTCATCGCCGTCCCGGCCGCTCAAGATCACCGCGCCGGCAAACTTGGAATGCCTGAATTTTCGATGAGAGCCTTTACCACCGGGCGACAGAAAAAAGCCAGCGCGTTCCAAGTCCGAAATCAACTGGCGAATTTTTCGCGGCATCCACGATAATCAATACCATTCATCCTGATGGCAGTCAACTTTACCAGCGACGATAAAAAAGCGCGGACGGCTTTCGCCATCCGCGCTTTTTGAATTATTACCAGCTTAGGCCTGCGCCGGAGCTTCCGCCATTTCCTTGTCGCGATCTTCCATCGCGGCCTTGCGCGAGAGGCGCACGCGGCCTTTTTCGTCCACGCCGAGGCATTTCACGCTGATGGGGTCGCCCACCTTCACGATGTCCTCGGTCTTCTTCACGCGGAAGTTCGCGAGTTCGCTGATGTGCACCAGGCCGTCCTTGCCGGGCAGGAATTCCACGAATGCGCCGAATTCCTTCACGGTCACCACGGTACCTTTGTAAATCTTGCCGATTTCGGCTTCAGCCGTCATGCCGGAGATATGATCCACGGCGATCTTCATGCCGTCCGCGGAGACGGAGAAGATGTTCACTGTGCCATCATCTTCGATGTCGATTTCGCAGCCGGATTCCTCGACCAGCTTTTTGATGTTCTTGCCGCCGGGTCCGATCAGCGCGCCGATCTTCTCGGGGTTGATCTTCAGCGTGGTGATGCGCGGGGCATACTTGCTGATTTCCTTGCGCGGCTCGGCGATGGTCTTCGCCATCTCGGCCAAAATCGCCAGGCGCGCGATCCGCGCCTTTTCCACGGCCAGGTCCATGATCGCGTGCGGCAAACCCTTGAGCTTCAAGTCGAGCTGGAAGCCGGTGATGCCTTTATCCGTGCCGGCGATTTTGCAGTCCATGTCGCAGTACGCATCTTCCCAGCCGATGATATCGGTGAGGAGCTGGTATTTGGAAATGCTGTCGCCGCTGTATTCGGTGCAGATGCCGACGCTGATGCCGGCCACGGGGCGGATCATCGGGACACCGGCATCGAGCAACGCGAGCGTGCCGCCGCAGACGGACGCCATGGAGGTGGAACCGTTGGATTCCATGATTTCGCTGACCACGCGCACGGCGTACGGATAGGTCTCCAGCGGAATCATCGGCTCGATGGAACGCTCGGCGAGCGCACCGTGACCGATTTCGCGGCGGCCGGGACCGGTGATACGGCCGGTTTCTCCGACAGAGAAATTCGGGAAATTGTAATGCAGGATGAACTTCTTCTGGGTTTCGCCGCCGGTGTAGGAATCAAACTCCTGCGTGTCGTCGCCGGTGCCGAGCGTGACGAGCGTGACGGCCTGCGTTTCGCCGCGGGCGAAAAGTGCGGAACCGTGCGCGCGCGGCAGGATGCCGACTTCGCTGGAGATGGCGCGGACCTGGTCAAAGGAACGTCCGTCCAGGCGCTTGCCGTTTTCGAGGATCAATTTGCGGACGGCTTCCTTCTGGATGTAATAAAAAGCGTCGTTGATGACAAAAGGCGTGACCTTCTCCGCGCCGAACTTGGTGACGAGCTTTTCGCCGACTTCGTTCTTGATGGCGTTGCACGCGCCTTCGCGGTTGAGTTTGCCGGGCGTGAGCAGCGCGGGCACGAAACGATCACCGGCGAGCGCTTTCGCGTCGGCCAGGATTTCGTCGGGGACGATCTTCAGCGTGATTTCGCGCTTCTTCTTGCCCACTTTCGCGGCCAGTTCCTTCTGCGCGGCGATTTGGGGCTGGATGACTTCCTGCGCCCACTTGAGCGAGGCGCTGAAGTCGGCTTCAGTGATTTCCTTGGCCGAACCTTCGTACATCACGATGTCTTTTTCATTACCGACATAGACCAGGTCGAGATCGCTCTCGGCCATCTCGGCATGGGTCGGATTGGCGATGAACTTGCCGGCGACCCGGGCGACGCGCACGGCGCCGAGCGGACCCGCCCATGGGATGTCGGAAACCATCAACGCCGTGCTCGCGCCGATGATGCTCAAAATATCGGGATCATTTTCGCCATCCGCGCTGAGAAGCACGGTCTGAACCTGGACTTCATTGTACCAGCCCTTCGGGAAGAGCGGGCGGATCGGGCGGTCGGTGAGACGGCAGGTAAGGATTTCCTTCTCGGTCGGACGGCCTTCACGCTTGAAGTAGCCGCCGGGGAACTTGCCCGCGGCCGCCGCTTTTTCGCGGTAATCCACCGTCAGCGGAAAAAAGTCCTGGCCGTCTTTGGCCTTGGTGGCGGCAACTGCGGCCACGACAACGATGGTTTCACCGAGTTGCACGGTGACGGCGCCGTCGGCCTGTTTGGCCAGCTTGCCGGATTCGAGGGTGATGGTTTTATCGCCCAAAAGAGCGGTAATTTTATGTGACATAATTTTTTCCCGCCGCACCCCAGAGGAACTTCAGTGAACCCCGAAAACTTCGGAGCTGAATGAAATTTCCCGAGAGCGGCGGAATTTTTTTGCGCGATGTTGTTAAGTTAAGGACTCTTGCCGTTCGCGCGGACGGCTCGAATCCATAAGCGAAAAGCGCGCCGGAGAGTCTGGCGCGCCTTTCAAGGTCATTTACGCAGTTTCAGTTTCTTCGTGATGGACTGATAACGGCCCAGGTCGGTGCTCTGCAAATAGTCAAGCAGGCGGCGGCGCTGGCCGACCATCATCAGCAACCCGCGGCGGGAGCTGTGGTCTTTCGCGTTCGTCTGCAGGTGCTCGGTCAAATGGTTGATGCGCTCCGTGAGCAGCGCAATCTGCACGTCGGCCGAACCCGTGTCCTTCGCGTGCAACTTAACTGAATCGATCGTCTTCGTCTTTGCTTCCATATAAGATAAATGAGTGAATAATACTAATTATCCACAATCGCTCTGTAAAGCGAATTAACCGGCGAATTTTGGTTGGCTCCAATCCAGTTTCCTTCGTGTTTCCGCAGTTAATTTGAAGTTTTCCCCGATCCGCAATCGTTCGACCCAAAATATTTCTCCGCCTTCCGCCACTGCCAGGATCAAATTCCGCCGCTCCGCCCGCGGAATTTTCGCGTTCACAAATAAATCCTGTAATTTCACCGCCGACTTCATGCCGATGGGCTGAAACCGGTCGCCCGCCCGCCAATGGCGCAATACAATCTCCCCGCCGATTTTGTCCGCGTCAAAAGATTCCGTTCCGCTTCGTTGCGACAGGGTTCCCCGTACGCCGGCGGATTTTTTCACCGACCAAAAAAACTTCCTGCCGCCAAATTCCACCCGCCCCGCCCTGCCCTTTAATTCGACCGGCAATTCATCCGCCGAAAATTTCTTTTCCGGATTCATGCGCAGCAAAACCTTTCCATCGGCGTTCCGCGAGACAGACAAACTGGAATTGACGCTGATCAATTTTCCGGTCGACGCCCGCAACTGCTCAATCAATTCAAAATCCGTCGCCACCCCTGCCGCCAGAAGTCCATCCTGCAAAACACGCCGCTGAACCGCGACATGCAATTCGTCGTAGCAGCCGACGTGAGGAGGCTCTGACTTAAAAACTTTCGCCATCATGCCGGCCAACTCCGCTTCCGCCCCGGTGAGTTCCATCGTCCGTAAAACCAATTTGGAAATTTGCGGCTGATATTTTTCCCGCAGCAGCGGCAGCAGCTCGTTGCGGACACGGTTCCGCAGGATGTCCGTTGAAAAATTTGTCACGTCATCACGGAACGGAATTGTGGCTTCACGGGCAAATTTCAAAATCTCCGCCTTGGAACAGGCCAGCAACGGGCGGACCAGCATGAGGTTCTTGTCCACCGGCGACGACGAGCACCACCTCATTCCCATCAACCCTTCGCCGCCGGCACCGCGAAACAATCGCAGGAAAAAAAGCTCCACCTGGTCATCCGCATGATGCGCGAGCGCGATGGTTTTGATTTTTTCCTTTGCCGCCGCCCGTGCCAGAAATTCGTGGCGCAACTTCCGCGCCGCCATCTCCATGGAAAGCTTAGACCGCGTCGCAAACGCTTTCACATCCGCGCTTTCACCGATAAATTTCAACCGCATCTTTTTTGCCGTCACCCGGACCAGTTTTTCATCCTCGTCACTGGCGCGGCCCCGCAAACGGTGGTTGAAATGCGCAACGACCGTCTTCCAGCCATTTTTTGCGGCGAGCGAATCAAGAACCTGGAGCAATACCATCGAATCCGCGCCCCCGGAAACGGCGACAAGGATCTTTTGCCCGCGCAAAAATAACCGGCGCTCGCCGATCTCATTTTCCACGCGCTGGAGGAATCCGCTCATGCCCCGATTGTCCCGTTTTTTCCCGCGACGGGCAATTGTCTTATCGGTGAGAAAAAAACGCTACGCAACCAAAAGACTACCGAATTATCAGAACCATTTTAATTTGGATGTAGCACCCGCGTCTCGCGGGTAGTTTTCGGCGTCCCGCCGAAAACCTCGTTCGTGAAAATGAATACAGCTTCAATTTGGTGACTTAGGAGTTTTACGAAATCAGCCAACGGCTGTCCCCTCTCCCAGCGGGAGAGGGTCAGGGTCAGGGAGACAGCGCCCTTTAACCCCCACGGTCGGAATTCTGACCGGAAGCCGATTCCGCTGCCTTTCGGGCCCTTGACTTGGCCAGCTGTTCCTGTTGTCTTGCCAGGCAATCCTTGCAAATGCCATGTGTCGTGGGCGTATCAAAACCCTGCTTCATGAATTGCTCAATCGGCATCCATTCTCCCTGGTAATTGATTTTACGGCACCACGCGCACACGCGCATGAATTTCTCCAGGTAACGGATGCGCTCCATGATCCGGCGCGTGGAAGTGCTCACCAGAAACCACACCGCCAGCACCAGCAATATGTCCAGGGTGGTGCGCCGGTACAAAAAGGCGAACGGATTCTCCGAAAACACCAGCGTGGGCAGCTTTAACAAGTCGTCCATGTAGCAGATCAGAAGGATGCAAAGAAACCCGAGGTTCTGGTACATCACAATTCTCGTCAGTTGCGAATTCTTTTTCATACAACAAAAGATGATTCGCGGAAGGTAAATTGTTTCCCCCAAAACACCCCTGCCGCTTTTCGTCCGGGTGAAATAACCGCATGAACCATGCCAGCCTTTGCCATATCGAGGACAAAGACAATTATTGGTAAATCAATGTCCCCACCGAATTCCAAAAGAATCCCGTGCCCAGAAATTGTGAGCAACGAAAAAACGGTGTCCCGATTTGGACAATCAATTAGGGCTTGTGCGGCGTGATGCCGCGCAAAACAGGCGCAACCTGTGTTCCCAACAGTTCTATGCTGCGCAAGTGCTTTGCCTGTGGCAGTTCCGCGACATCCATCTGAAACGTGATTCGCGATATTCCGCCCAGTGCTTCGCTGTGACGGGCGATTTTTTCCGCTATTTCCTCGGGGCTTCCCGTCATCATGGAGCCATGCGGGCTGCGCGCGGCATCAAAATGGGAACGGGTGATGGGCGGCCAGCCGCGTTCTTTGCCGATGCGCGAAAATGTCTTCGCATAGCCGGGGAAAAAATCATCGATCGCTTTTTGTGTCGTTTCTGCGACGTAGCCGATGACATGGATGCCCACCTTGAGTTTTTCCGCCGGGTGTCCCGCGCGCCGTCCAGCCTCGCGATAGATGTCAACAAGCGGACGGAACCGCCGCGTCTCTCCGCCAATAATGGCGATCATCAATGGCAACCCCAGCGCTCCGGCACGCGCAGCCGATTCCGGTGTCCCGCCAATCCCCACCCAGACCGGCAATGGGTTCTGAATCGGGCGCGGATAAACACCCTGGCCGGTCAGCGCGGGGCGAAATTTGCCCGACCAGTGGACAAATTCGTTTTCCCGCAGCTTTAAAAGCAAATCAAGTTTTTCAGCAAACAGCTCGTCATAGTCTTCCAATTTGAGTCCGAACAATGGAAAAGACTCCGTGAACGAGCCGCGGCCAACCACCATTTCCGCGCGCCCCTTGGAAAGCAGATCAAGCGTGGCGAAATTTTGGAACACGCGCACCGGATCGGCCGCGCTCAAGACCGTGACCGCGCTGGTCAGTCGGATACGTTCGGTCCGGGTCGCGGCGGCGGCGAGAATCATCGCCGGGGCGGAATCGAGATATTCCTGGCGATGATGTTCTCCGACCCCGAATACGTCCAAGCCGGTACGATCGGCGAGTTCGATACGTTCGACCAGATTGAGAATGCTCTCGGACGCGCTGATTTTGCCATCCGCGTTTTTTGCGGCAAAGCTGTCAACACCCACCTGTATGGCTGCGCGTTGCGGTTGTTGGTCCGACTTTCTTTGTTGGGCCTGATTTTGTGCCAGTTCAGTCATGCAATAAGATTACTAGCCCTCGTTGTATCTGTGAAATACCGTCTTTTTTGTCTGACCATAACTTTAGAGCATAGTTGTTAAGGCGAGATGTGAACGTGACCTGGAGTATCACTGGTCAACGTTGTGAACGCTTGAATCTATTGCTTCCCCTTCACCAATGCCTCAACCACCGCCGGGTCGGCAAGCGTCGAGGTATCGCCGATCTGGTCGGTCTGATTTTCTGCGATCTTGCGGAGAATGCGGCGCATGATCTTGCCCGAGCGCGTCTTGGGCAGGCCGGGTGCGAATTGGATCTTATCCGGCACGGCAATGGCCCCGATCTCCTTGCGGACATGCTGCGCCAGTTCTTTTTTCAACTCGTCGCTTTCGCTCACGCCATCTTTCAAGGTTACGAACGCATAAAGCGCCTGGCCCTTGATATCGTGCGGCATGGGCGCGACGGCGGCCTCGGCGACCTTCGCGTGGCTCACCAGCGCGCTCTCCACTTCGGCGGTGCCGATGCGATGACCGGACACATTCACCACGTCGTCCACCCGGCCCATCAGCCAATAATCACCGTCGGTATCGATGCGGCAGCCGTCGCCGGTGAAATACATGTTCTTGAACGTGCAGAAATAGGTGTTGATGAAACGGTCATGGTCGCCCCACGTCGTGCGCATGATGCCGGGCCACGGATGCTTGATGCAAAGCTTGCCGCCCTCGTTGGGACTGCATTCGGTGCCGTCATCGCGCAACACCACCGGCTCCACGCCAAAGAAAGCCCGGCCCGCGCTGCCGGGCTTGAGCGTGTTCACTCCGGCCAAGGGCGTGATGAGATGCCCGCCGGTTTCGGTCTGCCACCACGTGTCCACGATGGGGCATTTCTCATGGCCGATCTGCTTGTGATACCACATCCACGCCTCGGGATTTATCGGCTCCCCGACGGTGCCCAGTACCCGCAGGGAGGACAAATCATGTTTCGCCGGCCATTCATCGCCGAGCCGGATGAGCGCACGGATCGCCGTCGGCGCCGTGTAAAATGAATTCACCTTAAACTTCTCGACGATCTTCCAAAAACGCCCGGCATCCGGATACGTCGGCACGCCTTCAAACATCAGCGTGGTGCCTCCATTGCAAAGAGGGCCATAAACCACATAGCTGTGGCCGGTGACCCAACCGATGTCCGCGGTGCAGAAGTAAACATCACCCTCGTGGATGTCGAAGACGTATTTATGCGTGAGCGCGCTCCAGAGCAGATAACCGGCGCAGCTGTGGACCACGCCCTTGGGTTTTCCGGTGGAACCGCTGGTGTAGAGGATGAAAAGATAATCCTCGGCGTTCATCTTTTCCGGCGGGCAATCCGTCGAAGCCTTCGCCATCAATTCGTGATACCACACGTCTCGCCCCGCGACGACATTGCACGGCTCGTCATTGCGCTTCACCACGATAACCTTCTCTATGCTTGGCGTATGCACCAGCGCGTCATCGGCCAGCTTCTTGAGCGGCAGTGATTTTCCCGCTCGTAAGGACACGTTGGCCGTGATGAGCAGTTTGCATTCGGAATCGTTGATGCGCCCCGCCAGCGAATCGGAACTGAACCCGCCGAATACCACCGAGTGGATCGCGCCGATGCGCGCGCAGCCCAGCATGGCAACGGCCGCTTCCGGAATCATCGGCATATAGATCGCCACGCGGTCGCCCTTTTTGATGCCCAGCGATTTGAGGACATTGGCAAACTTGCAGACTTCCCGGTGCAATTCTGCGTAGGAAATTTTTTTGACATCCTCCTCCGGCTCCCCCTGCCAGATGATCGCGGTCTGACTGCCGCGTTTGGCCAGATGCCGGTCGAGACAGTTGACCGTTACATTTAGTTCGCCATCCTCAAACCAGGTGTGCTTGATGACGCGCCCGTCGGTGTTCCATTCGAATTTACGGGCATGGGCCGGCCGCTTGGACCACTCCAATGTCTGCGCCTGCTCCAGCCAGAATTTTTCCGGTTCGCGGACGGAACGTTCGTATAAAGCGTCAAACTGCTTCGCGTTCAACAACGCATGTTTGATGACTTCGGGCGATGGCGGAAAAGTTTTTCCAGCCTGCTGCAATGATTCGGTCGAGATGGTCTGACTCATTAACGTGGTGAATTGGATGGAAAAGTTCCGAAAATAAACCCGCGCTGTCAATCACCGCGCGGGAAAAAATGAAGAAAGCGACTGGCTGGTGGAGCCTAGGAGGGTCGAACTCCTGACCTTCTGAATGCCATTCAGACGCTCTACCAACTGAGCTAAGACCCCAACCAGACGGACGAATAATTTATCTTTTCCGTCCCATAAGTCAAAACATTTCCTGCCGCATCACGGCACGTTCACCAGCGCGAGCACCGCTTCCACGGCGCTCTCTGCTTTCACGAATTGCACCGCCGCGTTACGGGGTTTGATCTCCACCTCGCCCTTGGCCAGAGTTTTCTCGCCGATGGCGATGCGGATGGGAAAACCGACCAGGTCGGCATCCTTGAACTTCACCCCGGGGCGTTCATCGCGGTCGTCAAGGATGACTTCCACGCCCTTCTCTGTGAGTTCCGCGTAAAGTTTTTCCGCCAGCTTCATCGGTTCGCTCTCGGGAGCCACCGCCAGCGGCGTGATGCACACCTTATACGGCGCGACGCTCAACGGCCAGATGACACCGTCCTTGTCATTCGACTGCTCAATGATGGCCTGCAACGTGCGCGTGACGCCGATGCCGTAGCAGCCCATGACGCACGGCTTGCGCGAACCGTCGGCGTCGAGAAACGTCGAGTTCAGCTTCTCGCTGTATTTCGTACCAAGTTTGAAGACGTGGCCGACTTCAATCGCACGGCGTAACTTCAACGGCTTGCCACACTTCACACACGGCTCGCCAGCGGACACGGTGCGCAGATCGTGCCATTCCGTGACCTTGATATCGCGCTCCATGGAAACGTTTTTGAAATGGAAGCCATCCTGGTTTGCGCCGGTCGTCATGTCATTCGCGCCGCGCAAACGTTCGTCGGCCAGCACTTTCACATCGGCCGGAACGTTTACCACCGCGCCGAGCGAACCCGGCTTCGCCCCGAGCAGCGGGACGATTTCTTCAGGCGTCGCCGGACGCGCCGCAACGGCACCGGTCCGGGCCAGGAGTTTGGTTTCGTTCAACTGGTCATCACCGCGCACGAGAATGATGACGGGCTTGCTGTCAGCAATGTAAACGAGTGTCTTGATCTGGCGATTGGCCGGAACCTTGTACGGTTCCTTGGACAATGCCTCGATCGTCACGACGCCGGGCGTCGCAAATTTTTCCACGGCCGCGCCGATTTCGCGGGCGGCGGTTTTGGGCAGGCCGCTGGTGGCTTTTTCGATATTCGCCGCATAACCACACGCTTCGCAGTAGGCGACATCATTTTCGCCGGTCTCGGCGGGAACCATGAACTCGTGCGAATAATTGCCGCCGATGACGCCGGTATCGGCCTCGACCGGAAACGCTTTCAAACCACAGCGTGCAAAAATTTTCGTATACGCGTCATACATCTTTTTATAGCTCGCCATCGCGCCCTCGTCCGTGGTATCGAACGAGTAGGCGTCTTTCATGATGAACTCCTTGGCGCGCATGAGGCCGAAGCGCGGACGGATCTCGTCGCGGAACTTCACGCTGATCTGGTAAAAATTCTTCGGCAGCTGGCGGTAGGAATTGATCTCGTTCGCCGCCGTGAGGGTGATGACCTCCTCGGCGGTCGGGCTTAAAAACCATTCGCGGTTCGCGCGGTCCTTCACCTTGCACAGAACGTCCTTGGCGGTTTCGGCGCGGCCGCTCTGCTCCCAGATCTCCTTCGGTTGCAACGCGGGCATCAGGACTTCGATCGCCCCCGCCCGGTCCATTTCCTCGCGGATGATGCCTTCCACCTTGCGCAGCGCGCGCAGACCGAGCGGCAGGAACGTATAGACGCCGCCGGCCAGTTTGCGGATGAGGCCGGCGCGCAGCAAAAGCTTATGCGATACAATTTCCGCGTCCGCCGGCGCTTCGCGCAGCGTGGGAATCAATGTTTGGGTCCACTTCATGTGACGGACAGCTTAACCGAAAAGAAACGGCGGAATGAAGAATTTTATTTGCCGCCTTCACGGGCAATAATTTCGCGCATGGCCTGGACATCGAACCGGTCTTTTTCCCGCCAGGAACCTTGCTTGAGAAAAATCAAATCCTCCGGCGAAAGATAAGGGATGCGAACGCCCGAAGTTTCCAGAAACCGCAAATGCGAACGGAAATCTTCCAGCGTCTTCTCGCGCATGATGACAAACATATCGAGCGCAAAATCTTCAACCAAGCGGATCGCTCCGGCCTCGAGTTTGAAGTCGTTTTCAGAAAGCTCGCGCGCCCACCCCTCGCCCCATTGCTTGAGACAACCGATCAATTTTTGAAGATTTTGGGCGTTCTGGCCGACAATGATATCCACATCCTCCGTCGCGCGCACAAACCCATTGAGAGAGATTGCCACGCCGCCCACCACCGCGAAATCAACGCCGGCCCGCACGAGTGCGACCAACAATTTTTCGTATGGGGAAAAATTCTCCGGCAGGGAATTCATTTTTGGCGAATTTGTAAATAAAAGCGTTTAGTTGCTCCAGTCGTGCCAGGTTATGAACGGATTCATTCCGTCGCCCGACGACCTTCCGCACCGGCTGTTGCATTGGTTCAATCTGCGCTTTCATCATCGCAAAGCTAATTCCGGCAAGACCGTCCGTCAACTCACTTCACCGTGTTGATGAGCGGCGCCAGCCCCTGGATCCGCACTTCCAGCTTGTCGCCGCTTTGGATCGGGCCGACACCGCTGGGGGTGCCGGTGAGAATCACATCGCCGGGCAGCAACGTCATGTTGGTGGAAACAAAGCTTACGATCTGCGCGGGCTTGAAAATGAGCTGGCTCGTGTTCGAGTTCTGGCGCAACTGGCCGTTTTGGAATTGCTGGATGTTCAGATGGTTCGGATCGATCTGCGTCTCCACATACGGCCCCAGCGGGGTGAAAGTGTCGAATGATTTCGCCCGCGCCCACTGCCCGTCGGATTTCTGGATGTTCCGGTCGCTGATGTCCTGCGCCGCGCTGTAGCCGAAGATGTGCCGCGAAGCCTCCGTGACCGTGATGTTGCGCCCCTTGCGACCGATGACGATGACGAGTTCAGCCTCAAAATCCGTGCGATGCCCGGCAAACGGAATCTCGATCTTGCCCCCATCCGGCAGCAGCGAGGTCGTGGCCTTGAACCGGATCAACGGCTCCTTCGGCAATTCCCGGTTCATTTCCCGGGCATGGTCCAGATAATTCACCCCCACCGCGATAATTTTGCCCGGCACGGCAGGCACCAGCAGCTTTAACCCCTTCCGCAACGTCGGCTTTTTATCGAAGGTCGGCGAACCAAAGATGTCGCCGTGCGCGCGGAAAATTTTTCCGTCCACGATTCTCGCGTAAAAAGTATCGTCTCCTTTTTGAAAGCGTCCAATGGTAGCCATAAGATTCACGCCCAGTCTGAACCGCAATCCGTGCATCGTAAATCAAAAATCATCAATTACGCCACGGCTTGCCCAAACCCGATTGTGCGGTTACATTGCGCTCATGAGCGGATTGACGAAACAAGAGATAACGGTTTTGTCCATCATCGCCGGACTGCTGGTGACGGGTTGGTTCGTGAAATTCTATCGCGACTCCCATCCGCCGGTGGCCGTGCCATCCGCAAAAAATTAAGATGCAAGAAGTCAATTTCGATGCCGTGCTCGACGTCATTGTCGTCAAAGACCCGCGTTACCCCCGCGACGCCTACCATTTCATCCGCGAATCCCTCGACTTCACCCAGAAACTCATCGGCAAGGAAAACAAGGGCAAGGTACGTCACGTCACCGGCCGGGAATTGCTCGATGGCATCCGCCAGCACGCCCTCGCGCAGTTCGGCCCCATGACCGTCACCGTCTTGGCCGAATGGGGCGTCCGCAATTGCCAGGACTTCGGCGAGATGGTCTTCAACATGGTCGAGAACCAGCTGCTCGCGAAAACCGATAAAGACTCCCGCGACGATTTTCAGGACGGCTACGACTTCACCGAAGTGTTCGACAAACCCTTCTGGCCCGCGACCAAGCTAAAAGCCGCGAAAAAGACCGTCGCCAAATAGGGTTTTCCCAATTCAACGATTTAACGGTTTAACTGCCCCCGATCGCCAGTCCGGCTCGGACGTCCCCCACCCCGCGCCGCATCACCCGTCACTACCCGGAGCACCGGCTTCCCGGCCGGCTTTCGGCGGGGCATGGCAGAGGCGGGGGATTTATTTTTAACGTGCGCGTAAAGCCGGTTGGGAAATCGGCGCTCCCATGAAACCAGCCGGTTCCGGCGTCGCGGCGGGAATTCCCTGGTTTATTTGTTGATTGCCAATTATTTAAGACCTGCAAAATCAACCTCGCCGAAGTTGGATTTCGTCCTGCCACAGGCTGCTTTTCAAGGGATTGCCTGGGGTTGCTTCAGATTGACGGAGTCGAGGCAGGGGTAAAAGATACCCCTGAACATGAAAGACCTGAGTCCGAAAGAAGAACGACGTAAATACAGTGAGAGCTTCAAACGTGAAGCGGTGATGCACTGGCTGGCCAGCGGCAAATCGGCGGAGACGATTAGTGCCGAGCTGGGCATCGGCGCCGATCGTTTATATGTCTGGAAGCAACGGTACAGTCCCCCGACGGCGGTCGAGGCGGAAGATCTGCGGGTCCAATTGACGGCGGCCCGGGAGGAACTGGCCCGGGTGACCGAGCAACGCGACATATTAAAAAAAACCTTGGGCATCCTCTCCGAACGGCCGCCGAAAGATATACCCGGATCCAAGCCATGAAAACGGAATATCCTGTTCAAGCCTTGTGCCGGACCCTGGCGGTTTCGGTCAGCGGTTACTACGACTGGCAACGGCGGCAGGGGCAACCGAGCCGCCGCACCTTGGTGGATCAGAACTTGCTGGGCCAATTGCGGGGATTACATACGCAGAGCCGGCAGACTTATGGCAGTCCCCGCCTACAGGCGGCGCTGCGCCGGCAAGGACAGTTTCATGGTCGCAACCGGATTGCCCGCTTGCTGCGAGCGGAAGGCCTGTGTGGGCGGCAAAAACGTCGTTATCGTCCGCAAACGACCCAAAGCCGTCACACGCTGCCCATCGCTCCCAATCGCCTCGGGGAAGTTCCCGTCGCCACGGCCCCCAATCAACATTGGGTGGCCGATGTTACTTACCTCGCCACGGCCCAAGGGTGGCTTTACCTGGCGGCGGTGATGGATCTCTACAGCCGGCAAATCGTGGGCTGGGCCACCAGCCCTTGCAACGACACCGCCTTGGTGTTGGCGGCGTGGACCCGGGCCTGGCAACATCGCCGGCCACCGGCACAGCTGCTGTTTCATTCCGACCGCGGCAGTCAGTATGCCAGCCATGATTTTCGACAAGCCTTGGAACAAGCCCAAGCCATTCGCTCGATGAGCCGGGCGGGCAACTGCTATGATAACGCCGCCATGGAAAGCTTTTGGAGCACGTTGAAGCTCGAACTGGTCTATCGCCTCCACACGGCAGCGCACGCTCAACTTCACGCCCAACTCTTCGATTACATCGAAGTTTTTTATAACCGTCAGCGGCTCCATAGCTCGCTCAATTATCTTTCTCCCGTTGACTTTGAACTCCTAAACAACTAAAACCAAATGCCTCTGCCTCACTCCGTCAATCTGAAGCAACCCCAGCCGCCTGTTTACTATTTCAACTTCGGAATTCGGGTCATCCTCATTTTTTACCTTGATTTACCTTGAATCACCTTGATTTGGCTTGCCGCGCCGTAGCCCGCATGCGGGAGAAGGCGGGTCGGATTTACTTTGATTTAGCCTGATTTTGGTGGGGCGGTGGTGCCCCGCCGCCCCATTCAACTTTTTTTGGTTTGAGACCCATGAACTTTGACTATGCTTGTCCCGCCATAGTTTCAACGACGGCGGATTTGACCGGTAAGTCCGGCCTCGCCGGTGGACTTTGGACCACTTTTCCGACCCAAACCATTAAAGCTGAGGACCAAACACCGAAATCCGGAATCCGTGACACGAAATCCGATTCGACACCCGGCCTGCCCTGATTCGAGACGATCTCACTCCGCACTCCGCACTCCGAAGTCCGCAATTTGCTGGCCCGTCCAGCTCGAACCCCCCGGCCCACGCCGTGACCCTTTTCCGTTAAGACCGGCTTCGCCGGCTATGTCAAAGAACACCCGTCC
>Ga0210388_10001202_pt1 | contig 20361 bp, 25 predicted proteins | sample IncBWC19OmetaG_FD_155485 | JGI IMG/M metagenome (GOLD analysis project Ga0210388, IMG submission 155485) | Forest soil microbial communities from Barre Woods Harvard Forest LTER site, Petersham, Massachusetts, United States - Inc-BW-C-19-O ... | reverse complement strand
CAGGGATCCATATGTTTGCACCACATAGCCGCTCTGGTTTGTCCACACTTCAAAACTGGACGGCCGCATCAGACGACTCGTCTGGTATGCCTTGACGGGCGGTTTTGTTGTCGCAAGCGCCATGCTGCAAGGGCCAGGTCTCGCTGGCAGGATCGGCACAATCTTTAGCCAGTGAGAGAGCATCGTGACCAGCAGAGCCCCCACCGGCGAGTACACCGACGCCAGCGTCACCGATTTTGGTGGTGACCATTCATCAGTCGGCCTGGAAATAACATTGAGAGGGGTGTTGCAAGTTTCGAGGCGGAACAAAGAGTTCGGAGAGGGACTCGGTTCCCTGGAACCTCAAACGGCCGCGTCGAGGAGTCGCCGATGAATCAATTCTGATGCCGCACCTCACTCTCAAGAAAGCGTATCGTCCACTCAAGCGTTTCGAAACGCTGCTCATGTGGTTCATGAGCGCCACCCTGCTCGGCTAGCCGCTGGGTAGCGCGACTAAGCCGCTCAGAGTTGCCGTGGACATCCTGAAGTTCAGGAGCGCGTGGTACAGGAGCGCGTGGTACGTGACCGGCTTCAGAGGGACTGCTACATTCACGATAAGTTCATGCTTGTCGATCCGCTGGCTGAGAACAGGAATTGGAATGCGACCGGCTCAAGAGCAAGCCATCTTCGCTGGCGCGAGGCTGTACGATCGTGTTTTCTTCGTTCGACGCCGCGTTGAATATTTCTTCCCGCTGTACTGCTCACTTTTGGAGTATTGAGGCAGAACGATGGTGTGGTTCTCGCATATGCGTGTGTAACAAAACGCACTCCACCGACAAAAACCACACCCGGTTGGCCGCACAGCTCCTTTTTATGGACACGACAAATCGAGCACTGATGCGGCGTCTTGTGAAATAGTCGCCTTTTTCAGCGGATCTTGGGGAAGGGGCGTTAATGACAACCAAGAATCTTAGGAATTCGTTCTATCGGGCTCAGATCACACATGTACTCCCACTACATTCGATGCCCTTTTGGGATATTCTATCCCTAGAAGATGCACCACTCCCGAATCGCCGCCTTTTCTGCTCGGCTGCTGGCTCCTCGGCAGTCTCTTTCTAACGTTCGTCGCCACCCGGAGTTTTCAGGCTGTCGATGCCGTGCTCACCTCCCCACCGCCCGAAGTATCCAAAATGATCCAGACGCTGGGCGACCAGAACGCGCGCCAACTCTTATGCTACCTGACCGGTGAAGAAAATCGAGGATGTTTTGAAGCCTGGGAGGTCGCGCAGTTCGTCCTCGGCACAGCGCTCGTTGGCTCTCTGCTCTTCGGGATTGAGAAACGACTGCTGGCCGGCCTGGCCGGCGCGATGCTGATACTGGCGCTTTTCCAACACTTCAAAATCACTCCGGAGCTGTCCTGGATGGGCCGGTCCGTCGATTTCCTGGGCCGTGGAGTCGCAAGTACGCGATCAGTTCTGGAAACTGCAGGGCATTTACAACGGAATCGAAGTGGTAAAGATGCTGCTGCCGTGACCATAGCCGGCTTGCTATTTCCGATGCGCCGCGGGCGGTCGCGCCAGCGAGCCGAGATCGATCCTGTCGACTACGCCAACCACCGCCATGCCAGTCGGTGACTCATGGAGCAAAGCTCCTTTATCTTGTTGGGTAAAGAGAAAGGACTCCAACCCACCAATTGCCTGATCCGATGTCTGCCTGATGTGGCTTCAGCACAATCGCTAAAGAATTGATTTGCTGTTTCTCCCGACCAGAGAGGTTAATGGTCGCGCCGGCAACCCGGTCAAGGAGCACGACTGGCACCAGCGAAAAATGGAAGGAAGATCTCCCGAAGGACACCTTCCGCGCGGACATTTGGAAAAGCGTTGATCCGGAGAGCAGGCGCGGGCGCCCCGGTCTCGATTATGCAGTACCTGTACGTCCACCAACACTAGCTCATATGCCGCAGGGAAGACCAGCGTCCGGTCCCGGCCAGTACATCGGCGACGCCACCGTTGACAGGCTGAGGATAGCAGGTCTCCTCATCACCCGATTACTACCACCTTTTCTCGCTTGCGGATGCGGCGGGAGCCTCATGGGTTCCCTTCGCCTCCCCGGCAATTTGTTTCAACCAGCTCATCCTGCTCAAATGGGAGCAAACTGCTGTGAGGACTGGCCCGACTGATCCGTTACAGGAGTTTATATTCGATATGACAGAACATTTTCGGTCGTTGTCAGACGTCCTTCTGTCGCCCGCCGCCACGTCCGAGATTCTGAATAGGAGGTGGGTTTGCCGGGAAACCCGGTACGCGCAAAGGTACCCTGCTTGACCCGGGACGCCTGGTATCCACAAACTCGCGACTCGTTATTTCAGTAACGATAACTCTCGCCCGTCGCGCGCACTCAGTGACATCGGCGTTCGAAATCTTGCGCTTTTCGACATATTCTTCCTGGCCCATCTCTTTGGCCAATCTGCTTTCGACCATGGCGTTGGCCTCACGCCGGATGTCTTTGTACCAAGCTCTATTCTCACCGTGTGCCCTGGCGATCTCGTCCGAGGTACATTTCGAAATATCTTCTGTCCAGCATTGCATAAGCCTGTCATCGTCCAAAGTTGCGCGGAGGGTTACGGCAAACAGCGCGCTTTTTCCAGATACTCGCCATTGGCCAACGGAATGCGCAAGTATCCGGGTATTCATCTCTTCACAATCGAGCTTCGCGACAGAGTCGTCGAACGCAGTTTCCCACTACTGGACCGAAGCTTTACAAAGAGTTCACACCTGATTCATCACAACGGAGAGTATTATCGGCTTAGTTAATGACTCAATCGTCGGTCCTTCACGCTACCTTTTGGCGCCAGTGATATGTGACCTTGTAAGCCCGACAAACCAAATGGGCCCTTGAATGATCGGCGCTCCGACGTTTAGGAATTGCGTTTAAGTATGGTTCATTTTGATCCATCTGTTTCAGTTCAAACAACCGCCAAGCGCCGAAGTCACCTGCTCATCCTCACCGATTGCGGTCGAGACCATTCATTCGGCTTGCAAATAGGTCAAGGCAAACTTCGGCGATTACGCCAAAGCCACATCAGGAGGATATCGGATCAGGGCATTAGGCAGGTGATGGTCCTTATTTGTGCACCTGAAGAAACGGCACGCAAGAAACTTACTAAGTGAATCACCAAGGTGCTATATATGTCCGGCTAAGTAGTTATCAGGATTCCGCAATACCGCCTTCACGTGATAAGTTACTAATGGAGACGGACGTTCCGTCCAAGAAAGGCTATACATGAAACGGATTACTAACCTGGTTTTGAAGTTGAGAATGTGGAACGATAGTCGGGGACAAGACCTCATTGAGTATGCTTTGATGGCGGGTTTTGTGGCAGTTGCCGCAGGCGCTATCATGCCTGGTGTCGCGACGAGCATTAGCACGATCTTCAGCAAGATCGCCAGCACGATGACCGCCGCCGCAGCGACCAGCTAACCCATCGTTTGGTAGGCGAGAAACTCCCCACTCGCCTATTCTTTGTTGATGATAACTGTTGCCGCTTTAGCGTTTCTTATTTGAATATGAAAAGGAGTACTGGTCGCTTCCAGTTTATGGCAATGATGTTACACGGACCGGCCTCTTATTGGGGGAAAAGAGTGCGAATTGTCAATCTTGTTTGGACGCTTACGATCTGGGCGGACAAACACGGGCAGGATCTCATTGAATACGCGTTGATGGCTGGCTTTGTGGCGGTTGCAGCCGGAGCGATAATGCCCGGCGTGACCACGAGCATCAGCAAAAGCTTTGGTAAAATCGCCAGTACAATGACGGCCGCAGCCGCCACGAGCTAGAACCGGATTTCCTCGGGATTGCCCAAGTTGAAATGTTTTTGCCCGTTCTGGAGCTTGGGTGAAAGCCCATACAGTTCAGAGGCGTACGAAGGACGTGCACGACGCGGAGGTCGCAACCATGGTAACGCCGGGTAGCGTGTTGCCCCTGCCATCGGAAACTGATCGCGCAGAAGTGCGACGGCAGTGTGGCCACCGCGCGGGTTGCGCCTTTTTTATGACCCGACAAGATCCGCTGGCGCCGTTCGATAAGTTCGAACTTAGCGGAAAACGTACGGGTTAGCTGTTGCTGGCAGCAGCGGTCATGCTGCTGGCGACATGGCTGAAAACCTTGCTGATGCTGGTGGCTACCACTGGCACAATCGCACCAGCGAGAATGGCCACAAGACTCGCCACTAACGCGCATTCAATGAGGTCCTGGCCGTGCGTGGCCCCCCAGATTCTGAGCTTCCAGATCATGTTGACGGCAGTTTTCACGCGCGTCCTCGATTCAGAACCTGAAGCTGCTGAGCGCGCTGCTTAACGTTAGCGAGTTCACGCAAGAAGAGTTCCCGCAATTCTGACTTTCGCAACCGCGGGCAAAGACGCCCTGAACATCGTTCAGGGTTCCACAAGGTTTCCGTTGCGGAGACAATGATGGCGGCGAAGTCGTCGAGGCGAATTGCCGGACTACTGGTGGCGACCCTCCGGAAGGCTATTGGCAGTGATTCTCGCTGTAACAATGACACAGATTCCTCGTTGAGCTTTTGAGGTCCTGGCGTAGGCTCTTCGGGGCTTTCCCATTGTGGATGGGCGATTTAGAACGCGCGGACAGAGTGGATACCGTTGGACTGCAACACCATGTGCATCTTGTGAAGAGCTGATTTGTGAAGCTGCGATACGCGGCTTTCGTTGATTCCTAGTATCCCGCCGATTTCCCTCATGGTCATCTCGTTGGTGTAGTACAAAAAGACCACTTTCTGGTAACGCTCAGGGAGAGTGCTCATGGCGACACCTAGAACGGAGCGCAGTTGCTGATTGGAACACATGTTATCGGGCTGGGTTTCCGGCTTGCTGGGGAATTCCAGGGCTGGCAGGTCATCATATTCCGGGGCGCGCGAGGATGCGGAAATCAATCCCACCGTGCGCATGTCGACCATCATCTGGCGCCAACGATCGAGATCCACTCCGAGCTTTAGGGCCATCTCGGATTCGGTGGGCGCCCGCTGAAGTGTAGCCTGAAGGTCTCGTGTCACGGCTTCCACCTGTTTGTGGCGACGCCGCAGTTCTCGCGAGGCCCAGTCGAGCTGCCGGAGGCTATCGATAATGGCCCCCTTGATACGGTGTTTGGCGTAGGCAGGAAATGCTACTTTCTTTTTGGCATTGAATTTGGTTGCCGCATCGAGAAGACCGAGGACACCAGCGTGGATCAGATCGTCCAGATCTACATATACTGGCAGACTCTTGGACACCCGGATGGCGATTGCTTTCGCCAGCGGAAGATGTTCGATCACCAGGCGATCCCGTCTTGCAATCTTCGCGGGCGTGCTGGTAAGAGTGGTCTTGGTTTTCATTGGAGTCTGCCTCCCTTCCCCTTTTTCTTGGCGTCGCGTTCTCGCGCCGATGCTCCCGTAAGAGCAAGCCAGTAGCCAGACTGTGGGGTGGGGACAATTACTCAATCGCCCTGAGACGTTTTCTCGAACCGCTTGCTGGATAATTCCCAAACTGAATGGGATGGACCTTAAGTACGCTCGAAGGGGACCATGGTGCAGTGGAAGTATTGATACCCACGTAAACGATGGACGCCATGTAATGCACCCGATTGTTTATGTCGACGATGCCTATTGGTACTCGAGTTTCAAAATGAAACACGAATCAACTCGTGCTAAGTCACCCGCCAATCGCTTCCAACATGTCGACTTGGCCTTGCTCGCCTCAGATTTCTCCATACAGCTTCTACCAACCGAGGCGCTGACGATCACGATGGCCGCGCTTCCAAAAAGACGATGGCCCCTACAGTCCGACATTAACCCTACCGAATGTTGTCTTGATTCCTGATGGTTCTACTTTCTCCCGCGCCGACTATTTCAACGCTCTTTTGCATACCCCGGATGACGATGACTTGAGCCGGAGGGGGCGGGGGCGCCGCCCTGGACGCGACGACCAACGGAGACGGATCAGGGGGAGCCGGTGTATCGGCCACTTTCTTCCGCATTCCGCCCATACCGTAAAGCTCGCTCACGTCGCGGCCAGGAGTATTCTCTATCGCTTGGTCACTGCCGTTGCGAAGAATTAACTGGATCCGGCCTTCGTTGTTGGCGAGCGTCAGCGTTTCGGCCTGCTCGGGTGTAGTCAGCAGCGTGACCGTGGCCGTTGGAATCGCGTGGCCCCGAGCGTCCGCCTGAATCGCGGTTCCGGCCGAGAGCACGAGCATGTTCTGCAGACCAGTCACAGTGATCGTGCCTTCCAACGTGGGTGGCCGGCCCGTAACCAGCACGTCCACTCGCATACCGGGCAGAACGAATCCAGAGATTCCCGTTACGTCGTTCACCCGAACGGTCACCGCGCGCATTCCCACGGGAATCATAGGCGCTAAGCCTATGCCGCTTCCGCGTGCCGCGAGCCGTCCTTCGCGAATCGGCTCATCCATCAGAACTTTGCTGATCACCGGACGATCGAGAACCTCCTCGGCTTTTGCGAACACACCCATGGGAAAGACCGCAATAGGCATTTTGGCCACCTTGATATCCGCGGGCTTGATGGTCATACCAACCGCAAGGGGCCTGGCGGCGACAATAACGTCACGCAAATCGGCGATTTCGCCTGTCTTCGGACTCCCGGCGCGCGCCATCATCTGATAAAACGCACCGGAGATCACCAGTGCAAACAGCAGGCTCACTCCGAGAATGGCCCAGAATCTACGATCCATAGTCTCTCCAGTACGATCGACGGACTCGCGCAAACCTAGTTTGGCGACAGGTGGCTCGCCTTTGCGCACCCTGCAGCGAATTACGAAAAGTTAGGTAATGCCTTGGGAACCGAACTTAGCCATACATCCGCGAAACCGTTTGTGAATATCGCCCAAATGCGCTGGCTTGTCTCGATAAGGTCAGCCTTCCGATTTAGCTTCTCGTCATCCGCGTCAAAGCCCCGTCGATGCTTCAAAGCCCTCTCGGCCTGATTGTGAGCGCTCAGTGCAAATGATTGGCATTGCAGGCGTCTCTTTTAGGTCAGAAAGCCCCCATCAGCAGGTCGCGGAACACCATACTCAGGGCACCCGGGGCCAGCCATGCAAGTCGGCTACCAACGAGTTTGTCTGATCGAATGCGATTTACTTGCCCGCGCCAGAGAGCCAGTTGTGCCAGCGCCGCGTAATCCGAGACGTCTGCCCGGCCCGAGGCTCGGAGATGCTGCCTACTCCCAGACGGTTCTGGGTACGGGTAGTCTTGGGCCCGTTGGAGTGGCCGATGATGTTTCATCAGTGCGCAATCGGCGCCAGTGTCCAAGCGACGGCCCCTGCCACTTCGACGAGTGTGCAGTTAACCTGACATCCAGCGTCCACCAGCTCTCCCAATGATCTCTATCCGGTGATCACAGTTTAGAGACTGCTCCATGGTATTTGCTTGCTCGGTCAAGACCGCCCTCCGCTTGGCGGTGCTCGAAAGTGAAACGGATGGTTCAAAATGAAACCGCCCAAGCGCCGACAAAATACCAGCGCACGGGTGGAACCTTGTTTACGCGTAAACGACGACGGCCATCTGTGTGCTCCGTTCTTCGGTGCGAGAGACATCCTGGTATCGAAGGGCGCGCCGGGCTTTCGTCGATCCATTTGGTGCAAGGATCTGGTCAATCGGCGTGCGTCAGCGAACTCGATTCTCTATCTGAACGAGCTAATGTATATTCCGAATATCTTTCGCACAGATCCGCTTGCTGGCGCCGCAATATTCTTGTATCTGGCGACGATCTGGTGGTGCATCTGGGTCATCCGAAGACGCCAACGGGGCACCGACCGCCTCTTATTGGGCCTGCTGGGCTTGATTGCCTTCTCACAATCGTTAGGTGTTTTCAAACATCTCGACATCTTGGAATCTTCGGTGCCCTTCCACCGGCTCGACGACTTTGTGAATCTTGCGATCGGTGGGTTGTACTTAATAGGCGCTCTTCTATTGGAGATTTCTAGTCGAGACCGGATCTCTGCGGCGGTGGGCTTGCGGCTGGCGCAAGCGAGTCCAGGAAATGCACCCAGGCTGTATACACAAGCTTCAAATGCCGTGTTGGTTCTTGCGAGCGACGGTTTTATTGTCCAATGCAATCCGGCAGCCGAAAACGTCTTGGGCCGCAAACGCAGCGCCATCATCGGCACTAAACCAATCTTCGAGCGCACGAAACTTCCCTCGACCGTCGAGCCGTCCAAGGCAAAGACTCCACACGAAGTAAAATTGGAGGCACAAATTGACTCCGCTGTCGCAGGCGGGCCAAGGACGAGCGTTCGATTATGAAACTAAACGGGGGCGCGCAGGAATAGTGTCGCTACCTACCTGCACGAGCCCGCTACCACCGATCCGTGAAGGTTTGACGGAGCAAAACCATGAATAAAACAAACGAACAAAATGCGCAGTCTGGAATATACGGTTCCAAATGCTGTGGATATGAGATCGCTCTGAGCAAAGGCAAAACGTTTCCGCCCTGCAAGACCTGCAAGGCTGCGGTTACGTGGATTCTGAAACACTCAATCTGTCGCTAGCTGCCTCCCGACGGGGGACACTGTAAGTCGCGAGATGGTACGGGCTTCTTTACGTTTGGCGGTCTCCCGTTCCACTACGACGGTATCCGCGGCTACAATGTAGGGAGCGAATCGAGCAGTCGCTCTTCTTAAGATAACCGGACGTTTTGCCGCGAGTTGTTGGTGGTTCGCGCGTCCATCATTCCTGTCAGAACCAAACACTGCGAGCACGCGAACACGGCGGGGACGTCACGTTGGTTAAGGTAGCTTAAGACGATCCAGGAACCAAATGGTGGAAAACGGATGGGCCGACGCGAAGATACCTAAGCACAGGGCGATTTGAAAGGCTGCCGGAACGATTTCACGAGGTGTTTTACTCCAAGCCCACCCTCTATTATTTCTTGGGACAAGGCTTCCAATTTAGACCACCGACGAATTCTAGACCCAACAAATACTTAGCACCCTGTCTGACACAACTCTTGGTAGATGCCCGGCCATGCAACGATAGTCTGTCGGAACGCAATGTAACAACGGTCTGCTCCACTACTGACTCGGGTACCTTAATCCTCATTCCGGCTTCAGACAGATCTAAAACCTCAGCACACGCGAATTTCTCGTTTCCAAGACGGTCTCGCCAACTAACCTGAACCGGTGCGGCCTGGGGTACGCGCTCGTGCCGACGAAGGTCGCCTTTACGGGGCATATGCCCTGCGAGGAACAAATTGCAAAGCACCGTGTGGTGGTCGATGCTGGACCCAGAAGTAAGTTGTTCTTGGGGGCTGGCATTGAGAGTTTCGCTGCATTAGCGGCTCCACTTGCACCACACGCAAGCCCAACTCCGCGTAGATTCCGAACACCTGCAGCTTGGCGCCTAACAAAAGCACCTCGGTGCCGACGAGCTGGTCTCTCAGGATGATGTGTGGAACGTACATCCGCTCTGACACCCTCTAATCCGACTCTCGCTGATTCACAGATTCTGGCGTCTCGTAAATCTCCCGGAAGCATCCGCCAACCGCACCCAGCAGGGTTTTTCCGCACCTAGCAACCTGGCACGCGAATGGCCGTTAGAGTTAACCCAGGTAGGTTCCCCGGAACTTGTATGGGCGCTTCGTCGACGCGTCAGGTAGGAGACGGGGCGGTGCATCATTCACCTGGTTAATGCCCGCGACGGGCCGCATCATGTCCATTTTGGGCTTTCACCTTTTGATCTGGGGCTTTCAAGCTTTTTCGACGCCAGCGAGAGCAGTCGCAGCATAAATTTCCAGCATTGGTTCTTCGTTAGTTCCGCAGATCTTGGCGCGTGCGGTTCGTTTTGAACGCTTGAATTCCTCTCTGTCGCGAACGGGAGACCTTGGGTCATCCATTTGCTTCATGGGTGGAGTGCCGTGATGGAGATACGGACAGTGCAAAACTGGGAGCGTCGCATAGCGGCCAGGACTTCCAGCAGCCGCGACGAATCGGACAACATCGGTTTTCTTCAGCTCCACCATCGTCTCCCAGATCTGCCATACACGGAAAAAGGCAGCCCACGCTCTTCTAGCGCTATCTTTTGCAGCGACACGCGTACCTTCCTCATCATAGGTTCTAATCACTTGCATCCACCTTGATGAACTTGGCATTTTGTGGCCGGATGTTCCGGACCGCGTCTAGTAGGGTCCGCTCTCGGCGCCGCCCGCACCCGTGGCGCCAGCGGTGTAATAGAGTTCGGCAGGGCGCAGAAGCTTTGCTTCTGCTTCCCGGCTGGCCCGTTGCGCGAGGCAACGCGTCACACAGCGTGTGATCCCGCTCTCCACGGTGACGACGAACGCGCTCAGAACCAACGGGTCCGACTCGGTTTCGAAGTTGCGGAAGAAGTCGATGTATTGCGCATCGGGAAGGGAAATCCTCAGCCCCCAGAGCCACTTGGAATCGGAACTGAAGTTCTCGAATACCTGTCCATCCAGGCTCAACCGAACGCCTTGAAACTTGAACTCCAGGGCCCCAGCCTGGACCTTCGACCAGCATTCCTGCAAGTCCCCCGCACGTTCCAGGGCCTTTTCGAAATCAATTAGCCGGGACTCGGAATCTATAATCAGCCGGAACCTGCCGCGCAGGAACATCCGGCCGACGCTGGCGAATTCGGCATATTTCAGATGCCGAATCCCAATGCAGGCCGCTCCACAGAACACGATCACGATCAGCCCTCCGAGCTGGTTGTGAAGCACACTCGCTATAGACAGTATCGCAACCACACTGCAAATGCCATACATGCTTAGCACCGCGCCCCGCGGGCTCAGCCCACGTTCCAGCAGCTTGTGATGAATATGGCCGCGATCAGCTTGAAAGATCGAGCGGTTGCGCAAATACCTCCGCGAGATTGACAGCAGCACATCCATGAGAGGGACGGACAGCGCCAATAATGGAGCAGTAAGCGCAACCAAGGTGACCGATTTTTCACTCCACAGCGCACCATAGCACCCTAGCAAGAACCCGATCAGAAGACTGCCGCTGTCCCCGAGGAAAACCGAAGCCGGGTCGAAGTTGTAGCGCAAGAATCCGAGCAGACATCCAGCCAATGGCATCGTGGCAAGCGCCAGCGGCAGATTGCCTTGAACCAGCGCTGCGATCAGCATGGTAACGGTCGCCACTAGGCCCACTCCCGCTGCAAGACCGTCCATTCCATCAATAAGATTGAAGGCATTCGAGCAACCGATCAGCCAAATAACCGTCAGCGAAAATCCAAGCCCCGGCCATGCCGGCAAACCGTGCAGCATCGGAATATCCACATGGATGCCGGCGAAAAAAGCCAGCACGCTGGCTCCGCCGATGCCGATGAGCTTTTGCCAGGCTGTCAATCCGACCAAGTCGTCCACCACGCCGGTGAGGAAAACCATCGAGGCTACCAAAGTGAGTGCCAGGATATCGGGAAGGGCCCTGTGCAGGACGTAGGTGTAGCGGAACGGCAGGGAGAAGGCAATCGCGAAGGTTGCCAGGTAGGCCAGGACAATAGCAATTCCGCCCACGCGCGGAACCGCCGCGGTGTGAGCCTTCCGTCCGCCATCGGGAAGATCAAGAAAGAATCTTCCGATATTATCGCGGACGATCGGCGTCAGGGCCAGTGCCATCAGAACTGCAAGTGCACCTAATGTGAGTATGAGAAACATTGATTTCTCCGTCCGCCTCTAGCTAATCTTATGCAGCAAATCCTGGATTCGCGCTTTATCTTCCCGGGAAGGATTACCCGCCAAAGCGGATTGCAGCTCTTTCCGTGCCCCGGGCTTATCACCTTTCATATAAAGCGCCAAGCCGAGGTGATAATGGAAAACGGCATGAGGATATTTTCGCGCTAGATTGCTGAATGTTTGAACGGCACTATCATTGAGGCCTTTCTTTAAGTAAATGTAACCGACGGTGTCCGAAAAACCGGGCTGGCCAGGAACCTTTTCTAACGCGTGTTGTGCCAATCGCAAAGCTTCATCCAGATCGCCGCCTGAATCGGCCAGGAAGAAAGCCGCATTGTTCAAAGCTGGCGCATTTTCCGGATGAGTCTTGACCACTTTCTCGTACTGGCTGCGGGCCTCATTGGTGCGGCCAGCGCGCACTAAAGCATCGGCCAGGCTCAAGGACGCGCCGAGATCGTTGGGCGCCAATTCACTGGCCTCGCGATAGTAGGCGATTTCATTACCGTGGTCGCCCTTGAGTTCATAAACTTCGGCCAGGCGCCGGCGTAAATTGACCGACTTCGGATCTGAGGAGAGCAGTTTCTGAAGCTGGTTAATTGCCAGATCGTACATGCCGGTCAGAGCTTCGGTGTCCGCGAGTTGCCTGAGTAGCATGGGCGAGTCCGGGACAAGTTTGAGACCCTCGTTTAATACCTCACGTGCTTTGTCGTACCGCTTCAGATGCAAATAGGCGACCGCGAGTCCAGTACAAACACGAGGGTCGCCGCGTTCACGATATTTACCGAGGACGTCGACAGCCTCCGGGAACTTGCTCTCGGCGATGGCCAGAAGTCCCAATTGCAACTGCGGCTCGGTGTCGCGTGGAAACTCCTTTATCAGCTGCGCCAGTTCGCCGCGCGCCTCGGCGCCAGCACCTTGCGCAATCAGCCCCCTTGTCCGAATCAACCTGGCCCGGCGATCGTTGGGCCTGAGCCCGAGGATTCTGTTGGTCTGTTGCACCGCATCGGCCGGCCGTTGCTGCAGGAGGCTGATTTCCGCGAGCTCGTAACGGGCCGCCACCAGGTCGTCTTGCTTGGTCAACGACTCGACGTATTGGACCCGCGCCCTGTTCAAGTCGCCTTTGAGACGATAGGCTTGGCCCAGTTGCAAAAGCAACGAAGCATCGCTCGGATTTTGAGAGGTCAAAATCTGGAATTCACGCACGGCCACTTCCGCGTTCTCGCGTTTGCCACCGTCCAGCAAAATGCCGGCGTGAAGATGCAGCGCCTCATTATCCGTCGGGTTTTCCTTTACAATCTGGCCAGCTAGGCCTGCGGCGCCCGCCTTGTTGCCCTGGCTCAAAAGGGCAACGACACTCCGTTTCTGATAGGCGACTCTTAACTTCGCCTCTGGATTTCCGTTGAGACCTTCCTGGTAGTAACGGATGGCCAGGTCATAATTCCGAAGTTCCAGGTAGAAGTCGCCAACCTGGAGGCGTGCTTCCGGGAAGTTTGTGGGATCGTTCAAAAGGCGGCGAAGCGTGGCTTCGGTTTCCGCCGGTTTATGCGTGTGGTTGTAGTGCCGGGCCAATTGCACCAGGTAATCCGCTTCCTTTGGGTTATTCTTCACTTTGGCCTTCAGGATGTTTTCAGCCTCGGACTCTCGATTGGCGTCAAGGTAGAAACCGTACAGCAGATTGTAAATTGGGCCGAAAGACGTCTTTTGGCCGGCGATCAAGTCCAGCGCCAGCTCTTCGCCGGCTTTCACTTGTCCGTCCTGAATCAGTGCCTGCGCCAGCTCCGCTATCAGTTGTGGATTGGATGGATTCACCCGAAGGGCCTTCTGAAAGTATTCGATTGCTTCAGGGAATTTCCGGTCTGAGGAGGCCAGGTAGCCCCTCAGCAGCAGACCCTTATAGGAATTACCGTTCTCCGAAAGAAGGTCGTCAGACAGCCGGGTGATCTGTTTGTAAAGTTGCTGCGGGTGAGCCGGGTCCGCCAGGTAGAATCGGAGGCAGATGTCCCCGAATTTCTCCTGGGCATCCACATTCGCCGGTGGCAATTTAATCGCTTGATTCAATGCGTTGTAGGCTAGGCTCCATTGGCCCAACTGGATGGCAGTGAGGCCCAGACGGTAGAATGCTTCGCCGAAGTTAGGATCCTGTTGAATGGCCTTGCGGTAATTGAGGGATGCTTCCTCGTATTTACCAACCGAAAAGAGTGCGTTTCCCTTCGCTATGTAGCTCTTCTTCGTCGCGCCGCAGCCTGACGATGCAACCAAGGAAACAACGAATATGCTGACGCACACAACTTTCTTCATGTCGATCGCCCTTTGCCTTTACGGCCAAATGTAGGATTCATACGGCAGGCACACGTGGGGCCGCCAATTCAAAACTCTGAGTATTTGGAAGCGCACCCCGAGTCACGGATTGAACACGGCGGCCAAGCTCCAGCCCGCGAAGCGGCGCCCCGGTTTAGAACGAGAAGGAGCCAGCCGATGGCCGCCATCGGTTCCGGCTCCCAGCCAACCAACTGCTAAAACAAATTGCCTAGAGCTTCCTCGATTTCCGCCGCGCGACGGGAATCATGCTCAGCAACCCCAAGCACAACAGAATCAGGGAAGGCTCCGGGGTCAGGGTGGTCACCGTGGAAAACAGGTTCGACACGGCACTGATGTTTGCGAAACCATCCGTTCCTCCACTTACGCCGACATCCTTGGTCAACGTGATGGACCCCACACTGGTTGTAAACGTCGTCATGTCCTTGAGCTGGGTCCCTCCGGTTATCAAGTTAACGTTCGGGGTCACGGAGGTCGAGGTCTCCGATACGCTGGCCAAGCCGGTATTGCCCGCTCCTCCGGCCATTATTAGGATGAGATTGTGAATCACGCATCCATTGCAAGTTGCCGTGTAGGTAATCAGTGAGTCGTCCACCTGGCCAGGACCAACCAGCCATCCGGAACTAAATAGAAACCCGCCGTCACCAGCTATAATCTCAGGATCGACTGCGACGCCACTGGCGCCCGGGGCTACAGCTCCGTCAAAGGCACTAGACACATAGGAGAAATCATCGAATGTCAAATTATTGAGTGTGCAGGTAAAACCGATGACTGTGTAATCTGCTAGCGTGCCGCCCGAACACTGGGCCGCTTGCACGGCAGAGGAAAGACACACAATTAGACTGAGCATTAAAAGCGTTTTTTTCATTCAGCAGGCAACCTCCCTTCAAGGTGCCGGTATTTTCTTATTAGTTAACTCGGTTTCGTCAAGTCGGAATAGGACTGCGCTTAAGATATGGGCAAGCTTAAACGAGTTCCCCATTGATTTAACATCAGATATTCTGCAGATCAGCTTCGCCGATCATTTAACGTTTGGACAACAGCATCGCGTCGCCCGCACCAAGACTCTAAGAATCCGACCTCTCTACTTCTTCGATCGTGGCCTCAGATATCCAATTATATAACCATGGTACTAGAATGAATAGGGCAAAATAATACTCTTGTGTGGGTATGGCCCCACGTTTGAGGGTGTCGAGAAGTACCTGAACTCGCACTCCAACGCGATACAGATTTCGCCTACACCGAGGCGGGCGCGGCGGTTACCATTTGAATCCTGTTCGTCTTGGGGAAGGTTGCCGCGGCAAACTGCAGGAGCGATCGCCCCGCATCCGCATAAGATTGTGACTGAGAGACCCTCATGAATTCGTCTTCGCCAAGATGACCCAGGAACCGGTTGCGGAAGACGAAAGGCAGGCAAGCAACGGGAAGCCGAAAGTCAGGTTTTCAGGAAGGTCGAAAGTGCAATGTTCTCGCCCAAAGCTTGCCGAATTGCGCCCAAGAATTCATGATTATCGGGAGGCTTCTGGAAGAAGGCTATCGCCCCGGCGTCCAAAGCACGTTTCTCGTTGCCGCTCGGATCTCGCGCGCTGAGGACGATGACCGGCGTTGCCGCAAGATCCGCCAAGCCTTTGATTCGGCCAAGGACTAGCAAGCCGTCACCCGCAGGAAGTCCGAGATCCAGAATGACCAGGTCTGGGGCCTCCTTGAGAGCCACCGCTATAGCAGAGATGGCATCTGTTGCAGAGACCACATCATAGCCGTTGGCTTTCAACCTGGCAGTCAAGCCCATCAGAAGATGTTGATCGTCGTCGATGATCAGGATTTTCTTTCCATTCATTTAGGTCTCTCCTCATTTAGCAGGTGTACTTCAATCAATTGTTCGATTCGTGCGGTGACTTCGATTATCTTTTCTTCTCTGGACCCGCCGGCTCCCACGACCAGAGTCGTTGAGCAAATTACTGGCTTGAGCGTTGAGGCACTGTCGAAATTCTGCAACCCCAGTCCGATGCGTTTTGCAATAGCATTAAATCCACTGAGGCCGGTGCACGCGACAATGAAAAAGCTTCGAACCGGCTCTACGTCGCTCATTGCGGGCAACAGCACGTCCTGACCACTATGAATGCAACCGCCCAGAACCTTTCGGATCTTCGGTAGGATATTCGCTTGATCAGATCCTTCGATCGCTGCCACGTCCACCGTAATAAGGGTCACGGATCCTCCGTCCAGGTTTTGCGGGGTTAAGACGGGGGCACACATTTTAGCCAAGGAGAATACTGGCAAAGTAAAGTAAAAGGTGCTGCCGTGCCCCATTTTGCTCTCCACCCAGATTCGACCACCGTGCCGTGAGACCAGTTCTCTTGAAATGAAAAGCCCCAGTCCTAAACCGCTGCGGCTTGCTTCAACACTGCTTCTGATCTGCGCGAGACGGTCAAAGATGATCTCACGGTTTTCAGGGCTGATTCCACATCCCGCATCGGACACCCATAGACACAGAAAACGGACGTCTTCCGCGAGGCGCCGTATACCGACGGTAAGAGTTCCACGTTCGGGTGAAAACTTGATCCCGTTATCGATCAGGTTGATGATAATTTGCCGCACACGCGCGGGGTCGGCCCAAACAAGCGGAAGGTCTGGTGCAATCTCAGAACGCAGGTTGATATTCTTCAATGCCGCATTTGTGCGGCATGTGCTGAGGACTTCGGCAACCAGCTTGGCCGCACTTGCCTGCTGGGGTTCTACGGTGAGTTTGAGCGTTTCAACACGGGTTATATCGAGGAGATCTCTAACCATATCCTTCAGTTGTTTGACATTGTCTAAAGCGAGAGACAGGTGCTCGTGTTGTTGGGGCGGAAGATCACCAGTTATTCCATCCAATACATTGGTTAGGAAGAAGTGGATCGCTGTCAGCGGAGTGCGGAGCTCGTGCGAGACGTGAGAAAGAAACGTTTCTTGCAGGCGTGCGCGCTCCTGCCGCGTCTCTTCCATTGCCAGTGCGACCCGCCTCCGCTCGGTAATGTCTTGCATGATGACGGCAAAGCCCCGATCCGGGCCCCCATCGTCGAACAAGGCTGTGATATTCACATTGGCCCAGAATTGTTGCCGGTTTCGCCCGACCCGCCATCCCTCGTCCTCCGTCCGCCCTGCTTCGGAAGCCTGGTGTAATTGTTTCTCGGGCACGTGACTGGCAATATCTTCTGGGGTAAAGATGCAGGAGAAATTCTGGCCCATGATCCCGGCCGCAACGTAACCGAACATGCGCTCCGCTCCCCCATTCCAGCTGGATACCCGCCCCTCTAGATCCATGGTAAAAAGCGCGTAGTCTCTAACCCCATCGACAAGCAATCGGTAACGTCGGTTTGTCCTTCCCAGCTCCGCCTCGATGATGGCGCCATAGCGTTGCTGGAGATAAGCCTGACCCAGCACACAAAGCAAATCGCCAGAAGCCAGTAGGATAGTCCTGCTTATAGGAACTTGCCTCCTGGCCACCTCCCAAAGCTGCTGCGCCGAAACACCAGATTCTTTTGCTACGCGCCGGATCGATAGTGGTTCGGGATATCGATCGAACACCTGCCCCGCAATAATAGCCCCTAACCGCTGCTTGCCTAGCAGGAGCGGAACTGCGACATGGGTTAGGCCAGCTTGGTCACGCACCACAACCACCTCGCCCCCTTGCAATGCCGCCACAACCGCGGTACAAGGCACGTGCGTTGTTATGCAGAAGGGACATCCCTCTCCCCCAACAGGTGCGGCATCATTAACCAGTTTCCAGACTGGCTGGGGGTTGTGACATTCTCCCACTAAGCGGCCCTGGGGATCGGTTAGCGCGACCGCCACTCTCATTGTGCGGCCATACGTCGTAAGAATTTCTGCCCAAGCGCCGAGATCGAGCAAATCGGCGCGCAAGCTCGGAGACAGTTCGATACTGCTGCTCTCATCTCCTTGGCTGGTAACGAACGTAGCGGATTGAATCGCCGGAGGCAAATACTCGCTCGCGCCAATCCGTCCAGGGACGTCTGAGTTCATCTTTAATACTCGACTGCGATACCACCGTTTTTTGGATTATGGAGAAACTGCCTGGTGGGGGCTCGGCCCAAGAGACTAGAGTAGCCTTGCAGGGGCAACTCGGGGCCCGGAGTCGGCTGCAGGGGTATGAGAGAGATTCCGCCCTGGCCGACCACAAACTCGCGAGTATCGAACGAATGTTTACTCCCCCGCGCCTTGACAACCGAAATGCAGCGGTGCAGCGAGTTGTTGATCTCAACTAAGCTCAACAGAATGAGGTTATCCACGATGGAGCTGAGCGGAAAATCCGGCATATAGGATGAGATTCCAAGGAACTCTGGATTCTCATAATTGAAGAACGTGGTCATCAAACGCTGCTTGCTGAACGCCACGATGGCATGGAAGAAATCGCGGTATATGCCGACTTCCCCAATCGCAGTGCTATAACTTGTCATGCCATCAATGACCATCCGTTGGATGTCATGTTCTACGATAAATTCGAGAATGTGAGCAAAGTGTCGATCAATGTTCAACTCCTGAGGACTCTCGAACAGGATCTTGATCGTCCCGTCGGCTACCTGATCTTCGAGGTTCATTCCCAAAGTGTGGGCGTTACGAATTATTTGGGCGGGGTGCTCATCCAAGGAGACGAGTAAACCTCTCGTTTTTTGTTTTAGCGCTCCCTCCCGCAGGATCTGCGTGCCCAACACGGTCTTTCCCACCCCGGAGACGCCGACGACCATCGTGGTGGATCCATCAAAAATGCCGCCGCCAATTAGTGTATCGACAGCATCAACCCCGATGATTGAGCGCATCGTGCTGGATGTGGGCTGCCGTGCGTTAGCCCGGAGAGGCGCCTGAACCCGGCGGTAAATCTCCAGACCTCGGCCTCCCGTGATCTGTAAGGTGTGCTCTCCGGCCTCAAAATCCTGCCCCCGGCTCTTTAGCACTTCCAAGACGCGGCGTGCGCGTCGCCCATGCCGTTCGCGGCCCAACTGAATTACTGTATCGGCAAGGAAGCCGGCCATTTCCACCGAAGCAATCCAATCCGGTGAACTACCACGTTCCAGCGAAAGCATGGCAGTCAGGTTCTCTCGTGTCAACGACTCGATCAGTTGCTGCATCAATTCCCGATGTTCGGCGCGGGTAGACTTGCTGCCGCCTAGATCGGGGATTAACAACCCAAGACCGTCTACGAAAATCCGCCGTGCACCCATCTCGCGCGCGGTTTCAAGCAGCAAGCTGTCCGGCGAGCTCAGTTCGTGATTGAACACGTGCGGACTGGTAAAGACGATTTGCAGCTTCTTCTCTCTCTGCAGTTCGTTTAGATTCCAGCCAAATCCGGTAGCGTCTCGAATGAGTTTGTCCGGGGATGTCTCAAACACCACCACCAGCCCAGGCTCGTCATATTCGACAATTCCACGATAGATGAACTCCAAGCCCATCAGAGTTTTTCCGGTTCCAGCCACCCCCTGCACAAGAATCACGTTGGTCCTCGGAATTCCACCCAGCAAGATGGAATCCAGGCCCCTAATCCCAAGCTTAACCAAACCTCGATCCGGCATAACGACTTCCCTTCAATTTTCTAGACTGTGTATTCCAATGCGTCGTTCGAACCCATATTCCAAGCATCAGGCCCAAGCTTCTATTGGGCGAATTCCGTCGATCCGCAAATCGGGTCGTTGAGGCTGGGACCTCCGGAATGAGCGAAATGCCACAAACGCGGAGATCCGATGTCAAGGACCGTTGAACAGGGTCGCGGTGCTGGGGCGTTCGCCCTCTTTATCAACAGTCTCTTGGCAAATGATGCACAACGAAGTCCAGGGCACCGCTGCGAGCCTTTTCGGACTGATTTCGTCTTCGCAGCTCAAGCAGAACCCAAATATCTCTGCATCAATGCGTCTAAGCGCGGCCCGCACATCGCGCAACAGGCTGGATTCCCGCTCAAGCCGGTCCAGTTCCAACTCGCGCTCCGTGGAGTGCTGGATCTGGTCAAGCATATCGGAGTTCGCTTCAATCGCGATAGCCTCACGGTTACGGATCGCGCTTGCCCATTCGGCCTCTTTGAGTCCTAAGACTCTTCGAAATCCATTCAGTTCGTTCTTTGTCATGGTCGTATGCCTTGTTGTTTCCCTGTGCAACGGGCAAAGCACGAGGCCGCTGTTTGTGTTAGCTTCCTCATTGGGAGAGCCTGGCAGGCACGCCCCAGTTCCGGTCGTTGCAGCAGTTGTATTTTATTTCCGGCACGAACGCGTGGCTCATCGGCCAAAACGCTGCCAATGTCAAACAGTCGCCTCATTTTCTGTTGGGACCCGCGCATTGTTATCTTGTGTACCAGCTGCAGCCGCTAGAGCGCTCAAACTCTCTC
>Ga0210388_10001201_pt1 | contig 20365 bp, 12 predicted proteins | sample IncBWC19OmetaG_FD_155485 | JGI IMG/M metagenome (GOLD analysis project Ga0210388, IMG submission 155485) | Forest soil microbial communities from Barre Woods Harvard Forest LTER site, Petersham, Massachusetts, United States - Inc-BW-C-19-O ... | reverse complement strand
CTACCAGGCTGCGCTACGCCCCGACATTATTAGCAATCACGGTTCTGCTGCGGCAACCGCTGTTTCGATTATAAACGACGGAACGCGCTATAATTTTTTACTGGATATGCAGAGCCTGCGGTATGCGTTGGTCGCGTATGTGAGAAGTCCAGTGGGAGAGTTCGTCGAGAACCTCCGGCGGGAGCTGCATCCCAACCTGCCGCATCTGGCGGCCCACATCACCTTTCTGCCGCCGAGGCTGCTGCGCGGGACTGAAGCTGCTGCGCTGCAGATGCTGGCCGGGATTTGCAGCCAGGCGGAGCCTTTCGAAGTGACCCTGGGCGACGTGCAATCGTTTGTTCCCACCACGCCCACGGTTTACATCCGCGTGACTTCTGGCGCGGCGCGCCTGCAGGAGTTGCACGACCAGCTGAACAAGCAACTCCTTGCCTTCGCCGAGGAGTGGCCCTACATTCCTCATCTCACGGTCGTGAAAATGGCGACCGAACCCATGGCGGAACAAGCTCTGCGCATGGCCCGCGAGCGCTGGCAACAGTACGCGGGAAGCCGTCGCATCCTGCTCGACCGGCTCACGTTTGTGCGCGAAGACGCGCAGAACTGCTGGGTCGATCTGGCTCCGGTGCTGCTTGGCGGGAGTTTGGTTACGCCGTAGACAGTTGCAGGGGCCTGGCTACAACGGCTTGGCCCGCCAACTCTGGGGGTAGTGCCTCAGGTTGAAATTTCCACGCAGGCCGTACAAGAAGAGAGTTTAGACATGGACAAAGGCTCATACTGGCGCGGATACCTAATGGCGCGGCACCACCTAGACCTGGTTTTTGGAGTCGTTTTAGTGGCTGTGGCGCTGATTTCCGCGCTAACCGGAAGATGCTTTGTGATGTACCGTGGGATAGTTTCCCGCGCTGAGGAACCCAAGACGTTTTGGCAGACCATTGCCTTGAATTGCCTGCTTGGCCTTTTCTTCCTCGGACTCTACTTGTATACGCTCAACTAAATTTCAAAACTGAGGCACTACCACTCCGCAGCTTTCGTTGACTTGCCAGTTTTACCCACGTAAGATTTTCCGCCAGTGATCGGCCGACCGTCGCATAGGGCTGTCGACTTGTCGATCGGTTTTTGCCGGTGAATTGCGGCGGAGGGAACTCATGCCAGTTCGGAATGCCTTGCACTTTCTCTTGTTTTTGGTCGGAGCGCTGGTTGCCTGCGCTGGGCATATTGCAGCGCAGTCCAACGCGTCTTTTTCGTTGGAGGCGACCTCGGCGGCGACTGCGACTGAAGCTGCATCCGGATATAACCAGCCTCCGAAAAATATTCTGGATGTGATGCATGCGCCCTCACCGCCAGTGCCCAGGGTGAGCCCAACCCAGGACGCGATCCTGCTGGTTTCCTGGCAGGACTATCCGTCGATTGCCCGGGTGTCGACACCTTTCTTGCGCCTGGCCGGCGTGCGCGTGGAGCCGAAGAATCACAGCAAGCACGATACTCCGGGCGGTTACGGCATCACTCCCTGCGCCCGGAGCTTCGAACTGGTGCACGCCGCCGATGGGTCGCAAATTCCCATCGCACTTCCCGAGGGCGCTTGCCCGGGCGCACCCATGTGGGCGGCTGACGGAAAGCGATTCGCGTTCGTCAATCTCGCTCCCGACGCGGTCGAACTCTGGATAGGCGATAGTAAAAGCGGCAAGATCCACAAAGTGCCCGGCGTGCGTCTGAACCCGATGTTCAACGACGAGATGCAATGGATGCTGGATCAGAAGACGCTGTTAGTCAAGCTTCTGCCGGAGGGGATGGGCGCTCCGCCGCCCGAGCCCGTGGTGCCTGCCGGTCCAAGCATCCAGGAGACGACGGGCGAAAAAGGAGAAAGCAGCACTTACGAAAATCGAGACACCCTGCGCAACAAGCACGACGAAGATGTCTTCGACTACTACGCGGCTTCGCAACTCGCTCTGGTTGATGCGGCCACTGGAGCGATCACGCCCGTGGGAAAGCCGGGGAATTACGATTTGGTTGCGGCCGCGCCGGATGGCCAGCACATACTCGTGGCCGCTATTCACAAGCCCTATTCTTACGTGACCACTTACGATCGTTTCCCCCGCGAAGTCGAAGTCTGGGACACATCCGACCGCGCACGCGTTCAGGTTCATACCGTCGCGTCGCTTCCGCTGGCCGATCGCGTTCCCATCGCAGGGGTTCCGGTGGGTCCGCGCGATTTTTCCTGGCGTGCCACCGAGCCGGCGACGCTGGTCTGGGCAGAAGCGCTGGATGGCGGCGACTGGAAAGTTAAAGTTCCGGCTCGCGACAAGATCCTGCTACAGAAGGCGCCGTTCAACTCACCCGCCGTCGAAATCACGCGGACCGAGCAGCGTTATATCGGCTTTTCCTGGGGCGAACAGGCGGACACCGCTTTTCTGAACCAGTACGATGAGAACCGGCATTGGAGGCGGACCTTCCTCATTAATGTCGATGCCCAACAACCGAAGCAGCGCTTGATCTGGGATCTCTCCACAGACGAGAAGTATGCGAACCCAGGCAATCCAGTGAAGCGGCAGCTGCCGAACGGGACGTCGGTAGTTCGTGAGGAAGCGGATTCGATCTATCTTTCAGGCATCGGCGCCTCGCCCGACGGCGATCGGCCGTTTCTCGACCGGCTCGACCTGAACACGCTGAAATCCGAACGCCTGTTTCGCAGCGATAAGGATTGCTACGAGCAATTTCTTTCCTTCACGGGGCCGGATACCAAAGCTTTTCTCACCTGGCATCAATCGCCAACCGACCCGCCCAATGCGTTCGTTCGATCGTTGGGAAAATCTGTAGTCAATAATGCGCCTGCCGGAGAAGCGGCCTTTACTTCCACCAGCGTGGCGCTGACGCACATTCCTGATCCGGCGCCGACGGTGCGAGCGATCAAGAAGCGGTTGGTGAAGTACAAGCGCGACGACGGCCTCGACTTGTCGTTCACGCTCTACACGCCGCCCGGATATAAAGAAGGCACGCGCGTGCCGACCATTCTTTATGCCTATCCGCTGGACTATGCCGACGCTTCGAAGGCTGGCCAGGTTGCGGGGTCGCAGGAGACCTTCACGCAACTGCGGCAATACCGGTTGCTGCTGCTGGCGGGCTACGCGATCATCGATAATGCTTCATTCCCCATCGTGGGTGATCCGAAAAAGGCCTATGACACGTATCTGGAACAGCTCGTCGCCGATGCCAAGGCCGCCGTGGATGAGGCGGTGCGGCTGGGCGTTGCCGATCCTGACCGCATCGGGGTCACCGGACACAGCCACGGCGCTTTAATGACCGCGAATCTGGTTGCGCATTCCGACTTGTTCCGCGCCGGGGTCGCTACCAGCGGGTCTTATAACAAGACGCTGACGCCTTTCGGTTTTCAGAACGAGCGACGATCGGTTTGGGAAGCGTCGGATGTCTACCTAAAGGTCTCTCCGTTTTTCTCCGCCGACAAATTGAAGACGCCGCTGCTCATTGTGCACGGCGCGGAAGACGCGAATCCGGGTACCACGCCGATACAGTCGAGCAAGCTCTACGAAGCGATTCGCGGCAACGGCGGCACGACTCGTCTAGTGTTTCTGCCGTACGAGCCGCACTGGTACACAGCGATGGAGTCGAACGAACAACTGGTATACGAGATGCTTCGCTGGTTTGACAAATATGTGAAGAACGCGCCGCCGCGGCAGGCGGCGACGGGAACCCGCTAGGGAGCTATAGCCATCGCAGCGCATTGACTTGCCCCTGTCCGGCCCCTAATATGGTCGGCCAAGGAACGACCCTCCCTGCGGGATTGGTCCAAACCGTCTCGCATTGCCGCGCATCAGAAAGGACTCTTATGCTGGAGATTCAGACCAAGCGCCTGTCGCCTGAGATTGTTGTCCTCGAGATCAAGGGCCGAATCACCATTGGCAGGGAGTGCAAGCAACTGGAATGGGCTACGGACACTTTGGTGCGTGAGAAGAATGAAAAGAAGATCATCTTTGACTTGAGTGGCGTCACCCACCTGGACAGCACCGGCGTGGGGATCATCGTGATGTCGGCCGGGATGGTGAAGCAGGCTGGCGGAGAGCTGCGGCTGGCGGGCGCCAACCCTCACATCGAAACCGTATTGAAGGTCACCAGCATGGACAAACTTGTCAGCTGGACTCCCACCGTGGCCGAGGCGGCAGCAACCCTTTAAGCGAAGCTTGGACCAGTTTCACTCGGGCTGACAGGCCCTTTAAGCCGGAGCTCTGTCTGGATGCCTCGGTCTTCCGCTCTAACCCTTCGTCCTCATCCGTAACCTCGCCGTGGTTACTCGAAGATTACGTTACTCCCTGGCGAGTCTGCATGGCCCCTGGTACATCTCCCTCCCGTGCATTGCATGGGCGCTAGCTGGGCTGTAAATACAAAGAGAGGGAATTGTGGAAATCCCGCGCTGGGAGCGGCTTGGGGCGTGGGTTTCAGGCAGGGCCGGAGGGCAAGCATGCAGATCGGGGTCTACGGTTCGGGTTACCTGGGGACAGTGATTTCGGCCTGCCTGGCAGATTTTGGCACTCCGGTTTCGTGCTGTCATCCAGACCGGACGCGCATGGTGGAGATGGCCCAGGGCAACATCCCATTCTTTGAGAAGAATCTGAAAGAGATTATCCGGCGCAATGTGCGGGCGGGACGGCTGGCCTATTCCACGGATATCGAATCCTTTGCGCGCAAGACCCAAGTTATTTTCCTGGCAGAAGACAATGCCGATAACCTGGCCGACGTGGTAATGCGAATCGCGAAGCTGGCGGTGAAGCCTCCGATTTTGACCATTGTCACTCCGGTGTCTGTGGGCACGGCTACGGCGCTTGAGAAATCGCTGAAAGATGCGGGCTTGCATGGAACGATCGTCTCGCAGCCCATGTTCTTCACCGACGGTTGTGCTGTGGAGGATTTCAACTGGCCCGACCGCCTGATTCTGGGCTCGACCTCGAACGAAGCGGTGCAGGTGCTCAAGCAGATTTTCCATCCCCTGGTGATGCGCGGCGTGCCGGTGATTGTTACCAACCAGGCAACGGCGGAGCTGGTGCGGGAATCGGCTACGGCATTTGTAGCCACCAAGATTTCATTCATCAACGAAGTTGCGGCATTGTGCGAGCGCGTGGGCGCGGATGCAGTCAACCTGGCTCTGGCGCTTGGCCTCGACAAGAAAATCGCTCCGCGCTGCCTGCAGCCCGGTGCGGGCATGGGCGGCGTGTTTGCCGAGTCGGACATGGATTCGCTGGCCGAGTTGGCAAAGGCGAATGGAATTCCGCTGAAAGTGCTGAGCGCGGCGCGCGACGTGAACCACACTCTCGCGGAGCGCCTGGTCGAAAAGATTGCCCTCGCCCTGAATTCCGTCGAGAACAAGGACGTGGGAATTCTTGGCATGGCATTCAAGCCGAATACGAATTCGGTGGCGGGTTCGTCCGCCGTGCGGTTGGCCGAAACGCTGGTGGCCAAGGGTGCACGGGTGCGGGCTTATGACCCAGTCGCGCTTTCCGAAGCCAAGTTGCGGCTGAACGGTTCGGTGCGCTACTGCGAATCGGCGTATGCGGCGGCGGAAGGCATGGACGCGCTAGTTGTGGGCACGGGCTGGCCGGAGTTCCGCGCTCTCGATTTTGACCGCATCAAGCATCTGCTGAAAAAGCCGATCATTGTGGATACGAAGAACCTGCTCGATTCCACGCGGCTCCGCGCGATGGGATTTGAATACGTTGGTGTAGGGCGGGGATAGAGGCTAAGAGCTGAAGACGGGATTCTCCCCAGGACAAGTGAACGAGCAAATCATCAATCCCGCAAAGCAGTTCGCACGGCAGTCGGAACGGCTGACGTTGTTGTCCCATCCTTCGTTGTCCGTACCATCCTTATCCCGGGTTTCGTTATCCCAGCTTTCGGTTCTTGTCTCTGGAATTCTCGATAGTTTGTCGTATTTCTTCTTCTGCTTATCGTTTTCGAGCCTGACTCACCTGCTCGGCTCGTGGTGGAACCGTTTTTTGGCTGAGGAGTGATCAATCCGGCATCTCAGAACTGAATCACATCGACTTCGCCGCTATAGGTAGGCGAGGTTCCCCACCACTGCCCGGTCTGGTTAGTGGTTCTCACTTGAAATGCTGTATCGGCTGCAACCGTGGCGAGAGTCACACAGGAAGCTGGGTCACCGGCCGTGTCCGCGATGTATTCCGTGGGGCAGGGATCGTCCACATTGCCCCATCCTGTGATGTTGATGGCCTCTTCCACCGATCCGCCATCCGGTTGCTCCGCGATGTTCCAAGAGACCAGCACGTTTACTGCACTGTTGGGAGTGAACATGGTTTCCCAAGTGGGGTACATCGCACTGGTCCAGTTGAGCAAGTTGACTTCGTAATCAGTGAGTGGGCCTGGTCCAGGAGCGGGATCGCCAAACTGAACCGCAATGAGGGTATATCCACAATCCGCCGTCAAGGTCGTGAATACGCCATTGCCGCCGCCGTAGGCAGTGGAAACCTGTGATGCGGTGCCGAAGATTGCACCCGACCACCCTGCCGATAATTTCCATTGGCAATTGGTCGCGGTCACGACGGAGAAAAGCCACGGATATCCGGGAAAAGAGAATTCGTGGCCACCGTTAGCGCCGGTGACGGCGTAGGCGAGCGGTTTCTTAATTCCGCCCTGGGATTGGGTTCCTTCCGGCCAAAAACCGAATCCGAATGCAAACAGGTTATAAAAGCCTGAGTAAGTTCCGTCGGTCTCGATGGTCGGGGCAGAGTCGGCCTGGTTGCGGATCACTTCACAGCCGTTGGGCACGCCGTTTTTCGTGGCGTAAGTGAAGTTACGAAACTGGCCATTCTCGTCGGTCCAGCGGAGAATGGCTGTGGGCGCGCTGGCTTGCACGTCGCCGGCGGTGATGCAGATCAGATAGCTAGCATTGGCTGCCGGCGCGGTCATGATGGGCGTGGACGGCAGCAGCGAAGTTTCGTTCAGGAAATCCTTGCGAATTTCGGTTATGGAAGCATGGGCCGCGGCCATGGGCCACAGCAGCAGGGCGAGCAGTGCAACGGTCTTCTGGATCACAAAGATCTCCTATGATCTCGCAGGATAGGTGGGGGAGCAGCCGGGGTCACGGTCGTTCGTCACACTGGGTCGGGATTCGGCTGTGGAAAATTCCGTTTCAGGACGCCAATGCTGCAATGCAGGTTCGAAAGCAAAGACAGCACGGAAGATGGGTTGCTATAATCGACATGGCGGTGGGAATAGCTCAACTGGCAGAGCACCGGACTGTGGCTCCGACGGTTGCGGGTTCGATTCCCGTTTCCCACCCCAGAGTTTCTTTCCTGCGAGGTCCGTGCGGGGTGCCAGGAGCCGCGCTGCGCTTGGCTGGACGGCCGAAGGCGGCCGTCCCCACACAGATATCCTTCTTCAACCCACGCTTCCTTGCTTTTCAGGACCATATTGGGAAGCGCTTCTTGCGTTGCGGGTTTTTTCTCCGCTGTGCTCATTGACCCGCCATCTCTAGCGGTCTAGAATTTCGCACGAATCTTCTTGCGGGCGCGCTCGCGCTTCGCAGGGCCTGTTCGCGACGGACAGAGGGGAAGCAGATTCGCGGGTCCCAGGTTGCGGGTCCATGCTCCTTGGGAAGTCCTCGTCTGGGAAGGGGCTCTATGAAGAGTTCTTCGCGCAAGCAGGTCAAGTCACGCCGTAAAGCCAGCGTAGAGAATGACACGAAAACGGCGCCTGGATTGTTCCCGATCGTGGGAATCGGAGCCTCGGCGGGTGGTCTGGAAGCATTTTCCGAATTGTTGCATCACCTGCCGGAAAACACCGGCATGGCCTTCGTGCTGGTGCAGCACCTTGATCCGAAGCACGGCAGCGTGCTGCAGGAAATCTTGTCGAGGACGACCAAGATTCCGGTCACCGAAGTGATCCAGGGAGTGGTGGTGCAGCCGGACCACGCTTACGTGATTCCGGCCAACACTAATTTGACCCTTAAGAACGGGACGCTGCAACTGGGTTCACGAGTGCTGACCCGCGGACAGCATATGCCGATCGACGATTTTTTTCGCTCTCTGGCGGAAAGTGCCGGGCAACAGGCCATAGGCGTCATCTTATCGGGCACAGCTTCGGACGGCACCGCGGGCTGCCGCGCCATCAAGTCGGCAGGGGGAATCACTTTTGCCCAGGATGAGGAGTCGGCGAAGTATGACAGCATGCCGCGCAACGCGGTGAACGCGGGCTGCATCGACTTCATCCTCTCACCCAAAGATATCGCTCGAGAGCTGGGCGGAATCAGCCAGCATCCTTACGTGGCGCGGGTGGTCGCTCCGGAGACGGAAGGGTTTCAGGGGATGGTGGGCAGCGAACTGAATGCGCTCTTCGGACTTCTGCGGGAATCGACCGGAGTGGATTTCACCAACTACAAGCACACCACGCTGCAGCGGCGCATCCGGCGGCGCATGGTGGTCCACAAAGTGGCGAAGCTGAAGGACTACCTGCGCTTCATCGGAAAAAGGCCGGAAGAACTGGACGAGCTGTACCGCGATCTGCTGATCCACGTTACCGGATTTTTCCGGGAGCCGGAGGCTTTCGTGGCGCTGCGCAAGCACGTTTATCCGAAACTGTTTGAGGGCCGCAAGCCGGATAATCCGATCCGGGTTTGGGTGGCGGGCTGCTCCACCGGTGAGGAAGTTTACTCGATCGCGATCACGCTGCTGGAGTACATGTGGGTGCACAGCCGGAACATCTCGCAGGCCGCGACCGCCATCCAGATTTTCGCGACTGACATCAGCGACACTGCGCTCGATCGCGCCCGTACCGGGCTGTACACAGAAGCGGCCGTGTCGGAGATTTCGGTCGACCGCTTGAAGAGATTTTTCATCCGGCTGGATGGAGGCTTTCAGGTCAACAAATCGATCCGGGATATGTGCATCTTTGCCAGGCAGAACCTGGTGAAGGATCCTCCATTCTCTAACCTCGATCTGGTGAGTTGCCGCAACCTGCTGATCTATTTGGGGCCGGTTTTGCAGCGCCGGGTTATTCCCACTTTGCATTACGCGCTGAAACCGGGCGGTTACCTGATGCTGGGAGCGGCGGAGAACCTGGGCGGATTTGCCGACCACTTCGGATTGGTCGACAAGAAGGACAAGATCTACCAGAAGAGAAAGACTTCTGCACGCCTCACGACTTATTTCGCCAGCCCCGATTACTTGCCGATCCGGGCCGGAGACGTGAAGGTGCCCCGGGATATGCCGGCTCCTTTTACGGTGGAGCGGGAAGTAGAGCATCTGCTGGTGAATCGGTTCGTTCCCGCCAGCGTTGTGGTGAACGACCAATTGGAGATTGTGCAATTTCATGGCAAGACCGGAGCGTACCTGGAGCCGCCGGCCGGGCAACCTAGTTTCAGCCTAGCGAAGATGGCGCGCGAGGGTCTGCTGGTCGATTTGCGGGCAGCGCTGACAACGGCTAAAAAAACCAATGCCACGGTGCGGAAGCAAGGGGTGCAGATTCAGGCGGAAGGGGGAACGCGAGAGGTGAATCTTGAAGTTGTCCCGTTGCGCGGGCCTTCCGCGCAGGAACGACTTTATGTCGTCGTGTTTCAGGATGAGGTTGGCAAGGCGGCGGTTTCAGAGAAGAAGGGAAAGGCGGGAAAGCCGGTGAAAGTGACTCGCACCACGGCGCGAGATACCGAGATTCTGAAGCACGAGATGAGTCAGTTGCGGGAGCAGTTGCGGTCGCTCATCGAAGAGCACGAGACGACGACAGAAGAGTTTAAGTCAGCGCATGAAGAGGTGTTGTCGGCCAACGAGGAATTGCAGAGCACCAACGAAGAACTGGAGACAGCCAAGGAGGAGCTGCAATCCACCAATGAGGAACTCACTACCCTCAACGAAGAGATGCAGAACCGCAACTCGGAGCTGGGTTCGGCCAACAACGATTTGCTCAACCTGCTGGGGCACGTCGATATTCCGGTGGTGATGGTAAGCAACGATTTACGCATCCGCCGCTTCACCCCGCCGGCGCAAAAACTGCTGAACCTGTTGCCGGGAGATATTGGCCGGCGACTGGGAGAGATCCGGCCGAACCTTGACGTGGAGGACCTGGAATCTCTGGCCAACGAGGCCATCCGACGTGCGGCCGCGCAGGAGCGGCAGGTGCGCACCAAGGAAGGTGGATGGCAGATGCTGTACGTGCGGCCCTACAAGACCTGGGATAACCGCATCGAAGGGGCAGTGATCAGCTTGCAGGATGTCGATGCTTTGAAACGTACGCTCGACCAGACGCGCGAATATGCGGACACGATCGTCGAGAGCGCCCGGGAACCGATCGTAGTGTTGAATGCGAAGCTGCAGGTTACCGCCGCGAACCCGGCTTTCTACCGGGCTTTCGACGTATCCCGCGAAGAAACGGAGAGGCGCCTGATTTATGAACTGGGCAACGGGCAGTGGAACATTCCCAAGTTACGCGAACTGCTGGAGGAAATTGTCCCGCAAAACTCCCGCGTCGACGATTTCCAGATGAGCCACGATTTTCCCCGCCTCGGGCCGCGGCACATGTTGCTCAACGCCCGCCGGGTTGAAATGCAGCCCGGCCGTCCCTTTATCCTGCTGGCCATCGAAGATGTGACCGACAAGCGCAACCAGGGGGCGGCGTAAAAAGTGATCTACGGCCCGCGGCGGTCAAGCTCCTCGGAATTTTGACTTCGTGTAAAATGCCTCAGAACAGGCTGAACCCTAGCACGAACGCGGATGAAGCGAATTTTCCAACCATTTCGAAACTCTTCCCGGCAGCTGGGGCCGCTGGAGCAGCGCATGCTCGACGCGCTGTGGGCCAGGCGTAGCGCTACCGTCCGTGAACTGGTCGAAGGCGGCTGCGACGACCTGGCCTACACCACGGTGATGACCACACTCGACCGGCTGTTCAAGAAGGGTTTTTTGACGCGGTCGGAGGAAGGCCGGGCGTTCCGCTATGTTCCGCGGCTCAGCCGCGACGAATTGCATCAGGAGACGGCAGGCCACGCCTTTCGCCAGCTGCTGGATGCGGCTCCAGCTTCATCTTTGCCGCTCTCGTTTCTAGTGGAAATCCTGGGTGAGAGGGACGCGCAATTGCTCAACGATCTGCAGAAACTGGTCGAACGCAAGCGCCGCGACCTGGGTCAAAAGGAAATGAATCGACTGGAAACAATCAAGGAGAAAGACTGATGTTCGCGATGCGCGGGATCGCGGTTTCTTTCTCAATCTTCGCGATGCTGTACGGCGCCCTGTCAGTAGCAGTTTGCGGCTTGTGGAGGAGCGTGTGGCTTGCTGCCCAACGCTATTCCGCGAGACGCTGCGCCAATCTGCTGTTCGTCTTGCGCCTGCTTCCGTTCGTGGTTGCTGCTGGCGTGACCTTCGTGTTGGCGGTGCCTTCGTTCCTGCTGCTCGAACCCCGCGCCGTGAATGAGCCCATGGGAGCTGTGCCCGTGTTGCTGGGCTTGTGTGGGATGACCTTACTACTGGCGGGGATGTGGAAGGCTGCTGCGGCGTTGCTGCAGGCTTCGCGAGCTGTAGTACGGTGGTCCAGCGAGGCGCGCCTGATCAGTTCGCGGGTCATCGATTCTTCTTCCATCGACTGCGGGGCGTCGGTCCCGGTACGTGTTTCCGCGGTTGCGCCGCCGCTTGCCGCGGCCGGGATTCTGCGGCCGAGCGTATGGCTCTCGCGAGCCGCGGAGTTTGTGCTGAGCGAGCGCGAGTTCGAGACCGCGCTACGGCATGAGATCATGCACGTGCGCCGAGGGGACAATCTGAGAAAGTTGATTCTGCGCCTTGTGGCGTTTCCGGGAATGGCGGAACTGGAGCGCGCCTGGCGGGAAGCTACCGAAATGGCGGCCGACGATGCCGCAGTCTCGAGCGCCGCGGAAGCTCTCGACCTGGCCGCGGCGCTGATCAAGTTGTCGCGCCTGACTCCGCTGGAGCCGCCTGCGGAGCTGACCACGGCCTTGGTCCACAGCCCGGCCGTATCGGTGAATGCGCGCGTCGAACGGTTGATTGCGTGGACGGAACAGCAGCAGGGTCCGGCTCTGAGATATTCCCTGGTATATCCGCTGTGCACCGCGGCGGCCGTGGTGTTTACTCTGGCCGTTACTTACAGTCAGCTGCTGGTGCGCATGCACGCCGCGACGGAGTGGCTTGTAAGGTAGAAGATCCTTCCGCGCCGGTCTCCACTGTGTTTTCGGTTCTACTTCGGTTTTACTTCGGCATCACCACGACTTCGTCCTTCGGCATGGCGTCGAGAGTTGCCCGGTCGATTCCCAGGTGGGCCATTACCAGCTCCGGCGGCGTGTGCGTGAGCCACTCCGAAAGCGCAAGGTCTTGATAGGAACTGCTCTTGAACATTTCCAGAAATTTCAGGTCGGTGTCGCCTGTATTTTCAATGTAGTGGGGCAGCGTCTTCTGGATATAGCCGACATCTCCGGCCTGAAAATCCATGGTGCGGGCACGGCCTCCGGTGGCGAACACAGTCATTTTTCCTGCCCCGCTGATGTAGTACTGCCACTCGTCGGCATTGGGATGCCAGTGCAGCTCGCGTATTCCTCCGGGATGGACGGTGACGATGGCCGCGGCAATGGTCGTTGAGATTTTGAACTTGCTCGAATCGACGATCTTCACCTCGCCGCCCTTGGTGCGCTTCGTTACAGGTTGCTGCGATGTGCGATAAGAGAAATCGATGGGCGATAATCCGAGCGATCCGGCGGTCGCTTTCAGGTCCGCAGGCAGCGGGCCAGGAACTGGCGCCTGGAAGATAAACTTCTCCCGCTTCGGCATGTTCTCGAGGGCCTGTTCACTCACTCCAAAGTTTTTCGAGAGCACCTCGTGGGGCGTGTGCGCCATCCAGTCGGTGAGCAGTACGGTTTCGTATTCCGAGAAGTTGCCATCGTCGAACACTAGCAGAAACTCACACCCGTCGGGGCCCAGGCCTTGAATGGAATGCGGAATACCGGTGGGGAAGTACCAGAGATCGCCTTCCGTCACATCGCTGACGAAGCTCTTGCCATCCGCATCAAGCCCAGTGATGCGCGCGTTTCCATAGAGCATAATGGACCACTCGGCCGCCGTGTGCCAGTGCAGCTCTCGGATGCCTCCCGCCGTTAATCTCATGTCCACGCCGGCAATCGATTTAGAAACTGCAAGCTCGCGGATCGTGACCTCGCGCGACCATCCACCTTCTTGCATGCGCTTGTGAGAGAGTCCAAAAGGGTACTTGAAGGTCTGCACGCCGCCCGCATCGGAGGGCGGAGGCAGGAAGGAATCCGGGTTCTGAGCATCCAGAACAGGATTGCCTGGGCCGGGGGCACTGGCGCTGCGGTCATCCTTTGTTGGGTAAGGCTTCTGATTCTGGGCTGCGGCGTCGGGTGACAGCATTCCGGCAGCCGCCAGTGCGGCCGTCCCCATCTCCAGGAATCCGCGCCGCGAAAATGTATCCTTCTTCATGTCGTCGCTCATAAGAGTGCCTCGTTTTGGGCAAAAGGGATTTGCCGATTCCAGATTTTCGTTTCAAACGATACGGCAGCGATCCGGTGGTGTCAATCTGGTCGAGAACGCGGGCGACCTCTAGAACGTTACTCGCACTCCCAGCTGCGCGGCGAAGGGAATGCCTACCGTTGTGCCCGGCCCGAAGAAATCTCCCAGCGCGCCTTCGGGTATTTCAAGCTGCTTCAGGCTGGTGATGGGCGTGGTTTGCGTGCAGTTTGCATTGGCGCACAGGCTGGTGACATTCGTGATCCCCGTGACTGGATCCGGCGCCATCTGCGCCGCCGAAACCGGCAGCTGTGCCACATTGACGGCGAAGTTCGCGCCTGGATTATTGCGATTGAAGAGGTCGAAGAACTCGATGAAAGGATCGACCTGCCAGTGCTCTTTGATTTTGAAGGGACGCGTGACGCGCAGGTCTGACTGGATGTAAGGCGTTCCGCGGAAAATATCAAGGCCGGTGTACGCTCCGTTTACATAGATGCGGTCGGTGTTGTTGGCGTTCGTAATTGTGATGGGGCGGGCGCTCTCAACCTGATTGACGGTGCTCAATTCGAAGCCGCCGGGGATGTGGAAAGTCCCGGCCAGCACGAAGCGATGGCGAACGTCTTCGCCCGACGGACCGTAGTCGCCTTGCCCGAAGGCATTCAGGAGTCCGGCATTCGGTGTTCCGGGTTGGTTTGGGCAGACGCCGTCCACATAGTCAAACAGCTCGCCCAGCAGGCATCCCCAGGTCTGCGCTTTGGAGAGCTGATAGTTCGCGACCAGCTCGAAACGGTGCATGTTGCCCTGCATATGCAGCAGCAGACCGTTGTAACTGGAGCGATTATCGGACTCGAATACATTCACGTTGGGCACCACAGCCTGCTGGTCGGCCGCATATTCTTTGGGGGGTTCTGATGTGGAAATTAAGGGAGTGAATAGATTGGTGCCGCCGCTGTAGGGGAAGCCGCGGTATCCGTGATTGCCCTGCTCGTGTACGTAATCGGCGCTCATCAGCCAATGCTGGTTGAAAGCGTGCTGCACCCCGCCGGTCGTGTGAATGGCGTAGGGCGTTTTGTAAGACGAGCCGACCAGATTACCGGTGGCCCCGCTGCCGCCAATCAAGCAGCCCGCGCCGCTGAGTGCATAAGTGCCTGGGCCTCCTACGAGGCTGCACGTTCCGGTGGTGAAGTTCGAGTTGTTGACACCCTGGAATGCTGTCGCCCATCCGTTCTGCGCGAGATCGTCGTAGTAGAGGCCGAATCCGGCGCGAATCACGGTCTTCCCACTGCTGCCAGGCGAGTACGCGATACCAAGGCGCGGGGCGATTTGCTTGCGATAGTCACTCGGTGCGGCAGGCACAGTCGTAATATCCAACGCCCGCAGCGTCACGTATGCGGAGTTATCCGCTTCGCCTCGCCCCGAACCGATGAATAGACCCCACGTCGCCTGATAGCGCAAGCCGTAGTTGACCGTCAGCTGGCGCGAGACGCGCCATGAGTCCTCGGCGTAGAGTCCGAGACGCTGAATGTTCTGCGAGAAGCTGCCGTCGCCGGCGGGAGTAAACGTGCAGTTAATACCGCTGCCCGTCGTGGGTTCCGGATTACACATCGCGCTGGGAGGTGTGTAGTAAAACGGCAAAGCAGTCGTGATACCGCCGCAATCGGGGCCGGGCGGATTGATGTAGCAATCGGGGTTCGAGGGATAGGTTGTGAATTGCTCTGGCGTCGACGCGAACGCCCCACCCAGCACCGGTTCGTGAATGAAGTCGATTCCGAACTTGAGCGCATGGTCACGCACGACGTGGCTCAGGTCGTAGCGAAACTGGTATTTGTCTTGATTGCGCAGGTCGGGAAAAAGAGTGATGGGGGTGGCAAACTGATTGTCGCCGAAAGTCTCGAAACCGGACACGGTGAGCGCAGTGACGCTGAATGGGAACTGTATGGCGAAGCCAAGATCGGAATTCCGCGTCTGCGTCAGATGCAGCAGGCTGGCATCGAGAACCAGATTGCCCAGCCAGGTTGAATTGAAGGCGTAGCTGTTGCTGACGGCGACATTCCAATAGTTGTTGTGCGTGAGCAGGCCGGTCGAAGGTAGCGTAGCCTGCTGCACAAGAGCATTGTGCGTGAGGTAGTTGTCTGAGGATATGCGCAGGAACCAATTCGACTTCGGCGTTTGCGCCCAATCGAAACGCAGCGAACTTAGGTAGTCGCGAAAGGGAATTGGAACGGTGGCGGGAACCGGGATGGAAGGAATGCCGGTGATCAATCCTTCGGACGCCAATTCCGCGAGCGCGTCGAACTGCGTGGTGCTGGCTGGGCTATAGGCGATGCTCGCATCTTCATGCACGTTTTCGAATGAGGTGAAGAACCAGACCTTGTCTTTTACGACCGGGCCGCCAATAGTTCCCACATAGTTCTGGCGGGAGAATGGCTGCTTGGGATTCGGCGCCGGATTCTCGATGGGGAAGCGCGCATTCAGCGCGGCCTGGCGGTCGAAGAACGCCCCGCTGCCGTGCCACTCATTGCTTCCGCGCTTGGTGGTGATTACCACCGAGCCAGCCGTGGTCCAACCCGTGTCGGCGTCTTCGTTCGAGGTGCGCACCGCGAATTCCTGAACCCCATCAGGCGAGAAGTTTTGCAGGAAGCCGCCGATCCAGTCGTCGGAATCTTCCGCGCCATCCACCGACAGCTCGTTGTTCAATCCGGAGCTTCCTCCGGTCGAAACCGCGGTGATGCGCGCCTTGGTTGGGTCGGAAGGTTCGACCGGCTCGGTTCCAGGCACGAGATACGCAATGTTGGCGAAACTTCGGGCCGGGAGCGGCAGGGTTTCGAGATCCCGACTGCCCACTACGCCTCCGCGCACCGCGCTCGACGTGTCAGTTATCTCGGTGGTAATCGAGGAGGAGCTCCCTTGCACGGTCACGGTTTGCGAGGTCGCTGCGAGTTTCATAGTGACGGTTATGTCGCGGACGTTGGCGACAGCGATTGAGACCTCCGCTTCGGCCGGAGCGAACCCACGTGCGGTTACCGTGATGCGGTAGTTGCCGGGCAGAAGGTCGTCCAGACGAAACTCGCCGCGGTCTTCGCTCGTCGTCCCGCGCTGCACCGAGGACCCCGCCAATTGCGCGACGATTTTGGCGGAGGCGATGCGGGCACCGGTGGCATCCTGCACCGTCCCGCGCAGCGATCCGCGCGGATTCTGAGCGTAGAGTGTCGCCGTGAGAAGGACGGCAAACAGAATTGGAGTGAATGCGGCGCGGGGCGAATTTGCTTTCATGGTTTTGGCATGAAAGAGATTAGACGGCGGTGCGAGCTACTACCAGAGGCCGTAGGGTAGCGAACCGGCTTCTCGCGGGAGCTGCCCTTGGATCAATCTGACCAGCGTTGCGGCTTGCGGTCCCAGCGGTGCTTTTTCAATTCGGTGAGCAGGTCTCGATCGAGGGGGCCGGCGTCACTGCACGCAATGTTCTGGCGGACGTGCTTAGGATCTCGCATCCCAACGATGGTGGTGCCCACCGCCGGATGTGACAGGACGAAGCGCAGCGCCATCTCGGGCAGCGTCATGCCTGCGGGCACGATCTTCTTTAGTTTCTCGACCCTCTGAATCGTGTTCGCCAGATTTTCCGGGCCAAAGTAAAGCGACCGCCAATCGTCTTTCGGGAAGCGGGTTTCAAGTGTCATCTTGCCGCCCAGGCTCCCCTCGTCGAGCGGCACACGCGCAATCACACCCACGCTGAGTTCCTGGCAGATGGGAAACAACTTGTCTTCGGGCGCTTGATCGAAGATGTTGTAGATCACCTGCACCACGTCGACCACCCCGGTGTGCAAGGCTTTGAGGCCATTCTCCGGCTCCCAGCGGTTGAGGCTGAGGCCGAAGTAGCGAATCCAGCCGCCGTCTTTCAACTTCTCGACGGTCGAGAGAAATTCCGGGTCGTCGGCCCAACTGTCATCCCAGACATGGAATTGCAAAACGTCAATCGAATCGACGCGGAGTTTCTTGCGGATCAGGTCAGCGTATTTGAAGACGTGAGCAGGGGAAAAAACGTCGAGATATTTATAGGTCGGCAGTGCGGGCCATTTGTCATTGGCCGGAGGAATTTTCGACGCGGCGTAGAGGCGCTTTTCGGAGTTGCGCGCCATGATTTCGCCCAGCAGGCCATCACTTTTGCCCTCGCCGTAGGCCCAAGCGGTATCGAAGAAGTTGCAGCCTGCATCGACGGAGAGTTGCAGGGAGTCGAGCGACTGGCGGTCGTCAGAGCCGCTCCATCCACTCATGCCCCAGAGTCCATAGGAGATATCACTGACGTCGAAACCGGTTCGTCCCAGCTTGCGGTAGTTCATGAAAGGTCTTCCTCAGGAGGATTGTTTCGGAATTCTCACAGTGTCGCGTGACTCGACATCCTAGCAGTTCTATCAAGGGTTCGACATAATGCCATGGCCACGAAATCTCCAGCAGCTGATTTTTCGATGCAAACCATCGGGATTTTGCGGCCTTCGCATATCCTTCGGAGTGTTTCAATAGATACACATAGAGAACGTGGAGGTTGGCTGTGAAATTAGAATTCCCTTCTCCTACAACGCCTTCCTACTGCCAGGAAGATACCAATGCTCCTTCATCCCGCTTGCTCGATGAGAAAATCTCGGACGATTCAGGTGCAGAAACGACAACCGACAGCGCGCTTGCGCCTGCGGGGCTGAAGAATCCGTTCTGGAGCAAAGCCAGCTAGCGCTTGAGACGCTTGTTTCCGAGCAAAGCGAAGGACCTAAGGTTTTGCTCGCGCCACATCATTGCCGTTACGAGCAAACACCATGATCCTTCGCTTCGGGATGAGAGCCCGTAGTGTGGGCGCGGTGAGATAGAAAGACTTGGAAAGCTTAGCGCAGAATCGGCAGGCAGAGGCAAGGACGGAGCGCGAAAGACAACGCGGACATTTCCTGCAGAGCGGGCTGCAACAGCGCGTCGCGGCAAGGCTCAAGCGTGATGACGAAGGGCAGGGAGTTTTTGTCGAAGCCAGGATTTTGCAGCACGGCATCAATATTCAGTTGATGAGATGAGAGGATCGCTGCCAGGCCTGCGATGATGCCCGGTTGATCCTTCACGAGAAATCGCAGATACCAGGGTGTCTCAAAGTCGCAACTGACTTTCGGCGAGGCTAATTGCAGCGGGCCATGCGTGCCTGATTCGACCGAGTGACTTCCGGCAGAGCGACTTCCCGAGCAATCCCTAGCCGCGAGACTTTCCGCCACAAACATCAAGTCTGAAACTACGGCAACGGCTGTGGGATCTCCTCCCGCACCGGCGCCCAGGAAAGCCGTGTCGCCGCCGTATTCTCCCGAAGTCAAAACCAGATTCAGGTTTCTCTGCACGCGTCCAAAGGGAGACGACGCGGGAACCAGGCTGGGGCCGACGTCGGCAAACAGAGTCGTGTCTTTCAGATCGGCGCGCGAAATCTGGCGGATAGTGCAACCCAGTTCGGCGGCATAATCGAAATCAACAGCGTCGATGAGGCGGATGGTGCGGGCGCGAATGTCTCCGGGAGAAACGCGGACGTGCAGCCCAGCCAGCGCGAGAATGGAAAGCTTGGCGCGGGCATCGCCGCCGTCGAGATCTTCGCTGGCGTCGGCTTCTGCATAGCCGCGCGCCTGCGCTTCTTCGAGAGCCTCGCTGAAGGGAATGCGGTCGGTCTCAATGCGGCTGAGAATGTAGTTGCAGGTGCCGTTCAGAATGCCGGCGATGCCGTGCAAGCGATCCCCGCTGAGTCCGGTGCGCAGCGCGGGAAGAACGGGAACGCCGCCGGCAACGGATGCTCCAAACTCGAGCTGGCAGCCATTTGCGCGGGCGAGCTGCAGCAAGTCCGGGCCGTGGCGGGCGATGAGCTGCTTATTGGCCGTGACCACCGATTTGCCCGCGCTGAGCGCGCCTCGCACTAACTCTTCCGCGGGCGTCAAGCCCCCGATCAGTTCAATAACGATGTCAGCGTCGGAGTTGAGAATAGTGTGGAAGTCGGCGGTCCAGATCACGTTGCTCGGAATCCAGCGCTCGGCAAGCCATGGCTGTTTCTTGCGCTCGATGTTGCGGTTGCAAATGTGGGTGAGGCGGAGCAAGCCGTCAGCTGCGTTGCGCTCGCCGAGAATCTTGGCCACGGCGCGGCCCACAGTTCCGAAGCCCGCGAGGGCGACCCGGCGCGCGGGGTCTTTTTCGCGCGGGGATCGAGCAGGATTGGCCTGCGATGACTGATCTGGTGGAGTCTTGCGCAAAGTTTGCTCGCGAGTAGAAACCTATTTCTATCATATGTGGACCCGCGGTTCCGCAAAGGAAAGCGAACCACTCATCGTCATTTGCTCGATTGCAGTGCATGCAGAGCAGCGCGGCTCTGTGCAGCCAGTCGCGGAACATCACCCTTCAACATCAGCCAAAGAATGCGGTTGTAGAGCTGATCGTCCACGCGATCGGGAGCGCTGAGATCGAGCCCCTCCGACATGCGTGCGGCGGTTGTATTCTGCGGATTCTTTTCATTCAAGTCCTGCGTGGGGACAATTGGGTCATAAGGCGTCAGGTCGGCCGTAGATGCGAAGATGTCGGCCAGAGAGCGGCTGAAGTAATCGAATTTCGACAGCCGACCCATTCCGAGGATGTCTTCGATCGCCGCGACCACGTCCGTCGTATTCATGAAGCGATGCACGGTGCCCGGCCGGTTGTAGGCCGAGATGGCATAGAACGGCGCGCGGTGCGAATCCGTGTGATCGGGGCCAGCCTGCGCGTCATCCTCGAGGACGAAGATCACTGTGTCCTTCCAATACGGGCTGTGCGAAAGCGCCTGCACGATCCGCCCGAGAGCAAGGTCGTTATCAGCCATGCACGCCCGTGGCGTGCATTTCCCCGGACGGCCTGCCGCCAAG
>Ga0210388_10001200_pt1 | contig 20383 bp, 11 predicted proteins | sample IncBWC19OmetaG_FD_155485 | JGI IMG/M metagenome (GOLD analysis project Ga0210388, IMG submission 155485) | Forest soil microbial communities from Barre Woods Harvard Forest LTER site, Petersham, Massachusetts, United States - Inc-BW-C-19-O ... | reverse complement strand
GGGCTGGTCTGCGGCTGCCGCGGCGAGCGCGGGCAACAGAAAGAAAAGACTAAGAATGCAAGCGCGCCGCATAAGAGAAAAGGGAGTCTGCATTGTAGCAGACTCCCTTTTCGGAACAAAAGTCTGGAGCCCCGATCAGAAAATGATCTTTGCCCCGATCTGCGCAGCGCGCGGGCCGCCTTGGGAAAGGAACGGGTTGCCGGCGGCGATATCCGGCGTCTGCGAGTATAGGGAGAAGTTCGTGTTCGGGCCGTAGGTGGCAATCTTGCTCGCAGAGATCGTGCTGCTGCTCGGGGTCGCATTGAAGTTAGGATGGTTCAGCAGGTTGAAGATCTCAAAGCGGATCTGGAGGCTCATCCTTTCCGCGATCTTGGTGGTCTTGTTGAGGTTAAAATCCCACTGCCTGAATCCGGGTCCGCGGAAAGCGTTGCGACCGCAGGTCCCGATGGTATTGGGGTCCGGAATGGAAAATATCGCCTGCCCATTTGTAATGGTGGGGATATTGGGATTACTGAACTGGTAAATAGGTTTTACTCCCGAACAGTCTGGCCTTTGGTAAACCAGGTCTTGGCCCGATTCGTCAGCGGTGGAACTCAGCAACGCGGTCCAGGGACGCCCCGTCAGAGCGGTCACCACAGACCCGGTCTGCCAACCCTCTCCAAAGCGTCCTGCGGCGCGCCAGCGAGGGAAGTCGTAGACCACGCCGGTATTGAAGTTCAGCCGGACATCCGTGTCGCACGGGCCCTGGTTACTGCTGGGATTGTAAGGATTCTCCTCGATCGGAACTGTCGACCCACCACCGCGATTCACGGAATTAGTGTCAATGCAGTTCGACCAGGTGAAGTTGACCATAGTGTTGAGCCCATGCCAATCGCGCTGGCGGTAAGTCACCTGCAGGGCGTTGTAGCGGGAGTACCCATCGTTGGTCAATTGCATGATGTAATTGAAGTTGGGCACGCCATTCAACTGGTACACAGAATCAAACGGACGATTACAGTTGAGCTTAGTGGTGTTGGTCGGGGTACCGGGGAGTCCGGTCTGCTGGCCACCATTGTTGGCATCCCAACAGCCAACGGGGCGGTTATTTAGGCTGCGCTCTAGAAGACTATCTGTTCCGTGGGCGCCAAGATAGCTCACGGTGATGGCGTTGTTTCTGAATAGCTCGTGCTGAATCGTGGCGTTGTAATACTGGATTCTTGGCGTCTTCAAATCCGGAACAGTTCCGAAAATGTTAAACGGCGGTGTGCCAGTCGGATTGGCGCCATAGGTTTGGAAAGGCACGGTCGGATTGGGGCTTCCCGCTTGCGGACCGATGCAGGCGAAGGCCGGCGTCGCGGTATTTGTTGCCGGGTTGTAGCACGTGTTCGGCCCGAACGCTTGGAACAAAGTTGGAAGGCTGGCATCTCCTGCGCCTAACGCGTTAACCGAGAAGACGCCCAGGTCAGAGTTGGTAAAAGCGCCGGCTCGGGCACCTTGGAAAAGATAAGGCGCGCTGATAGCAGAAAAATTGGCCACGTCGTAAGCCATGGCGTAACCAACTCGGAAAGCGGTCTTGCCGTTGCCGAAGATGTCCCAAGCCAGCCCGGCGCGTGGGCCAAGGTCCTTAAAGTCCAGGTTATAGAGGCGAGAGAACCCCTGCTGCACCTGAACCAGACCGTTCGGAAACCCGGACGGCGCGCAGACGGATGGCTCAGGCGGAGCGCAGGGGAAGAAATTGGACGCATTCTTGTCGGCGTCACCCAATGCACCATTGAGGTCCCAGCGCAGGCCATAGCTGACGGTCACGCGCGGGGTGACTTTCCATTCGTCCTGGAAAAACAATCCCAAAGAGGGCTGGTAGAGGTGGCGTGAAGTATCGCCAAAGGAGCGGCTAGCCTCGTCGAGGCGGCCGAGAAGCAACTGATCAATGAAGGTCTCAAAATTATCTTGGAAACTGAACAGGCCAGACCGCGCACGATTCCGCAGGCTGTAGGTGGAGGCGTACTGATAGTTGCCGCCAAACTTGAAGCTATGAGTGCCCTTGATCGACGTGACGTGGGCCGACGTATCGTAAGTCTGTGTGGGGCGTGTGCTGAGCGGGTAGCCTTGTATGCCGCCAGGGTTGGCGGCGGTCACCGAGCTGGCATAGACCGGAGGCACGCCGAAATCGGCGGGGTTCAGGGGGCCGGTGTCGATGCCTAGGCTCTTGGGATCAACCTTGTTATTTGGAGCCAGGATCTGTGCGTAACGCGACCAGTTGAAGCGCACGTCGAGAATTTTGGTGGCAGAGATGCTGTAGGTCCAAGTGGCACCGGCCAATTGCACGCGTGTCGGAGCGATGGTGTTAAACGCATCAGGTGCAAGGCCGCTGCCAGCTGCCGGGGGAAGCGTATATCCGCCGAGTGGTGCGGATTGGACGCTGTCGGCGAACATATACCGGCCGGAAAGCTGCATCTTGTTGTTCATTTTATGGTCGATCTTGATGATGAAGCTGCCCATCTTGTCGGTATTGGCGCTGGAAATGGTTTGCGAGAACCCGCCGGTGGCTACTGCGGCGTTAGCCGCGGCGGGCGTGCAGGAAACAACCCCGCCAGCACCATTCGAGCAGGGGTAAAACTTCAGCAGGTTCAAGCCTGCCGTATTCAGTGGCAGGTTGTTGACGTTGACAGCGGGATTGGCGAAATCCGCCAGGGCCGCGGCCAGATCTCCTTGCGTGGGGATGAGCACATTATAAGGCTCAACAGCAATGTTACGCTGCCCTTCATACGCGAAGAAGAAGAATGTGCGGTCCTTAACGATCGGCCCTGCCACCGTGCCTCCGTAGTTGTGATTGTGATAGGCAGTTTTCGTCGAGGAGAAAAAGTTCTTGGCGTTCAGCCAGTCGTAGTCTCCGAAATAGAAGGCCGTGCCGTGGAAATCGTTGGTACCGCTCTTGAGCGTCACGTTGATGGCCGCGCCCCCCTTGACCCCGTTTTCTGCCGTGGGAAGCTCCTGAACGGTGTACTCGGAGATGGAATCGTTGCCCAGAACGGAAGCCGGGATCCCCAGTACGCCGGGCTGCCCGACGACTTCGCTGCCATAGAAGCGGTCGTTGTTGGGCATGCCATCGATCATGTAATTGTTGGTGGTGGTGCGTTGGCCGCTTACGCTGACGTCCAGGAACCCGCCACCCGGAGAGCGCTGCACGCCGGGGGTAAGAGCCAAGATGGACTTAAAATCACGGCCCTCCGTCGGTAGGTCAAGGATAGACTTCGTGTCCACCTCGTTGTTCACGCCAGGGGAGAACTCCACCAGCGGGGAAGCTGCTTCGACCGTGATGGTTTCCGTGCGCTCGCCCAACTGAAGCCGGAAATCCGCCTTGGTTGCCTGGGCGACGGTAACCGTCACATTGCGCACGGTGGTCTTGAATCCCGGAGCGGAAACAGAAACCTTGTAGACGCAGATGGCCACGTCCGACAGCTGGTATTCGCCGACACTGCCAGACGTTACCGTACGCGTCTGATTTGTGTCTGGGCAGACGGCGGAGACGCTCGCTCCTGCCACCGCGCCGCCGCTCTGATCCATAACCGTTCCGGTAATCTCACCCGTGGTGATCTGCGCAGGCAGAGAAAAAACACATCCGACAACCAGAATGAGTGCTGAGGTAAACCGCAAACAATAAGGCTTAAGCATCGAATGCCACCCCCCGTAGAACGTAGGGCCGCGAGGACTCTTCAATTGACTGTGATTTTTATGGCGGGCTGAGTTTTTGTCAACCAAAATCCAGATAATTTCGCAAATGGGACGGAGCTGCTTTATGAATTCTTTATATAACTTCATATAACTTCGAATACTGAACCGTCTCCGTCCTGAGAAAGGCCCTTCCAGCGAGAGCGGCGAGGCGATCCAGCCTCGCCGCTCAGCCGAATGCCCGGGAGAATCATTGTTGGAGACAGAGAAAACCTGTTACAGTCAACACCATCGAGCACGTGGAAGTATGAGAGTTCCAGGCAATACGGCGATCCCCGGATTACCGTGCGCACGCCGGGCACATGGGCACCGCGCCGCGCTGCTTCCAGCGGCATTCCGAACGATTCTCCCCGTTGTGAACCTGTTTTTTGGACTGTCTCCATTCGCCCGCGCGGACGATTTCTGGAAACAGAAGCCTCCCGCGCAGTGGTCGCATGCAGAAGCCTTGAAGCTTGTGCGACACTCGCCCTGGGCGAAGGTGGAAGTTGTGGTGTTCCTCCGGCGAGAGAATCAACCGAGCTACAGCATTCCCACGGGCACGAGTCACTGCGACTCCGATGCCATCGATGCAAACGGGAACTGCTTGCAGAAAGGGCGAGTCGAAGCGCCCGTTGATTCTTCCCGGCAGCCGGACGCGGCGCCGAGCCTTACGCCCTCCACCGCCTTCCTCGTGCGCTGGGAATCGGCCGCCCCGGTGAACCAGGCGTTTCGGCGGCTTGAGGAACTCGGCGAACGCGCGCTTGCCGCGTTTCAGGCGCCGGCGCCGCGACTTCCGGCGGATCGCTACGTTATCACGGTGAAACTCGAGCAGCCCGGCTTCGTGGGGTTCGAGCCCTTCGCGGTCACATCGGCGGGAAGCCCAGACTTGCGTGCGACGCTCAAGACCCGCCGTGGCGTCGTTGCCCCGCTTGAAATCGAGTTTACCGGAACTGGCACGAGCTCCTCTGTCCATTTCTCATTTCCGCGGACACTCGACGGCGCTCGTCTGCTCGGGCCTGAACGCGATTCGGCGGAATTCGCCTTGCGGGGAGCCGGTTTCGCGGTGCACAGCAAGTTCACACTCGATCCCGAGTTCCTCCGCTGAATTGATTTAGAACGCTCAGCTAGGCGAGCCGCAGACCGAAACAGATAGCGGTGCTGAGCGAGACTGGAAAAGGATAAGTGTTTGAGGAATGGGTGGAGAAGCATCCGTTTTTGGTTTTGAGATTTTGCCGCAGCCGTCGGAAAGGCCGGCACCCGAAAACCTAGCGGGAGCATGGCATCCTGACGGGGGTGAGCGTCCGTTATCGGTCGGCCGGCGAGTCAAAATGTTAATCCCGGATAGATGCCGCCGCTCTCGTCCTCACGCGCAACTGGAGCCTATTCATGAGACATGCCATTTCGATCCAATCGAAGGCCGCAATCCTTTCCCTGCTTTTCTCGCTGATTATCCTTCCAGTGAAAGCCGCGTTGCCTGCGGCGTTTGACATTGTCATCACCAATGGCCGAATCATAGACGGCACCGGCTCACCTTGGTATTCCGGTGACATCGGGATTCGCGAGGGAAGAATCGCGGCCATCGGCAACCTCAACGCAGCACCTCGCACGCGCACCATCGACGCTCACGGTCTCGTTGTCGCTCCCGGCTTTATTGATATGCTTGGTCAGTCTGAACTGACCGTTCTCGTCGATCCGCGTCTGCCATCGAAAATCTATCAGGGCATCACCACGGAAATCACTGGCGAAGGGGAATCCATCGCTCCGCTCAATGACGCCATTCTCCGTACCGATCACGGTGCCTACGATCAGCTACACGTCGAAGCCGACTGGCGAGGCTTTCGCCAATACTTCGCGCGCCTTGAAAAACAAGGCATCGGCATCAATGTCGCCGATTACGTCGGCGCCACCAGCATCCGCCGCATGGTCCTCGGCGATGACGACGTGCAACCCAAGCCGGCGCAGCTCGAGCAGATGAAAGAGCTCGTCCGCCAAGCCATGCTCGACGGCGCCGTGGGGGTCTCCTCTTCTCTCGAATATCCGCCAGCTCCCTACGCCAAGACCGAAGAATTGATCGCGCTTGCCGCTGAAGCCTCCCGCTTCGGCGGCATCTATGCCACGCACATGCGCAGTGAGAGTACCGCCATCTTGCAATCGATCGATGAAGTCATTCGAATCGCGCGCGAAGCGCATATCCCCGTGGAAATCTGGCACCTGAAAGTTGCCGGCAAGCCTTCCTGGGGGCACATGCCCGAGGTCGTTGCCAAAATCGACTCTGCGCGCGCCCAAGGCATCGACATCGCCGCTGATACCTATGCCTATACGGCTTGGGGCAATGGCCTCTCAGCATTCATCCCGCCTTGGGCCCACAATGGCGGCAAAGCTAAACTGCTCGAACGCCTCAAAGAACCCGCTACACGCGAGAGCATCCGCAAGGACATGCTTACTCCTTCCGATGATTGGGAAAACGAATGGCAGCAAATCTCGGGTCCCGAATCCGTGCTCATCGCTTCTGTCCAAAACCCCAAGCTCCTGCCTCTTCAAGGCAAGACTCTCGCGGAAGTTGCGAAGCTTTGGAACGAAGACCCCATGGATACCATCTTTGATTTTCTGATCCAGGACGATGCCAGCACCGGCATCGCCGCCTTTGGCATGTCCGAACCGGATGTTGTCTTGGCGCTTCAACAACCTTGGGTTTCCTTTGACAATGACTCCTCCGGCGTTTCACCCGAAGGAATTCTCGGTCAAGAACATTCCCATCCCCGCGCCTACGGTACTTTCCCTCGCATCCTGCGCAAATACGTTCGCGAAGAGCACAAGCTCACTCTCGAAGACGCCATCCGCAAATTCTCCTCCCTGCCTGCGCAACGCCTGCGGCTCGAAGGACGCGGCCTTCTCCGCACCGGCATGTGGGCCGATGTCGTGATCTTCGATCCCGCCACGGTCCGCGACCTCGCCACCTTCGACCATCCCAATCAACTTTCCGAAGGAATGGACTATGTCCTGATCAACGGCGTCCCCGTCATCGACGAAGGCAAAATGACCGGTGCACGTCCCGGGAAGGTGCTCCGCGGCCCCGGTTACGCGCACTGACGACGCATCAGCGCAGTTTCCCGCGTGAAATCCGCAGTCAGTTACGCCATGATTACGATTGTCCGTGCTGGCGGCTGGCAGTTGGGATCACCTGATTTCTAGGACTTTCAAGTACGCCAACACCAGTTCTCATGACGGACGATAAGCCGAACTAGCGGATCTCGAGAACCAGATGTCAGATAGCGCTCGATCAGATGCTGAAGAATGTGTTTGCAAATTCAGGGGAGGGACCCACCATGATCGGAAAGCTAAATTGGAAACAATTGGAGGAGAGAATCGGCTCAGCCGTAAAGCTCTCGCGCCGGCCAGTAGCGGTGGCCTTTTTGGATGCGGCGCCGGTGGATGTGAAGAAATTTGATGGAACCGAGCCCTCCAGCTGCAGCTTCTGGCGCCTTGCTGCGGATGGTGGGGTTTTCTACACCGTGTCAGAAAATCACTTCAACTGCGCCGTGGGCGCATACACGCACAATATCGCGCTCTCGCCCGAGCGTGAGAATGAAACCGAGCAAACGTTGAAGATGATGTTTGACCTCGGTTACGTGAAACCCGAAGAGGTGCCGCAGATCCCGCGTCTGGCGAAAGCACCGGCGGCGATTGTCTACGCACCTCTGGGGGATGCGCCAGTTGCACCAGATGTAGTGCTATTTGCGTGTAAGCCTGCGGAGGCGATGCTGCTTAACGAAGCGGCCAATCGCGCAGGTGTAGCGAGCGGCGCACCCACGCTCGGGCGCCCAACGTGCATGGCGCTGCCTGCCTCGTTCGAGGGTGGCGCGATTATCAGCCTCGGCTGCATGGGTAATCGCGTTTACACCGGCCTCGGCGAGGAGGAAATGTATTTTGTTTTGCGTGGCAAAGATCTCGTTGCCGTCGCCGACTCGCTCACCATCATCGCCAGCGCCAACGCCGCGTTGCATGACTACGCCAAAGGCCGTCGCCGACAGTTGGCGACTATGTAGCCGCAGTCTCCATCCGCAACTTCGGCTTCCTTACCTGCGCCGTGGCACTTTCTTGCCTCTTTGCTTTCCTTGCTCGGCTCGGCACCGCCAACGTCTGTAAGGTAACGCAAGTTTTTTCTTATTGCCAACCGATCGGCTAAGAAGCAGGATGTCGAGACTCAACCGAGCGCGGCTCCCCGAGAGGATCGGGAGGCCGGCGTTCGATGTGGCGGATCGCTACCATGAACGCGGCGGTGAGCCAGTCTTCGCGAGCCGAGTTGCCTGCAATTCGGAAAACGTCTTGCGACTGAGCGGAACGGAGCCGCGAATCCTTTCCCGGGGGGCTAAATTATGTTTCGGACCGTTGTATTCGTCTTGTCTTTAATTCTCCCTGTGAGTGTTTTTGCGCAACAGCCGTCCTCGCGGTCGATGGACGACCTCAACTGGAAGGAATTTCAACAGCTTGTACCCGCGAAAATCAAAACCGTAATCCTTACCGTGGGAACGCTGGAAGCGCACGGCTTTATCAACAATGGTGCGGATAACACTGTGCCTGTCGCGATTGCCAATGCGATCGCGGGTGACATCAATGCGCTGATTGCTCCGCATATTCCCTATGGCATTACCGACATCCTTGCTCCCTATCCCGGCAGCTTGCATATTCCGGAAGAGCCCTTTCGCATTTACGTCCGCGCGGTATTGGTAGGGCTGGTAGACAACGGTTTCCGAAACATCGTGATCGTCAACGGCCACGGGCCTCAAGTTCCCGTTCTCCAGCAGTTGGCGACCGAGATCTCCCTCGAGTACAAGGTCAACACGCTGCTGATCAATTGGTGGATTCTTGCTAATGACATCACGCGTCAGGTCTTTGGTGAAAATGGCGGTCACGCGACAAACGAAGAAACCGCCATGGTCCAGGCGGCCAACCCGAAGCTCGTGCACTGGGACCTCTTCACCGGGAAGGATATGGCTACAGCTATCCCTTCGCCGGGCGATGGATGGTCGGCGACGCCTTTTCCGTCCTCCATCCTCCTTTACACCGAAGGCCAGGGATTGCCGAAAGATCGCAGCCAGGCCAAAGCCGATGAGTATTTCCGAAAAGTGGTGGCAAAGGTGAAGGCGCTGGTACTGGACACTCTCGAAAAGTGGGATGCGGCAGGATTCAAATAGATTTCGATTGGATGAGCTTAGCTGACAGGTGGCCGTTGCCGGTGCCAATCGGTGTGAGTTTGAAACAATCTGGCTGCCTCAATGACTGCGCGATCGTTTAGCGCTCGACCGATAAACTGTATGCCGAAGGGCAGTTTGTTTTTGTCGAAGCCACAGGGCACGCTGATCGCGGGCAGCCCGCATAGACTTGAGATTCCGTCGGGCTCACGCCTGGCGATGGGGCCGGCGGAATCTTCGTCAGGTGGAGCATCCAGCCGCGAAGCCGCCGACGATTCTCCGGCGGCGGCCAGAACATCGAAATTGTCGAACAGCTTGTCGATTTGCTTCTCGAGAAAGCTTCGCACGCGCTGTACCTGAAGATAATCCGTCGCGGAAAATTGCTCGCTCGCATAGCCGTTGATTCGGCCTACCGGATCGACCAGTTCGGCGCATCGGCCGCTGGCAATCAAATCCTGAAATGCCGAAGCTGCCTCCATCAGGATGGTGAGCTCAGCCGCTTCTTCGTAGGGCCCGTCGGGAATCTCCACGTCCGTGATCTTGGCGCCGCTTTTCTCGAGCACGCTTAGGGCATGGTCTACGGCTGAATCAAGTCCGGGATCCGTCTCCCTCCAAACATTTGTCAGCCGACCGATGTGCATGGGTCTTGCGAGCGACCGGACCTCCGCCGGGTATTTAAACTCGGCCACGTCCGAGGGCAGCGAATCATAGTCCCGGGAATCGTGCCCTGCGATGACGGAGAGGATGATCCCACAATCTTCCGCGGTGCGCGCCATAGGTCCGAGTTTGTCCATGGACCAGGCTATCGCCATGGCTCCGAAGCGGCTTACTCGTCCAAAGCTCGGCCTCATCCCCGAAATGCCACACCACGCCGAAGGGCAGATTATAGATCCGCGGGTGTCCGAGCCAAGCGCCCAGGGCGCAAGACCCGCAGAGACGATCGCACCTGAACCGCTCGACGAGCCACATGTCCAGTAGTTGGTGTTCCAGGGGTTCTTCGAGGGGCCAGTCAGCGAAGCAGCACCAGTGGAGTATCCAAGTCCCCCCGCCAGTTCGATCATCGCGGCTTTCCCGATCAGCACGGCGCCCGCGTGGTTCAATCGCTCGATGACGGTCGCATTGAAATCAAACTTCCGGGTTGCGTAGGGGCGTGCGCCCCACGTCGTAGGATAACCTTCGACGGCTACAAGGTCCTTTACGGCGTACGGAACGCCGTGCAACGGACCTCTATGGCGGCCAGATGCGATTTCCTTTTCCGCAGCGTGGGCCTGAAGCAACGCCAACTCGCGCGTCAGGTTTGCGTATGCGTTGAGTTTCGGGCCCAGCTGCTCGCTTCGTGCGAGATAGCTTTCCGCGAGTTCGACGGGGGAGAGTTTCCGCGCGCGAAGAAGACCGCCGAGTTCGCCGACAGATAGGAAGAGCGTGTCTTCAGATAGCACGTCTGGAGACCCGGTCTTCTTCCGCGCCCGACGAACCATGCCAGGACTCGCCGGACGCCGCAAGAGATGGCTTTGCTGGCGCAGTCTGGCTAATCAGAGGTAGTTTCAAAACGCTTGCCGGCGGATCACCATTTTCGAGGGAAAAGGTGCGAATCGAGGCGAGCATCCTTTCGTTGTACGTCAGGATTCGGCGAAGATGTTGGCGTTGCTCGCCGGAAAGGCGGCTTCCGTACTTGCGAACGAGGTTGGCCAGCCGGTCTTCGACTTCTTGCAACTGCTCCGGAGTCAAGCCGCCGCCGCCCTGGTCCGGGGTTTTGTCGCCAGGCTTTGATTCTTGGTTCGAGTTTCGGTTGGAACCCAGCAGGGTTGAGGGAGATAAGGTTATCGCCGCAGCGATCGCTGCCCGCCACCCGAAGTCGCGGCGTGAAATCGGCGAGGCGAGGGTAGCACGGCGTTTTTCCAGAGCAGGAGAGTTCGGCGGCGAAGAAGCGCGCGACACAGGGGATATCGTCCTGTATATAATATCCGCGCGTCAACTCAAATCTCTCGCATTGCCGGACAGAAATTCAGCAGAAAGAGGTAAACCGTGCCCGGTTCCCACTCTTTAAATCGACTAGCAAATGATCGAGGCCAAAAGCTTGCGCTGCGACATCTCCGCATCGCCCGGAAGCTTCGGCTGCTCCTGTCCCTGCTCTCTATCCTGGCCTCGGCCATCTCGTCATCCGCCCAGCAGCCGTTCGACGTGGATCAATTCTTTCGTCTGGCGTTTCTCGAGCGCGCATTCCAACCCAAATCCTTTGGGCCAGCTCGATGGATGAATCGAGGGGAAGCGTACACGACGCTGGAGCCCTCGCCTTCCTTCCCGGGTTCCACCGACTTGGTACGTTACCAGACGGCGGACGGAAAGAGGGCCGTGCTCGTCGCGGCGTCGGATTTGATCCCTACTGGATCGAAGGTTCCGCTACACATTGAGAACTACGATTGGTCCCAGGATATGACCCGCGCACTTATCTACACGAACTCGCGCAGGGTTTGGCGGGCGAACACCCGGGGCGACTATTGGGTCTTTGATCTCCGCTCGAAGAGCTTGCGGCAACTGGGGGGAGACGCGGCTCCGTCAACCCTTATGTTTGCAACATTTTCGCCGGACGGATCTCGGGTGGCTTACGTCCGGGAAAACAATCTTTATGTCCAATCGACCGAAACAGAAGAGATTACTAAGTTGACCAAAGATGGTTCGGCAACAATCATCAACGGAACTTCCGATTGGGTTTACGAAGAGGAGTTCTCTCTGCGGGATGCCTTTCGCTGGAGCCCGGATGGAAACCATATAGCCTACTGGCAATTCAATACCAGCGGCGTACAGAAGTTTGCTCTCGTTTACAGCGTAGGAGCCCCTTATGAGGTCGCAACGAATATCCCCTATCCACAATATGGCGTTTATCCATTGGTTAAGAAGATTCCTTATCCGGAACCGGGAACGCCAAACTCGGCAGTTCGCATTGGCGTGATCGCCGCAACTGGGGGTGAGACCCGCTGGATCGACGTTCCGGGAGATCCCTCAAACACCTACATCGCCCGCATGGAATGGGCTGGCAATTCTAGCAATTTGGTGTTCGAGCATTTGAATCGGCTGCAGAACACAAATGATGTGCTCCTGGCCGACGCTAACACCGGTTCCGTTCAGCAGATTTACCGGGAGCACGATACCGCCTGGGTCGATGTGGTCGACAATCTTCGATGGGTTCAAGGAGGCAAGGATTTTCTTTGGCTCAGCGAGCAAAATGGCTGGCGCCAGGCATTTTTGATTTCGCGAGATGGGAAACAAATCCGGCCCGTAACTCCCGGTAGTTTGGACGCCATCGAGGTTCTGGGCGTAACTCCGGAAGAAGTTTGGCTCTATTACCTGGCCTCCCCGGACAATGCGACCCAGCGCTACCTCTACCGGACCAGGCTGGACGGCACTGGGAAAGCAGAAAGACTGACACCGGGGAATCAACCGGGTTGGCATTCCTACGAGTTTTCAGCCGATTATCGTTCCGCCATCCACTCCTATTCTCGCTTCGATTCGCCGCCGATAACCGAGTTGGTCGGAATTCCTGACCACCACCAAACCCGCGTTCTCGAAGACAACGCGGCATTACGGGCGAATCTCAAAGACCTCTTATCGCGATCCACGGAGTTCATTCATGTCGACATCGGCGGCGGCGTGACGCTCGACGGATGGATGATGAAACCCAAGAACTTTGATCCGGCTCGAAAGTATCCCGTGCTCGTCTATGTGTACGGCGAACCGGCTGGCCAAACCGTCAGGGACTCATGGGAAGGCGAAAGCGGGATATTTCATCGAGCCATGGCTGAAAGCGGCTATCTGGTGGTCAGTGTGGACAATCGGGGCACACCAGCCCCGAAAGGGCGTGCGTGGCGCAAAATCGTTTACGGAAACGTTGGCGTGCTTTCATCCGAGGAACAAACCAAGGCCTTCGAGGTTATGGAGCGCACTTATCCGTTCATCGATTCCAATCGCGTAGCCGTCTGGGGATGGAGTGGCGGCGGCTCCAACACATTAAACCTCATGTTCCGTTCTCCGGACGTCTACAAGGTGGGGATGAGCGTAGCTCCTGTAGCGGATCAAAGACTATATGATTCCATTTATCAAGAGCGCTACATGGGAACTCCCGAGGAGAACCCCGAGGGTTACAAGGCGGGCTCGCCTATCAACTTTGCCGAAGGGCTGCGAGGAAGGCTGCTGATTGTGCATAGCCCGGGCGACGATAACGTGCACTTTCAGGGCACCGAGCTTCTCATCAATCGTCTTGTCGAGTTAGGTAAGCCTTTTGATTTCATGGAGTACCCGGGCCGGACGCACTCCTTGGCGGAAGGTCATGGCACGCATTATCACTTGTATTCTTTGCTGGCGCGGTATCTCCAGGAGCACATCAAAGCTGGCGCTCAACCGGATTAGGCATGCGATATAGAGGATAGAGGAATCAAGCGAGCAAAGCAGAATGGAGTTGCATCCTAATTGGATATAGTATACAAACTCCCTTCCTATGATTCTCCCTCTCTTGTCAGCCATTAGCCTAGCGCTTCGACTCTAGGCAGAGGCATGTCCCTCGACCGAGCCTCGACGCAGTCACCCTCTCGCGCCTCACCTTCCCCAGAGACCTTTGCACGCGGCCTTGGTTTGTTCGATTCCGTGATGGTCGTTGTAGGGGTCATGATCGGGTCCGGCATCTTCATCGTTTCGGCCGACATGGCAAGAGAAATAGGGAGTGCCGGATGGCTCTTGGTGGCGTGGGCTTTGGCCGGAGCTCTGACGATTGCCGGTGCGCTTTGCTACGGGGAATTGGCAGCGATGATGCCGCACGCCGGCGGAATGTATGTGTATCTCAGGGAAGCATTTTCGCCTCTTTGGGGATTTCTATACGGCTGGACGCTGTGTACGGTAATACAAACCGGCACGATCGCGGCGGTTTCGATCGCCTTCGCGCGATTCAGCGGGGTGTTGTTTCCATGGGTTTCCGAGAACCACTATCTAGTCGCTCCAATTCATGTATCCGAGGGCTATGCCTTCTCCCTGTCGACCGCACAAATGCTGGCAATCGTTTTGATTGCCATCTTGACCTGGACAAACAGCCGAGGCTTGGAATATGGGAAAGTCGTGCAGAATGTGTTCACCGTTGCCAAAACCGCAGCTTTGCTTGCGCTAATCGTTCTTGGACTGACGTGGGGTTGGGATTCCGCAGCAGTACGCGACAATTTCAGCAACCTGTGGACTGCACGGGGAGTTTCCTCGATCGCTTCCGGCCTCGACGCGACTCGAGCGTTCGGACTATTCGTCGCCATTTGCGTGGCCCAGACGGGGTCGCTGTTCTCCGCAGACTCGTGGCACGACATCACCTTCACGGCTGGCGAGGTTCGGAATCCACAGCGAAACTTGCCACTGTCCCTCGCCATGGGCACTGCCATCGTGATTGCGCTGTATATGCTCGCGAATGTGGCCTACCTCGCCGCGCTTCCTCTTTCTGCGATTCAGCACGCTGCTTCCGACCGTGTAGCGACAGCGATGCTCCAGACGATGTTCCCTGTGCTCGGTGCCGGATTGATGGCCGCCGCGATTATGGTTTCGACGACCGGTACGGTGAACGCCCTGACTCTAGCCGGAGCTCGGACGTATTACGCCATGGCTCGCGACGGCCTGTTCTTTCCAGCCGCTGGACGGTTGAACAAGGCGCGCGTTCCGGCGCACGCTCTCCTCATCCAAGGGCTTTGGGCGGCATTCCTGGTCCTGCCGCGCACCTACGACGCTTCCGCCCGCACTTATGGCAATCTCTACAGCAATTTGCTCGACTACATTATCTCGGCGGCGCTGATCTTCTACATTCTCACAATCGCGGGGATTTTTCGTCTGCGCATCAAAAAACCGGATGCCCAGCGGCCGTACCGTGCATTCGGCTATCCGTGGCTCCCCAGTCTGTATATTCTTGGGGCCGCTGCGATCCTTTTGGCTCTCTGCGCGTATCGCGCATCGACCACGTGGCCGGGCCTGTTGATCGTGATCACGGGAATTCCTGTGTACTATTTGCTGGCGCGCTCCGCGGACGAGCGCCGGATGCCGGATAGGGAGTCGCCGTAGTTCGGTGATTGGCTTTTACTACTCCTCGAGCGCCATGGAGTGCCGCGATCGAAACCTTCTGGAGGGAATTTGCAATTTCGACGAATGATTTCTGCCGTTGATGCGCATGCGTGCGGTGAGCCGGGACGCGTAATCATTGGAGGCGTGCGCGATGTTCCCGGCAAAACGATGTTCGAGAAAATGAAATATCTCGAAGCGCATGCAGACGACCTGCGCAAGCTTATGCTGCGGGAGCCGCGCGGATACCCGGCCGCGAACTGCAACCTGATTCTTCCGCCGACGCACCCGGAGGCGGACGCCGGTTTTGTCATCATGGAGCAGACCGAGTACCCACCGATGTCAGGCACCAACACCATCTGTGTCGTTACCGTTCTGCTCGAAACAGGAATGATCGAAGCATCGGGAAGCATCACCGAGCTTAAACTTGAGACTCCAGCTGGGCTTGTGGCAGTCGAAGCGGAGATGGCGAACGGAAAGGTGACGCGGGTTACGTTTCGCAATGTTCCCTCCTTTGCAGTGCATCTCGATAAGCCCGTCGAAGTTCCGAGTCTAGGCACCGTGCCTGTCGATGTGGCTTACGGCGGGATGTTCTACGTGATTGCGGATGCGGCTGCTTTGGGATTACGGCTGGTGCCGGATGAAGCGCGGGACATCGTTCGGGTCGGGGAGATGATCAAAGCGGCAGCGCAGGAACAATTGCCTGTGGCACACCCGGAAAATCCGGCTATCTCGGGAATCACCATCGCTCAACTGTCTGCTCCCCCGGCGAATCGCGGATCCCACCGGAGAAACACGGTCATTGTTTCCACGGGAAAACTGGATTGGACGCGGCCTTCGTCCTGGACAGGAGCTCTAGACCGCTCTCCGTGCGGCACGGGGACTTGCGCAAAGATGGCGGCGCTCCACGCCAAAGGCCTCCTTCCGCTCCAACAGGATTTCGTGCATGAAGGAATCCTCGGCACGACATTTACCGGCCGGCTGGTCAGAGAAGCGCGCGTTGGCCCATACACTGCTGTTGTACCCGAGATTAGTGGGCGCGCCTGGATCACAGGCATCGCCAATTATGTGCTCGATCCCGACGATCCGTTTCCGACGGGCTTCACCGTGGGTGATATTTGGGGCGCTACCGGCTGAGTCGCCACGTAACAAATAAATGTGCGCCCCTCGTTGTCAAACGTAACCGAAACGTCGCCCGAAACGCGATCGTTCGGCGGCTCGATTACCGTGGCAAGTTGCCCTCCCTGGCATACTCATCAACGTGGACGTATGGGAGTGGGTTCCCGGTCCTCATGGATTTCAAAGTTGGCGGGCGGCGTTACGCCAAGGAGGTATTTGACGAAGTAGTCCCAGCGCCGGCGGACGAGGTACAAATTCCCGCCTTCGCCGTGATACATGTTCGGAACGATGAGCATGTCGAAGTCTTTGTTTGCCTTGATCAAAGCGTCGGCAAATCGCATGGTCTCCACCACGTGAACGTTGTCATCGATGTCCCCATGGACAATCAATAGATGCCCTTGGAGCTTGTCCGCCAGAGTGACGTTGGACTGCTCGGTATAATCGGATCCGACCGGATAACCTTGGTACAGCTCGTTCCACCAAGCCTTATCCAGTCTGGCGTCATGGTCTCCGGAGATGGAGACGCAAACCTTGTAAAAGTCGGGAAACGCAAGCATGGCGTGGGCGGCTCCGTATCCTCCAGCCGAGGTCCCAAAGATCCCGACACGCGTCGCGTCCATGTAGGGGTTTTGCGCGGCCATCTGTTGGATCATGGCAACGTGATCTTCGAACGCTCCTCCGAGATTGTGGTAAGAAAATTCATGGAAGGCGCGAGAGCGTCCCGTTGTGCCCCGACCATCAACCATGACGACGACGAAACCCAGTTCCGCCACCGATTGCAGGCTCCGTATCGCTGCTCCAAACGCTTTCGGAACAAAGAAGGCCTGTGGGCCGGTATAGACCATTTCGATGATCGGGTACTTCTTGGCCGGATCGAAGTTTGACGGCCGCCAGATCAATCCATAGAGGTCTGTCATGCCGTCTTTGGCCTTGCCGTGAAACGGTGACGGATACTTCCAGCCCGCCTGGAGCACTTCGCTCGCGTCGGTTCGCTCGAGGACGCGAACTTCTGAGCCGTCCTTCGTCCTCCGCAGTAGGGATTGCCCCGGCAAATCCGGCCTTGAGGCGTTATCCACAAAGAACAAATGGTCCGGAGAAACGCTCACCGTGTGGTTGGAGTTTTCGGGGGTCAGCAACGTTAAGCCCTTGCCGTCGAGGCCGGCGCTGTAGAGATGAGTCTGGTAGGGATCTTCATCTTTCTCGCGTCCGTTGGCCAGGAAATAGACGCGGTGCAATTTTTCATCGACGTCGACGATCTGGCGCACGACCCACTGTCCCTGGGTTATCTGGTTTTTCAGTTCACCAGTCTTCTGGTTGTAGAGATACAAATGATTCCAGCCGTCGCGTTCCGAGGACCACAGCACTTCCCCGGAGTCTCTAAGAAACCGCGAGAAAGTCTCTCCGGGATCGACGTAGTGATCGGACATTTCTCGGATTACCACCCGCTGCTCTCCCGTGTCGGCATCCACGGTACGCAGTTCGATGCTTTTCTCGCCTCGTTCACTATGGTCGTAGTAAAAGCCTTTGCTGTCCGGGAACCAGTCGAATCCCGGTCCGCCTTGGAACTGCATCTCCAGGGGGTCGGTTTTTATATCGATGCGTTTCCCCTTTCGAACGTCGAAAACGACCGGCTCCGCCTTCGGCAGCGCTTCTCCTGGCAACGGGTAGACGACACTGAACGCTTTGGGGCGAAGCTGGCCGGGAGGAACAAACTGCAGGTTTGTGAATCGGCCGGCATTGCGCGTGTCCATGCGATAGGTGATCAACTTTGAGGAATCCGGTGACCAAAAAACCGCGGGGCGTTGCTTGGGGTCCTGCGTTCCTTGCGCCACCATCGGCCGGAGCGAGGCAATCTCCGTGGCGTAATCCCACCCCGGTTCGCCGTCGCGTGTAAGCTGCTCAATCTCGCCCGTGGGCACATAGCGAACATACAGATTGAAATCCTTCACATAGGCGATCCATTCCTTGCTGGGCGATGCTAGTTCAAAGGGGCCCACGGCCGGATCGCGCGCCTCTTTGCATTCGTAGGTCTCCATGTTGCAGTTCCAGGTCGTGCTTTCGATTTGAAAATGAATCGACTTTCCGTCCTCGGAAAACTCGAAGGTGTCGAAGGGAAGTTCCAAAGGCTGGTATTCGCGTTTTGTTTCTTTGGATAGGGCGGCAGCCAGTCGAGCTTGGTCGAATGCGGGGTTGCTGGTATTTTGCGCTGAGTCGATCAAAAAGAACTCGTTTCCCTTGGGACTGACCTTGCGATACCAGAAACGATTGCTCTTGGCGATCCAATGAGGCGCCACGTCGGCGACATACAACTTGTGGCGCAAATTACCCGGAAGAAATTTCTCCGCCCTTTGATAGTCCTCCCGGCTGCCCTGGGCCAGTACTGTGGGTACCAGCATCCCGGCGAAAACAAGAACGACGATAGCGTGCCGCCCGTCGAGTTTCATGTCAGCCTAACCTCCGATGGAAGTCTCGCTTGCTAGCCACGGCTCTTTTGTAGGCAACGATCAACGTCGCACCTCGGCTTCGAAAACGAGCGAAACCAGAAATGCACGAGATGGTATCAAGCAGAAAGGCAAGATCGCTAAATTTTTCAATAAAGCACGCCATAAATACGGGCAAACGAGCCTTCGAGACCAATTCGCCGCACGCTTATAAACTAAAACGCTAGTTGCACACGGAACTGTATGCTGCGCGCTCCCCCCGCTCCGTTGTTCGGATTGGCGATACTCGCCGCGGAATATGTGGAGCTTTGGACATTGACGTACTGCGCCGGATTGTTTGTGCTGCCCGAGAAGTTGTCCGTTATGTTCCAGTTCGGGTGATTGAATGCGTTGATCATTTCGGCGTAGATATTCAGCCGCAACTTTTCAAAAATCGGGATGGACTTGAGTATCGAAATGTCGGTGTTCACGAACATCGGACCGGTGAGGAAGATGAATCTTCCGAGCTGTCCGGGAGTCGTAACCGGGAGAATGGGTTGATTGCCGTTTAGGAACAGTTTCGGGTTCAAGAACACCACTGGCTCTCCCGGGGTAGGCCCGTTGAAGACTCCGACGTTGCTCTGAAGCTGGCTCTGGGTGATGCCGTTCAGAACCACGCCCGAGTCCGAAGCATCCGGGATATTTAAAGGATTATTGTAGAAGTTGTAGGAGTTAAAACCGCCCTGCAGCTTGAAATTGCGGCCTGACTGCGCGGTCAGGATCGTCCCCATCGTCCATCCTCCAACGATCCGATTGACGATCGAGCTCCGCGTCTTGAACTGACGGTTCGTGCCGAACGGCAGGTCATAAGTCGCATAGGTTCGGAAGGTGTGGCGCAGGTCGTAGGGAGACGGAACGCGGTTGAGACTAGGGTTGCGAAGCGTCGTAAAATTTGCGAGCGCCGCGTCTGCCGTGAAGTAATCGCCGATATAGCGGTTGGTGAACGAGTGACTGTACGCGTAGTTGGCCATGAGCATAACCCCGTGGCCGACCGGATGCTTCACCTGGACTTGCATTCCATTGTAAGACTCACTCCCGGGGTCAGATAGGAGCCACAGGGGCACGCCAGCCGCGTACGGATTTGCCTGGAAGAAGTTTATGGGGTATTTCCCGGCGCCGTAGCCGGCGCCGCCACACGGCGTAAAGCTTCCCCCAACCATATTGCAGAGATAGCTGGCCGTCGACGCCAGAGCATTAGCAAGCGTGCCGGCTTGTCCTTGCTGCAAAAGCGCAATGAAGTTCGGGTTGGAAAAGCTGGAACTCAGTAAGGAAGACGACGGCAGAGCCGAGCCGCCTCCTCCGAAGGCGGCTTCAAATATCGGCAGGGGCACCAGTCCCGGCTTGCCGGTATTGTCAGCAAACGTGGTGCCGCCATTGATTGCCAGATCGGTTTCGGCGTTCTTGAACTCGTTCAAGAAGCCATTCTCGAAAATGTTCACCTCATTTAGGTCGAAAGTCTGCCACATGTGCACGGAGTGATTGCCCACGTAGTTGACCTCGATAACCGTTCCCCCTGCCACTTTCCTCTGGATTCCGAAGTTCCAGCTTTCCACATAGGGAGCTCGAATCTTTGGGTCGATCGTGCCGAATGGCTGGCCTCCGAAGGTAAACGAAGACTCCGGCAATGGAAAACTGAACGACTGCGGAAAAGCGTTGGGGGTAACCGTTGAAGCGAGACTTAACGAGCCCGGAGTGAACTGGCCGGCCGCCGAGCCTGGATTCAAGAATACTGTCTGCGTGGGGCCTGGATTGCCAAAAAACGTGGCTTGTTCGAAAGTCGTCCATCCTTCGTCGTAGTGGCTGGCTCGGATGCCTCCACGAATCACCAGA
>Ga0210388_10001198_pt1 | contig 20408 bp, 22 predicted proteins | sample IncBWC19OmetaG_FD_155485 | JGI IMG/M metagenome (GOLD analysis project Ga0210388, IMG submission 155485) | Forest soil microbial communities from Barre Woods Harvard Forest LTER site, Petersham, Massachusetts, United States - Inc-BW-C-19-O ... | reverse complement strand
CAGGAAGGCGATGCGCCAGCCATACGCATCAAGGGACGTTGCCGGCATCCAGGTGGTGAGCGCGACGCCCACCAGGCCGCCCGCCGTGACGGCGATATTCTGGCTGGCACCCTGCCAGGACACGACCAGGCCGCGATGACGTGGCGCCGCAGCTTCCATCAGATAGGCCGTGTTGGAGCCGATTTCACCGCCCAGTGAGAAGCCCTGGGTCATGCGCGCGAGCACGGCGAGAATGGGGGCCGCGATGCCGATGGTCGCGTAGTTCGGAATCATGGCCATGCCGACGATTGCGCAGCCCATGAGTACGAAACACAGCATCATGGCCGGGCGCCGACCCGCGCGGTCCGCGTAGTTGCCAATCACGAATGCACCGATCGGGCGCGTCACGAACCCGGCGCCAAACGTCGCCAGCGACAGCATCAGACTGCCATAGGCGCTCTGTGACGGAAAGAACGCGTGGCCGATCTGAATGGAGAAGAACGCGTAGGTGACGAAATCGTAGAACTCGAGGGCATTGCCAATCGTTACGGCAACGACGTGGCGCCGTTGCATTTGCTTCCTGCCTGAACTCATTTGGGGTAACTAAATGATTTTACTTGTTTAATACAGGCAGATCGAGCCGTCGACCCTGCGCACGCCATGAAATCATTTTTTTCCCTATATATTGTGGAAGGTCGACGCGGGGGGGCTGGAAACAGCTGACCGATTCCGACGAGGCAAGGATAGAAGATTAGTGCCTTCGAAGAAGTTGCAAAGCATCCAGTATTTGCGGGCGATTGCTGCGCTCATGGTCGCGTATTTCCACCTCTGCCCGCAAATCGAGGCATATACCTCATCGCTGACCGGACCTGCGTGGCTCGGCGTGGCGCAGTTTCCCGCGGGCGTCGACATCTTCTTCGTCATCAGCGGCTTTATCATGGTGGCAACGAGCCAGAGGCTGGGTCCACGGACATTTTTATTGCGGCGTCTGATTCGGATCATCCCGCTGTATTGGATCGCCACCTTGGGGCTGGTGGGCGCGGCCCTTTTGTTTCCAGCGCTGTTCAAAGAAACAAATCCGAACCTCCTGGATACCGCAAGAAGCCTGCTGTTCATCGCTTTTCACAACGCCGCACAGCAGGGGAAAATGCTCCCCATGCTGGTACCCGGGTGGACGCTGAACCTGGAGATGTGCTTCTACGCCGTGTTCACCGTTACGTTGTTTGCCTCGATCAGGCCCTATCAGATCTGGATTGTCGGCGTACTTTTCCTGGCGCTGCTGCTGATTGGGCTGCACGTGTCGAATCAGGACTCACTGCTTTGGTTCTACACGCAGCCGCGCATATTCGAATTCTGGATTGGCATGGTCATCGGACGCATATCCATCACGAACAAAATGCGGGCGCCGGTGCCGCTGGCGTATGGACTATTGGCGCTTGGAGTGGTCCTGACGGTGACCGCGCTCCCGCAGGCGCTGCAGAATCCAATCAGTTTCATGATCGGACCGGCGCTGTGCGCGATTGGCGCAGTTTGCGCAGAACGAAGCGGCGCTATGCCGAACCTTCCATTTCTGGAGCTACTGGGCGATGCGTCCTATTCAATCTATCTGACACACGTCTTCACGTTCGGCGTTACCCGCACGCTGTGGCGTTTCGTGCATGCCGGCACGAGTACCGCGGCAGTCATTGGATTTGCGGTATTTTCCCTTGTTTCGGTCGTTGCTGTTGCGCTGCTGTCATATCGATTCATTGAAACCCCAACGCTGAAATGGCTGCAGAATGCGTTGGAACTTGGTCGACCGGCGCGAGCGGTCGCTGTAGCGCCCTAGGGATGCCGTTTTCAGCCTAGCGTGCAGTGGCCGTGTCACCGATGGCTCGCGGCGAAGATCGGAAGACTCTCATTATGGCCCAGGTAAGGCGGTGGCCGAAGGCGCTCGCTTTCCTTCTTGACGACCGCGTAGCACTCGCAACAACGCTGTTCAAGTTTCATTCGATCCAAGATGGTAATACGCCCGCGCGCGTAGCGAATGATTCCCAGGGCATGCAGTTTGCCGGCCGCTTCGGTGACTCCTTCGCGACGTACGCCGAGCATGTTGGCGATCAGTTCCTGGGTCATCACCAGTTTATTAGATGTCAGCCGGTCGAGTGAGAGCAGCAGCCAACGGCACAGCTGTTGGTCCACGGTGTGGTGGCGATTGCACACAGCTGTCTGGGCCATTTGCGTTAGCAGGCACTGAGTGTAGCGCAGCATTAGCAACTGCATCGTGGCGTCTGAATGGAACAAATCTCTGAGAGTCTGGCCGAGCATCTGATAGGCATGGCCTGCACTTTGCACGACAGCCCGGCTCGGAGTGGAGTCGCCGCCCATGAATACAACAACGCCGACGACCCCTTCATTGCCCACTACGGAAATCTCGGCGGAGCCGCCGTCTTCCAGCACGTATAGCAGCGAAATAATGGAGTCAGTCGGGAAGTAGACTTGACGCTGGACATCCCCCGACTCATGTAAGACCTGACCCAGTTCCATGGGTACGAGCTGTAAGTTCAGCCGCTCTAGTTCATTGGGAGACAGGGCGGCCAGGAGCTGGTTTCGTTGCGGATCATGGGAAGCGGTCAATGCGGGTCTGCTTGCGGAGAATCGGATCGATACCGCACGTACCCTATAGATATCGCCTTGCCAAGTTCGTGCGATGCCGAACAGTCCCGTGTCCATAGACTCGGCAGTTGCTGTAGGCGCTCGCCTTACGCGGCCACATCCGAGCGGGCGAACTACCGACTTCCGGTTGCATCCGGATCGATGCCAGCTTGTACCAGCAGCGTCCGCGGGTGCGGACCATCCCGGTTCCAGCGCCATAGACTTCTTCAGGCGCTGCGTCGCGAGTGGCTTGTTCTTCATGTCCAAGGCCACACGTCCGCCGTAGTAATAGGCGTTGGCGCTGTTCGGATACCACTGCATGGCCTTGCTGATGATCAGTTCCGCCTCCGCGAATCGGCCGGCACCTTCCAGTGCGTTGAATACCGCGAACAGTGTTTCTTGCGGCGGCGCTACGGGGTAGCCCAGGCGCGCTGAGATTGCGGCGTAGTGTTTCTCGAGCCCGCTCGGGCCCGACTCCTCATAGAGCTGGAATGGATCGGCAATCCGCCAGCCCGCGAAAATGACTTGCAATCCGTCATAGATGCTGCGCACCGGGATGCTGCCGTGGGTTTCCTCCGGATAACGGCGATAGGTAAATCGCAGGCTGCTGCGCGAAAAGTCCGCTCCCAGCCAAGAGGCCATTTGCCAACTGCCGCTGAGCATGCCGCCGCCTTCATTCGCCAGGGTCATGTAAATATCGGCCGCGACCTCTTTGTGCTCGCGCAGGTATGCATCCACCTCCTGGGCGAGATCCTTGCTGTCGCCGAGCGCGGGACTTGCGAGCACGTAACCCTTGAACGCATCGGGCCGGCGTATCAGCGCATAGAGCGCCAGCAGCCCGCCGTCGGAATGGCCCGCCAGCACCCGATAGGGCTGCGTGCGATAGTCCTGATCAATCCTCGGCATCAGTTCCGTGGCGATGAATTCGATGAACTTTTCGGGGCCGCCGTGGCCCGAGGGCACGACTCCTGGTGGCGGCTTGCCATGCGGGATGAGGTCGCGTGATCGGACCGTGTTCGGGATTCCGATCACGATCATCGGTGGAATGAAATCGGCCGCGGCCAATGCATCAACCGTGGTACTCGCGTGTGCGAAGTCATCTTCGCCATCCAGCACGATCAATACCGGGTAGCGGTCGGTGCCTGCGTCGTAATTGGGCGGCCTGTGCACCTGATAACGGCGCGTTTCGCCCATGCTCGGGGACACCAGCTCGAATTGCTGGCCGATAGCAATGGGTTCACCGGCCGGTGCCGCGGCAATGCCCACAAGGCTCCAGGCCGACAGCAACCCAAGAATCCCGCAGCGCCCGTGAATTCCTACGCGCATACCTTCCCCTGAGGCTGTTTGCGCTGAGGATTATAGGCGGCTCAGGCTGAGGCGCACATGCACCGGGAATGGGGCCTACGATAACTCGTTGATTTCTATGGTGGAGCCAGACGGGATCGAACCGTCGACCTCTTGCATGCCATGCAAGCGCTCTCCCAGCTGAGCTATGGCCCCGTACCTGGTAAGGATACGTCACGGGTTACGGTCGACCTGAGCAGCCGCCCCACCCTAACGGGCGCGCAGAATACCAGAAATTCTCTGGAACGCACGCGATTTGGGCCGCGGTTTAAGGCCTGACGCCCGTGCGCGGGCTGGCCCGCGCAGGCCCCGTCAGGGCGTGGCCGCCCATTGCAGCGCCCGGTCCAGGCGACCCAGGACCCGCTCGCGGCCGATAAGCGCCGCCGTTGCATCGATCGGCGGCGATACCGCAGTGCCCGTCAGCGCGACCCGCAGCGGCTGAGCGACCTTGCCCAGCCCGACGCCGGCATCGGTGGCGATCGCGGTCAGCACCCCGTGGACCCCGGCTGCCGACCAGTCGCTCAGTGCGTCGAGACCCGCGCGCAATCGGCCCAGCATGGCCGCGCCCTCGCCGCCCAAGTGCTTGCGCCCGGCTTTGTCATCGATTACGACATCGGCCACAAAGAAGTACCGGCTGCTTTCGGCCATTTCCTTCATGGTCTTCGCGCGCTCACGCTGCCCGGCCACCACGCCCTCGAGCAGCGGCTGATCCTGGGTCTCGATCCCCAAGCGCTGCAGCTGCTCGCGCAGGATGCCGGCCAGATACGGCAGCGGCGCGTGCATCATGTGCTGCTGGTTGACCCACAACAGCTTGTCCGGATTGAACGCTGATGCGGCCTTGTTGACATCGGTGATGTCGAATAGCCGCACCAACTCCGCCAGGGTGAAGATCTCCTGATCGCCATGCGACCAGCCCAGGCGCACCAGGTAGTTGAGCAGCGCTTCGGGCAGGTAGCCCTCCTCCCGATAGTGCAGCACGCTTACCGCGCCGTGCCGCTTGGACAGCTTCGCGCCATCGGGCCCGAGGATCATGGCCACGTGGGCGTACGCGGGGGGCGTGAAACCAATCGCGCGCAGCATGTTGATCTGCCGCGGCGTGTTGTTCAGGTGATCATCCCCGCGGATCACGTGCGTGATGTTCATGTCACTGTCGTCAACGACCACGCAGAAGTTGTAGGTGGGCGTGCCATCAGAGCGCGCAATGATCAGATCGTCGAGTTCGGCGTTCTGGAACACGACGGGACCGTGGACCAGATCCTCCACGATGACTTCGCCATCAAGGGGGTTCTTGAAGCGGATCACGGGCTGCACTCCGGGAACCGGCGCCGTGCGCTGCCGACAACGTCCGTCGTAGCGCGGTTTCTCCTTGCGCGCGAGCTGCGCGTTGCGCATCTCCTCCAGTTCCTCCTTGCTGCAATAGCAGTGGTAGGCCTTGCCCTCGGTCAGTAACTGCTGCAATACCTGCGCGTACCGATCGAAGCGGCGGCTCTGGTAATACGGACCTTCATCGTGGGACAGGCCCAACCACTGCATGCCGTCGAGAATGACCTGGACGGCCTCCGCGGTGGAGCGCTCGCGATCGGTGTCTTCCACCCGCAGGATGAAGCGCCCGCCGTGGCGCCTTGCGTAAAGCCAGCTGAACAGCGCCGTGCGGACGCCACCAATGTGCAGCAGCCCGGTGGGGCTGGGTGCGAAGCGGGTAACGATAGTCATGGAGGGCGGGATGGTAGCAGCTTGTCCGGCCGCCTTTCGCCACGTGCCAATTGCCATGACCGGTGCGGATGCTTACACTTGCGCGCTCATTTCGGCGGGCGGTTAGCTCAGTGGTAGAGCACTGCTTTCACACGGCAGGGGTCACAGGTTCAAGCCCTGTACCGCCCACCATAAATCAACAAGTTACGATAAGATCGCCTTGGGTGTGTGAAAATTCTGTGAATTTTAATTTTCATCCCCAAGGGGATTCGTATCAAGAATCCCCGATCTAAGTAGCGTTGAATAAGGCAGCGCCCTCTTGGCCTGCGCGGCACACTGGAATTTGCTCGATCCCCAAGGCGCTTTGTATCACCTGGCGAGCACCGCCACTTCTGCGCTTTACCGGCCAACGAGTTCGTACCGGCGAAATTGCCGTCGAGCTGATGAACGCTGACGTGTCCCCCGCATTCAGTCTTCACCCCTCTTTGAACGGCAGCTGTGGTCGCCAGTTACCGGTCATTCCACGACGCAACCGGCCAACTCCGGTCAGTCGATGTGCTAGAAGCGACGCCTGGGAGCGGACACTCGGGAAGCTGTAGCGACCCACGTCAGGCTGTGCTCCTGGTCATTTTGTGCTTCAGGACGTCCACAAGGTTCGTATCTTCGCGGGAGTTGCTGTCGCTATAGGCCTGTGGCACTTTTGGAGCATTGACGGAAAGACCGAGGTACTGCGCCCGTGTCAATTAAGTCACACAACCTGGCGGTGGCTACCTTGCTGGCTATTCTAGCGGGACCTCAGGGATGGTGTGCGGACAACGGGTCATCACCATCCGCCGCAACGAGTGATTCAAGCGAAACGTCGTCTGATACTTCTGAGAAGCTGCAGGAAGTCACTGTCACGGCGCAGCGCGCCAAACTGGCAGATAGGCTCACCGCATTCGTAAGCAAGATTACCGGGCCTCTTTTTGAGGGAGGACTCCCCCGTTGGGGTAAGCCCGTTTGCCCCATGGCATCTGGACTTCCGCGAGAGCAAGATGAGTTCATTGTGGGCCGCGTCTCGGACATCGCGCGCGCCGGAGGGGTGCCGCTCGCGGCCGAAGAATGCCTCCCCAACCTTTATATCTTGGTGAACACGCAACCGCAGGAACTGCTGAAGGCGATGGCCGAGCGCAATTTCCGATTTACGTTTGGCATTTCCACTGAACCGATGGACGGCACGCCAATTGTGCCGTCCCACGTAGTCATTGATGAGTTCGTCTCCAAACCCGGACCGGTGCGAGTTTTGTACCGCGACGCGCCAACCGAGCCATATGGGGTGCGTCCGATTGTGAACGCGGCAAAAGTGGGCCCTATTACCTATTCGGGGGACACCTGGGCAGGAAGATCCAGGTGGTACGTCTTTCGGGTCTTTGTGATCGTCGACGCGTCCCAGCTGAAGGGAGTGACTCTGGGACAGTTGGCGGACTATGCCGCTTTGGTGGGTCTCGCGGAGATCAAACCTGCGAGAAGCCTGGCGGACGCTCCGACGATTCTGCAGTTGTTCAACGGCCCGCCTCAGGCCGTGGCCGCCGGAATGACAGACTGGGATCGGGCCTTCCTGAAATCCCTCTATACGATGCCCCCGCTTAAGCCTACGCAGCAGCGATGGCACGTCGCGCAGGCCATGGCGAAGGAAATCGTCCATTGATGATGCCGCGTCATCCCTTGGGCAGTCGCCGCGAAGCAGCGTGACAGCGGCGTGTTAGGAAAAATGTTTCAGGGCGATGCGTGGTGGGATGACGACGCTGGAGATGCGGTCGACTACCTCGCACGAAATCTTGACTCCGCCTTTCCATATTTGCGGAACTCATAGCCTGAAAGCCGCCATTCGCCACAGGCAGGAACGGGTGCAGGATCTGCCCGATAGCGGACGCGAGCCCTTCAGCACGGATCAGCAAGGAGTCGACGGCGGCGCTGAACGGAATCGCCGCTCAAAGCGTTCAGATGTACGGCAGACCGACCGGTGAGTGTCCCTTTCCCCAGTAGCGCGAGGTACTGATAACGTATATACTACGTTAGTACCCTGCAAAACGAGCGTGCATCATGTCGAAAGAGGCCGTTTTCACCATGAAACTGGAACCCGAACTGCGCGAGGAGTTCATGGCCGAAGCGGAGGCGGCCCACCGTCCGGCATCCCAGGTGCTGCGCGAGCTAATGCGCGACTTCGTGCAACGGCAGCGCGACGCCAGAGAGTACGACGAATTTCTGCGCCGCAAAGTGGAAGCCGGCCGGGCATCCATGCGGGCCGGAAATGGAGCGACGAACGAGGCGGTTGAAGCGGAATTCTCCGCCCGCCGGGCCCGCGTACCGCGTGCTCCGTGAATGTCATTTGGACACCTGAAGCGCAACTCGACCGCGCCGACATTTGGGAGCACATCGCGACCGATAACCCACACGCGGCGGCCAAGATGGACGAACTCTTCAGCGATGCGGTATCCCACCTGACTGAGCATCCCATGCTCGGCAAAGCCGGAGCCATACCCGGCACCCGCGAGTTGATTCCGCACGAAAGCTACCGCCTGGTTTACGAGATCAGTGGCGACACCGTATGGATCCTGACACTCGTCCATACCGCCCGCCGATGGCCGCCCATTCGCGGTTGAACAGATCCGTCAGACGGTTGACTCCTGCTGGGCGACCAGAGTTGCCAGAGATCACGCGCTCTTGGCCATCCGACCTACGTACGGAAGTGAAGATCATCCTCTGCCTTCACCAGCACAGAGCTCCCCAGCCTTGGCGTAGTTGAGCGAACTCGTGTCGAAGTTTCGAGTTGCCGAAGAGCGCCTTACTCGACAACCGCCACGGCAGTGGATGACCTCGTGCCGGCAAAACCCTTGTGCAGACATCGGCTTCAAGCGGCCACCGTGCCGCGCCCCTTAATCTTGCACTGCGCACTTCGCCTCCATTTAGTTGGCGACTCACATGGATTCCGGATCGGATTTCGATTGCAATTGGGACAACACCCGCTGCGCGACTTCCGACGCGACCTGCGGTTGCGTAGTGCGTTCAGTACGGCCCCCAAGGGTCGATTTCCGTGAACTATTTTCGGTTGAAAGCGCACGCAAGGTGGAACGAGCGAGCGACCGATTCGGAGAAAACTCACCCACAATAGCCCTGTCGATGAGGCGCTTGAGCAGGCCCATGGGATACCGGACTGCGCCCTGCGCGATCATCGCGCTCAGCTCATCAAGCACTGCCTGCGCATCGGCTTGCGGGCATCGGGAAATCAGCTTCCGGGCCGATGCGAGCTGGCTGCCCGTCAGGGATTGCGGAAATCGAACCTCTAATAGCCCGCCCACTACCGCAAGTTTGTCCGGGGCCGCTGTTGTTGTAGCGTTTGATATGGACTGATCAGATCTAGAACTGATCGGAGTATGCAGTATAGCGACGGGCTTGCCGTCGACGGCTGACCCACCGACGGCCGAACCATCGCCGGCAAAGCCGTCAATGGTGGTGCCCAGCGCTTTATCCGGCAATGGGGTCGGACGGAAGCAATAGTTCCAAATCCATCTGCCGTGGGAATCACGCCACCGAGCGCGAGTCAGATATGCCGCAGCCTCAAGTTCGCGCAGGAATCGGCGCGTTTTCTCACGACCGACATGCTCGACCCTTGAGCTGAGCAAACGCGGCAATGCGCTCGAGCGAATCTCCCAGTCATCCGGTCGCGCCAACAGCCACGAGGCAAATCCCCGCGTGTCGAGCCCCAGGCGATCGTCGTTGATGAGCGCCATCGGAATCGCCTTCCACCGCCCGGCACTGTGATCGACCCGCAAGATCGAATGCTGAGCGGTCGAATCACTCGACCTGCCAGGCCGGCTTGCAGCCGCCGGTTTCATCACAGAGCCCCTAACGGCGGCTTCATGCCGATCGCGCCCCGGCGGGCTTCTCCGTTCGCCCGATGGTGCCCGCGGTCGCCACTGTGTGATCAGTCACTCAACCTTGAGCGCCGAATCAACTCGCTGCCCAGAACGTATCGCCGCCGACCATCCTTGATGGTCTGCAGCGTGCCCCGTTTGATTTCCTGAAACGTCTTGACGTGGGAATGCCCGAGCACCGCGTGGGTCTCGGCAAGCGTGTAGCGCTGGTTGGGATCAATCAGTAGCGGTCGTGGAACGCGCTTCGGCGCGGCGCGCGGCGGCTTCGTTAGTTCGGTCATGTGACGCCCTCAAAATAAGTGGACGTCGTGAATAATATGCGGAATTCAGCGTGTGTAAACAATCGTGGCGGTTCGCGCGGTCGGCAGAATGATTTTCCGACTTCGCGCGACGGCGCCAGGCGTCGACTCAGTAATCGCCGATACGCCTGAGTACGCTGAAAAATATTTTCGATCTGCCAAGATTGTCGACGGCTCAAGACAGTTTTTCCGGATTTTCGGCGACTGAGCGCGCCAAGCGGCGGGCATGCCGGTAACTGCAACTCATGTCAACTGCAATTTTGCCAACCGTTCGCTCGCGGAGGTGCTGACCAAATGCCCATAGTGTTGCTGGATCATCACCAGGCTGGTGCCCGTGATCTTGCTGACCTCCAGGGTCGAAAGCCCACCCATCAGAGCCTCCGTGATCCAAGAATGCCGCAGCGTGTAGAGCACCGTTCCAGTGGGCAGTTGGGCAGACTTTGCGGCCTCGCGCACCAGCTCATCCCAATCAGAGTGCTGCCATTGCTTGCCGTCATCCCGCACCAGAAGCAGGTCATCCGGCTTGCGGGGCGCAGCGAGTCGACTGAACAGCTCGATCGCCGCGGGCGCGAGCAGCACGGCGCGCTGACCAGTCTTGCCTTTGACGGTCAGGGTCTGCTGTCGCGCGTCGAAGTGCTTGCATAGCGCATGGGTCAACTCGCCAGCGCGGCACCCCGTCAGCGCTGCGGCTTCGACGAGATTGCGCACAGCACCCGTGCCCGCATCGATCAGCCGTCGACGCTGACCGCGATCGAGAAACAATGAGCGCCGGTTCGACACGTTTTTGTACTGCTTGACCTTGCGCAGTTCGAGCGCAATTTCCGCACCTGCCAACCCATCATTGACCGCTAGCATCAAGGCGGCGCGCAGTACGGTTGTCGTTCGGTTTACCGATCCTTTTGACAGCCCTGACAACCTGGCACGCCAGGCGCTGATATGGTGCGCCCGCACCTTCGCAAGCTTCATGCCGGCGATAGCATCGCGTGCGTACTTTTTGGACCCATAAACGGTCCGTTCGAACCGCTTGTCAGCATCGCTTGCCGCAGCCTCTCCCTTCACGCGTCCCCGGTCCTCGACGTAGCGCCGGCAGGCCCGTTCCACCGTCACGACATCGCCGTCCACGGTAACCCCGGTGATGCCTGAATCCATGTCTTTGAACCACGCGCGGGCCGCCTCGACCGCCTGGTCGTAGTCGAAGGTGGGGGACCACTCCGCCAAACTCTTATTGGCGTGGGTGAGTTTCAGCTTGCCGTCCGGCGTGCGCCCGTCATCCGATGCATACCGGGCTACCCAGGTCCCACGGACTTCGGAAAGTTTGCGGTACCCCAGTGCACGCCCTTTCGCCAATTTCTCGAAGTATGGCGCCGGCCGCACCTGGAGCGCGGCCCTGCCCCGTTTCGTGTCGATTCGCACGCAGCGTCGCTCTGTGAAAATTCTGTGAAAAAGAATAGCATTTACGACGATTGAGCGTTAGACACAAAAACCCCTTGTTTTAAGGCATTTCAGAGACTTAGGTTTAGTGTGGTTTAGCGTAAAAGTGGCGTTCCCGTCCTTGACACGGCAGGGGTCACAGGTTCAAGCCCTGTACCGCCCACCATCCAGAAACATGGTTAAAACAAGGGCTTAGGAAGTTTCCTAAGGTCCTGCTTCTTTCTGCATGTGCGGATTTTGGTCATATCGGGACAGTTCTGGGACAGCACCTGTGGCGCATGCGTGTGCGACGCCAACACGGAGACTGTCCTGTGGCGACAATCGAGAAGCGCGGCAAGTTCTGGCGGGGCAAAATCCGTCGCCACGGCGCCCCCGGCGCAAACCCGGACTTTCGATAACAAGACCATTGCCCAGCAATGGGCGCGCAGCCCCGAGACCGAGCTCGACTCCGGCATTGGCATCGATCGGCGCCCCGCCGAGCGCACCACCCGAGCGGAAATCCTCGAGCACTATCGGCGCGACGTAACACCTGCCAAGCGCGGCGCCGACGCGGTACACCCACCTGATTGCGGTGGATCTTGTGGCCCTGCTCGGCTGAATCAGTGCCAATAACCCAAGCGTTAGGTTATGCTCCATGCCAACCATTCTGCGCTTTCGGAATCTGCGGGTAGTGATTTACACCAACGATCAACGAGGGGCTGTCACGGCGACAACTCACCTGCGCTCTGACGGAGATCGATCGCAACCGCGAGTTGCTGCTGACGCGCTGAAGAGAGATTTATGGCGATGCCTGAGTGGATCAAGAAGGAGCTGCGCGCAAACTTCGCCAAGGCGTCCCGCGCCGGGCGGCAAGCTGCGAGGACGGAACCGCGCGCGGCGAGTGCGACGTATCGAGCTAGGGATGAGGCGCTGCATGTGGTGCTCACGAACGGCGCAAAATTCATCATCCCGGTGAAGCTCATTCCGGAGCTGCAAAAAGCGCCGGTCCGAGATATTCGCAAGGTGGAAGTACTTGGCCGGGGTGGTGGGCTCCATTGGGAGACACTGGATGTGGACATCAGTGTCCCGGGGCTCATAGCCTCCGTCTTCGAAGGACCGACGTGGCTTGCTGAACTCGGGCGCGTCGGCGGTCAACGGTCCTCGGCCGCAAAAGCGGCAGCGGCACGGAAGAACGGACGCAAGGGTGGGCGCCCCCGATTACGGGAATCCGCGCACCCCAGAGCATAGTCCAGCGCAGGGGGCAAGGAAGCTCAGGAGATAAACCGCCTCGTAAACGGCTCTCACTACTGGGATTAGGGGCCAATCTTCGCCATACACCACCCCATCATCCGCGCAATGCGCAGCGCCCGTCGTAGCTGACGCCGTGAGAAATAGTATAAATCCTATTATGTAGAATGTTGTGAGTGATAATGGACCTGGGTATCATCTGTTCTAATCCGAACAAGGGATGACAGCCGGCAATATGAGCAACTACGCTAGGGCACCGAAAAAGACCACCAGCGTGTCGGTGGCTGAGGCCCTTTTGGCTGAGGCTAAGGCTCTAGGCATCAATGTTTCGCAGGCAGCCGAAGAGGGCCTCGCGAAGGCCGTCTCCACGAAGCGCGCTGAGCAGTGGATCCAGGAAAACTGGGACGCAATCCAAAGTTCGAACGAGTACGTGGAGAAGCACGGACTACCGCTCGCCAAGTACCGGATGTTCTGAATGGCGAGATTCAGTGTCTACCCTAATCCTGGGGGCGACGGCTACCTGCTTGATGTTCAGGCAGACATTATGAAGCATCTCAACACGAGGGTAGTTGTGCCACTGATGCCACTGGGGAAGGCACCGAAGGCGGCCACAAGTCTCAACCCGCTCGTCGTAATCAACGCCATCGAGCATACGATGGTCACGCAATATCTTGCAGCAGTTCCAACCAGCGTTCTCCAGCACGAGACCCTGAATTTGGCGGATCGCAGGAACGACATCGTCAACGCGATCGATTTGCTACTGCAAGGCTCCTAGTCCATTCCGTAGAAGGTCGGTACGTGAGGCTGGGACAATCCGGGACAGTCAGCTCATGACGGCGAATGACATCAAATTACGCCGCGTGACACTAAGGACTGTTGCGCTTGGCCCTCCTCCACCTAGTTGACGCTGGATCCGGCGCTAGTCCGGAAACCCCAGGCTCCGCTGGATCGCCTGGAAGCGCGGCTCCTTGCGCATAGGGTCCATGAGCGGGTCGTTCTTCAGCAACTCCAACCCCGGGTCACGTAGACGCACCGCCACATCGAGCCACTCGAGTGCCTTCGGCGTATTGCCCCACTGCGCATAGATCGTGGCGTATTGATAGGCACCGCCATCGCGCTCCGTGGAGCGGTACTTGGCAAGCATCGCTTCCGCATCGCCATGCCGTCCCAGCTTGTCATACACCACCGCCAGGCACTGCTGACTTAGCCAATAGTCCGGATTCGTCTCACAGGAAGAGCGAGCGCTCTCGAAGTCATGGAGCCCGTAGTAGGCAAGCCCACGAACTGCGTAGGCCTCCTGATAGGCCGGATCGAGCGTGATACTCTCGCTGATCACGCGCAGTCCGGCGGTCGTCACCAACAATGAGCTCGACGAGCTCCTCTGGCCGCAGGTTTACGTGGCGCGCACCAGCCTGACCCGTCTGGTTTCCGAGCTGCGAGCCGTGCTGGGTGATACTGCGCGCGGCTCGCGCATCATTCGGACCGTATACAAGGCGGGGTATGCGTTTTCCGCCGAAGTGACTCGCATGCCCGGGACAAGCCCGTCGCCTGCAGTCGTCGAAGTCATCTGGAACAAGCAACATCTGCCGCTCACGGAGGGCGAGCACTTCGCAGGACGGGACGCTGAATGCTCCATCACGATCGATGCCAGTACTGTTTCAAGGCGCCACGCACACATCACCGTCGTCGCAGGAACGGCAACCATCGAAGATCTTGATAGCACGAACGGCACATACGTAAATGGGGCCCGGATTTCTGGACCTACGCGCCTTGACCCGGGGGACGAATTCGTCCTGGGTAGCGAGGTGCTGCAGGTCAGGAGGCGTCAAACGTCGGCGGTCACCATCAAGGTCGACCGCGATAAGCAGGCTGGCGACCGCCTGCGCAAGAAGTGACGAGACGGCGCCCTGGTGCCAATTTTCTGTCGCTGTCGGAGCGGCGCGTCCGCTTCCACGCTGGCCGCGCGATTTCACCACCTCCGAATAACTTCCGAAGGATCTCACGGGGATCAGCCGCTAACGTAGATCTGAATGAACTCGAATCTACACCGCATCGAACCCGCTGCTGAATTCACGCTCGAGTCGCCAAGGTCGTATCAGCTCAGTGGTCGCTGGGACAATCTGGGACAGTCAGCCCATGACGCCGAATGACATCAAATTACGTCGGATGACGCTATGTGACTGTTGCGCTTGGTCCTCCCCTTGCAAATCGTTGATCTGTAAGGCCCTGACCACCGTTTCACCCGGCAGGGGTCACAGGTTCAAGCCCTGTACCGCCCACCATATCAAGTACTTGCGAGTGTCGCGCCAGTGCTACCCGGAATTCAGGGCAAATCCAGCTTCGGCTTGGTGAACGGATAGCCCGCAGTGTGCGACCCCGTCTCGCCTGCAATCGTCCATCCCTCTTGAGTTCGCGAAACGTAACGCGTTACAGTGTAAGGCGTTACGAGGGTCAGCCATATGGCACAGCCAGCAGACAGAATGAAGGCGATGCGCGACCGGCGTCGTGCCAAGGACCTGCGCGAGTTGCGTCTGATCGTGCCTGATGCCCGTTCACGGGTCGTTCGCCGGCGCGTTGCTAAGCAGGTCGCTGCATTGGACTTGGGCGCCGAAGGTGAGGCAATGCGCTGGATCGAATCCGTTTCGGAATTCGACGTTTCGTGAAGCGAGGCGACGTCGTAACGGTCGCCGCGGCGGGCGACTATGGGAAGCCGCGGCCCGCGGTGATAGTTCAAACTGACGCCCTTCCCGCAGCGCACGCATCAGTGATTGTCTGTCAGATGACCTCCGACATCGCCGATGCTGCGGATTTCCGGATTACCATTGAGGCGACTCAGGGGAACGGACTTCGGTCACGCTCACAGGTCATGGCCGACAAGCCCGTGACGATTCTTCGCGCGCGCGTCGGCCATCAGATCGGCACGCTAGATGCAAAGGACCTGGCACGCCTCAACGTAGCTCTCGCGTTTGTGATGGGGCTTGCAGACTAATCGCGCTCCCTGCTCGATGTGGTGCGAACGCCGATCGGCCCGCAAGAGCCGAGCTGCATCGGGTTCGAGGCGCAACGCAAGCTGACGTCCCGGGACGCCAGCCGGCGCTGCGTCCGCCTGCGGACGGTCTAAGCGACCTTGCCCGCGGCGAGCGCGTGTACATCCGAAGCTCGCAGCGCCTTGCCGCCGATCGCCCAGTCGCCGCCCTCGAATTCATTGATGCGCACCCAGGTAACCGGGCGCATGTTTTCACCCTCCACGGCGACCATCGCCTCCGTGACTTTGTTGATGATTTCTTTTTTCTGTACCGGTGTGAAGACATCCTTGATCACATCGATCGTAACAAGAGGCATATCACATCTCCTTTATTGAGTTTATCCGGCTCCAGTCTCGTCCGGAGCGGACGAAAGCAGCCTCCCACAGGCAGCGCCTCAAAGCTTGCAGGTCATATGGAGAATTCCTGAAGAAGCTTAGGATTTCGCAATGACAGGCGCTAATCTAAGCCGATGATCTATCGGTTTGGCCCTTACGAGCTGGATATGGCCAAAGTCGAGTTGCGTGCGGCAGGTACGACGCGCGGCCTCGAGCCGCAGGTTTTCGCGCTGCTCGCCTTGCTGGTCGAAAACCACGACCGCCTCGTCTCGAAAGACGAGATCTTCGAAAAGGTGTGGGATGGGCGGATCGTGTCGGACGCGGCCCTTGCCAGTCGGGTGAAGTCGGCGCGCCAAGCTGTGGGTGACAATGGTAAATCACAGGTATTTATCAGGACGGTCCACCGCCAGGGATTCCGCTTCGTGGCGAATGTCCGGGCCTTAGGGGGCGCGCAGGTCCCTGCAGCTGGGAAAACCGCTGGCCTCGGGGCTACCGAGGATGGCGGCCTCGCTGTTCACTATCCGGACCAAAGCTCGCGCCCCTCGCTTGCGGTCCTCCCGTTCCGCGTTATCGGGGATGAAGGGCGATACGCAGCGCTAGCTGTCGCGTTGCCCGCCGAGCTGATCAGTGAACTTTCCCGCTTGCGCTGGCTATTCGTAACGGCTCGCGGGTCGTCCTTCCGTCTGAGCGCGCCGGATACGGAAGTCAGCGACGTCGGCCGCCTGCTCGGCGTGCGCTACTGCCTCTCGGGCACGATCGAACTGTCGGATCGACGCCTGGCGGTTGTGGTCGAGCTCGTGGACGCCTCCGACGGAGGCATCGTATGGGCCGAGCGGTTTGCGGGACTGATCGACGATGTGCACGCGATGCGCTCGGACATCCGTACACAGGTTCTCACGGCGCTCGAGATCCAGATCCCGATCTACGAGGCCACCCTCGCGCGCGTGCGCCCGATTGAAAATCTCGACGCGTGGGCCGCCTACCATCTGGGACTGGGGCATATGTATCGTTTCAATCGCGCCGACAACGCGACTGCCAGTGCCCTGTTTCAGCGCGCACTTGCCCTCGACCCTTTGTTCGCACGTGCTCATGCCGGCCTGTCGTTCATCCACTTCCAGACTGCATTCATGCGCTACACAGATGACGTCATCGACGAGACAGGATTGGCACGTCGTTGCGCTGAGCGCGCGCTCGAACTTGATCCACTGGATCCGTTCGTCAACTTCGCGATGGGACGCACGTACTGGCTGGACGGCGACTTGGAAAGCAGTCTTACCTGGCTCAAACGCTCGACGAGCATCAGTCCGCACTATGCCCAGGGAATTTACGCACTCGCGTGGACCGAAGCCCTGTCTGCCCGGCCCGACGAAGGGCGGTTGCACGTAAATCTGGCGATGCGTCTGAGCCCGCTTGATCCACTGCACTATGCGATGCTTGCGACGAGAGCGTTCACGCATATGGCCGTCGGCGAGGACGCCGAAGCTGCGCACTGGGCCGAGCAGGCGGCCCGTTCGCACGGAGCTCATGTGTTGATCGCAATGATCGCGGGCGTGGCCCACATGCTCAACGGTGATTTAATGCGCGCCGCTCAATGGGCCAGGACCGTGCGCGAGCGCAATGCTGCCATGAACCGTGAACACTTCTGCCGCGCGTTTCCGATGAAGTCGGACGCCATGCGCTCGCGCGTGCTGCAGGCATTGGCGAGTTTGGGGTTTTGATTGGGGCAGGCGGTCTCTATGTCGCCCTGTGCTAACCAGACTTGGGCCGCGCGCCGAACCGCAGGAGGTTTCTTGCTCGGGCCCGCTCGACCTCTATTTCACGGTATCGAGGTTGCGCTGTGGTGACTAATGCAGCAATGAGCACATGGGCCGATGCCGCGACTTCAACTACGGCGCGATCAAAGGCCGCGCGGTTCGCCTCTGAAGGGCTGTTGAACCCGCTGAGTTTCCTCACGAATTGGAGTGAAGCGGCTCGAATCTCTTGGTCCGTCGCCGGCGGGCTGAAATTGAATAGAGTCTTGATGTTTCTGCACATGTCCGCCACCTACATCAGAATGCCGGGACGCCTTTGTAGCGCACCGATTATCTACGCGCAACTTTCAAATACCTGCCGATCGCAAATGGCTCCAACGAGTCACCAGGGTCGGCACACCGAAACACGTGCGGTCGCCGGCCGCAACCGGGCGTTCAACGCGCGATTGCGGTTTGATATGCTGGACAGCCGCTCCCTAGAATAGGCGGGGCAAGGACGCCACTATCCTGATGGGATTTTGTCACGATGATTCAAATGATTGGGCGCACTGTTTGCACAATGGAGCAAACCGGACTCGCCGGGGTGTGGCTTAGCTGTCAGCCGCAACGGCACAGTGTTGTACGAGCGTGGGCACGGGATGGCGCGCATCGAGTCAGGCGTGCGGATTGCCGCTGCGAGCATACTGGGCGCCGCGTCGATCTCGAAGCAATTCACGGCCCTGAGCATCCTGCTGCTCGCGAAACGCAGCCAGCTGTCGCTCGACGATGACGTCAGCAAATACGTCCCCGATTGGGCCGATCGCGACAGCCATGTGACGATCCGCCACCTGCTTACGCGATATTCGCGTAGCCACGCGGCAGCCCAGGCGGCCCGGAGCCTGCCAACCTCGACGGCAGCGAAGTCCACCGCGGATCGAAAATTTCCGAGCATCCCGTTCGCGTCCACCATCTGCGCGGACCTCCCGCGCGGCCGCGCCCGACTGATTCCAAGCCTGCGGACCGGCTACTTCCCTGTCCAGAAAGCACGGCGGGCTGGGGGGACCAGCCCGCCGCTCAATGGGGGACTCCTACGGGGGGGATAACCAGAGTCTCCGCGGCAGGTGCGCTCAGATCCTCAGAACGGCTCTCCGGGATGGGGATTGTAGGAGGCCTTGCAGAGGTCGCGGGCGTGGATCAAAGCTTTGACCATGCGCGGCATAAGATCAGCGTTGTCTTGGCCACTTTGCGCGAATGCGAAATGAAACGCCCGGCTCCGCGACATTTTGTTGATTCGATCAGGTTGGTCTTTGCCCGATTTGGTCGAGCTCAGAATTGTTGTAGTAATGCTTTCGGTTGACGCAGTCACCCCGATTCCCGAGAAACTGTTTCCGTTAAATTGCGCGACGTCCACGCTTTCTAGGGCACCCAAAGGAATGTCCGTACTAAATGTATCCACGTAGACGCCCCAGGCAACTGTCTCGGTATGATCCACGGTATAGGTGAGGACGCAGCCGGAAATCGTGGCCCGAATATTATCCTCCTCTACCGGATGCCCCTGACTCCAACGCCCGCCTCCCTTGGCAAGGTTGTCCACAATCCAGTTCGCGGTGTCCAGCATACTTGGCCCATTGGCGTTCTGCAGCTGCTGGGCGATGAGGGGCTGCGCGCTTAGAAGCGCCAAACCAGCAACAATAAGCTTCGTCCTCATTTGTTTTCTTCTCCCCTTGCTCAGCAAGGTTGAGCCGATCAGTCGGCGTCCGGTCCGGATTTCAGATTTGCCGTGTAGACAGTCGGTGTCATGTACACATCGTCATTGTTGACGGTATTCCAGCCTCGCGCCGTCTTACCCGGATCGATAACGAGGCGATCAGAAAAGGGCACGTGGTCGAGTCCGGCCATCGCAACATGAAAACTGAAGGCGACCTTCGCGGGCGTCGTATTGTGGAACTCAACCCACCACATATGAGGCCCTTTGACATTGCAATTCTCGCAATGCAAGCGATACGTCAAGCCGGGGTGACCGAGCAAAGGCTGCTCGTAGCCCCAATCATCGGACGCGAATGTCGGCGTGGCGGCTAGTAGGCAAACGGCCATCAGAATTGACGCGGCGAAAGCTTTCTTTGACATACATATGTCCTGTGCGTTGGGACGCCAGCGACGGAGTGCACTGTATACATTGCGCAATTCCGGGGCGTTGCAGTGAGACCTGACACCTGTTGTATCCACGCGACCGTTCAGCCACTACGATCAAAAATGCGCCGATTGGCCAGTTTCGATGTAGGGTATCCCGTCCTCGAATACCCATCTAGATCTTAAGAGTTACTACTTCGACAATGTGGGACGAACATCACATGCCTCTCGCCATCGGCAATCAACGCCACGGGAATGGCTTTGATCGCAGCACGTAGGTGGCGAAAATGGAGAAATAGGTCACGCATCCGGCGCGTGGCCCTTTCTTGGCGGGAAGGGTGGCACCTTCGGCGGGATTGCGCTGTTGAGAGTCAGGTGAAATGGCGATCGCCGAGGCGAACTCACCTGAGCCGATCTGTCGTACCCCAGACGCGAACCCCGAATTGCGTGGTGCGATAGTGACGCGCCCAGCCCGATTCACGATGTCCTTGATGGGTCACACCACCGGTGGGCTTTACCGCCGCGTCGGATGATGGGCTGGTGATTAGGTTCTGCGGAAAGTTCCGGGTTATGGGCAGGCTCAAGTGAAACGTTGCGCCCTGCCCAGGGGTACCGATCCCCCATAAGCGCCCACCATGCGACTCGATGATTGACCGGCTGATGCGAA
>Ga0210388_10001197_pt1 | contig 20447 bp, 15 predicted proteins | sample IncBWC19OmetaG_FD_155485 | JGI IMG/M metagenome (GOLD analysis project Ga0210388, IMG submission 155485) | Forest soil microbial communities from Barre Woods Harvard Forest LTER site, Petersham, Massachusetts, United States - Inc-BW-C-19-O ... | reverse complement strand
CGACATGATTCACCACGACACCATCTTCACCAACGTCGCGCTCACCGCCGACAACCAACCCTGGTGGGAAGGTCTCTCCGAAGGCAAGCCGGTGCTCGATTGGCAGGGGCGCGCGTACGACCCTGCAAATGGTCCGGCCGCCCATCCGAATTCGCGCTTCACCATCTCGGCCAAAAAGAACCCCAGCTATTCGAAGCTCGCGGACGCACCGCGCGGCGTGCCGATTTCGGCCATCATTTTCGGCGGCCGCCGACGCGCCCTGGCGCCGTTGGTTTACCAAGCCCGCGATTGGGTGCACGGCGTACTCGTGGGTGCCGGCGTCGCTTCCGAAACGACGGCCGCGGCCACGGATGCGGTCGGGGTGGTGCGCCGCGACCCAATGGCCATGTTGCCCTTCGCCGGCTATAACTTCGGCGACTATTGGTCGCATTGGATCGACGTTGGCGCCAAGCTGAAATCGCAGCCAAAGATTTTTCACGTCAACTGGTTCCGCCAGAACGATGCCGGCAAATTCTTGTGGCCGGGTTATGGCGAAAACCTGCGCGTGCTGCGCTGGATCATCGATCGCTGCAAAGGTCAGGCGGGCGCGCGCGAGACCGTGATCGGGCTGCTGCCCAATCCCGCCGATTTGGATACCCAGGGTCTACAGATCTCGCCGGCCGCACTCGAGGAATTATTGACCGTGAATCCGCGGCTGTGGCAGGAAGAATTTACCGGAATCGGCAAGTACCTGGACCAATTCGGCGACCGGGTGCCGCCGCCGCTGAAGAGCGAACTGAAAGGCGCGCTGCAGCGGGTTCACTCCTCGCAGGTGTAGCGAATCACCTGGGAGGAGTTGCTGTCTGGCGCCTTGCCGAGACCGATCAGCCCTTCGCCGCGAATCTGCATGGAATCCCGCCGCACGAAGGCTTCTTCGCCATCCTTGCCGATGACAAAAGTGCCGTTGGTGCTTTGATCGACGAGTATGAATTTATTGCGGTTGATCTCGACGCGCGCATGCAGCCGCGAGATGAGATTGCCCTTCACGACCAAATCGTTTTCCTCGGCGCGGCCTATGGTGATCATGGCGCGAGCGTCGTTGACGATTACCTCTTGTCCTTGGTATCGCAGGCGCAAACGATCCGATTTGTGCGCCTTCTCGCGCTCGCGCGCGGTGATCGCGATTTCCGGCACCATGCTGGTGTTGTCCTCGGTCTGCCATAGCACCTCGAACAGCGCCACCTCGCTGCTGCGCCCTTTGAGGGTGGCAATGTCGATCTGACGCACCGATGTGCGCCAATTGGGCGACAGGCGTTCGACCATGGTTGCGGTGGTCATGATTTGACCGGCTTTCGCCTGGCTGGTCATGCGGTTCGCCGTATGCACGGCCGAGCCGAAGATATCGCGGTTTTCCAGGACCACCGGGCCGAAGTTGGTGCCGATGCGGATGGCAACGGTCTGTTCGTCAACTTTGAGCTGCGGATGCGTAACGATTTGCTGCTGCATTTGCGCGGCGGCATTCAGCGCATCATCCGCGGTCGGGAAGGTCGCCATGACCTCATCGCCCATGGTCTTGATCACCGTACCGTGACTTTGCTCGGTCGCCGCACGCATCACGTCGATGCAGATGCCCACCATGTCGCGCGCGCGAAGATCACCCAGCTGCTCGTAGAGCTTGGTACTGCCGACCACATCGGCAAACAAGATGGCGACTTCGATTTCTTTGCCCATTATCAGCCGATTATACTTAACCTGGCGCGGCCGCTTGGGCAGTTTACGCAGCCAGGCCCTGGTTTGTTATGGGGAGCGCCGAAAACAGGGTTTCCGGCAACGCTTCGGGCCGCGCTGCCACCTCCGAGAGAAACCGCCGCCAGGCGCGTGCGCCGTCGCGCCCCGCCATCACACCGTGCATGTGCCGTGTGATCGAATGCAGGCGGATTCCACGCTGCGCGCAGCGTTTGGCATAAGGCACCAAGCGCTCCACGATCTGCCAGGGCTCCGGCGGGACCCACGCCGGGTCGAGCAGGGCCTGCTCCAGTTCCGCCAGCAGCGCCGGCCGGTGATAAGCCGCCCGCCCGAGCATAACGCCGTCGAGTCCGGCGCCCACATGGGCGCAGATCTGCGCGCGATCGGATAGGCCGCCGTTCAATATCACGGTTAAATCCGGCCGCTCGCGCTTGAGGCGGTACACATGGTCATAATTGAGCGGCGGAATCTCGCGATTCTGCTTGGGCGAAAGCCCGGCCAGCATGGCTGCGCGCGCGTGCACGATGAGGGCATCGATACCCGCGGCCGCGACAGCCTCGACGAATGCCGCGAAAAATTCATAGTCGTCGCGGTCATCGATGCCGATCCGGCATTTCACGGTGACCGGCAAATGCGTGCCGTCACGCAGTCCGCGCACGCAGTCGGCCACCAAGGAAGGCTTTAGCATGAGACAGGCTCCAAACGAGCCGTTCTTGACGCGGTCGCTGGGGCAGCCGACATTCAGATTGATCTCGGCGTAACCCGCCACGGTGCCGATGCGCGCCGCTTTGGCAAGTTCCGCTGGATCGCAGCCTCCCAACTGCAAAGCGACCGGATGCTCGGTCGCGTCGTGGTCGAGCAAGCGGCGCACGTCGCCGCGCACAATGGCCTTGGCGACAATCATTTCCGTGTACAGCAAGGCATGCGGCGCATACAGCCGGTGCAAGTAGCGGCAGTGGCGGTCGGTCCAATCCATCATGGGGGCCACGCAGATTTTGCGATTCAATACGCGGGCGTCAGAAGAGTGAGTCGTCATATCATTCGTGCGTGACGGGCACGCTGCTGAGTATACCGAATGCGCGCGGGAGAGTGATTTTTATGGCTGGATCCACAACACGCGCCGAATTTGAGGCGGCAAAACAGCAGAGGTTTCGTTCCCTGGTGCGCCACGCCAGCGTGCACGCGCCCTACTACGCCAACATCATCCGCGAGCGCGGACTCGACCTGGAGACCTGCAGGCCCGCTGATTTTCCGGTGCTCACAAAAACGCTGCTGATGGCGAATTTCGATGCCATCGTCACCGACCCGCGCATCAGCAAGCAGCTGGTCGCGGATTTCCTGACGCGCTCATCTGATCCCGCGGAACGGCTGTTCGACACGATCACCGTCACGCACACCTCCGGAACGTCCGGCGAGGTGGGTTACTTTCTGTATGCACCGGCCGATCGCATGCGCATGCGCGCGATGTCGATGCGCAATCGGCGGGTGTTCCGGCATCTGTTTCCGCGCCGCTGGCCGGGCTTGCGCCGCATCAGGGTAGGCTTCTATGGCGCAACCGGCGGCCATTACGCAGGCGTGACCGGCGTGGCGTCCATGCAGCGCGGCGTGGCACGTCTTTTGGTCAACGCCCAGGCCTTCGAAGTCAATACGCCTCTGCCGTCGGTGATAAGCGGGCTCAATGCCTTCCAGCCCGACGTGATCTTCGGCTACACCACGGCGCTTAAGATACTGGCCGAAGAACAGCGCGCCGCGCGCCTGAGAATCCGGCCCATGGCCATCATGGCCACCGGCGAAATGGTGACCAAGGCGGATATGTCATTCCTGTCGGAAGCCTTCGGCGGCGCCACCGCATCCAGCATCTATGCCTGTACCGAGCACATGATGATGGGGGTTTCAAATCCCGACGGCGAGACCATGACTCTGACGGATGAGAACCTCATCTTTGAGATCTTCGAAGATCACACTCTCATCACCAACCTCTGCAATTACACCATGCCCTTGATCCGCTATCGCATGTCCGACATTCTGCGCGTGGTGAGCGAGCCGGATGCGCGGCACATCGTGATCAACAACCTGGTCGGGCGCATGGAGCAAATGCCGACTTTCGTGAACAGCGCGGGCGCTAAGGATTTCATCAGCCCGCACACCATCAACGAAGTATTCGTGCAGGGCGTGACGCGATTTCAAATGCAGATCACGGGACCCACTTCGTTCCGTTTTCCGATCTGCGTCGATGCTACTTTGAACGATGCGGCGCGAAGCGCAGCCGCCGCGGGCGTCACCGAGCGCCTGCGCGAGATTCTGCTGCAAAAAGGCCTTGGCAACGTGACGTTCGAGGTGCCGATCGTTGCGGAGATTCCGCTCAACGAGCGCACCCGCAAATTTCAACTCATCGTGCAGAAAAGGGTGGGCGAAACTTAAGAACCTCTCAGAACCCCAGCGTCAACTGCGGCGTGTCGGGCTGCGGCGGGCGGAACAAGCGGGTATTGAGTTGGTAGCCCTCGGCAGCCGGCGCGAATCCCAGTTTGCGCTTCGCCAATTCAAAGCGCGTGCGCAGCAATTCGGCATAGGGTCCGGTACCGCGCATGCGCGTGCCGAATTGCGAGTCATAGTCCTTGCCGCCGCGCGCCTGATTGATGAGCGACATGACGTGCTTGGCCCGATCCGGATAATGCTCGGCCAGCCAGTCGCGAAACAGGATTTTAAGTTCATGAGGCAGCCGCAGCAATACATAGCCGGCGCTGCTGGCGCCGGCCGATTTTGCGGCGGCGAGAATATCCTCCAGCTCGTGATCGGTGATCGCCGGAATCACGGGCGCTACCAGCACGCCAACCGGGATTCCGGCAGCGGCCAATTGTTGGATGACGCGCAATCGCGCCTGAGGCGAGGCCGTTCTTGGCTCGAGAGTCCGTTTGATATCGGGGCTCATCGAGGTGACGCTCAACATCACCGACACCAGCGCATCCTTCGCGAGATTTTTCAGCAAATCGATGTCGCGGAGGATGAGCGCACTCTTCGTGACGATGGTCACGGGATGGCGGCAGTCTGCCAGAACATCGAGGATTCCGCGGGTCACTTCGAGCCGCTTTTCCAAGGGTTGGTAGCCGTCGGTGTTGATGCCGAGTGCAATGGGCTTGCACACGTACTTAGGCTTGGACAATTCCGTCCGCAGGATATTGACCGCATCCGCCTTGTAAAACAGCTTGGTTTCGAAATCCAATCCCGGCGAGAGACCGAGGTAGGCATGGCTGGGACGCGCAAAACAGTAGATGCATCCGTGGCTGCAGCCGCGGTAAGGATTGATCGACACTTCGAAGCCGACGTCGGGCGAATCATTGGATGTGATGACGCTGCGCGCCCGGTCCGGCAGCACGGTTTCGCTCAAGTGCTCGACGATCTCATCCTGATACCAGCCGTCATCGCATTGCTCGACCGTGAGCGAATCAAAGCGTCCCGGAACATTCGACGAGACGCCCCTGCCCTTGAAGGATTGATGGCCGAAGAATCTGCGCGGCATCCTTGAACTCTACGCGGCGTCCGCGCCCGCGTAAATCCAGTAGTCGCTGGCGCCGACTACTGTATATGGGAACGTTATCGGGCGCGTTATCGCGCCACGAATGCCCGCTCGATCACATAGTCGCCGGGCTCACCCACATGGGGTGAAATCTTGAAACCGCGCGCATCCAGCATCGCCGAGAGTTGCGAGAGCATCGCAGGACTGCCGCAGATCATCACCCGATCATCAGCGGGATCCAAGGCAGGCATGCCGATGTCTTCGAAGAATTTACCGCTCTCGATCAGCGAGGTTATCCGGCCTTGGTAGCGAAATCGTTCGCGCGTAACGGTCGGAAAATACACCAGCTTCTTGCGCACCTGTTCGCCCAGGAATTCGTGGTGCGTCAGTTCCCACTCGATGTAGTCGCGATAAGCAAGCTCGCTGCGGTAGCGCACGCCATGCACCAATATGACCTTCTCGAAGCGCTCATAAACATCCGGATCCTTGATCAGGCTCATGAACGGCGCAAGACCCGTGCCGGAACTCAGCAGATACAATCGTTTGCCCGGCTTCAGATCGTGCAGTACCAAGGTGCCCGTGGGCTTGCGGCTGACGAGAACTTCGTCGCCCGGCTGGACATGCTGCAGGCGCGACGTCAGCGGCCCATCCGCGACCTTGATGCTCAAAAACTCCAGATACTCCTCGTGGTTTGCGCTGGCGATGCTGTAGGCACGCATCAGCGGCTTATCATCAACGCGCAATCCCAGCATGATGAAATGCCCATTCTCAAAGCGCAGACTCTGATCACGCGTCGTCGTGAAGCTGAATACGGTTGGGTTCCAATGGTGCACCGTCATCACGCGTTCCGATCCAATCGTAGCCATTTCGTCCTGGGTATCCAAGAATCCTGCCTGCCATTATCGGGGCAGAGCAGTATTTAAGGATAGTTAGCGGTCGATATATGCCCATACCGAATGGGTATGGGCGCAATGAACCGGTGCTCACGCTGCCGCTTTCAGCGCGCTAGTCCCTGCCTCGCATCGACTCGATGGCTGGCTCGGCGGCGCGACGATAAGCGGTGGCTCGTTCCCGCAGACGGACGGGGGACACCTCCCCGCAGATCGGATGTTTCGGCCCGCATTGACGTTCCGATCATGCGTTACACCACACGCACTAAGCTGCACCGCCTTGAAGGGAACCCACCCTAAGGATTTTTTCGGGCCTTTGCTTACTCGCCAGCGTAGTTTCGCTTTCCTAAATTGCCTTCGCCGAGTCGCAAATTCCGCATTCACGCGTTGAATGGTGTCGGCGCCGATGTGATCGAAACACTCGGTGGCTCCGGCGGTGAGTTTGTCCAGATCAAAGGCGCTTAGCCATCGAGGCTGACCCGAAAAGGGGCGCGCGGCCTTATAGCCTGCCGCGTTCGAGAAATTCCACACCTGATTGACCTCAATCGCGGCGGCATTGAGCCACGCATACCCTTCGCGCTTGACCTTGAGACGCAGGGTTTGAACGCAGTGTTGAACATCACTCGCCACGATCCCTCCAAAGGGTTTAACCGAGCGAACTTAGATCATTTTCAATCGTCACTCAACAGTCATTTCTTGTCTAAATCAACAAGAAATGCGGGAACGAGCGCAGCGTGTGCCAGTATCACTTAGCGCCTCGCGACTCTGCTCCACTTCGTTACGCAACAATCGCGGCCGGGTCGCGTCATCCTGACGCTCCGTGGCCAACTTGAGGCAAAATTCAATCTTGGCCACAAAAACTACGTGTTTCGTCGTTGCCGTACTGGCGAGCATCGGTATTGGGTCGAGTGCGCGGGCGCTCGTTGAGGAGTCGGTGCCCAAGGACCTATCCCAGATCGTGGTGGTCGCAACCACCCCGGTTCCCGGTATGACGGTGGATAGAGATATGGTGCCGGCGAATCTGCAAACGCTGTCGGCGGCCGACTTAAGACAGGACGGCACCTCAAGTCTCATCAATGCCTTAAGCACGCGCCTCAGCAGCGTCAATAGCAACGATACTTTGGCCGACCCATTTCAGCCCGACATTCTGTACCGCGGCTTCGAGGCTTCACCCGTGCTGGGAACCCCGCAAGGGCTGGCCGTCTATCAGAATGGCGTGCGCATCAACGAAGCATTCGGCGACACGGTGGACTGGGACCTGTTTCCCGATATTGCCATCAACCGCGTCGACATCGTGAGCGCCAACCCGTTGTTCGGTTTGAATGCCTTGGGTGGAGCAATCTCGTTGACCATGAAGAATGGTTTCACTTTTCAAGGCGGCGACGCGGAAGTCTCCGGCGGGTCTTTTAGTCAACGTCAGGGGGCCGCTGAATTCGGCTGGAACAACGGCGAACTAGGATTCTATGCCGCGGCCAGATTATTGAACCAGGACGGCTGGCGGCTGTTCGCACAGGACAACGTCCATCAGTACTACATGGACTTAAGCTGGCATCAGGACGGTTCCACCATCGACTTAAGCTACACGCGCGCCTACAACGATCTTTTCGGCCAAGGCGCGGCGCCGGTTCAATCCCTGGCGCTCAACAGCACCAACGTGTTCACCGGCCCGCAAAACAATGTCAACTCGCTGAATTTTTTCACGCTGAATGCCGATTTCAAGATTTCCGATTCGCTCGCTGTGCAAAGCGTGTTGTATTCCCGGGATTTCCATCAGACGGTCGCCAACGGCGATAGCTCCAATTACACGGCTTGCGCCCCGGCTGCTGCGGCAGGCGACTTGTGCCAAAGCGATGCAGCGACGCCCCTTGTGAATTCCAGCGGCGCTCCGCTACCCGATATTTCGAATGGCGGCGCCACCCTCATCGGACAAAACGACTTTGAAAACATTCGTTCAAGCGGTTTGGGCGGATCCTTGCAACTTACGGGCACTCATTCCATCGCGGGCCGCGGTAACGCCGTTGCCATCGGAGCCACCTTCGATACCGCGAGCACGAATTTCTATTCCGGCACCGAGGTCGGGGTTCTCGATGCGCACCTGACCGTGCTGCCCTCGGGCCTGTTCGTCAATACGCCCGAGGGAACCGATTTCCCGGCGACGCCGGTCAGCTTGAATGCCAACAATAAGTACTATGGTTTTTACCTGACCGACACCTTCGATGCGACTTCTCAGCTATCGGTCACCGCCAGCGGCCGCTACAACATCGCGAAAATCGAATTGCAGGATCTGATCGGAACGGCGTTGAACGGCAACAATCGATTTGTGCACTTCAATCCCGCGCTGGGAGCCACCTATAAACTGGCCCGCAGCGTCACAGGCTACGCAAGTTATGCGACCAACAATCGCGCGCCCACCGCGAGCGAGATCGAGTGTTCCGATCCGCTGCAGCCCTGCCTTTTGCCGTCGAGCCTCGCCGGCGACCCGCCGAACTTGCGCCAGGTCATCGCGCATACCATGGAGTTTGGCGTGCGCGGTCAATTAGCTGCGCCTTCGGGGCCGGGAAATTTTTCTTGGAACGCCAGCCTGTTCAGGACCAACTCGGAAGACGACATCTATGGCATCGCGACTTCGGTCAGCACCGGTTTCTTTCAGAACATTGGCTCGACCCGGCGGCAGGGTTTCGAAGCCGCCCTCAACTACCAAGTTCAGCAAGGGTCGGCCTACCTGCAGTACAGCTACATCGACGCGACATTTCGTTCACCGCTGCTGATGAATTCACCCTCCAACCCGTTCCAAGACGCCAATGGCAACATCCAGGTGCTACCCGGCGATCGGCTGCCGCTGATTCCTGAAAGTCGCCTCAAACTCGGCGGCGATTACAATTTGCTGCCCAATTGGTCGATTGGCGGATCTCTAATACTCGTGACCAGTTCCTTTTACCGCGGCGATGAATCCAACCAAAACCCGCAGCTGCCGGGCTACCACGTGGTGTCTTTGCGCAGCTCCTATCACATCGCCAAGCAGGTGGAGATTTTTGCCACGGTGCAAAACCTCTTCAACGAGCGCTACTCGACTTACGGCTTGTATGGCGATCCTACGGGTGTGGGCGCGCCGGGCGTGCCGCCCGGCGCGGCCGCCAACGGCCCCGGCGTCGACAATCGATTCCAAAGCCCCGGCGCGCCGCGCAGCTATTTCGGCGGAGTAAGAATCTCGTTCTAGGTGTTAATATCGCTCGCCTATGGATACGAGCACCGTTGCCTACAAAAAAATCCCGACTCAGGCCGGATCCGCCGCGATCCTCCAGATCACCACCATGCGCAACGATCTGGTCGCGTATCTGCAGCGGCTGGAGCAAGTCCATGGTCCGGTTTGGCGCACGCCCATGGGGATTGGCGGCTCCATCATCAGCATGCTGGGTCCGGATGCGCTTGAATTCGTGCTGAAGAACCGCGACAGCGCTTTCTCCAATGCGCGCGGCTGGTTTCCATTCATCGGCAGAGTTTTCCCCGGCGCCATCATGGCCATGGACGGCGATGAGCATCGCTATCAGCGGCGCATCATGCAGGTGGCATTTCGAAAATCCGCGCTGCGCGCCTATCTCGATCAGATGGGTCCGGCCATCGAGCTCGGCATTGGCGCCTGGCTGCAGCCGCCTGATCGATCGGCCACGCGGCAGATGTACCCGCTCCTCAAGCAGCTGACGCTGGACCTGGCGGCATCGGTGTTCATGGGTGTCGAACTCGGCCGCGAGGCGAAGGAGCTGAATAAGGCCTTTGTCGCCACCGTGGCGGCCTCGTTGGCGTTCTTTCGCGCGCCAATTCCAGGCTTGAAGATGTGGCGCGGGGTGCGCGGCCGCGAAGTGCTGGTGAATCGGTTTCGCGCGCTGATGCCGGAAAAGCGGGCGACGCACACCGACGATTTTTTCAGCGAGTTCTGCCACGCGCAGAGCGAACAGGGTGAGCGGTTCACGGATCAGGAAATCATCGATCACATGATTTTTTTGATGATGGCGGCGCACGATACCACCAGCAGCTCGTTGACCACGATGATGTATCTGCTGGCGCTGCATCCCGAGTGGCAGGAGCGTCTGCGCGCCGCGGCCCAGGCCTTGAGCAAGACGCAGCTTGAGCATGATGATCTGGAGCAACTCGAAGAGCTGACGTGGGTGATGCGCGAAGCCCTGCGCTTGACGCCGCCGCTCACCTCGATGCCGCGCATGTGCGTGAAGGACACCGAGTTTCAAGGCTACCCGATCCCGGCGGGGACCATGGTCGGCATATACCCGATGCATGTGCATTACATGCCATCGTTGTGGACCAATCCCCGGTCTTTCGATCCCGAACGATTCAGTCCCGCCCGCCAGGAAGACAGGCGGCATGCATTCGCCTGGGTGCCGTTCGGCGGCGGCGCACATGTGTGCATCGGCCAGCATTTCGCAACGCTGCAAGTCAAAGCCATCATGCATCAATTGCTGCTGCGCTATCGCTGGAGCATCGAGCCCGGCTACACCATGCCCTATCAGCTGGTGCCGATTGCCAAGCCGCGCGACGGGCTACCGGTGACCCTGGAGCGAATCGCTTAAGCTCAGGCGGCCGGACGACGCCCAATCGGCGGCGTCAATCTTATAAACCGCGTTGGGGCGGCTCGGCTCACCAGCATAGGCCACGGGTTCCTCGCCGATGTAAACCCCGCCGATCTTCTCCATGGCCTTGCGCGAGCGCCGGTTATCGACGCCGATATGAAAAATCACCCGGTCGACGAATCGAAATGCATGATCGAGCATCAAAGTTTTGAGCGCCCGGTTGTAATCTCCGCCCCAGCGGCTGCGCGCGATGAAGGTGTAACCGATGCAGACCAAGCGCTTTGCCTCGTCGAGGTCGTAGTACCGGGAGCTGCCGATGAGCTCGCCGTTGCTGTTGTCGAATACACAAAATGCGCCTCGCGACTCGATCGCGCCTTTGAAGAAGTTCTGGAACACGTCGCGCTTGTAGCGCTCCTTGTTGGGATGCTGCTCCCAGACCAAAGGATCCGACGCCACCGCGTACAAGACCTCGAAATCGCCCGCCTGCAGCGGCTCAATTCTGATCCGGTCATTGTGAATGCTGGGTTGTAGTTCGAACTTCATGCGCCCTCCTCCGCCAGGCTGAATATATAGCGCGGAAACCGCTCATTGCCCACTGCTACTGGCGGACAGGGGCACACTCTGGCATCGTTAGCAGCAGGCCTATGCGGAAACGTCTATTTCATTCCAGACGAGACCTATTCGGCAGCTTGGTGCTGGCGGCGCTGCTGTTTCGGGCCTATGTACCGGTCGGCTTCATGCCGGCGAGCGGTTCGCCGTGGCTGCTGCAGCTGTGCCCGGGTGCGTACCCGGCGCAGAATGTTGCGCATCACGGTCACCATGACCCGGCAACGCACACTCACTTCGAGAATTGCCCGTTTGGCAGCACGCCCGCTGCCGCTCCGATCGCTCACATCGTCGCCTTTGATCCTCCCGCACCTATCGTATCCAGGTCCCTGTTTGCGTTCGCGCCGCTGCGCTTCAGTGCTCGGCTCGATCGCAATCACCCGCCCCGCGGTCCGCCGCCCCTCGCCTGAGTTGAGATTTCTGGATTGATCTCCTGCGACCCTTGGTCGCAGGCGTTCAAGCCAAATCTTTCGCGTGGGGCGACCGCTGGCGGTCGCGGGGAGATTTCCGATGAATCATTCGATCAACAGAGCCGGGGCGGCCGCCCTATCGCTCGCGATAGCCCCGGCTGCATCCTGGGCCTGCGCCACCTGCGGCTGCACGGTCAATTCGGATGCCGCGATGGGTTATTCGTCCGCGAGCGGCTGGCGCATCAACCTCGAGTACACCTACATCAATCAAGACGAGCTCCGGTCCGGCACCAGCACCTCGGGCCCTGCGGCCGTGGTCAACAATCCTTCGAATCCCGCGCTCGGCGGCGGGGAAATTGAAAAGCAAACCATCAATCACTACGCCACTTTGGGCTTGAGCTACCGGCCCAATTCCGATTGGAATTTCAGCCTGCTGGTCCCGTACGTGACCCGCGACCACACGACATATGGGACGCAGCTGGCACCCTATACCCCGTCGGAGACCGCACCTGATCAAATCAGCGGCGCCCATGTCTCGAATTTGGGCGACATCAAGCTGATCGCGAACTATCAAGGGCTGCTGCCCACGCACAATCTCGGGCTACAATTCGGCGTGAAGCTGCCCACGGGCCAATATGGTACGGCAGTCAACTTCAACTCCGGGCCGAATGTCGGCACGCCGTTGGACGCGAGCCTGCAGGCGGGCACCGGCAGCACCGATCTGATCGTGGGCGCGTATTACTATCAACCGGTCAGCCAGAACTTCGACGCCTTTGCGAGCGTCCAATTTCAGTCGGCGGTGGAGCACAAGCTCAATCAGCCCGGAGATGACTTCCGCGAGGGCAACTCGACCACGATGAGCATCGGCTTGCGCTACGAGCAATATCCCAAAGTGATACCGCAGCTGCAGTTGAATCTGTTTCGCAAGAGCGCCGATCAAGGGGCGCTTGCCGATACCACCGACACCGCCGGTACGGTCGCGTACTTAAGTCCCGGCCTCACCGCGCAACTCGTCCACAAGCTATATGCCTACACGGTGCTGCAATTCCCGGTGTACAGCAATTTGAGCGGCTATCAGTTGTTCCCGCACTGGACCGCGACCGCAGGTTTAAGTTATGCGTTTTAGATCGGGTGCGCGGGCTTCAGAAGATGCCGTGCGATCGACGCGGCGGGCACTGCTGCGTGCTGCAGCGGGCTTAAGTCTTACCGGGCTGGACGCGCTGCTCACCCCTGGTGCGCAGGCCAACGACTTGCACTTGGGCAAGCCGGCGCCGCCGGCCACTCTCGTTACGCTGGACGGCAAGCGCATCTCGACCACGGATCTTCAAGGCAATGTGGTCATTCTCACTTTCTGGGCCACTTGGTGCGGGCCTTGCCGGCAAGAGCTGCCGCTTCTGTCGGGATATGCTTCGCAGCATGCCGGCCAGGGACTCGTGGTGCTGGGATTCACGCTGGATCCTGCGGAGGCGTTGCCCAAAGTTCAAAAAGTGGCGCAAACGTTGAGCTTCCCGGTGGGACTTTTGGAGAATTCAACACTGCCCGGCTATGGGCGCATCTGGCGGATACCCGTCAACTTCACCATCGACCCGCAGGGCCGGCTCATCGACGATGGCTGGAAGGACAAAGAGCCGACCTGGACGGCCGAGCGCCTGGAACTCATCGTCACGCCGCTTCTGAAGAAAAAGGCATGATGGGAAACTCAATCGACGTCGACTAATCCCCCAAATCTCGTGTCACCAAATCGTGTTGGCGACTTTTGGTTTAACATTTGTTAAACTATTGATCAGTCAGGAGTCGTGACATGTCAATGACCGTGAAACTTCGAAAGATCGGGAATTCCCTGGGGGTCATATTGCCGAAGGAAGTCGCCGATCAGATGCGGGTATCGGAAGGCGATACGCTGCATATAATCCCGGACGCCGACGGCGCGCGACTGACGCCTTTCGACCCCGAATTCGAGTCGGCCATGAAGGCGTTCGGCCGCACGCGAAAGAAGTATCGCAACGCGCTTCGGGCGCTGGCGAAGTAATCGTTCGCCGTTGAAAACACCGATTTGGGTACCGTTGCGTGCTGTTGCAGCTATGCACGCTGCGCTAATCTCCGAGCACGGCGGCCTTGCCGGCGCCGTGCGGATCGCTGAGCTGGAAGCGGCTCTCGGCCGGCCTCAACACCAATTCAGCTATTCCGATCCCGCTCCGTCGCTCGAGCGCCTCGCAGCAGCATACGGGTATTCGCTGGCACGTAATCATTGTTTTGCCGACGGTAGTAAGCGTATCGCGCTTGCCGTCATTGACGTCTTCCTGCAAATGAACGGCCGGGAACTAACGGCAGAGGAAGTTGATGCTGCCGATATAATCCAGCTCGTCGCAACCGGAGAGCTGACCGAGGAACAACTGGCCACGTGGATCAGCGAACATGCGCGCAGCGCATGAATGGGAGAAAGGCGTTGGCGTCACCGTGGGGCCGCGGTGGGAGGTTTACAGCGGTAGGCAATGCCGCCACTACCGGACCGAAAAACCGTGTCGGCGTCCATGGCAACGGCCTGGTTCTGCATTTGATGCAGGTAAATCTTGCCGATGTCGCCGCCAATTCCGCTGACGTTGCCGACGTCGGTGCATCCTGAAACGTCCGCCGCATTCGTCGTGACCTTCACCTGGGCCGCGCCCGGCAGCAGCGGGACAATGCAGCCGGCGCTTAAGGCCGTCATTGATGCGATGAGCGCTGTGCGGACGACGAAATTCACCGGCACTTGGATTCGGGGCAGCTGGGGTTTGGCTTCTGCGCCGTTGATTCGGGCGGCGGGGTGAGCAGGAACCCTGCTGTCGGCATGGGTGTTAACAGCGGCGGCTTCGGCAGCGGGGTGGAACATCCGGTTGAGGACAATGCGGTCAGCACAATGCAGTAGGCCAACAAAGATTGACGGTGTGTGCGATTCATTGAATTTCCGACTCGGCAATCGCCGCTAAGTTTCGACCAGCACCGAAAACTTGCGGGTTTTTTTCAGCGCAGGTACGGAAACTCGCTGGTGGGACGGGGCTTGGCGATATAAAACCCTTGCGCGAAGCCTATCCCTAAGCGACCGAGCTCCGACAATACTTCGGGGGACTCCACCCGCTCGGCGATGGTTTGAATGCCCATGGCTTTGCCGACCTGGCTGATCGCCGCCACCATGCTGCGATCGACCGGGTCGCGGGTGACGTTTTCGACGAACTGTCCGTCGATCTTCAGATAATCGACCGGCAAGGTCTTCAAGTACATGAAGGATGACAGGCCGCTGCCGAAGTCATCCAGCGCAAAGTGGCAGCCGCGCGTTTTCAGTTCGCGCATGAAGTACACCACGTTGCCCAGATTCTCGATGGCGGCCGTTTCGGTGATTTCGAAGCACATGGCGCCCGCCACCAGCTCGCTGGCGGTCAATTCCGCGATCAAATATTCGAGAAAATGTTCATCGTTCAACGACGTGCCGGATAAATTCACCGCAATCGTGAACGGCTTGACGCCGGATGCGATGCGATGCACTACCCGATCGAGCGCCTGCCTCACCACCCAGCGATCGATGGACGGCATGATGTTGTAGCGCTCCGCGGCGGGAATGAATTCGGCGGGCGTCACGATGGTTCCGGACTCGTCGCGCAGGCGCAGCATCAGCTCGAAATGTTCGCGCTCGATCGCATTGGTACCGATCGGCACTATCGGCTGATAAAACAATTCAAAGCGGCTTTCGTCGCGGGCGCGGGTCAACTTCGACACCCACTGCATTTCCCGATGCCGCTCCGGCACGTTGTCGGGCTTGTAAACCTGGACGCGATTGCGGCCCGAGTCCTTGGCCGAGTAGCAGGCCACATCGGCGGCGCTCATGACATTGGCGACGGTGGGGACCTCGTTGCTGATGGCAACGATGCCGATGCTCACGCCCACCGCCAGCACGCCGTTCTGCCAGACGAAGCGATAATCACGGATCGCCTGGCGCACGGTCTCCGCGACGCGCTGCGCTTGTTCCAGCGAACAATCCTGAAGCAGGATGCCGAATTCGTCGCCGCCGAGGCGCGCCAGCGTGTCGCCGCCGCGCACCCGCGATTGCAGCACGCCGGTGATCTGCTTCAAGAGCAGGTCGCCCGCCGGATGTCCGCAGGTGTCGTTGACCAATTTGAACTGATCCAGATCCAGATACAAAAGCACATGGCGCGCCTGACGGTCCTGGCGCGCATCTTCGACGGCGACGGTGAGACGATTCTCGAATTCGCGCCGATTGATAAGACCGGTCAGCGCATCGTGGCTCGCCTGATAATGCAGCGCGCGGTGCAGACGCCGCTCCTTGCTGACATCGTGGAATACCATGACGGCGCCGATAAGATTGCCGGCGCGATCGCGGATCGGCGCTGCCGAGTCCTGGATGGCGATTTCCTGGCCGCGGCGAGTCACCAGCACGGTGTGCTCGGCCAGTCCCAGCACCTGCCCCTCGCGCAGGCAGCGCATCACCGGGCCTTCGCTGCCCTCGCGGGTGTTCTCGTCCACCACCGTCAAGACGCTGCCGATCAGCTGACCCTGAGCTTCGCGGTTCTCCCATCCGGTCAAGCTCTCGGCCACCGGATTCATGTAATCGATGCGCCCTTCGGAGTCGGTGGTGATGACGGCATCGCCGATCGATTGCAGGGTGACCTGGGCGCGCTCCTTGGCCTGGAACACGGCGGTTTCCGCTTTCTTGCGCTCCGTGATGTCGGTGAGGGTGCCCTCGAAGCCGGCGACCCGCCCTCCAGAATCGCGCACCACGCGGCAATTGTCGACCACCACCAGCATGGAGCCATCCTTGCGGCGCATCACGTATTCTTCGTTGCGCAGCTCGCCTTCGATCTCGGCGCGGCGCGCAAAATTCTCGCGATCACTGGGATACCAGTACAGGGCACCCGCCGGAATCTTGTAGACCTCCTCCGCCGAGTCGTAGCCCAGCAATTTCACAAAGGCGGGATTCGCGACCAGAATGCGGCCGTCGCGCGAGGTTTGATAAACGCCCTCCATGACGCTTTCAAACAAGCCGCGGAATTTCGACTCGCTGTTGCGCAGCGCATCCTCGGCGGCGCGCCGCTCCACGGCGATGCCGGCGATCTGCGCCATGCGCTGCATGAGTTCGTAGTCGCGGGACAAGGGGATGCCCGGGTGGCGGCGAAACACCGCGAAGGTTCCGACCACCTGACCGTCCGAAGCCACGATGGGCGCCGACCATGCCGCGCGTACGCCGGCATGCAACGCCGCCTCGCGGCGATACTGCCACAGTGCATCGGTTTGAATATCGGCCACGATGACCAGACGATTAAGATAAACCGCCGCTGCGCAGGAGCCGAAGCGGATGCCGATGGGCGCATAGTCCATGGCCACCGCGAACGGACGCGGCAAATTCGGCGCCACCCCCAGGCTTAACGCCTGTTTCTCGCGGTCCAATAGATTGATCGCGCAGCAGCTCTCCGGCATGGCGCGCTCGATCACCTCGCAGATCGACTCGAGCGCCGAGGACAGCGGCGAATTGGCGGCAATTTTCTCGAACACCCGTCGCTCGCCGGTGGCAATCGCGTCGGCGCGCTTGCGCTCGGTGATGTCGATGACGCTGGCCCGAAGCAGGCGGCGATTGGAGCTCGGCAGCCGCACGAACCGGACTTCGCAGGGAAAGTTCTGGCCGGTCGAATCGCAATGCACCCAATCGAACACCGGCACCGCGCCGGCCAAGGCGCTCTCGACGTAGCCGCGTGCGACGCCGAAGGACGGCGTGCCGTCGGGCTGCAGAGCCGGACTGATCGCCTCCGGACCGCTGTTGAGCAGCATTTCGCGGCTCATCTTGAAAAAGCGGCAGGCATTGTCGTTGACATCGATGAACTTGCCGGCATCGACATCGAATACCACGATCACTTCGGGAGCATGCTCCACCAGAGTCCGGTAACGCCCCTCGCTTTCGCGCACCGATTGTTCGGCCAAATGCCGTTCGGTGGTGTCGCGCACGCAAACGATGTAGCCGTCGTGGCCGTTGAGCTTGGCCTTACTGACGGCGATCTCCACGGAAACGCGGTTTCCGCCTTTGGCAAGACCCCACATCTGGTGCGCGGCCAGGTCCACGTGGGTGTCATCGATCTTGACGGCCAGGCGTTCCAGGTACTGGGACGGGTCGCGCGCCTCGATGTCGGCCAGCAGAAATCCCAGCGATCGACCCAGGAGCTCGGCGGTGGAGTAGCCGAAGATGCGCTCGCCGGTGTGATTGAACGATTCGATGTGGCCGACGGAGTCGACGGTGATGATGGCGTCTTTGACGTTGTCGAGAATGGCCTGCAGATTGGTGGCGTTCTGTTCGCGGATTTCGCGCGTCAGGGCGTGCGCCTCATCGGACATCAGCTGCATGGAACGCACGATGCCGCGGCGTTCGGAATCGATCCGATCGTAGTGCGCGTTGATGATCTTGAGCAGCTTGTCTAGATCGAGATCGCCGCCCCGCCAACGCGCTTCCGCAAGTTGCCGCTCCAGCAGGGGGTTGAAGCTGTCCGCCGGTTGTAGCTGCCCTGGTTGCGCCGTCTCCTCGAGTTGCGCTGGGTCGCTGCGAATCGCAGCCGCAATTTCGCGTGACAAGTCGTAAAATCTCCCGCACGTGTATTTGGGGGGCGTCCTCCCCCAATAGTCACGATGTTAGGGAGATCCCGCAGTCGCGGCGTGACGCGGGTCTCGGTTCGGGCAAGATTCCGTTAAATGGGTTAAATGCCCTGATCCGCGGTTTCGCGCTCGGATCGCTTGCGGTCGGTTTCCCGCAAATTGCGCTTGCGCAAGCGCACGGAATTGGGAGTGACCTCGATGAGTTCGTCGTCGTCGATGAACTCCATGGCCTGCTCCAGCGAGAAACGAATCGGCGGCGTCAGCACGACATTTTCGTCCTTGCCGGCGGCGCGCATATTGGTCAGTTTCTTGCCCTTCAAGGGATTGACCACCAGATCATTGTCGCGATTGTTGAGGCCGATGATCATGCCTTCGTAGACTTCCTCGCCGGGACCGATGCACAGCCGCCCGCGCTCCTGCAGGCTGAACAGCGAATAGGCCAGGGCGGTGCCCTGGCCGTTGGCGATGAGCACGCCGTTGGCACGCTGGCCCAACTCCCGCTGCACCACCGGGCCGTAGTGATCGAACACATGGTGCAGCAGTCCCGTGCCTCGGGTCATGGTGCGAAACTCGGTTTGAAAGCCGATCAGGCCGCGCGACGGAACCATGTAGTCCAAGCGGATGCGCCCGCGGCCGTCCGCCTGCATGTCCTTGAGTTCCGCGCCGCGGCTGCCGAGCGCCGACATGATGTCGCCCTGGGCGTCGGCGTCCGCATCCACCGTGACCTGCTCGTAGGGCTCGTGCGGCGCGCCGTCGATCTGCTTGATGACCACGCGCGGTCTGGACACGGCCATTTCATAGCCTTCGCGCCGCATGTTCTCCAGCAACACGCCCAAGTGCAGTTCGCCGCGGCCGAATACCACGAACTTGTCGGGGTCGGCGGTGGGTTCGACGCGCAGCGCCACGTTGTGGATGGCTTCGCGCTCCAGACGTTCGCGGATTTGCCGGCTGGTGACGAATTTGCCTTCTCTCCCCAAAAAGGGCGAGGTATTGACCTCGAAGGTCATGCTGATGGTCGGTTCATCGACGGTGAGGCTGGGCAGCGGCTCAGGCGTGGCCGGATCGCACAGCGTGTCGGATACCTTGGGTTCCGCGATGCCCGCAAAGGCGACGATATCGCCGGCACCGGCCGATTCCACCTCGATGCGCGTCAGGCCATGGAAACCTAGAATCTGCGTGATTTTTTCGGAGCGCTGCTGGCCCTCGCGCGAAACCACCGTAACCGCCATGCCGCGCTTGATCGTGCCGCGCTTGATGCGCCCGATGCCGATTGCCCCGACGTAGCTCGAATAGTCGAGCAGCGTGACCTGCAACTGCAGCGGCCCGTCCACATCCACATCGGGAGGCGGGCAATGCTCGACCACGGTCTTGAACAAGGGCTGCATGTCGCCCTCGCGCACCGTCGAGTCGAGCCCCGAGAAGCCGCGCAATGCCGAGGCGTAGACGACGGGAAAGTCCAACTGCTCGTCGGTTGCGCCCAAGCGGTCGAACAAATCAAAGGTTTGATCCAGCACCCAGCCGGGGCGCGCTTCATCGCGATCGATCTTGTTGATGACGACGATGGGCCGGAGCCCATGCTTGAAGGCCTTCTGCGTGACGAAGCGCGTCTGCGGCATGGGGCCATCCACCGCATCCACCAGCAGCAGCACGCAGTCGACCATCGCCAGCACGCGCTCTACTTCGCCGCCGAAGTCGGCATGTCCCGGCGTATCCACGATGTTGATTCGATAGTCGCCCCAGTTGATAGCGGTGTTCTTGGCGAGAATCGTGATGCCGCGTTCACGCTCCAAATCATTCGAGTCCATCACCCGCTCTTGCAAATCCTTGCGCGCATCGAGCGTCCCGGACTGGCGCAGCAGCTGATCGACGAGCGTGGTCTTGCCGTGATCGACGTGCGCGATGATGGCGATGTTGCGAAGTTTCTGAGTCACGGGTGAGGCCCTACGAGGAAACCGCCCATTATAGAGCTTTATGGCGCCTCGCGCCTCAAGTTTCAGCGGACGGCGATGATGGGAATGGAAAACGCCTGTGACTCGGAGATTTCATCGTGTTTCAACGACAGGGTCAAATTCAGCAACAGGACCCCCTCTGCGGT
>Ga0210388_10001196_pt1 | contig 20447 bp, 22 predicted proteins | sample IncBWC19OmetaG_FD_155485 | JGI IMG/M metagenome (GOLD analysis project Ga0210388, IMG submission 155485) | Forest soil microbial communities from Barre Woods Harvard Forest LTER site, Petersham, Massachusetts, United States - Inc-BW-C-19-O ... | reverse complement strand
TATCTTCGTACAGTTTCAATCGCTCTTGTGCGTGAGGCAAGTCCCAGAACCAACGTCCTTCGAACTTCTGATAAAGGGCAAGTAATTGGCCGTAGACAGGAGCCGGGACAAGAGGCTGAAGCGCACTAATGTGGGCTTCGGCTTTCGCCTGTAGGTCCTTGGTTTTTTGTTCGAACTGACTCCACCGAATAGCAACCTGTTGGTTATTGTACGTCTGAAACGGCTGAAGCACCTGCGCTTTCCGCCGCTCAAGTTCAGGGGGAGGAATTTGAGGGCCGTCTTGCTGCCGGACAATCGCGTCCGCTTGTATGGTTACCTGATTCAGACCCCGCTAGAAGTGTTTCAAGGGTGGCCGTCAGAAAATAGAGTTCGATTTTCGCGGCGAAAAACACTTCCATCAACCCCGCAGTTGCAAAGTGAACCTGATTCGCGTGATACCGTCTGAATTCCCAATCCTCAGAGGCTTTCTGCTTTTTTTTATCCCACAACACATTAAAGCCAATTGTTACTACGGCAGCAGCCAGTCCGCCGCCAAGGACGCTCAACAAAGGCTCCATAATGTCTCATTCTCCTTGTCAAGGGTTAGCCCTCGGTCTTTGGTTTTTTGTCTCTCTTGTGCGCCTCGTAATGGCCCATCGGGTCATCTTTTCCCCACTGCAAATCGGTTTCCTTTTCGGTCGGGAATCTTTCTTTCAATCGGCGACTGATGGACAGAAGCGTCCAGAGGATTGCGACGAGTACGACAACTATTATTCCGAGCAAATCCGTTTCGCTCATCGTTGGAGTCGCCTCCGTGTTACGGAGTCCGGGTTAGCAACAATATTGCTCCTACACACGCCAAGTACGCGAAATCCACCTCCGCGCTAGTGAGGCTGAACCGAGTAGTCATGCCGTGACCGAAATTGTGGTTTCGTAGATCGTTGATACCAGACAACAGCGCAAGGATGTCGGCGTTGAAGGCCGCAGTCGCTCGGAGCCGCGCAACCACCTGCCCGTACGTTGCATTGGGCATGGTGTAGTTTTCCTTGGCAACTGATTCCAAGGCATCGAAGATGTTGCTGCAAGCGTCTCGGTCCCGCCGTGGTCTGTCATCGTATGCATTTCTGCCAGCATTAAAAAGTTGAAGGGCCGGGCCAAATCGGGGATTCTGAAGTTCAGCAAATGCGCTGGTAACTTGTAGTTGCGCCGCTATCGGAAGTACGCGGGACAGGCGACCATCTTCGCCCAATTCCCAAGCGACACAGTACGCCGCGAGAATACGATTCACCCCTTCGCGAAATTGCCGACCAAGACCGTGCCTTTCGAAGTCCAACCACAGTCGTGAAATCAGGTCAAAGACTCTGGGCCACTCAACCCCTTTAACATCTCTGCCTGTGGCGTACCTGAACCCACTATACGGAACACCTGAGGCTTCAATCCCAAGGCTCTGGGCCGTCGCGCGATAAACGTGTTCGGGAGGTACGTCGTTCTGACTATGTTCGGAGAGACTGAAGAACAAATCGACTAACTCCTGCCGCATTGGGCGCGGAGCGTCTTCCACACTTCTCGCTCCCGAGGACTCCGGCGACTGTTCCGAAAAATCGCGAATCCAGTTCACGATTCCACTTCCTGTCACACGTAAGATGGTTGACGCCTCGCGTGATTGTGGGAGCCCGCTTCAGGTCTTCTTCGCCCGGATCGCATTATCGATCAGTTTGAAATACCTTCTGAAGGATTTCACGACCTCGGGCACGAACTCGGGTTCCAAGAGAACTTCAAAGTCAGACGTTCTGATGTATTTCAATTCGTTGATCGCGGTCGTCTCTTTTCTCGGGCGTTTGCCCTGCGCGTCCTGCAATCTGCCGTCTCGATGGACAATCATATTACGGATAACGCGTATGTGATTGACGGTCTGCCACTGACGAGAGCCACAGAGAGTTTTCATCTGTGCGACCTTCTCAAGATAGTTCGCAGCCTGCGAAATCCCCTTGCCGCCAAGATCGGCCACCCCAATCGTTAGGTGCTTTTCCCTCTGAAATAGCGAACACAACTGAAAGAGTTCGAACTCGAAGGAACCGTAGACCGTAATGAAGGCAGATCGCCGCTGTAGATTTGGAAAATGGTCTTCAAACAAAGCCTTCATATCCCAACCCATGCTGCTCTAAATTTCCATATCTCTCAACCTGTTGTCCGAACTGCTGTCCATCTTCGTCAGGCTCATCGACCTCGACGTACGTCCGCTTGTCAGTTTGATATTTCTTGATTGCATCGACAATCTGAGGTTCGACCTGCCCTACAAAGTGATCTATCAGTTCAACCGCAGGATTGAAGGTAGTCGTGTACCAGTTGGAAAGGCTTCCGACTAACATTGGCATTCATCCGCTCGGCAGAATGTCGTGAGGGGTGTCGCCATCAGGAAATCTACTTTTGCTTGGAGGCGTCGTCAGCAGGTGGGTCCGCGCGCGCGATTTTCAAGGCGATTGGAACCTTGACATCCTTGCCCGCGTCGTCGAGACCGTGGAGATTGGCTCCATCGACTGCGATTTTCGTTTTGCCGTTCAGCGTTACGTTGAGCGGACGACCACCGTTCGGCTGTGCCATCCGCGACCGCAGGGGCGTGTAAGTGACGGCGACGATTGCACCACTATCTTCGATACTTGAAGAAACCTTCGTGACCTTTGCGTCTTGCCACAGACGGTCCTTCGCAAACGCCGTCGAGGCACAGAGCAGCACGAGAGCGAGCCCAGCAATCCGCATTCTTGTTTCCTCTGTGCGCGGATTCTATCACCGCAGTCCCTATTTGGTTTATCTACTCCCCGGACATTTGGACTTTCAGCGCAAGTTGGTCAAAGTCCGAGGCTCCGTCTTTGCTGGACAGATTGGGACGCCAAAGAGCAAGGCGAGCATCGCTGATTTGCCGATGCCTGCCGCTCTTGAAACCCGCCTCCAGACTTATCTGGCATCGAAGCACTTTCGGAGCAATGCCCTCGGGCTGCTGTTCATCAACCGACGCGGACGACCCCATTCAGCGAACAAACTTCGGGAAAAGAAATTGCGCCCCTTGCTCACTGAGTTGGGAATACCGCTCGCGGGCTTTCACGCTTTCCGCCATGCGGTAGCGACTGAACTGATTGATAGTGGAGCACCGATCACTGTCGTACAGGCTCAGATGCGGCACAGCGATGCCCGTATTACTCTGGGGCTTTACGGGCATGTGGTGCCGCAATCCCAGCGAGACGCCGTAAATGGTCTGGCAGCAAGGCTTGGAGGCCAATTGCTGACTGAACCTCGAATTGCTGACTCAGCATAGACAAAGTCTTTGTTTCTGTGAGGTTTGGTAGGGGCGGTGGGGATCGAACCCACGACCTTCGGCTTAAAAGGCCGCTGCTCTACCACTGAGCTACGCCCCTAACGTTTTACTGCACAATAACTTCTGAGGTAGGTGCCGCCGGCTCACTTTCGCCGGTGGCGCTTCTGGTGGCACTTGGACCGAGCCGTGACACTACGCCGTGCAACTTGTTTGGCCCGAGATGTGCGTACCGTCTCGTCATCGTCAAACTCTTGTGCCCGAATAGATCCGCAATGTCTTCAAGCGGCGTTCCCTTCATTCGCAACCGACTTGCAAACGTATGCCGCAGATCGTGCCAACGAAACTTCCTCAGCTTTGCTTCCAGCACCGCATCATCGAACCAGTGGCGACCGTTTTCCAGAGGATCACCCGTTTTACTCGACTTGAACACCCGTCCCGTTCCGTCCCCACGCCTACACACGACCTTGAGCGCAGCGACAGCCGCGTTGTTCAGTGGCGGATGTAACGGCTCCTCATTCTTAGTGCGGGGAATGTGAAGCTCTCGGGACTTCCAGTCTACCATGTCCCACGTCAGGCCGTATTGACTGCCCTTGCGAATTCCCGTATTGATCGCCAAATCTAGTTCGGGCAGGTGCGACGGCCATTTCGCCTCGATGACCTTTCGCAGTTTCTTTTCCTCTTCCTCCGTCAGGAATCGCACGCGATTGTTGTCCTCGCGACGGTGTGTGACGGAACGAGCAGGGTCAAATTCAAGGCATCCGCAGTAATGTCTCCCACAAGAGACCTCAGTAGCCGCAGCTGGTGCGGTTAGCGCGCGGCTGTTCCCTCAACCCGATGTCGCCAGACGCAGATCCTCATGCTCAAAAGCTGACGCCATGCGGTCGATTTCGGCTTTGCTCAGACCGTGCCGCCCGGCTTCGTCCCGCCAGTTCGCGACGGCGTTGCCGACCTCGGCAGCTATCTTCCGCGCGCTCGCCCCATCAAGTTCGAAATAACCGGCAACGTCTAACGCCAACGGGAGAGACGCTGTGTTGTCATCCTCGTTGATCGCCGTTGCGAGAATGCGCGGCTTGATGTCGGTCGGCACTGGGTTGAGATCGTAAGCCGGCGACAGACGCCAGCCGTCCCGGCCCGCGTAAAGAAAACCGTGATTGCGAAGGTGATCGTCGGTGTTAGAGATCAGAATATTGAACACCAGCCGCCGCCACAGCGCTTCCATGTCGGCTTTAGGTTCGGCTCCGTGCTGGCGCAGCGCGTCTACGATTTCCAGATAGCTTCTGGTATCGTTGTCCTTCGATCCGAGCATGCTCATGGCGGAGAGAAACGGAATGCGCCGTTTGCCATCCCGGTCAAAACGCCGCAGCAAAAGCACGGGTTTTTTCGCGACGGTCTCGACGCGTGCCGCCGGGACCGTAATGCCCGCTTTCTTCGCCAGCGCGAGAGCCACGGCTTCCCAGGCCACGGCGTTGATTTCATCGTCCTTGCGCGGAAACTTCGCAATCGCGAGATGGCCGCCCTTCTCTATGACCGACGCTTTCGGCCGCGCGCCGCCGAGCGACGATCCCGGCGCGAACAGCAGCCGCAAATCCTCGTCGGTTTCCTTTTCCTCGATGACGTGTTCGGCCGCCGCAAGCAGTTTCGGAAGCTCGACCAGCGGCGGTATGCGCTTGACCCCCTCCTCCCGCAGGAACGGTCCCCCGTCGCGTCCGGCAAAGCGCAGCGCGCCCTGGCGGGCTTCATCGTCTACCAGCAGCAGGAAGTCGATTTCCTGAAGCGTGCGGGGTGGTCCTCCCCCCTCCCGTTCGGCGCGCCTTCGTTCCATGCGCCGCATCAGCGCCCTGCCCCAGCGGTCCGGCGCCGAGTCGCCGATTGCCCCGAACATCGGCGTATCGGCTGGCGTATGGAACGGGCCGGGACCAAGTTGCAGGGCCGGTTCCAGAGAGAACCGCGCCGGATGTTGCAGCCACGCAGCGTCGTATTCGAAGGTGGCACTCTCCTTGTTCTTGCGCACGCGCGGCCACAGCCTTCCCATCAAGTGGGGAACGCCATCCAGGTCGACGTAGACAAGAGTCTCTTTGTCCATCACTTACTTTCCTTTCGCGGGCTTCAGCTTCCGCGCCCCGCGAATCCTTTTCGGCAGATTCTCTTCCTCAAGCTGCAAACCCACCGGGTCGTTCTTCGGGTCGACAAGATCGCCCAGCTGGTCCGCCATCCCCATGACAAAAAGAACCGTGGCGTAGCTTCCGATCGATACACTGGCATCGCCGCGCTCCACCCTGATGAGCGTCGGCTTGCTGATCGATGCCCGCTGCGCCACGATGGCCATGGTGATGCGGCGGCGGCGACGTGCATCCTTAATATCGTGGCCGAGCTTGCGCAGGGCGCGTGTGACCGGAATGGGCAAAGTCAGCAAGGTCGATCTCCCTCAAATATAAGGTAAACTGTGCTTTACCATATCTTGCATAAGGTAAACTATAAGAAACCTTCTGTCAAGGGCCTCGCTTCCGCCGCCGGTGCCATTCCTTGTAACGGAACCCCCTGACACAATCAGCTGACCATAGTTAATGAGATCATAAACGGCATTCCAGCAGATCGCCGCACTCACAAGACCGAAAGGAGAACCCCCTCCATGACCGAGACAAAACCGGCCGAGCAGCACAAACGCGAGGGACTCGGAGCATTCTTGACCAACAATCGCCGAGCAGTGATAGTGCTCGGCGCCCTAATCGCGTTGGCCTCGTACTTTGCTAAGGATGTCTTTAGCGAACGAACAAAAGAGAAGGCGGCTGCCATCAGCAGCGGGGCATCGGCCTATCTGGCAAGCATGTCGGAATTACGCGGCCAATTGAACGAGATTTTCAACGCTGGACAGATTCTGAACGTTGATCCCGCATCGGTTCCCCGCGACAGCGTACTGGCGTTTATAGGAAGTTTGACCTCGCGCGCGCAAACGAACACTCTTCAGCTTTCCGCGTTTTTGAAGAGTATGCCCGACGCACTGCTTCTAAAAGGGCCGGAAGCAGACGAAATTATGAAACGAACCATTCAGGTCTCTGATGCCGGGAAAGATTTCCTTGCACATCCTCCCACAGACACGACAACATTCCACGCAGGGGCGAAATCCCTAATTCAACGATTTACGGATTTGGAGGATGCTACCGGAAAAGTCGGGGCGGATTTGAAAATATTCGCGAATGAATTCTCGGAGAAACTTGAACACGAATCACAGCATCGCGACACCGAAAGTCCTCAGTTACGCGTACGGCACTCCTTCGTTCCGCGTACGACAAATGCACAGTCTATTTTTCGTGCCTAGCCTCGCCTTATGTGCGAACCGCTACGTCGAGGATCTCGCCGAGTTCATGCACGATCCGGTGCGGCCTTCGAGCCCGTGGCTGAGCGGCCCAGTCTTCGGCCGAAGTCATGCCCGAGGTGACGCCAAAACCCATCGCCCCACCGCGTCGTGCCATGATCATTTCCACGAGCGGATCGTCGCCGACGACGCCCACCCGGCGCATCGGAATTCCGAGTTTTTTTGCAACCAGCTTCAGGGCCCGCAGCGAAGGCTTGCCGGTGAGGATCATCGGGGCTCGGGTTATTTTTCTCACGGCGGCGACGATGGCGTGCGAATAACCCATCGTTTTCCCGACGGACGTTGCGAAAAAAGGAACATCGGAAGCGACGTAAAGCTCCGCGCCATTCCAGATGGCTTTGCAGGCGGCCTCAATGTCTTTCATGACGCAGTCGGGGTGCCATCCGACATACACCGCCTGGACGTCTTCTGCACGGTCCTGTCCGGGAAAGACCGTCTCGATCCCCGCCTCGGCAAGCGCCTGGCCGACGCCGGGCACACCCAGCACGAGCGCCCGCTTCACTCCACGCTTCGGCATCAGATCCGCCGTCACGGTATTGGGGGTAACCAGAATCTCATCGGAAATGGGCAATCCCAGAGCCCGCAGTTTCGGCGCCTGTTCGGCCACGGGGTAGGCGGTGCCGTTTGTGAGCACGACAAACGGTATTCCGCGAGATTGCAGGTCGCGCAAAACCTCGACGGCGCCTGGCAGCAATCGGTAGCCGCCGAGCGAACGATCACTGAGGATCAGCGTGCCGTCGAGGTCGAACATAAAGCCTTCGACCGGGCCCAACCGTTCGTTCCAGCCGCTGCGGCGAGACTTCACGTTCACGCCTCCACCGGAGCAGCCTGCCCGCGCAGCTCTAACTTGAATCCTTGTTTCTCGATCGACACATAAGCGATGTCGCGGCGGGCTGTCAATTGACGAACCAGGCTCATCACCGGCGTCATATCGGGATCATACGTTCGTTCGGCAGGGTCAGAGCCCTTCATCGCGTCGACTTGACCAGCCGGCATTGTCGCTCGAAGGAGAAATTCCTCGTCGCTCAGTTCCGGGCCGATACGCTGGCGCAGCTCGCGCAGCGGCGCCATACCCGGCTGCTTGCGCAACTCGCGCGTGCGCGACAAAGATTCGATGCGATCCATCACTTCCGGTGCGATCGGAATATTGGGCCGTCCGAATTTTCCCAGCGCATAGCGGATGATTTCATCCGGAATGGTCGCATAGCGCTCTTTCCCGGTTACGTTCAAAACCGCTTGCGTGATCAACATCTGCGCGAAAGGTGTCATTACAATTGGCCAACCAAGCTCCTGCCGCACGCGATCCAATTCCTCAATGACCGCACCCTCCAAATGGGAAACTCTGGTTTCGCCAAGATGCCGGCGCATCGTTCCGATCGTTCCGCCCGGCAATTGGTGGCGAAGATAGCTGGCGTCGAATGCTTGCGGGCGCCCTGTGGGCAGTCCTTCCGCTTCGGCAAGGCGTGTGAAGTAGCGGCCGACTTCGGCGAGAGCCTTGTCGTCAATGTCCACCTGATGTCCAAGTGCGCGGAGATTGGAAACCACGCGCTCCGACGGTGGATTCGAAATGCCATCGGCCACGGCGCCCGAAGCGCATTGAACGGCGCTAACGCCCCAATCGGGCGCCTCCATGTAGGTGAGCTCGCCGATGCCGATCGTGCAGTGCGAATGAAGCTCGAGCGGCTTATCGCCAATGACAGCCTTGACGGCTGGAATCAGGGTACGCGCGCGCAGCGGCGTCAATAGGCCGCCGGGATCCTTGATGTACACCGCGTCGACCTCGGGGCTGGCCGCCAGCGTGCGAGCCCGGTCGACGTAGTGAGCGTCGTCGTGGATGGGACTCAGCGTAAAGACGAGCGCGCCGATGACGTACCCGCCGCCCGCCGATTTGATCATGCGCGCGCAGGCGACGTTTGAGTCCGCGTCGTTCATCGGATCAGCCAAAGCAAACCGGCGCATCCCGCTGCGAATGAGAGTTTTGAACACGAGCGCCATGAATTCGGGGCTCGCCGTTTCCCACGAAATAAAACGAAAGCCTGTGGAGAGAAATTGCAACGGCGTGTTCGGCATGGCCTGGGCCATCAGACGGATGCGTTCCCAGGGATCTTCCTTCTTGAAACGGACCGCTACGCCCATGTGCGTCGAGGTGGTGAAATCGATGGCCTTGAACCCCACGCGGTCCATGACGGGAGCGATGGTCAGACTACGGGCTGTGTCGACTCCGAGCGCGGACCACAGACACTGGTTGCCGTCGCGCAAAGATGTCTCAACGATTTGAACACTAGCCATGCGCTCGAACCTCCTGATCGACGCGTTGCCTTTCAAGGAACCGAGGCAGAAAACCTGTGTCCACGCCGCCTTCTTGAAATTCCCGATCGCCCAGAACATCCAAGTGGAACGCGCAATTGGTCGCGACGCCTTCGATGCGAGTGGCAGCGAGTGCGTGGCGCATCCCTTCGAGGGCCGCGGGGCGATCCGCGGCGTGAACAATAATCTTTGCCATCAACGAATCATAATAAGGCGAGATGCGAGAGCCAGAAGCGATGTGGGTATCGACGCGCACGCCATCGCCCGAGGGCCACACGGCCGCGCGAACCGTGCCGGGGCTGGGATGAAAGTCGCGCGCCGGATCTTCTGCATTGATCCTGCACTCGATCGCGCAGCCATCACTTCGGACGTCGCTTTGCTTCAGGCGCAGGCCGCGGCCCTCGGCGATGGCTAGCTGCTCGGCCACCAAATCGATGCCGGTCACCGCTTCGGTGACCGGGTGTTCAACTTGAATGCGAGCATTCATTTCCAGGAAGTAGAAGGCGTCACGCTCCAGATCGACCAGGAATTCGACCGTGCCCGCATTTCGGTAAGAGAGGCGTTCCGCAAACAGCACGGCTGCCCCGTGGATGCGCGCACGCAGATCCGCGGAAAGGTTTGGAGCGGGGGTCTCTTCGATGAGCTTCTGAAAACGGCGCTGAACCGAACAGTCTCGCTCACCGAGCTGAACCACGCGACCCTTGCCATCCCCCAGGATTTGGACTTCTACGTGGCGACCGCGTTCCACGAATCGTTCGAGGTAGACTCGCGCGTCGCCGAACGCTGATCCCGCTTCCGCCTCGGCAAGCTCCATCGCCGACGGTATGTCCGCCAGACGATCGACTCGCTTCATGCCGCGACCGCCGCCGCCACCAACTGCTTTGATCAATAGCGGCATGCCGACTTCCCGTCCAAGCACCATGGCCTCGCGCACGGTTTCGACGGCGCCACCAGGTGCGGTCGGCACGCCGGCGGCCTCGGCCTCGGCGCGGGCGCGCAATTTATCGCCGACGGCCTCGATCTGAACCGAAGTCGGTCCGATGAAAATCAATCCTTCTCGCTCGCAGAGTCTGGCGAGAACCGCGCGCTCGGAAAGAAATCCGTAACCGGGATGGATTGCGTCTGCCTTCACGCCCAGCGCCGCCTGAACGATCGTGTCAACACGCAGATAGCTGTCCGCAGGACGCCCCGGGCCGATGCAGACCGTGCGGTCGGCAAGCCGCGCCGGCAGTGAATCCAAATCGGTCTTGGACGCGGCCAGCACCGTTTCAATGCCGAGCGCCCTGCACGTGCGGATTACGCGGAGAGCAATTTCGCCGCGATTGGCGATGAGAATGCGGCGGATCGCCATCACTAGGCTCCAGGACGCACGCGCAGCAAGATCTCGTCGAACTCCACCAGCGCCCCGTTTTCCGCCAATATCTCGACCACTTCACCTCTGGCTCCCGCACGCACGGAGTTCATCAACTTCATCACCTCGATAATGCCGATGACCGTGTCCTCTGCGACCTGTGAGCCCACCTCGACGAAGGGCGGCTCACCGGGCTTAGGCGCGCGATAAAAAATTCCGAGCAGAGGAGAGATAACTTCCGCAAGCCCCGGCTCGGACGGCGGTTTCGATTTTGGCGGAGCCGACGGTACCGGCTGTGACTCGGCTGCCGGCGTGGCAGCCGCGGTCGGTCGGAGGGGAGCGGGCGAACCGCGTTGCAAGTTCAACTTCACCCCGTCGATTTCGAGCGACAGGCTGTCGAAACTCGATTGTTCGAGCAGTCGCATGATCTCTGCCACGTCCTTGGCGGTCAGAGTCATCGGCGCCCTCCGAAGATCTTCATGACGTGCTCAAGCGGATTCTCCGCAGCTGTAGCAACGGGGAGGCGGTCCTTCGAAGACCAGACGGTTTCCGGCCGGCTCTGTAGCAACAGAATCTCGCCGGAGGGATCGACGGCCCACTCGATGTCCTGCGCTCGGCCATAGTGGCGCTCGACCCGCCGGGCAATGTCTCTCAAGGCCACAATCTCGGCGTCGCTGAGCGACGGCGCTCGTCGAAGATTTTCGGGAGTCTCCACTTCGCGGACGCCGCCATTCGTGGCAGGCAGATGTTGAATGTGTTTATCGGAAATTTCGCGCACGGAGATCTCGCCGGTAATCTTGGCGATCACGAACCGGTCTGGCGTAACTTCTCCGCCGACCACAGACGAACCGAGGCCCCACGCGGCTTCGATGGTGACGACAGAACGGTCACCCGTTAGTGGGCTCCGCGTGAACATCACCCCGGCCGTTCGCGCGTTGACCATCCGCTGGATCACCACGGCCATTGCCACACCGCTCTCGGGCAAACCGTGCTTGCGGCGGTAGGCGATCGAAGGAACCGAATAGAGGCTGGCCCAGCAGGAGCGCACGTAATTCAATGTTGTCTGCGCATCTTTCACCCACAAATAGGTATCCTGCAGTCCCGCAAAGCTGGCGTCTTCGGCGTCCTCCGTAGTGGCCGACGAACGCACCGCCACGTGCGAGTGCGGATCTGCGCCACAAAGCTCCGCGTGCGCAGCGACCAGTTCTGAATTAAGGTCGTCCGGTAGAGCAGCGCTTTCCAAGCGCGCGCGCAGATGTTTGGACAGCGCGGTAATCTGTTCGAGCTGATCCGCGCCCAAGGTTTCCACTTTCGCGCGGATAGGCTCCTGCTCTTCGAGTGTACTGAGAAATCGTTCAAACGCGCCTGTTCGCACCACGAACCCAGGCGGTACGGCAATGCTGGCCCGGGTCAGTTCGCCCAATGAGCCGCCCTTGCCGCCAACGGTTGGACGGTCGGCCAGGCCGATGTCGGCGAACCAGCCAATGGTCTCTGAAGAACGCACGAATCTATCTTACCCGAGAAGGGTTACGACGCCACGGCCGCCGTCGACGCGGATGCGCTGACCATCCTTGATCTTCTGAGTGGCCGTACCCGTGCCCACGACCGCGGGCAGACCGTACTCGCGCGCCACGATTGCCGCGTGGCTCATCGACCCGCCGATGTCAGACACTGCCGCGGTGATGTTCTGGAAAACCGGAGCCCAGCTCGGATTGGTGATCTGGCAGACCAGTATGTCGCCTTTGCGCAGGCGACCAATCTCGTCAACCGACTTCACGACACGGGCCGTACCCTCCACCACGCCGTTTGACGCAGCGAAACCCCTAATCTCGTTGGAATTCGGCTGCTCGCCTGCTGTCAGCCAAGCCTCGAGATTCTCGCGGGTGATACCCCACAACATGACGATGGCCGGATCATCGATGATATCGGGAACCGGCCCAAGCGCTGGAGCGGTTTCGTGCTTCGCCCACTCTGCGATTGCCGCCTTGCGCTCTCGAACAATCGCAGGCCAGCGTGAAATGCCGCGCGGAGGCGACCCGTTTGACCAGGAGGTCATCAGGTCCACGATCGCCGACTCAAGTTCGTAATGGCTCAGTTGGAATACGTCCTCTGCCTTCGCGAAGAAGCCGTTCTGAGCCAGGAGGCCGCCGAACTCCCGTATCTTGTTAAAGAACAGATTCGTGTACCAGTGTTCGCAATAGAACTTGTGCCCCTCCACATACGGAAAGACGCGGTGCGCCAGCTCGATCATCTGGTCGTAGGCGGCCCGCTCTTCGTCGGTTTCCAGCAGCTCCCGATAGTCTGCGATTAGCTGCTTGCGCTCGGCCATGAGCCTGTCCGTTTGCCGTTCAAGACGCACACCATTCTTCGCATTTGCGATATAGGCGGGCAGCGCGCCAAAGGGCATCGAAAGATCGTCGTTCCACGACCGGTGATTGTGGTAGAAGCCGTCGCCGACGTTGATGTTGAACCACGGGTCGCGCGAAACAGCCAGCTCCTTCAGCCAGGCCGCGCCCGGTTCACCAAGTTGCTCCAACGATTTCAAAACCTCGTCCGGCGAAACGCCTTCCCGGAATTGGCTATCAACGCCCAGGTCGATGGCACACTTGGCCAGACGCCTAAGTTCATCGTCCGGTCGAAAAATTTCCGCCTCGATTCCGGCCACCATGCGCGCAACCGTCTGATCGCTAATCTCCGGAAAGGCCTTCTTGCAGAAATCGAAAAAGGTCAAATAAGCCCCGTATCCAAGCAGGAGAAACTCGAAGTGGTGTTGCCACATCCGAAAATAACCTTCCAGCGTCTTCTGGTATGTATCCAGAATGTAATGATTGGAGGCCACGCCGCGGCCGGCATGCACGTGTTCCAAAGGCTCGAATTCCGGAAGCTCCAGCTTCGGCAGCGCCTCGGTCTCGCGGATAAGGCTCATCATCTTGACTTTCCACTGAGCGAACAGCCGTTCCCAATTTGCATAGTAGTAGAAGGCGCGAAGCTGAAACTCCTTCGTGCGCCGCTCGATCTCAGCCGGATCCGTAACAGCATTGCCGCCGATGTAAACGCGGCCATTGATGACCCGGCAATCGATACCAAGTGTCGTAGGAAGACTATGCACCCGCGTGTTCGCCGAGCCCAGGGCGCAGTAAGCAGCCTCGGCCGTGATCATGTCGAACAGGCACATCGGCTCTGGAAAATGCATCGAGTTATAAAACCAGAACCGCTCGTCGTCCTCCTTGCTGAACTGCATGTAATAGGGATATGCAGCCTGTAGGCTCTCCGTTCCAGGCACTACCTTCAGCGAACTGGGAAGCGGGAAGGCTTTTGTTTTGGCGGTTGCTTTCATGTTGGCCATTTCTATACTAGTTGTACCCTGTCGTAGTCAACGCCGTTCCGGGAATTCGTTGAACGCGCTCATTTTTCTACGGCACCGCAGGACCAACTCGCATTCCCCTCCTGAAAAGCTCCATAAGATGCCTTCGCTGCGGCACGAGATGTAAAATGCGGTTCCACCGGCGCCTTCCCCGAGCCCGCGGACGCGCTGATTGCGCCCTACCACAAGCCCGCGAACATCAACATTGTCGTTGGGCCGGTGGAACCAGACCGATGTGGAAGGTTTCCGACTTCGCGTATGCGGCCAGCGCTCCGGTCGACAAATGGCGAACAAAACCTCTGACTGAGGGCTATGCCGACGGAAGCTCTGGGCTTCCGGATGAGTCGTGAGCGCAGCCAGTCTCCCAAGTCGGATCGGCCACAAAGCGGCTAGTCGGCAGTCGTGACCTCACTGGGCTTTAGCGCACCTCGGGAACGCTTGCGCTTCCAAACATAGTCCTTGCGGAGTTTTTGTTGGTGCTTTTTTACTTGAGTTTCGATTTCGGCGAAGGCGATTTTCGCGCCGGCACGCGCGTCGGAACCTCGGCCTGTAGCCTTGAGCGAGCCAGTTGGCAGCTTGAGTTGTAGTGAGAAGCCGAACTCGGTGCGACGCGGAGTTTTCTCGAGCGTACAGTGCAGCTGGACGAGGTTGGGGTCGTAATGGCTGAGTAAACGGTTCAGCTTCTCGACATGGCGGTCAAATTCGGTCTCGATCGATTCGCGGACCTGCACTTCAATCTGGCTGTAGGAGATTTTCATACCAGCACCTCGTGGTGAACTTGACGGCAACCTGAAGCGGCTTACGCATCGCGGCACGTTCAGATTAACGCCGCGCCACCGGCGGTGCAACTGGCTGCTTCAATTGACATTAGCGCGCAGCGCGTCATACGCTCGAGACCCGCTCGATCGGAGGGCGCGACGGCAGTGGCAATGGCTGGCAAATCCAATTCGAATGGCGACAAGCCGGGACGCGTAATGGTGGGCCCGGCTGGATGGTCCTATTCCGACTGGGCGGGCATCGTGTATCCGCCGCGAAAACGGCGTGGATTTCACGAGGCCGCCTATCTGGCGGAATACTTCGACACGATCGAGATCAATACGTCGTTCTACAACCCGCTGAAGCCGGAGCTGGCGGCGCAGTGGATCGAGCGGATCGCCTTCAATCCGCGGTTTTTATTCACCGCGAAGCTCTGGCAGAAATTTACGCATGAAAAGGGCGCCACGGCGGAAGATGAAAAGGCCGTGCGCATGGGATTGGACGTGCTGCGCTCGGTCAAGCGCCTCGGCGCGGTCCTACTGCAATTCCCTTTCTCATTTCATAACACCGGCGAAAATCTGGCGCGGCTGAAAAAGCTGATCGCCACGTTCAGCGATTACCCCCTGGCGGTCGAGGTGCGGCATTCGTCCTGGACGCAGCCGGCGTTCTACGAATTCCTTCATGAGCGGCAAGTGGGCATCTGCAACATCGACCAGCCCATCATCGGACGCTCCGTGAAACCGAGTGAGCGCGCGACCTCCGGGCTCGGCTACGTGCGGCTTCACGGGCGGCGCGAGGACACTTGGTTCAGCGACGATCCGGAGCTGCCAAGCCATGAGCGCTACAACTATCTCTATTCCGAGCAGGAGCTCGAGCCGTGGGCCGCGCGCATCGAGCACCTGGCCGAGCAGGCCAAGACCACCTTTGTGGTGACGAACAATCACTTCGAGGGTAAGGGCGTGGTGAATGCGCTGCAGCTGATTCACATGCTGACGCATAAGAAAGTCAACGTACCCGAGACGCTGCGGCACCGGTATCCGGCGCTGGATGCGATTGCGGATGCGCCGTCGAGCGAGCCAACGCTATTTCCCATGCCGCCCAAATAAGACACTCGCAGCAACCGAAGCATGGGGAAAAGAAAGTCAGCACGGACGGCGTAGTCCGTGCCACCGAAGCTACTTCTTGAAGAGATTTTCGAAGGCCGTGCGGGCGTCGTTGGGTTTCGCTGCGGGCGGCGCGGCCGGAGCGTGAGTGGCGTAGGTGACAGGCGACGTATCTTTTTCCACGGTCATGCGAAATTCGAAAAACGTGCAGTTGTTCTTGGCATCCTTTTTCGCAACGCGTTCGGTAATCGGCTGCGTGCATTCGAATTGTTTTCCGGTATCGAAGTGGACGCATTGCTTGCAGGAATGCAGCTCGAAATTGCAGCGCGGGCAGGCGGCGTTCGAATCGAACCCCGGCGCGAGAACGGCTCCGCAACTCGAGCAGCGCGCCCTCATCACGGTGCCGACCATACGCGGAGTGCGCGGACCGAGCATGTCCTGCCTCGGGCGCGGTTCCGGCGGCCGATCAGCGCGCTCTGCGCGCGCACGCTTCTTTTCTTCGGCTTCGCGGTCGGAATAACCCCGCTGCCTATACTTCCGCTCCATGAATGTCCTCCTGGGGATTGACCCATGATACCCCGGAATGCCTTGCGCCACACGTTAACTTCGCTAGCGGCGCGAAGATGCAATGCTCCCGCCGCCGCTCCCCGCCAATCGAAATTTCTGTTTTCGTATCCATCGGCTCATCGCTTGCGCAACGCCACTGCCCGGGCCCACTTTCCCGACAGCCCTTCGAAGGAAAGATCCGGTTGCAGAAACCTTTGCGGCCGGCCGAACCCCGCGAGCACCGCTTCGGCGGCCAGATAGCCGCTGCGAACAGCTCCTTCCATCGTGGACGGCCATCCCGTGCGAGTCCAGTCGCCCGCCAGGTACAGATTCGCGACGGAGCTCTTCTGCGGAAGCCGCCATTTATCGACGCCCGGCTGCGGCGAAAACGTGGCTAAGATTTCCTTGACGACTGTAGCCTTTTCCAGGCGCGCGTCGCGCGAGGCCGGAAGGATTTCGGCCAGCTCGCTGCGGCACAAATCGATCACTTCCTGGCGCGAGCGTGCGACCAGATCATAGGACGCGCTGATCACCAGTTGCAGGTACTGCCGCTGCCCGGCCGGCACTCCGTATAACAGCGTTTTGTTGAACACCCACTGCGTCGTGTGGTCAAGCAGCGTCAGGAAAGGTTCGCTCATCACCGGACGATCGAACCATAGATGCACGCCGGTGATCGGCGAGCTGCGAATCATCCGCAGCCCTTGAAGCGCTCCGCCAGCCTCGCTCATTTCTTTCGGCAGCAGCGCGGGCAAGACAGTGTGTGGCACGGCGGCGATGCAGGCGTCCGCCTTGACGGCCTCGCCGTTTTCCAGCGCGGCGCCGGCAAAGCCCCCGTCGCGGATGCAAATCTCGCGGACTCCCTGACGCAGCGCCACTCGGCCGCCGCGCTCTGCGATCGCGTCGCGGCAGCCTTCGTAGAGATCTGCCAGCGGCACCGACGGAATTCCCACGCGATAGCCGCCGCGGTTCGCCAAAAACGCCTTCCAGAAAACCTCGATGCCGTAGCTGGCGGCGGTGCGATCAAGCTCCTCGTCAAGCGCGCTGACCAGAACCACGCGCCAGAAACGGCGGATGGCGTCCGGCGTCTGCTTCATCCGGTGCAGCCACTCGAGCATGGTTATCGAATCGATGCCCGGCGGCTGCCCACCGGCACGCGCAATCGCCAGCATCGCGCGCGCGATCGCCCGCCGGTCCTCCAGGCTGAGCGCGCCAAACGCCAGAAACGACGGCGCCATGTGCAGCGGTGGCGGCAACCAGGAGGAAGCCTGCATCGTAAAACGGCGGCCGATGCGATCGACGAAGTAAAGGCGGTCGTAGAACCGAATCTTGCCGGCGGCACCGGCGCGACGATAGAAATCACCCAGATTCGTGCAGCAGCCCAGCGTGACGTGCTGGCAATTGTCGACTTCCGCGCCGTCGGGCAGTGTGTAGGAAGTAGCGCGTCCGCCCAGGTGCGGACGCTTCTCAAACAGCCGGACTTCCAGGCCAGCTTCAGCCAGCGCGACGGCGGAGGCGAGGCCCGCCAGTCCGCCGCCGATCACCAACACGCTTTGCGAGGGCATCCCTCTTCCACCAGCCCGTCATCCCTGCCGTCAGGAGAAATTGGAGTTTTTCGGCGCTCGACAGGGAGACGCGCGAAGAGAAAACGTCGAACCCGCGCTCTTCGATGCGCGCGAGCAAACTGCTGTAGGTGCGGATCAAGGCCCAGAGCGTGGCCCGTGAATCCGCATCGACTTTTGCGACGAGTGACGCGCCTTCCCTGTAGAGCTGCCACGCGCGGTCGGTTTCGAAGGCGAGAAGCTCGCGAAGCTTCGGCGTAACGGGGCCGCGAAGATCAGGTTCCTTCACTCCGAAGCGCGCCACATCCTCGAGCGGGAGATACACCCGGCCCATTTCGTGGTCGCTCCGCACGTCGCGAATGATGTTGGTGATTTGAAACGCGAGGCCCAGGCGCTCGGCGAGGTCAGGCGCTTTGGGGTCGCGGAATCCGAAAACGTGCAGGCAGGTGAGGCCGACCGTGCCTGCGACGCGGTAGCAATATTCCGAGAGCCGATCGAAGGTCGCGTATGACGAGACGGTGAGGTCCATTTCAGCGCCGAGAATCAGATCGTGGAAATAGCGGCTCGGCATTTCAAAGCGTTTCATCGTGTCGGCCAGCGCCGGGAGAACTCTGTGGGCTTCGGTGCGGCCGGCGGCGGCTTCGTCCAGCAGACCGCGCCAACGAGCCAGCCCAAGGCGCTTGGACTCGATATCCCCTTCGTCGTCGGAAACATTGTCGACCAGACGCATGAACGCGTAGAGGGCGCAGAGAGCGTTCCGCTTCTCCTTGCGCAGCCCGAAAAACGCGAGATAGAAGCTGCTGTGAGACGCCCGGGCGATGCGATTGCATTCGGCGTACGACGCGGCAACGCTCAGCGGCTTCACCGGCCTGGAGGCGACGGAAGCCGCCACCCGCGATATAGCCGGCGCGCCGAGGTTGGACAGCGAATCGTCAGCCGATAGCGACTCTGTTCTCCCGCCGGCTTTGCGTGCGAGGGCGCGAGTGCCGAGGGCCCTCGCCACAATGGTCGCCTTGGTCCATTTGGAAAGCGACGGTCGGCGTGAAAGCGTGTTGTAGCCCGAGCCTTCGATCGCGTTGAGAATGGCGATACCGCCCCGGCTGAAAAGCTCGATGTCGGTGCGCAAATGGCTGTTCACGCGGTCGGCCAGCGGAAGCCCGTTGCCGAACATTTCGCGCGTGCGCGCGATCAATGTCTGCATGAGTGAAACGTAGCGCTTGTCGAAACGGCGGGCGACGATGTCGTCTTCCGTGAGACCGTGCTTCGCTAATTCTTCGAGCGGGATGTAGATGCGGCCTTTTTCGAGGTCGCGGCCCACGTCCTGCCAGAAATTCGCAAGCTGGAGCGCTGTGCAGGTGTAGTCGGAGAGTTTCTGGCGCTGCTCATCCTGATAACCGCAAAGATGCAGCACGAGTCGTCCCACGGGGTTCGCCGAATAGACGCAATAGTTGAGCACGGCGTCCCAGGTGGCATAGCGATGGACTTTCTGGTCCTGCCTAAAGGCGCGCAGCAGGTCGATATAGAGCTTCAACGGCGTGTGCTTCTCACGGACGGTCTCGCGCAGGGCAATAAAAACCGGGTGCAGCGGCTGCTCGCCGTGGCGCCAGCAGTGCCGCAAGTCTTCTTCCCACGCGCGGAAAAGCTCGAGCGAACGCGCGGGATCCTGGATTTCGTCGCCGATGTCGTCCGACCAGCGGCAGTAGGCGTAGACATTGTAAAAATGCTGATGCAGGCCGCGCGGGAGGAGCCAGGAAACGACGCCAAAATTTTCGTAGTGATGTGTGGCGAGCCAGCGCGTGTAGCGCTGGGCTTCGGCGACGCTGCAACCCAGCGGCGGCAGGCTGCGGGAAATTTCGAGTTCGGGCGTCGGCAGCATATTCGGAGTCTTGGGCGACTAGAAAACCCCCCACCCTTTTGTTTCAATGAGTTGCACGATTTCTAATTCTGAACTTTGGCGATTAGGAATCGGCTGTGGAATCGGTCCAAGTTTCCGAAGCAGCGCCTGCTCGTGCCTCATCGCATTCATGGTATTCGAATTCCCACCCATAACAAGAAGGTAGCTGTCGTAAAGAATGCGGCCGACCGGACCGCGCCGGATCAGGGAATGATGGCCGTCTTCAGCTCGCCGTTGCGGTTCTTCATGTGCTCGAAAACGTCAGGCAGCTCCGCCAGCGGAACTTCGCCGGTGATGAAATCGCTGGCGCGGATTTCCCCGCGTACGATGGTGTCGAGGGCCTCGCGAATGAATCGCGGCGTGTGATGGAACGTCGACTTGATACTGATCTCGGAGTAGTGCAGTGCTCCCGGATCGATGCGTACTTCCGTATTGCGCGGGCATCCGCCGAACAGGTTCACGGTACCGCCCTTGCGGACCATCTGGAGCGCCCATTGCCAGGTGGTGGCCTGACCGACCGCTTCGATCACAGCGTCGGCGCCGCGCCCGCCCTCGGTAAGCTGCTTCACGAGGGCAACAGGATCGTCTATTTTCGAAACGTCGTAGGCGGCGACGGCGCCCAGGCGCTCGGCGGCGCGCATCTGGCTATCGCGCTTGCCAACGGCGATGACGCGCACGTGGCGGCCGGAAAGAATGCGGATGAATTTCAGACCGATCGGCCCACAACCGATCACGACGACCGTGTCGCCGGGATGGATGCCCGTTTCATGCACGCCGCGCAGCACGCAAGCGAGGGGCTCGACGATGGCAGCGTCAAGGAACGAGACGCTGTCCGGAATTTCGAGCATATTCTCGCGGACGATGCGGCCGGGAATGCGGATGTATTCGGCGTAGGCGCCGTTGTT
>Ga0210388_10001195_pt1 | contig 20453 bp, 18 predicted proteins | sample IncBWC19OmetaG_FD_155485 | JGI IMG/M metagenome (GOLD analysis project Ga0210388, IMG submission 155485) | Forest soil microbial communities from Barre Woods Harvard Forest LTER site, Petersham, Massachusetts, United States - Inc-BW-C-19-O ... | reverse complement strand
ACCAGATCTGAACCGCGGATCGCCGTAAAAGCTCTTCGCGCTGGCGTCGGTGGAATTCGTTTAAGGTACGGTCAAAATATCCTGGGGGTGGCTGCTCGAATTTTTTGAGCCGAAGCAATTTCTGTAGCTGCTGTTCGTCGAGCATCATTTCTTTCTAAACTCCTCAAGGTAATTCTGCAACTGCCGATGTGCATAGAATAGCCGAGAACGCACCGTAGCCTCGGGGATACCGAGGATTTTTGCAATTTCAGCGTGCGCCATGCCCTGAATGTCAAACATTGTCACCACTGCTCTATGCTCAACAGACAGCTTCATCATGGCTTCGTTCAATCTGTGTTGAAGTTCTGAGAGATCAACCTCGCGAACCGGGGTGTTCGCGGCCGTTAAATCAATAAACTCCTTGTCATTCTGCACATTGGCGTCCAAGTCGTCCAGGCTCAATTGAAAACGACGGCCACGTTTCTTGACGAAATTAATCGTCATGTTCACGGCAATCGCGTGAATCCAAGTGTAAAAACTTGATTTGCCTCGGAAGCCATTAATCGACCGGTAGGCTTTGGCAAAGACTTCGAGAAGCAGATCGTTCGCATCCTCGTGGTTGGCCGTCATATTGTAAATCAAGGAGTAGATCCGAGGACTGTATTTTTGCCAAAGATGGTCGAAGGCCCGAGTGTCGCCGTTCTGCGTCAGGCGAACCAACGTTTCATCGTCGGGCAAGTTCTGGTCGTCCATTCAACCTTTACTCTGCAATAGCGGATCAAACCCCAACCAGGCAGAGAAAGAAAGGGAAAACGGGCGTTCGAATCCTCCGTTCAACGGACAACGCCAGTTTCGACCCGGCGATTTTTTGCCCAGGCGGATTCGTCATGTCCAGGGTCAGCGGGCATTTCCTGGCCAAAACTTACCGTCTGAATTCGACTCGGCGAAACCCCTAGCGAAAGCAGATAATTCCGGGCGGCCTGGGCGCGGCGTTCCCCGAGTCCGCGATTATATTCGGGTGTGCCTCTCTCGTCCGTGAACCCTGCCAAAATGATATTATTGGGTGCGGTCTTCAAGAAACTTCCGATCTGCCGGAGCTCGTTCGCTTCATCCGGAGCAATTTCAAAACTGTCGAAAGCAAAATAGATCGGCTGAAACCGCCCTTTTGAGACTTTGTTGCTGAAAAACGAGACGCCTTCCTGGCGCGGTGGAAGTGGCGTCCCGTTGACATAATCGCCTTCCACGCCGGCGTACTCCTGTTTTTGTTGTTTTTGACAAGCGGCGAGACTGAAGATTAGTAAACAGCAGAGAACTTGAATTTTTTTCATCACAGAATATTTGGTGCTTTCAACGGGACCAAGTCGGCTCAGAGATTTGCCCTAAATCACTTACCAGGCGCGTCTCGCGACCAGTGACAGTATCAAATAAATAAAGGCCGTTACCTCTGGAAAAAATGATATGGCGCGAATCAGGACCCCAGACGGGGTTCCCACCGTCAGCCACGGCCACATGGGTTGACCCTGCGTCGAGCTCAAGAATCGCCACTTGAAATCCGCCGCCGCTCCGAACGTTAAAGGTGACTTTGCGGCCGTCCGCCGACCAATTCGGTTGCGTATTGTAACCAAACCCCGTGGAGAGTAATCGGCCCGAACCGCCTTCAGACGGGATGCGATAGAGCTGGGGTCCCCCCCTCTCATCGGAAGAATAGATAATTTCTGATCCGTTGGGGGACCACGTCGGGGACGACTCCACGCCGCGGCTTCGCGTCAGGCGACGCGGTGAATCGCCGTTGATCCCGGTCACATAAATTTCCGGGTTCCCGTCTTTGCTCATCGTGCATGCGATGCGCGTGCCATCCGGGGAAAATGCGGCGCCTGAGTTGGTTCCAGGGAATTTGATGATGCGATTGCGCGCCCCGTTGGTCAGATCGACCAAGTAGATATCTGCATAGCCGCTTTGATAGCCCGTATAGGCAAGCCGCCGGCCATCTGGGGATAGTGCCGGGCTAACACTGATCGCGCCGTCGTGAGTAAGTTGCACCGTTCGCGCTCCATCGTAATCGCAGGTGTAAATTTCTTTGTGGCCGGTTCGATCGGCCACAAAAGCCACCTTGGAGAGTGCGATTCCGGGTTGACCTGTCACGGTCTCAATCAAGTCATTGGTAAACTGATGAACCGCGCGACGTGTTTCTCCCGAGTAATTTTTCTGCAAAACCACGCTACCCGATTTTTCGGTCGCCAGGCCATTGAAAGAACCTGCCGAGGCGGTGCCGCTGACAGTGATCGTAGCGGTCGCAGCGTCACCCACGGACAGCGCACCGGAAAGCTGAATATCATTCTGCAAAACAGCGGTCGCCGAGCTTCCTGCCGGGCCTCCAATCGGTTTTATCTCGACTTGCTGTGAGCTCCCTTTCCGGACCGTAATCACCGTTCCACCGGAATCTTCGCCGAAAAGGGTCGTTGCCAAAGAAAGTGAGATAACCGCCAATGCAGAAACGTTCATTGTACTTCTCGCGTTTGTGCCATTTACCTGCTCAACGTCCGAAGTCAATCGGAACGCCCGGGCCCGCGGCCGACCTAATTGCTTTACAGTCGAGGTCTTCGCCCGGTAGGTTCCCAACCGTTCATGATTCATCGTGTTCGCAAGGCATTCGTACTTGGCGCCGGTTTAGGAAGTCGGCTGCGGCCACTGACGAACCTGTTGCCCAAACCGCTGCTGCCAATCTATGGCAAGCCGCTGATCACCTTCGCCCTCGATCACCTCCGTCAGGCCGGGATCGAGAAATTTTGGGTCAACTCGCACCATTTGCCGGAGAAGTTTTCTACGGTGTTTCCCGAGAACGAATATCATGGGATACCTCTCGAGGTGGTGCACGAAGTGGACTTGCTGGAGACTGGAGGAGGCATCAAAAACATTGAGGATCGGATCGGGAACGAAGCCTTTATCGTTTATAGCGGCGATATCCTGACCGACTTGCCGGTTGACCGTATCGTTGAAGAACATTGTTCGAAGCACAACGATGTGACATTGGCGCTCCGGACCACCGGATTCTCAACGCGCATCCATTGGCGCAGGGAAACCGGTCGGATTGTTGACCTGCTTGGAACGCCGGGGTACGGCGAGCCGGGCCAATTCGATTTCGCGGGAATTTCGGTCTGGAATCCGTCCGTTTTTTCTCGGATACCGCGTGCCACCAAGGTTTCGTTCATCCCGGTCATTGACGAATGGATGAAATCCGGTGGAAAAATCGGAGGGATTCCGCTGGAGGAGAGCCGCTGGTTTAACCTTGGCTCAAGGAAAGAATACCTCTCTGTGCACCGGACTATTGCGCAGGCACGCTGGGCGCCTGATTACCTCCGCGGCAGCTCGTGGCCGATGCAGGCGGATCCTTCGGCTCAGATTTCACCGGAAAGCCGGGTCGAAGGTGGATCTTATGTGGGAGCTCAGTGCAAGATTGAGGGGGATGTTCTTTTGGAAGATTCGATTCTATTTCCTGGTTCGTCTGTTCCTCGCGGCACGACGCTTCGATCCTGCATCGTCGCGGGCGTCAGAATCAATCCGGGCAGTTATCAGGAGACCGATTTCGTATGAGCCTGGAGCGACTTATCGATCAAACGCGGGAGCGCTTTCCGCACTATACTGAATCCAAAGTGGAAATTCTGCCGCTCGAAAAAGGTGGCTCGGACCGACGATACTACCGTGTGCGCTTCAGCGCGGACCATTCTCTGATCCTGGTGAAATACAATCCCGAGAAACCAGAGAACGAACGGTTTGTGGCGATCGCGAACTTTCTGAACGGGATCGGAGTTCAGGCGCCTTTAATCTACTATCACGATCAGGATCAGGCCCTGATTTGGATGCAGGATCTGGGCGAAGAAGATCTCTGGCACCACAAAAACGAACCCTGGGCTGTTCGACGTTGCTTTTATGAAGCGGCCCTTGACCAGGCCGCCTTGCTGCACAGCTCGGAACTGGCCCTCGCCGAGAAATTGCATTTGCAACCAGAATTCGACGAATCGCTTTATCGGTGGGAACAGAATTATTGCCTGGAAAACTGTCTCGGGCTCTATTTTCGAGTTCCGGCGGCCGAAATAAAAAGGTTGCGGGAACATATCGCGTTCGAAAATCTGGCCAAACGATTGGCTTCTTATCGGAGAGTTTTGGTCCACCGCGATTTTCAATCGCAGAATATCATCATCTGGGACGAACAAGCTTACCTGATCGATTTCCAGGGACTGCGCCCCGGCCTGCCACAGTATGATCTGGCCTCCTTGCTTTTCGATCCGTACGTAAAACTTGCGCCCCAGGAACGCGCTCACCTGTTGAGATACTATTTTGACCAGGGCGACCATGGTTGGAAGTTTGCGGAATTTGAGAGGGTGTATCTTGACTGCGGCATTCAACGCCTGATGCAGGCGCTCGGTGCCTATGGAGTGATTGGAGTGCTACGGGAAAAAAATGAATTCCTGCGCCACATTCAACCGGCTATAAATACGTTGATCGAAGTTGCTTCCCACGCAGAGAACTTTAGTTTCTTTGCAGAGTTCTTAACCAGTCTTCCGGATAGACCCAAACCCAGGATCCGACTCGCGTGACCACAAAAAAAACTGACTTAGTACGGTTGCAAACCGTTGTCATCGAAAACATTGACCCTTCCATCGATGGAGGTCGTTATCCGATCAAAAGGGTTATCGGACAAGGGCTGAAGGTTTCAGCTGACATCTTTAAGGATGGCCATGATCAGATTTCCGCCTATCTCAAATGGCGAAAGGCCACCAATGCGGACTGGAACCGTACGCCGATGAGGCCGACCGAAAACGACCGTTGGGAGGGCGTTTGTCATTTCATTGAAAACGCCCTGCATGAGTACACGATTGAGGCGTGGGAAGATCATTTCAAATCGTGGCAAGTCGAATATGCCAAGAAGTATGGCGCCGGTAATACGAACCTTAGAACGGAACTCGACGAGGGTTCAATCATGGTGGGAAAGGCCGCTGAGCGGGCAACGCGCCCACAGGACAAGGAACGGCTGGCGCTCTTTTCCAAGCAGTTGAAGAATGCTGACATTCACTTCGGCGCCCAATTGGCTAAAAATCCCGAATTGACTGGATTAATGGGGGCGTGGCCCGACCTCGAACTCAGCACGGAATTCCAGCCCGCTCTTCGAGTTACGGTCGATCGTTCGGAAGCCCTCTTTGCGGCCTGGTACGAATTTTTTCCACGGTCCGCCGAAGGTAAGTCGAGTGCGGGATCGAAGTTTCGCGATTGCCTCCCTCGGATCGACGATGCAAAAGCCATGGGGTTCGACGTGATTTACTTTCCTCCGATTCACCCGATCGGGTTTACGAAGCGGAAAGGCAAAAACAATTCCACTACCTCCGAACCGGGCGATCCCGGTGTCCCGTATGCAATCGGCAGCAAGTTCGGTGGCCACAAAGCGGTGGAACCGGAACTTGGCACGTTGGACGATTTCGAGTGGCTGGTGGGCGAAGTACGGGCCAGAGGAATGGAGATCGCACTGGATTTTGCAATCAATTGCTCGCCGGATCATCCGTATGTGAAAGAGCATCCAGATTGGTTTTTCCATCGGCCCGATGGATCGATCAAGTATGCGGAAAATCCGCCGAAGAAGTACGAGGACGTCTATCCGCTGAATTTCTACAATCCGGACTGGAAAAACCTCTGGGAAGAAATGAAGGAGGTCATTCTCTTCTGGGTACGTCACGGGGTCCGCATTTTCCGCGTCGATAATCCTCATACCAAGCCGAACGCCTTTTGGGAATGGATGATATCGGAGATTCAGAGGGACTATCCGGACGTGATTTTTCTGGCGGAAGCCTTCACGCGACCCAAGATGATGAGGGCACTGGCCAAGGGAGGCTTTACCCAATCGTACACATATTTCTCCTGGCGGAACAGCAAGTGGGACCTGACGGAGTACCTCACCGAACTCACTCAAACAGAGATGAAATTCTATTTCCGGGGAAATTTTTTCCCGAGCACGCCGGATATTTTGCCATTCTATCTGCAAACCAGCGGTCGGCCCGGCTTTTTGATCCGGGCCCTTCTCGCGGCCACGTTGAGCACTGTCTACGGGATCTACAGCGGGTTCGAGTTATGTGAAAATGTCGGGATCGCGGGTAAAGAAGAGTATCTTAATTCGGAAAAATACCAGTTGAAAGAGCGGGATTGGAACGCGCCCGGCAACATCAAGGAGTACATCACTAAGCTCAACGCGATTCGCCAGCAAAATCGCGCCTTGCGTGAGTACGAGAACCTCCGATTTCATACGATCGAGAACGAACAAATATTGTTCTACTCCAAAGCGACGGAGGCTCTCGACAACATTATTTTGGTCATGGTCACCGTCGATCCGTACAACGCTCAGAGCGGATTTGCCTATGTCCCAATCGAAAGTTTTGGGATCCCCGCCGAAGATCCGTACCAAGTCGAGGATTTGATTACGGGCGAAAAATTCACTTGGCGCGGGCGCCGAAATTTCGTGATGCTCGACCCGCATGCTCGCCCTGCGCATATCTTTCGCGTCCGCCGTTTAATCGGAACAGACGGATCGCAGATGAAATTTGCATGAGTAGAGCTGTCTGGTTCAGCATTCTTGTCGCGGCATTCCTGTTTGGGTGCGGTCAGTCCAAAGAGCAGGCAGTCCAAGAGTTGGAGAAATTGAACGTAAAGTTCACGCCGGACGATTTTGTGCAGTCGGCGGAAAAAGGGGATCTAAAGGCGATTCAACTTTTTTTGAGTGCAGGCATCGACTGCAATACTCAAAGCGCTCAAGGGTCTACGGCTCTGATGGCTGCGGCAAAGAACGGACGAATCGACGTGGTGAACAAGTTGCTGGATCAGAAGGCGAATATCGATGCCCAGGGCAAGCAGGGAGTGACGGCGCTGATGCTGGCGGCGGAGAACAACCAAGTCGAGATCGTTAAGCTGCTGCTCAAGAAGAATGCGGACCCGAACCTGCAAGACCAAACCGGTTGGTCGGCTCTGATGAAGGCTGTCTATCAAGGGAATACAGGTTGCGTAGAGGCTCTTGCTCCACGGTCGCGCCAGGAAGTCAATCGAGGGCTGCTGGTCGCAGCATTGACCGGACACCAGGAAATTGTGAAGATATTGCTCGACAACGGCGCCGAGGTCGATTCGCGAGCGGAAGATGGACGGACTCCTTTGATGCTGGCTGCCGGCAAGGGCGACAATGATCTCGTGGCGTTTCTCTTGAAGGCGGGGGCGGATCCGACGCTCACCGATAAAGCTGGTGCGAGCGCAGGTTCTTTGGCGATCGCAAAGGGTCACAAAGAATTAGCAGATCGTTTGCAGCAGCCGCCGGGGCCGCCGGTCGCCGGGGCCTCTCCGCAAAACGGGGTCGCATCCCGTAGTGCCGTCGCCCCTTCCAGTTCGATGTCGGACAAGGATCTCCTCTTGCAACCAGAAGGAGAAAAGGGTGCTGTTCCAGATTCTCGCGGAACCGCCGGTGCCAGCAAATCGACGATCGCGGCCAGCAATTCTGGTCAGACCAAGCCGGCTTCCGTTGTTGAGATTCGGCAAGAGTTCCTGCCGGTGATGCTCACCGAAGTCAACGGGAAGAAGGCCAAGATCCGGCCGGTTGAGGGAGAAGAGTACAGCGTCGCAGTCGGGGACCAGCTCAAGGGGCTCGACTACAAGGTCACCGACGTTGAAGTGCGCAATACTGAAGACAAAGATGGCAACCCGGTGGATGACTCCATCGTGACGCTGCGGAACACGAAGTCGGGGCAGAATCTTGCGTTGATCAAAGGGGTCCCTGCCCAGGAACATGCGGCTTATGCGGTCCTCGCTTTCCCCGATTCGGACGAGACGCTGAAAGTGGAAGTGGATCAAACCTTCTCGATTCCAAGCGATCCCGATCACAGCTACAAAGTTTTAGATATTCGCCCGACGCAGGTCATCATCAGACGGATTGAAGACAATCGCGTTACGACACTGGAGAAGAAATCCCACGGCTGAAGACTTATGAAAATCCCTCTTGAAGACCTTTTCGAAGATATAGTTGGCAAGGCACAACGCGGGCTGCAAGTCAGTGACCAGGACCTTTGTCAGCGAGCTCATCTAAGCCAGGAGGATCTCCGTCCGCTCAAGAAAGGTTCAGGGACGCTGGCGGGTGTGCCGGGACTCGCCGAAGCCCTTGGGCTGGGTCCAAAAGCGTTGGCCGCCAGTTATTCAAAGGATTGGTACCCGACCGATGTGCCGGCAATTGACGGAGCAAAACAATTCAACACGCCGCTGATCGATATGACGGTGAATGCCTATCTGATTTGGGATCCCGAAACTAAAGAGGCGGCAGTATTCGATACCGGGGCCGATGCCAGCGAGCTCTTGGCGTTCGTCGATTCCGCAGGGCTCACCGTGAAGTATCTGTTTCTCACCCACACGCATCAGGACCACGTTGCGGATCTCGGCGCGATTGTGAAAAGGACCCACGCAGAGATATTTTCCCCGGATCTGGAGCGGTTGCCGGAAACCAAAATTGTCCGCGAAGGGGACCAGTTACGTCTCGGCAAGCTTCGGATCGAAGCAAGGCTGACGAATGGCCATTCTCCTGGCGGCACTTCCTACGTCGTGCACGGCCTGCAAAATACGGTGGCTGTGGTCGGCGATTCGTTATTCGCCGGATCGATGGGTGGTGCTCCGAACGATTATCAGAAGGCTCTACGGAACAACATGGAGAAATTGCTCTCGCTGCCTGTGGATACCCTGGTCTGTCCCGGTCACGGTCCTCTGACCACTATCGGCAACGAACGGGAGCACAACCCTTTCTTTGCCCGGTAGAAATGGAATTGTCGCCGCCCAGTATTCTGGAGCCGCTCTCTTTGCGCGAAGTCTTTCTCACCGATCGGCTCATTGAAGTCGATCTGGGTTCAGGTCCCGGAAAATTTCTGGTGGAATCAGCACTAAAATTTCCGGATCGAAATTTTTTGGGCATCGAGCGTCTCCTGGGCCGAGTGCGCAAGACATGCCGTTTCGCATCGGAGATCGGGCTGACGAACCTTCGGGTATTGCGATTGGAACTCGATTATACCGTTCGTTATCTTTTGCCCGAGAATTCAGTGTGGCGATTTCATTTGAACTTTCCTGACCCCTGGCCAAAGCGGAGGCATCACATTCGCCGGGTTGTGGACGGTGAGTTTTTGCAAGCAATCTATCGCAGCTTGATCGACGGCGGAGAGCTCTGGGTCAAGACTGATCACGAAGCCTACTTTCAACAAATCACGAAGGTAGCCGTCAGATCGGATCTCTGGAATTCGACGGACTGGATGGACGAAGGTTATCCGCTCACCGATTTTGAGGAACAGTTTCTGGCGAAGGAACTGCCCATTTATCGGCTCAGGCTCCGCAAGCGAAACTCGGATCCACGGTAACCCCGGATCGCAAGCTCACTGTTGAGCAACTCGGTCGTCACGGCGCCATCTTGCTTTACATAAAAACATTTTGGGCTCGACGGACCGTCCCGGGCGTTGGCGATCATCTCCGGTTTTGTGCCGTTCAACACAAGAATCGAGGGCGACAATCTCGCGATCATTAGGTCGCGAGGAAAACGCCTACCACGTAGTCGGCCGCAGAACACCACATCAACGTGACCGCAGTTCAACGCGTTCAAGCTCGCCTCGGTTACATTCGGAAGGATCAATACCCGGAACCGGTCCAGGTGAACGAGTATTGCCGCAATGTCAGAATCTCTCATGGAGGCCTCACCGGGGCCCGGTTGATCTGCAGAAAAAATCTCGACGAGACTTGCCAGTGCGCCTGCTTCCGCGGAATGTTCGCGTTGCTCGACCGGGAAAGGCTGCCTATGGGCTTCGGCCTGCCATTGAGACGTAACGATTCTGGCAACCTGGAACTCATTTTGCACCTGTTCCAATACCTCGGCCTCGTGCGCGGACGCGTCGCAGAGAAACAGTCCGTCGAGGCGATTAACGCCCTGGGATTGGAGGTAGGGTCCGGTGAGGCTGTGCCACTGGGAGAGTTTACCGGTATTGATCAGCCAATCGTGACCCTTCACGTGCAAATGGATCACGTGTTCAGACCCTTCTGATAATGCGATGACATGATCCGATTGCAGCAGGCAGGATGGAGAAAGATTTAAGGAATGGCAGGGAACCAAGGTCGTGGCGTGAAGTACCAGCAGAATGAGTTTGGTAATCAACCAGCCGGTGTTGTTGAGACACACTGCGATCGATCTCGAGATGGTCCCTGCCAGCAGCCCGGTGACACCGAGAATCATCACGGTCGTGGCCAGTGGTACGACCAGAAGGTTTGAGAAAATCGCGACCAGCGAAATACAATGTTCTTGTAAAATCAGGACCGGGGCGGTCGCGGCCCAGCAAACGGTCGAGAGACTAAAGAGCTCGCAGCACTGGAGCATCGCCTTGTGCCAGATTCGCTGCCAGTGCGGCAATAACCGCAGCGGCAAGAACGGATCGACTTCAAACGGACGATAGAGCAGATGTCCGAGCGGCCGGACCGTGGTCATTATGGCAAACACTGCAACGAACGAGAGTTGAAACCCGGTTTGGAACAATTCCTGGGTGTCGTGAGTGAGGATCAACAAGCCGGATCCGCAGAGTGAATTGACCGTTGCAACAGGGCGTTCAAGCGAAACCCCGACAGCCATGAATACTGCCATTACCGTGGCGCGGACGGTAGCGGGATAGAATCCGGTGAGGGCGCAATAGGCAATCGCCACAGGAACGATTGCCAGAGCCAGCGATTGCCGGGGTAGGCGGATGTAACGCAAGCAACTCCAGGCGAGCCCCGTAAAAAGGCCCACTTGCAGACCGCTGGCTGCGAAGAGATGAATCGTTCCGGTGTCCCGGAAAAGCTTTTTAAGTGCCGGGTTTGTTTCCGCTCTGGCGCCAAGGATCATTCCCTGTATCGTCTGCGCGACTTCCATGTCGTCTTGCAATCCCTCTTGCAAGGCCAGCAGGATTCGATGGCGAGCAGCGATTGCGCTCGCCACGACTGGGTTTCCCTGATTCTGTGCGGTCACCATGGCCGGGACATCGCGATGAGTCCGAAAGTTCAGGTAGACATTCTGACGCTGGAGATAAGCCCCGAAATCAAACTCTCCGGGATTCAGCGGATGGGTTGGAACGGAGAATTTTCCCTGCGCGATGATTTGGTCGCCGTACGAAAAAGGTTCGCCGGAGCATTCGGCGGAGACTTGAAAGCCGGCCGGTCGATTGTCGATACAATTAACGAGCGCAACAAATCGTTGAGTGGAGCGCAGTTGATCGAGTTTCGCCTCGCTCGATACTACCAGAGTGACCGTGTGTTCGTTGGTATCAAACGGTTTTTGGCGACTACGCTGGTAACCAGGATCGGTTGTCACCTGGTTCCCGTGCCAGACCGCGAAGACGAAAAAGGTCAGGAGACACCCAAGAAAGGTGGAGCGGATCTTTAACAGTACGAGCGCTGTGCAGAGGAACGCGGCGGACCAGGCCGGCCAACATTGCGGCTGCTGGTCCGAGGCGAGAATGCCGAACGACGCGGCGATGAAGAGCCCGGCAAACGGCGCCCGTTGGCGAAAAGGCAACAAAGCAGAGGATGCGGTTTCTTGCATTATTAAAACATATATATAACATATTGTTACCTTTCAATTTTAAGTTGCTTCTTCTTTATCTTAGCGCTATCCAACGCAGTCGACAACCTTCGCGTCGTTCCTCTTACAACGGAATCCTCAGCCCATCATTGGCAACGACGACTGACATTTCAGGCAATTCAATTCTGGCTTCCTGGACGATCGATTCTTCGTTGCCATGCAACTCCGGCGCGAGATGGGTGAGCAAGAGTTTGCCTACTCTTTGGGTACCGAGAAATCGAAAAAGCTCACTTGGCGGGAAATGCGCCAGTTCGCTTACTAGAAGATCTACCGGGTTACGCAGTTGAACCTCTAAATCTCTCGGGCTGCCCAGATCTCCCGAAAAAATGATGCGAAAATCGGAATGCTCGACTTGAAGACTGTACGATTTGAACCTGCCATTCCCAAATCGACTCGACAGAGAGAGCAAATGAGTCGTTTCGCGCGGGTAAATCCGGAGCCCGCACATTTCAAACACCTTTTGTGTCTCCCAAGTGACAAATTTTAACTCAAAAGGGATAAAGTCGGATCCCAGATAAATAGCGTTCAGCCATTGTTGCAATGGCCTAGACAATTCTTCCGGCAGAAAGATGGTGAGCGGCTTGGTCCGTTGCGAAAGCCATAGAGATTGAATCAACATTGGCAAACCGCCGGTGTGATCTGCATGGGCATGCGTGAGCAGAATTGCCTCGATGGTGTTGAACGAGATTCCGGCTTCACGCAGTGATCGGCTGCACGGCTCTCCCGCATCGATCAGAAGTGACTGATCGGACATGGAAAGAAGCAAACTGGAGTGTCCGCGACCGGGCACCGGAAATCCGCAGGCTGAACCAACAACAAATATCTCCGCCATTCAGGTGGCAACGTTAGCGCGAAATGGGTGTTTCGACAGAGTGATTTTGCATCGATCATTTTCGAATACATCATGAGAATGTGTTATGTAAATGCCAAAATCTGCACGTAATTGCCGGTCAATGCCTCGATACGGGCTGATGTCCTATTGGACATTTTGGCATTGCGTCGCCGCCACCCTGCGAAGTTAGATTGAACAACTTCACAAACGCGTTCGCAGGCGCGGTACGGTCAAGCCATTTTTCAGAACTGACAAATATTTAACTCTTTTTCATTGGAAAAGCTTGTCAGGTGTCCGATTCCGGCCTAAAAGCATCCTCCATGCGCAAAAAGCTGTTGGCCGCGGCTGTAGTAGGATTGATCGCCGCGTTCGCACAAGCCGACCCCAATGCGGCACTAACTCGTCTGGCAGACGGTTTTGATTTTCCTGTTGGCAAACCGAACGCCGATGGTTATCGCATTTCTCGCGGATTCACGCCCCACGGTCACTTGGGTGAGGATTGGGTCGGGCAGGGAGGGAGCGGCACGGATTTCCGTGATCCCGTCTACGTGATTGGGAGTGGGGTGGTAACTCTAGCCCGGGATTTCCGTCGGTCTTGGGGAAACGTGATCGTGGTTCGCCATGCTTTCATGGAGGACGGTCAAATAAAGTACGCGGATTCTTTGTACGGGCACCTCGATCGTGTTCTCGTGCGAGAAGGTCAACAGGTTGCTCGCGGACAGCAGATCGGCACGATTGGCAATGCGCATGGGCTCTACGCGCCCCATCTTCACTTCGAGGTGCATAAAAATCTCGCGATTGGCGTAGTTCATACGATGTTCACCGGCGATTTGTCTAACTACTACGTTCCGTCGGAGTTCGTAAATTCACATCGCTCGCTGCGATCCGGGAATCGCGTGACCACGGTGGCGATGAATAACTATGTCATGCCGACATTTGCTGGTGTCCCGGCGCTGCCGTCCATCGCACCGGCCAAGGATTCAAGTGAAGTTTCGGCTGAAGCAAAGCGCAGGGATGGCGCGTTCCATTGGAGCCGCTACGATGACCTAACGAATCCGAATTGATTCATAGCCCTTGCGGGACCGAACGAACGTAAGGACCTTCTCCCGGAAGAATTCAGCCGCGGCGTAGCTTGTACTCGTAGCTATCAACAAGAGCCAGCCAGCTAGCCTCGATGATATTATCCGAAACACCAACCGTGCACCAATTTTCGTGGTGATCGGTGGAATCGATCAGCACCCTGGTGCGAGCGCCAGTACCCTGGCTGCTGCCGATGATGCGCACCTTGTAGTCGTCGAGGGTCACCGGCTCGATGGTGGGATAGACCGGGATCAGAGCTTTTCGGAGCGCTGCGTCCAACGCGTTCACCGGTCCGTCGCCTTCCGCAACCGTGTAGATGTCCTCGTTCTTTAAGCGAAGCTTCACTGTCGCCTCACACGTCTCATAATCGTTTCTCACCGAGCGGATATAGGTGCAGTGATATTCCAACAACCTCCAAAAAGGTTCCATCGGCCCGAGTATCCGGCGAATCAGTAGCTCAAACGATGCTTCGGCGGCTTCGAACTCGTAGCCCAGATGTTCAAGCCGCTTCACCTCTTGGAGGATCGCCGCGACGTCTTGGGATCCTTTCTCAAGTTCGAATCCGAGTTCTCGGGTTTTCGCCAGGACGTTGCTTTGACCTGAAAGCTCGGAAATAACAATGTGTTGATGATTTCCGACCGCCTGAGGCTCAATGTGCTCGTAACTGCGGGCCACTTTTTGAACCGCGTGCGCATGAAGGCCCCCTTTATGCGTAAACGCGGTGGTGCCGACATAGGGTGCACGAATGTTGTGCTGGCAATTGGCTAGTTCGTCGACAAACATCGACAGCTCCCGGAGCCGGCTCAATTCCGGCACGACTTTATCCCCGAACTTCAGCTGGAGATTAGGGATCACGCTGGTCAAATTGCAGTTCCCGGTCCGTTCGCCGTACCCGTTGATCGTGCCTTGAACTTGAATTGCGCCCGCCCTGATGGCGGCTAAAGCATTCGCGACACCAAGTTCGCAATCGTTGTGCGTGTGAATCCCGATCGGCGTGGATAATGCGTGAACGACTGCAGCGGTGATGTCCGAAACTTCGTGAACCATTGTTCCGCCGTTCGTGTCGCATAGCACGATCACGTCAACGCCGCCTTCGACGGCGGCTTCGAGCGCCGCCATGGCATGTCTGGAATCATCCTTGTACCCGTCAAAAAAATGTTCTGCGTCGAACAGGACCTCTCTTCCGCGAGATTTCAGGTAGGCGACCGACTCGCGAATCATCCGCCGGTTTTCTTCAATAGAAACGCCCAGGATCTGCTCGACATGCAGACGCCAGGATTTCCCCACAATGGTCACTGCCGGAGTTTCGGCGGAGAGAAGGAGCGCAATTTGCGCGTCCGCCGAGGGTTCGACCTTCGCCCTGCAGGTGCTCCCAAAGGCGCAAATCCTGGCCTTTCGCCACTTTAGATGTTTTGCCTGGTCGAAAAACGCGATATCCTTCGGATTGGATCCCGGCCATCCCCCCTCGATATAATGAACCCCAAAGGCATCCAGTTTCTCCGCGATACGAATTTTGTCGTGAACGCTGAAGGAAATGCCTTCGGCCTGCGTGCCGTCTCGCAAGGTCGTATCATAGATCATGATCTGCTTCGGATTCATATAAGTCGGAATGATTCGGTATCCCAGCGCGGAGGAGTTTGCAAGAGCTTCGTAATCGATCCCTCCCGGCGCCAGCCCGCCAAGCGGGAAACGTCGATGCGCTTTATCGCTTGATGGTCACCGGCGTACCAACCTTCGCGGCTTCGAAGAACCGCCTGGCCTTGGATTCCGGCATCCGGATGCATCCGTGTGACGCCGGGTAACCTGGCAAATAGCCGGCATGAAGACCGACTCCTCCGATGATCCGAAGGAAATAAGGCATCGGGGCGCCGACGAAGGTCGAATCGGGTGGACGCGGGTCTTTGCGAACATCGACGTTCCCTTGCACGATTATTCCGTCCCGTTCATACGCTCCGTAGATGCTGGACCGATGATCGATATCTTTTTCGATGACCCTATAACTCCCCGCGGGAGTATCGTATCCCTCGCGGCCGGTTGAGACGGGCGCGGTCAGCATCACTTGACCACCCTTGGAGAGGTAGGCGTGCTGATCGGGCAGATCAATAACAATCGCAACCTTTCCGGCCGATTTCTTGCCAAGATCATACGACAGGTTTTCGAATTCTGAACAACCACCCAGAAACGCCAGAATCAATATCAGAACGAACCGCGACAACTTATTCATCTCCGTACTCTATGCCATGCTCGGTGCAACCCGTGTCAAGACAAGAGAGAGCAGCGGCAGCCCGAAAATCTCACCAGCCAAATGCTCGTAAGATTTCATCCTATAACATATTATTTGACATGTTATGATAGTAGAGGGAGAGGTCCCGAAATCTCTTATGTCCCGCAAGTTCGGCAACACACTGTTTCGCGATCGGAAAGATCCCGCTTCTGAGCATTCCGACGATTCGGCAGGTGATTCCGCACCTACCCTGGGTGAGTTAAGTGAACAAGTCATCATTCTGTCCAGAGAAGATATTCGCGCGGATGTACCTCTGGCTCCTGTCCTGGATTGGTCAACGTTTGAGAAACCAGAGATCGCTCTTCAATTGAAAGATACTGAAGGCCTCGCGGAGGGAAGCGTGACGATCAAAGCTTCAACGCTGCAGCGGATTCATCCGGCGCTCTTGCCGGTGCAGCTTGCGGAGGAATATCAGTTTCCAATTTCCTTGAAAACGGTCGTGCTGCAGGTGCAGGCGCATCTTCGGCGGAGTTCCGCAGAACGCCAGAACCCCGCTGGCCCCGATTTCGATACGCCAATCGCGCAAGTCGCCCGTGAAGATGAAGAATTTTTCAATCTAGCAAAAAGCGCGGAACCAAAGGAGACACCGATCCACGAGCCGGCTCAGGCAAATAGGAAGATTCCGGGCCCGACATTGACCCCGGCGGACCGGCCGGGATTGCCGATGTTACGGAAGAAATCTCCCACGGAATACATCGACTCTGGGCCTCTTTCGCGTTCGGGTGTAACGACTGCGGCCCAACCCCAATCGGCGCGTTCCGAAACCGAAGTGAGACGGGCAGAACATGCCGGTCCGAAGAGCGGAGCCATTGCGCTGAATTCTCTCAAGCGGATTGGCCTGGAACGGTTGCGAGAGATCTTCATGACGGAAGACCAGCTGGATGCGCACCAGGTGGCGATGCTGCTGGCTGCTTTTCCTAAGGTCAACAGCGCAATGATCATGCTGGGTGATGGAACGGCTTTGGGAGGCGATCTTCCGGAAGGTTACCATCTGGAGACAGCGCGCCTCGCTCCGGTGATCATGCGGAGCGTCCGGGAGTTCGATCGGAGCCTGAGAGCGAATGAAACCTCAGCCTTCACCCTGCTGGGCGATCGGCCGGTCAGTCTCTTTGCCGGGGGGAATATTTACATCCTTATTTCTCATGAAGGGCGTGGATTATTGCCTGGCGTGCGCGAGAGAATCGTAGAGGTTGCCAAAGCTCTGGACGCGCTTTGTTACGGAGCAGAGGCAAACGCACGTGCGTAAGTACACAAAGTGGGAGCGATATGCATATCGACCTGCGGCTGGAACAATGGTAAACGGCCGTTTGCCGATTGTTTCCGATGCCCAGCCGCTTGGACGTTCACATGGTTTTTGCTGGCGGTGATTTGCGGAGCACCACGAACTCAAGGTCAATGGGCCCCTCCGGGTCAGCTTCGCAACGTGCCCGTGATGGCTGATTGCAATAGGACAAGACACGGCGTCGGAGTGAGTCTTCAGCCGACCCTGTTTTACCCGGAAGGCGCAATCTTTCTTTGTCCTGTACGCGAACGAGAAATTGACAGGCGGCGCCCTGGTGCGTCGCGATTTTTTCTAGTCCATGAGTACGGGCACCTGGCGATGCACACCAGGGACGAAGCGGTGGCCGATCAATGGGCAGCGAGACAACTCGCGCTGGTGCCGGCCGAACGGGGCACTTTGCGGGCGGTTCTCTTCTATTTTGTGGATGAAGGCACGCTTTTTGATCCACTCTATGGGACCGGGTTTGCTCGGGCTTTGAGGGTGGCTCGCGCAGCCGGTGTTGCCGAGAGCGAATGGCCGCTCCCGCTTGTCGCGTACGCCAAGGCTGAGGAAGTCAAGAGAGCAACCGGAACATCGCTGAGACTTCGGGTACAGGACGGATACACCAACGCCGCGCAGACGGTTATCTACATTGATCGGCAACCGATCGGTGTTTTGAACAACGTAGATGAGGAGAGGCCGCTCGAACTGCCGAAGCTGGCCCCGGGTCGACACCTGATTCAAGCTCTCCAGGTTTGGCTCTTTCACGTTGAACCGTCCGGCGTGAAGTCAGAGGTCGCGCGCAAGCTGCAGGCGGAATGCCAATTCGAGTTAACGGGGAAGAAGGCGATCACGATCGAACTCCGATTCGACGGCGATACGCTTTCGATCCGGGCTGAAGAGCTGAGATAATCGTAATTAATCAGTTCCCAATCTGGCTTTCGCTTTCTCCAAAGCCTCTTTTCGCTGTGCGCACCAAAGTTCGGAGCCGCACCGGTGGCAGGTCAAGCCCTTCTATCCGAGAAAACTATACGCTGTGAAGTTAGCTTAGATAAAACAATATGTTCATCTTATTAGGGGCATAGAGGTCAAGGGTCTGGCTGGGGCTGCCGTGTGTAAATGTAGTGGAGCGCATCCGCCCGTGAAGCGTGTCTCTCAACCTTCCGTACTGGATGAAGTAGAGCGATGTTGCTCTCTGTGGTCGACGGAATGTTACAAGTATGTACTAAAAATCGCTACAACTTCATCTTGCGTTTTTGCGTAAAATGCTCTTAAGCCAGTTTCCGGCCGGCTAGCCGTTCCAATACTCGCAATGGCGACCCTGGCTCATGGCGCAAAAGTGCGACCGGAACTAGAAAAGTTTGCTCTAACTGGTATTGTCCGCGCATCACGGCATGCGAGACTTGGTCGGTTAGGGCGAGCCAGGTGGATCCTGGCGGAAACTCGAACTCGATCTGCTCGACCTCTTTCTGGTAGCGATCATCGGCCTTCATACGGTCATGAAGCCGCTGCATAATGTAGTCATATTCCGTCCTCCGGGTTTTAGTAATCCGGAGCAGATTAAGAACGCCGCTACTGCAGGGCAAAGGCCGCCTGATCGAAGGCAAAAAGCGCGCAGCCATTTGCTCGAAGGGCTCACCCATTCGCCAGACGCGGCTTCGACTGTTGGGATTGACGTTTGTGAAGACTCTTAGAATCCGTTTTCCGCGAGTAGGCGAGGAAGGAAAACTATCGACGTGCAATCGAGTGTCATCCTTGCGCCAGGAGGTGACGCGTCCCGCGATCTCGATTGGGCGGAAGCTCGTCCTGGCTCGAATCAACCCACTTTCATATGGCGAAGCCAACTGCAGAACGAGATGTTGAGCAAAATCGGCAAACCGAGCGATCATCTTGCGCAGCAACCCGGTCTCCGGCCCGGAAGCCGCAGTTCCTCGAAGTACCCCAGTTCGCGGATCATAGCTCACATTTTTGGCGTTGCCGATGATCGTCGGAGAAAAGATCGTGCTTTCTTCGTCCGTCACGACAAATCGGTAACGCGGAAGAAAGAGAATCTTGCCGCCTTCTAAGCCGTCGATCGCGCGATCTCGGAGATCGTCAGGCAAAGATGCCTGCTGCGGTTCGAGGTCGATGTACTCGATACGACTCATGCTTAGCGTCCAGGGGTTCGTCGCATTCTTTCCGATCTCTTATTTCTGCGACGACAACAACCATTAAAAGCATTCTGGGACTTTGTTGGCACCTGATAGAAAGGGGTTATCGCAAAAACCAAATCTTTTACAATCATTTTGTCATCTCCGGAGCTACGTCATGCCACGGTACCTATTTTAAAAGCGGTGAAACAGTAGGCCTTGGTGTGACCGTCTGTTTATCGCAGATCCCGGAACCTTTTTTTTTCGCATGCTTCGTGCGCCAAACTATACGTACAATCTATCATGGGCTCTTTAAAGCGGCCGCTGCTCAGATTTTTACTTGTCGTGTTGCCTATGGTCTGCCAGCGTAGTGAAACCACCTTAGCCGGGAAACTGTGAAAGCCATGACTTTGGATCTTGAACGCTTCGAAGCGACACCGCTGACTCTCGAACCCTTTTCGTATCTCGTCGTACCCGAGTTTGTCAGACCGGAGGCACGAAAAGCGATTAACGAAGATTACCCAAGGCTTTCAAAGGCCGGCAGCTATCCATTAAGTGAGGTGACGTTCGGTCCGAAGTTTAAGGATTTCATCGACGATCTTGGCAGCGTTGAGTTCCGCAAAGCGTTTGAGCGGAAATTCTCCCTGGATCTGGAAGGCCGACCCGCGATGATTACCGTGCGGGGGCGCTGCTCGGAGAAGGATGGAAAAATCCATACCGATTCGAAGACGAAGATCATCAGCATTTTGATTTATCTGAACTCGAATTGGGAAAACACTGGCGGCCGATTGCGTCTGCTGCGATCGGGAACCAATCTCGAAGACATGGCCCTCGAAGTGCCGCCTGTGGAAGGTACGCTCCTCGCATTTAAGCGTAGCGAAAACTCGTGGCATGGCCACAAACCATTCACCGGCGAGCGGCGCGTGGTTCAGTTCAACTGGGTTACGAACGACGAGGTCGTGCGCCGTGAGCAGGGCCGCCATCGTTTCTCGGCGACAATCAAAAAGATCTTCGGGCCGTTTGCCGCCCGTCGGTAACGGGCGCTGGGGACTTCCGACGGCGTTGCGTGCATTCGATTGAAGACTCAACCGCTCAGCTCGCGAATTTTTTCCCGCATCCTCCTGATAAAGCTTTCGGCGCTCGGCGACGTAGTCCACACTATCCCGCTACTGCCGAAGTTGCGCGCTCGTTTTCCAGCCGCGCAAATCGACTGGTTCATCACGCCGGAAAACGCC
>Ga0210388_10001194_pt1 | contig 20461 bp, 18 predicted proteins | sample IncBWC19OmetaG_FD_155485 | JGI IMG/M metagenome (GOLD analysis project Ga0210388, IMG submission 155485) | Forest soil microbial communities from Barre Woods Harvard Forest LTER site, Petersham, Massachusetts, United States - Inc-BW-C-19-O ... | reverse complement strand
CTCCAATATCCGAAATCACTGCGCTCGCGCGAGGCTAGGGAGGCGAGTATCAATAGTCCCGACACATCCCGCACTGCATTTGCGACATCATCCATGGAACCAAGCTGGATCGCGTACGCCGTCTTCTTCGCCTCCCTTTCTGGCTTTCGACTATGGTGCGCGGTAATTCGAGCGATTTCGGCGACACCACCATTCGACAGGGAGAACGTATGCGGAGGCCGCTGCACCGGATTTATCATGCTGCGGAGTTCCTCTGAGTTTGGAGTCGCTAAGTGGCGCAACAGGTGGCATGCGTTGGTCACGAACCACGCTGAACCCTTGGCCGGCTGCGGTAATGGATCGACGGGATCATTCATGACCTGAAGGTCCACAAGATTGCCGGAGCAATGGGTGTAGCAGCGCATCTCAAAGAACGTCATCTTGCTGCCGTAGTTCAGCCAAATCTCGCTTGAGCGATAATGCGTCAATTGATTCCCATCCATGGTCAAAGAACCTTCGAATGAGAAGGGCGACCGGGCCTCCAGCAGGATTTTTGCCTCGTCCAGGGTGGGATAAAAGAAGATTGTGGCGTCTCTATTGTGCGGCGACAGTTCTGAAAGTTGCGCCAGGATCCCTTGAATCCTCACATCCGCTGATCGGAGCTCACCGCGGAGAATATGCCCGCGGTCGGCCGCCTCTTGCGGGAGCACAATCTCCGCTCGTTCATGCATGCTAGCCACCTGATTGAAAGCTGAATCACTTGAAAGACTAGCACCGGCGCACTTATTTGCGCGCAGGGTTTTCGAAGCCCCGGCACGCTTCGGGAGGGCGAGACCAGTCCATTGTCGTAGTCATCAAAGCGCACCCAGCCATTCGTCACCGGCAACTTTTTCTACGCGGCGAGTCTGGCCGGCAATCGAGGCGGGTTCCCACGATTGAATTGCGATCTTGACAGTCCATTCGACTAGACCGGGGCGCTCATTCAGCCGGTTCGAGCGTCGCTGGACCTCAGAACGGTCACCGAAATTTCGTGTAGGCGTGGTATTCCAGATTTTCGATGTGAGGACGGTACGCCGTGACGAGCGGTTCTCGAATTGGCAATCCATGAAGCCGGTAATACTCCTTGCCGTTCTCAAACTCTTCGCGGATACGGGTACTCACGAGAATCTTCCGATCCGCGGGGTCGACAGTGATGTACCCCTCATCAAAGAGCTTGTGGATGTCGCTGCGCATGAGCAGGCCATTCGACACCTCACTTCGGAAAGACTGCGTATGGTCTAATGTGAGCCGCTTCAAGCACAGGGAGCGTTCGCTCTCCAGTGAAGGCGCAGCGGCGCTCGTATGCGTCAGTCACAACAATTCGGAAGGAACCTTGCCCCAACCGAGGGAGTACGATCTGCGGCTTGCCAAATCCGTGTGACTCGATGGCGGCGAGCGTCGCCGTCTCCTCCTGCAACTGCGTCACCGGTACGAGACGGAGCCTCTCTTCCACGGCAGTCCAGAGCTCACGCCCGGAGCCAATTTCAGCCTCATAGCCCCTGCCTTGAACCGTGTTGAGCTTAAAGTCAGCTGGAGCAGGAATCCATAGGTTGCGCGGCCAGAAGAACGGCTCGGCCAGAAGAATGCAGCCAATCGTCGGGTTTTCCGTGGGAGCCATCGGAGTACGCCGGTAATATGCGATGCGCGCTCGCATCGCCTCGAGCGACTGCACACCGTTTGCTTCCCGAAACGCATCCCATGCCAGGTTCACCGGAAGCTGCAGGAACTTCGTGAAGAATCCCCCGCCGACGATGAAATTGTCCGGAGCATGCAGCTTGAAAAGCAAAACTTCGCCGGGGCCGAGCGCCTTGAAGGATGCCTCAGGCGAAGGGCGCCAGAAGTTGACCTCATCGACGCCTTCGCGAGAAGCGTGAAGCTCGAACCAATCCTTATCGGTCACGGCTACAAAGAGGTGCATTGAGAGGAATTCTATAGCGCGAGACTTCGGTCCGTGGGAAATCGATGACCGGGACTCCTTCGAAAATCGCCTTTGCCTGCGAGCAAACGAACAAAACAGGACTAAGCTGAATACATGCAAAAGCCCAAGCTCAAGCCGAGAGTCTACAAGCCTATGCGCTTCGGTGAAGGAGTGCAGTCCGGGACGGTCGAATCGGAATTGAACAAGCGAAGACTGCGCAAGGAAAAGCGAGAAGATGACCTCCTTTGGGCCGAGATGGAAGCCAAGCGAGAGCGCGAGAGTCACTCCCAGCTTCCCCGCGCACTGGCACGTTTCCTGTCGCCAATCTATCGGGTCGGATCGTTCCTGGGACGGGTTTCGGGTCTGACTCGCTAGCCGGATGCCAAGACTGTTCAATCAGCCAGACACCAAAGGGATCACCGGGCCTGGCGGATTATCCCCATAATTTGGTTCGCCGCCGTTGTAATGGGCCTGAGCGACCCAGCCAAGACCCCAGCGAAATATGCCATAAATTCCAGTCAACAGGTCCGAATCAAGAAGACTACTATAGCTGATACCGAGAAAATCCTTTTGGACCAGTTGTTAAGAAATCGTGTGAATCGAGAACGAAAAGGGACCGGATGCGATATTGGTGGGTCAACCAAAACCAGACATTCCGCCAGGAGATCGCAGGCGGCTACCTCTGGTCCCCCAAGCGCAATGCCAATGGCGCCAGGAATCCGTTCTACGAATCGATGCGGGAGGTTGCCCCTGGGGACCTGATCTTCTCTTTCGTCGATACAAGGGTCGTGGCGATCGGAGTTGCCAGGTCCTTTTGCTGGGAATGTCCAAAGCCTGCGGAATTCGGGAGCGCGGGCCAGAACTGGGAGAACATTGGCTGGAGAGTGAGCGTCTCGTTCACCGATCTCCTGAACAGAATCCGCCCGAAAGACCACATCGGGGTTTTAAGAGAGGTCTTGCCGGACCGATATTCGCCCTTACAGCCGAACGGCAACGGAAACCAGGCGCTCTACCTCACTGAACTCTCGGAAGACTTTACTCAGGTACTTGCCGGCCTCATTGGCGAAGAGGCACGGACCTTCATGGCCACCTCCGAACTCGGCACCGTCACCGAGAGCCAGCGGATGGTGACAGGGGACGATCTGGATGTCTGGGAACGAAAGCTTGAAGAGCAGGTAGAAACGGATCCTTCCGTACCAGAAACGGAGCGGGAGGCGATTGTGCGGGCACGGCGTGGCCAGGGCCTATTCAAGCAGCGCGTGATGCGAATCGAGCGTTGCTGCCGCATTACAGGAGTCAATAATGTCAGTCACCTTCTCGCCAGCCACTGCAAGCCGTGGCGCGATTCGTCGAACGAAGAACGATTGAATGGTGAGAATGGCCTGCTGCTGACACCTAACATTGACCACCTGTTCGACCGCGGGTTCATCGGATTTGAGAATTCCGGGGATCTGATTATTTCGCCTGTCGCTCACCTCCCTTCCCTGCAACGGATGGGTGTTGAGACAGCGAGACGAATCAATGTCGGGATCTTCAGTGAGGGGCAAAGGAGCTTTCTTGAGTTTCACCGCACTGCCGTTCTGCTGAGGGCCAATCGATGAGTGCGTGTCCGTTTTGCGACTTTGATAGGGCGCGACTCGTTTTAGAATCAGAATCTGCAATTGCGCTACGCGACGGTTTCCCGGTCGCCGATGGCCACACCTTAGTCATCCCACGCCGTCATGTACAGAGCATTTTTCATTTGAGCGCCACGGACCAGGCAGCTTTGTGGGTCCTGGTTGCCGATGTTCGAGAATTGCTAATCAAGGACGTTTCCGCCGACGCGATCAATGTCGGTGTGAACGACGGATGGGCCGCGGGACAAACAATCGAGCACGCCCATATCCATCTCATTCCCCGGCGCCAGGGCGATGCGGCGGACCCACGGGGCGGCATACGAAATATCATTCCAAGCAAGGCTCGTTACTGGGAAGAGTGATCGGAATGGCGCCATCGCCGGAAGACCAAGTTCAGTTTCTCCTCAAGATTCAGCGTTTGCTGGGGGAGGGCCTGTTTTCCGCTACCTACAAGTATGCGCTGTTGATGGCATTCGCAGACTTATCGGTTGAGTTGGGGAACGATTCAGGTGCGGCGCTCGACATAAATGCTGAGAGTATCGCGGAGAAGTTCATCGAGTACTATTGGCGTCAGACTCTGCCTTACCTCGGCAAAGATACTCTTCAGCAGAACAAGGGAAAATCCCCCGTCGTTGTTACGCTTCTTCTCGACGTCCGCAAGTCCTATGGAGATCAGATCGCAGCCGCGAAGCGGGACCGCCGGCGATGGCCCGAAGTGATCCGATCCATCGCTGACAATATCCGCACCATGCCTTTAAGGTATTTGCAGAATGTCGGAGGAGAAGCGTTACCGTTTCTCTACGATCCACCAATCGGCAAGGCGCCGCGGACAATCCGACTTTATCCGGGAGTGGTATTCTGCCTGCGACGCTTTCACGGATTGGTTTCGGAGTTGGTACAGGCGGCCTGGACTCGGTGGATTCGCGAGCAGAATCTGCCCATCCTTGGCGAAGTCGCAGATCTTCATGAGTTCCTGTTCGGAGCGAAAAGAGCAAGTCTGTTGCTCCTTCAGCAGCCGCTCAGAAATCTGCAGAGCGACCTATGCTTCTACTGCCGGCGGCAGATGCGGACACAGTCCGAGGTCGATCACTTCATCCCGTGGGTTCTCTATCAACTGGATCTTGGCCACAACTTTGTTCTCGCTCATCGGGAGTGCAACTCCGCCAAACGCGACCGGCTTGCTTCCGAACAGCACCTGGCCGGCTGGATCGCACGCAACGAGGCATCCGGCGCTGTCTTGAGGGAAGAGTTTGACCGGTTGGGCATTCCCCTGAATTCTGGCAATTTCCCATTGTTGGTACAAAACATTCCCATTGCCTGAATACTCTAGGCAATGGCGCCAGTTAGGCTCGCTCCCGAGAGGGCGCAGGAACTCCTGAATCTCTGTCGCGCTGGAAAGCTCTACGAGATCGAGGAATGGATTGCGCGGGGAGAATCGCTCCTTGTCCCCGAGGAATCAAAGAGAACCCCGCTCGAGATTGCCGTCGAGAACGACTTTCACAGTCTGGTTTTGCTCCTGGCGCGAAATGAAACCTCTACGAGAATAAAGAATGGAGCGCTCGCCAAGGCGGTCGACCTCAAGCGCTTCGAACTCGTCGAGCTTCTACTTCAACAGGGGGCAGAGATCACGGGCGTTCCTTTTGCCGATGTCCTGCTTACCTGGGAGCCCAAACTCATTCGGTTCTTTCTCGACCGCGGCGCGGACGTCTCAAGCGGTTTTCCGTTTGCCGAGGCGTTCGGGTCGAAGGTCCGCACCGCGCTTCGACCTTTCATCGAATACCGAAATGCTCATCCGGAATTGGCGAATGACTTGCAGGAACAGATCGACCGCGCACTTCGACATTTCTCCAATGCGGGGGACCTGAAGTGGGTGAGCTTGCTCATGTGGGCCGGAGCCAATCCGCGATCACGGGGACCGCAGCTCTACGAACCGGACGATCCGGATTGCTATGAGACGGCTCTCGAATTAGCAGCAAGTGGGGAAAGCCTCGCTGTCCTGAAGAGATTGAAACCCGATCCGAGTCTCGATGATCTTTCCGAGTTGCTGTTCTTGACATGCTTTCGAGTGCAGGAGGACACGATCCGATATTTGCTGGCGCTTGGCGCTAACCCAAACCGCAAGCCAAACGGAGCCTCCGCGCCCATTGATCGCTGTCTGTGGCGTATCGACTTCGATAGTTATCGTCACCGGCGAGACGGAGAGCTCGTCTCCACGTTCAGCCTTTATCGAACTTTCGGAGCGATGGAGGCGCTTCTCGAACGAGGAGCCCTGTGGCAGCCCGACGATCGCCGACAGATGGATTCAGTGAGAAAGACGCTCTGTGCCTGCGAGCCCAAGGTGACGGTGCAATGGCTGCAGTTGCTGCATAAGCATAACGCGGCTTCCGAGGAGACAATCCGGAGCTTGTTGGCGACCCCACGCATGAGGGAGCACTTATCGAAAGAGTGGTGGTGGCTTGCACGGTTGGGGCTCAAACACCTTCTGTTTTCGGAGGCAGAACTGAAACGGATAAGCAGAATCCCGAAAGAGCGGATCGTCTCTCGCGAGCTGTCTTCCCGTTATAACCGGGAGGCATTGTACGAAAAGGCTTGGCAACAGCCGATGCAAAAGTTGGCAAAAGAGTTTGGAATCTCCGATGTTGGACTGGCCAAAGCTTGTAAGAAACTCTTCGTCCCCGTGCCGGGACGCGGCTATTGGGCGAAGAAGGCCGCTGGTCAAAAAATGGGGGCGAAGCCACCACTCTTGCCTGTTCAAATTCGGTGATTGGCGGCTTGAAAAACCATCTCCTTCAGATAGCGATGTTGACTGTTTTGATTCCCCTAAAGCATGCCTATATCCTTCCCCAATTCAGTGGCATAGAGAAATTTCTTGATTTCCAACTTCGGTGATCAACTTTCGAAGCAGCTTCCAGACGTACCCTCAAATCCTTGCCGGATTATGCCAGGCACAAAACGTTTCAGGAGCATCCCTACCGTTCCCGAGAAAGAATCGCTTAGGTGCCAGGCCATCAGCTCGTCATCTGGAGGCGCTGATAGACACGCCGAAGGACGCTCTCAGGAATACGGAGCGTTTGATATCGGCGCTTGCGTCGTGTCTCGGGATGACTCCAATGAACGACTCCGGGCTCGTCGTCGAAGATGCGACGGATCGTGTCGGCGCTCAAGGACCACATTGCGGCAACTTCAAGGACCGTGAAATGGCGCTCCAGTGGATTCGGAGTTGGGTATTGGATTGGCCGCTTCGGGCCAGTGGCTCTGAACATCAGGACCTTCCTCCATCATCCGACTTCATCAGGCTCTCCGATTGGAGTGAGCTTGCCGCTTGTTTCCCTGCTCTCTGACCTCTCGACAACGCTCAGCGGTTCTCTTTCCTGGCCAGGACTAGTTCGAACCCGCCGGTGAGGGAGCGCGGGGGCATTGGGACGCCGACGATTTCCTGGTACCCCGTGTTGCTGAGATTCGTCAGTTGCAGGTAGGGATGGATTTGACCGGTGGGTCGTGAGAACGAGAGGTCCCAGACTGGATACGCGGTCTGACGGTAGCGTTCGGTGACGGCTACACGGGTACGGACAAGGAGTTGGCGTTTGAATATGTCAGTCCATTCGAAGCTTGCGTTGTTGACTGGGTAGTTGAAGATATATTCCGACTGGAGACCGTGCAGTGCGTTTTGGGCGCCGGCGAGTGCGGTCCAGCCGAGTTTGATTTCTTGAGCTGCGGTGGGGTGAAGCGAGAGTGAGGATTCGATGCCGGTGAATCGGACTCGATCCAGGTTGCTGGCTTGCCAGGGATCGGTTGCAACTGCGCGGACGTAATCGATGGTGTCGTGTTGGCGGGAGTAGAAGGCGGTTACTGCGGCAGTCGTTCGTGTATTCGCGTACCAGTCCAGACCTCCATCAAAGTTCCAGCCGGATTCAGGCTTGAGATCAGGGTTTCCGATTGTGGTGGGGTCGCTGTAATAGAGGTCGGTGTAGGTGGGGAGGCGGAATCCGTAGCCGGCGGACGCGCGGAGCTTGATGGAGGGGTGCAATGAAAGGCTTCCGGCTAGGTCGGGGCTTGTCACCCGTTGGCCTCCGCTGAGAACTTCCTCTCTCAGGCCAGCCGAGAGTGACCACCGGGCGGCGGCAAGAAAATCAACGTCCAGATACCCGGCACCGCGGTTCCGGCCGTGATAACCGAGGTTGTTACTTTGGATTTGGTCGGTGTCTTCTTCGATGCCGTAGTAGAGCACTGCGTCCTGGGACAGCGGTTGTTTGCGGCGGATGGCGCCTTCCCAGCTTTCGTCGATGTGCTGGTTCTTGTAGATGGAGGGATCGTTGCGAAACAAGATAAAGATGTCGGAGTGGCGGCGGTAGGCGACGGCGGCTTGGGTTTTTGGATCGACGCGTTGGTCGAGCGAGGCGAACCAGCCCTTGGTGCGTTCCCAGGACGGGTAGTCACCGTAGAACCCGGCCGCGCCGAAAGGACGGTCGCTTCCGGCCAACAGAATGTCGGTCTGGCCCAATGGCGACGTTAACCAACTCTCTGAACTTCCGTCTTCTGTCCGGTAATCGCGGTCGGGAATGAACCCGGTCGAGAAGTCGCGACTCCCGGCAACAGTTTCCTGTAATTCGCGACTCAACACCGATCCAACCAGTCCCTGCTGGCTTTCGCCGAAGCTGCCCAGACCGGAGCGAAGACGAAGGGTGTTCGCCTCGGGCTTGGCCGTTATGAAATCGACCACACCGGCAAGCGCATCCGAGCCGTACAACCTCGATCCTGCGCCACCGAGAACGTCAATCCCGCTTAGTGCCTCAAGCGGCACAGGAAGATCGAGGTTGAAGTGTGAGGTCTCCGCGTCGTTGATGCGCAGACCGTTGACGAGGACCAGCGTTTGCTCGAAGGAACCGCCGCGGATGGAGATGTCGGCCTGCACTCCCGCCGCGCCACGCTGCTGGATGTCAACCGACGAATCGGTTCTGAGATAGTCCTCGACGTCCTGGAATGCCAGCGGATGTTCCTGAGGGTCCATGAAGACGACAGAGCGGGAGGACTGACCCTGGGTGACCGGATCGAAGCTCCCGAGGACCACGACGGTCGAACTGGCTGGGGGAATTTGAGGAGGGGATTGTTGGGCGACTGAGTGAACTGGACACAGTAGGAGAATTAGGAGAAAAGCCGAATTGAACCGCAATTGATCTCCGAAAGGAGCGATGAGTGTTGAGCGCCTATTAAATCGTGAAAACGTTCAGAGCTGTCGAATTCGCGTCCTACTCGGAATTGGCCATCAAGTGAAATGTCAGTTCCAAAGAAGGTGTTTCCCTCAAATTGTATTCAGCGGGAACCCTTTGGATGTACCAGGCTCGTCGAAAGATCTTGCCCCTCGCATCGGCTGATCACGTCGGACGAATCTGGACGGAACAGGCAGATTGGCCGGCCGAAACGATGAGTCTGACCGGAAAAGCGACGGGTTGGGACCGGCAGGACACGCTTTGGTTCGTTTTTTCAGATGCTTAGGAGCATTCGTTCTGGCGCCTTCACGCCAGCTGAGCCATTTCGGTTCATCTGCAGCTATATTGATGGAGCATCTTGCAAATCACGATTATCACGAGTATCATGGAAATCATGGCAAGTGGATCCACAGCCGCTTCTTCTTCTGCTGCAGTTCTCGAGCCCGGCGGCTTTTATCCTCGCGCGCGCGAATCAGCCAAGAACATTGTGACTGCCGCGCTTTCCCATTCGAAGCCTGGTTCGGCTCAGACCTACGCGGTTTTGCTCTTCGGACCAGGCACGGGAAAGACACACAACTACCTGACAGCGGTTCGCACTTTCTTCAACGCCTACCGCAGAGGATTAGAAGCCCTTTCCGCGAACAGCAGCGCGATCTTAACCCATTCGGATCAGGACCACCTTTCGTCCCTGAAAACTATCAACTTCGGTGATGTCTCCTTTTTTTGGGGCCGGGCCTCCGCCAAAGAGGTCCATCAGACGGTAGATCTCCGACCGGGAATCTACATCTTCCCATCGCAGTTGGATCAAAAGCTCCTCAAGGACCTTGACCTTCCATCTTTGCCGGAGCCATTTGACGAACTGCCTGATCTTGTCCAGGTCAATTATCCGGAATGGGGCGACCTCAAAATGGGATCTTCTGCGATATTGACGGTCCCGCACCATGGCCGGAGGGAACCGTTACTCGAAAAGAAGACGCTCGAATGGAGAAAGCAATTCATCTCTGAGAATCCGTTTTTCACTTCCGACCAGATCGCTCAAGAGGCCACTAGCCGCGCCACAAATCGTGCCGCGATGGCTTCGCGCTGGGTTCAGGAAAAGAAGATCTTCTCAGTTCGGTTCGAAGGTCAGCAATTGTTCCCTCAGTTTCAGTTCCAGGACGGAAGGCCAATTCCCGCTGTCTCCGAGGTGATCAAAACCTTTCCAGAGATTGCCACAGGATGGGATCTTGCTTACTTCTTTCTCTCTCCGAACCCGAATATTGGCGGAAGCAAACCTGTTGATCTCTTGAAGCGAGATCCTGCTCGGCTGGTTTCCTTAGCTCACGCATTCGTCCATCCAGCCGATGTCTTCTAATTGCCCAGTTGCGCCTGCGGGCGCGAGACCTCTCGTCGTTCAGACGGAGGAGTTGCCGCGCGGCCGGGTTCTCTTTCGCTTTCACAAGAACTCGGCCACGTATCCGGCGAATTCGTTCAATCCCAACACCGGCATGAGAATCGAGCTTCCCGAACAAGGTGCCCGCTTCAATCCATTTCCCGGGGCTCCCGCTGCGAATATCGCGACGCTGTATGCTGCCGACACTTTAACTGCAGCAGCTCTGGAGAGCGTTTTCCACGACGTCGCACATACTCCTTCGCCAGAGTACCCGAGAATGCGCCTTGCCGAATGGAGCTATTCCAGACTCAGAACCAAGCGTGCGCTTGTTCTATTCAAACTTGTGAACCCTCAACTCCGCCCGATTGCGTGCCCCGGCCGATTGGAGTCGATCACGGAAGCGGAACTGATCCACACTCCGGTCTCTGAGTACCCAAACACGCGCCTGTGGGCACGCTATTTTCACGACAGCCTCCCTCTGCTGGATGGATTGGCATGGCGCCCCAGATTGGGAGGGATTGGGACGGCATTTGTTTTCTTTGGAGATCGATGCGATGGTGAACTCGAAGTCGACTCGTCTCCGGTTTCGGTTGCTCATGGGCAAGGACTCACGAAAATTACAACGATCGCGGATCGCGCGATGATTGACATCAAGGATACTTAGGTTTCCGCTTCAGAATTGCGGTAGGCACAGGAGCATCATTCTATCCCGTTGTGAGTATGGACGTGTCCTGCGCGCCGGAGCAATCATGATCCCCCTACATTCGGTGATTGCAGGGGCGTATCTTCTGTCCGTTCCTTTTCGAATCCCAGGCGCTCGACAACCCGTACGCTTACGCTCGCAATCTTCGATCCGAAGGATATCCTGTCACGTCGATATTCACTCTCGGCTTTCAGAAACATTCCATGGAAAGGCTCTCTCAGCAGTCGATCTAATTCGCTGGCGGACGGGTAGGGCCCCTCAATGAACTTGAATGCACCCAGCGTCCCTTTTTCTCCCAAAGTCTTGACCCTCGCTTCTGCACCGCTTAGAACGTTTCCCATGTAACTAAAATCGGTGACGACGAATCCACCCACTCGTTCACCGGTGAAGTCCCAAACGTTAGTGATCAAAATAGGAACGACGCGATAGGACCTCGGGATCCCTAGTTGCGCTCGTCGCTTTTCCACCGCAGGCCTGAGACACCGCAGCGATTCGTTCATTTGCGATGCCGCCAAGAAGAGCGACTGCATATTCTTCCACTCCTCATACGAGTTGTCCGACTCCGCAAGAACCTTGCTTTGCAGCAGAAAAAGCACCCCATCCTTTGCTGCCATCACGTCGATGTCGGTGACCAATTTTGGGCCATCCTTAACAGGGACATTTTCGCAATGCCGAAACCCTGCACGATCGAGTTGTCTAACGAGAATAGAGAGTGGGCGCTTCCCCTTGGCAGATACGTCAAGACTGACCTCAGTGGCCAGAATATGCAACAGATTGCGGTCAAAGCGGCTCATCTGAATGGCAGCCGACGAGATCACGAGGTTGCCCTCTCCGATATCGAGAAGCGGCTTAAAGAAAAGATCGATCCGTCCATGTGCGGTAGAAGTGAACTGCCGCATGATGCTTCGCGCCTTTTGTACCGAGATTCCCAGATCTGTCATGAGAAAGCTCGCAAGGAGGTCGGCCGCAACCGCTGGCCGAGTGGCGTCGCCACTCTCACGAATTCCTTGCGTACACCACACCTGCAAGAGGTAGCTGAATTTGTGCAGCGAAACCCAACCATCGGTGAGCTCCCGGTACGAGAACTTCCCCGATGGCAGTTTGAAATTCTCGTCAAGGTCGATCAGATAGTCGAGCCGCTCGTAAAGCAGTTTTCGCATCTCGACCGAAGGGGGTTCAAGCGCCGCGGCCAGGTCAAGCCCACTCTGAGAGGATAGGAAAGCTTCCAATGACATTTCTTCAGATTCGGAGAGTTTTTCTGCACATTCTCTACGGGCCTTCGTAAACCGCTGGTTAAATCCAATGTTTTCGGCCACGTCGCTATTGTAGGACCGAGCATAGTTGATCATTCGATTGCGCTCCCGAGCCATGGGAACCTCATCAAGCGAAATCTCCTGATCTTTTACATACGCTTCAATACCGTTGAAGCTGTAGTGGCTCCAAATGAGCTCCGCTCTTTCGACAAGCCTCGTGAATTCGTAAGCCCGATGTATCTCCTCTCTCGTCAACTTGACGGTTCCGGACTTATTCGCGAGCGATCTTGCTTCATTCAGAATCATAATTGTCCAGTCGATGCAATCCCGGATGTACCGGCTTTCTGCTTCGCCTGCCTGGAATACCTTTGAAAACGGAGCATTCGATTCAAATTGAGATCGATTGGAAAGGACATTCTTAGTAAATGTATCTTCAAGAGCGCTGATCGCCTCGGAAGCCAGATCTCGAAAGTTCGCTTTCCAAATCGAAAGGGCGCGACCCTTCTCCTCAATATCCGAAAAAATCTCCTGAAAGAATAAGCTTGCCTCGCAGTGCCGCTTCAGCATGGAGCGCCGCTTTCCTGAGCAGGGCATGGAGTTTGCTCTCGTCGTGATTCGGTGACATACCTCGGCCACATAGTCGCGATTGCGCGAAGACGTCAATAATCTCTGTGTCTTGACTGCTTCGAAGGTGGGGTCGAATTCTCCTGCGAGTTGGGCAATGAGTCGATCAGCGAAATCCTTCGCAGGAATTGCTTTTAATCGCTTCATTTCAGAAACCCAAGACCAGGTTGAGCCGGGTAGGAGCAAGGGAGGCCTCAGATAGATGAACCCCCAGTGTATCGCTTCGGCGACCTCGTCCTGCGAAAGGCCGGACAGATTGACGGCACACTCTCGCCGGTGCCAATTCGGCGTAAGAGCAGGAGCGGGGGGCTAGCGGGTGGTGACTATTGAAAGCGACGTCATTCGAAAGTCAGCCTGCTGCTCGCGTCCGCCAGCGGAAGCGGAGTGCGAGGATGCGGACCGTGAAGCCGGTGGCGAGACCGAGGGACGTTGCCATGGTGCGGTTGAGGCCTGCCTGTTGGGCGACAAGGAAGACGAGGGCGGCTAGGAGGGCGACGATGGCGTGCAGTTCGCCACGTTCGAAGATTCTGGGGGTGCGACCGCTGAAGACGTCGCGAAGCGAGCCGCCACCGACAGCAGTCGTGATGCCGAGGAGCAGTGCGGGGAGAAAGGACAGTCCGGCGTCGAGAGCGCGCGTTGCGCCGGCGACTGCGAAGAGTCCCAAGGCAGCTGCGTCGACGACCAGGAGAAGCTTTCCGAGTGGCGACCCTGTGGGCAATCGGGTGAGAAGGCCGACGAGGCCGCCAGCGAGAGCTACGAGCAGGTAGCGCACATCGAGCAATGCCAGAGGCGGGCCGTGCTGAATCAGAATGTCCCGAGCCACACCACCGCCCAAGGCGGAGATCATCGCCAGGCCTAGGACACCGACGAAATCGAATTTGTAGTCGGGATGGCGCTTGGCTTCGAGCGCTCCGCCAAAGGCGCCTGTGGCTACGCCGGAGAAGTCGAGGATGGAGAAAAGCGACGAGGCGACCATAGTTTTCAGAGTACTAGTCGCAGGTAGCTGGCGGGGATGGACTAATTTGAGCTTTCGGCTAACCTTGGCTCGAACAATGTCCTAGTGGAGAGACGCGCCCCCTCTCCCCGCAATCCACTACACGACCTGCCTCGACTAAGGAGATGCGGTCGACACTTGTTGTGGTTAGAGGACATCGGCGCATCGCAGTGTGCCGCTGTCCTCGGGCCTTTAAGGCAGGCATGAAGCCAGTCTGAAAGCAGAAGATGGCCCATTCACGGCAGTCAGCTCATGCTCAACTCAGTATTCGACTTAGGCGAAGCAAGTTCGATGCTATAATTCGGCGCAGCACACGCCATGAGTGAAAACAGATACTACCTTGGCTCGTCGCCAACCGCCCTCAACACTGACGAGGACTACGGCCGACTCATCCAGCGGTTACGTCAATACCTCGAGGTGCGGAATCTTTCTGTCCTAATCGGAAACGGATGCAGCATCCCCCTCGGCGCACCGTTAATCGGTGATGTCGGAAGTCTCATCGCAGAGTTTAAGAAAAGTGAGTTCTGCCTTGCAGATCCTGCCGATCAATCGATCGCACTTGAGACACTTAAGGTGTTCCTTCCTGAGAAGGGAAAAATTGGCGTCGAGCCGCTACTGACGGTACTCGCAAATGTTCAGGCAAATGAAAAACTCCTCGGTCGATCGACGACCATTGAAGGCAACATTGTCACGGCCATGGCTGCCGAATGCCTGGAGCGATTGCTGAAGAAGTGGCTATTCCTGAAATGTAAAGCGGTAAGCAATACTGATGACGCTAACCTCAGATTCCATGAAGAACTTCTGCGGCGGATATTACTACGTAGCACCACTTTGCCCCGAGCGAAACTCTTCACTCTGAACTACGATCTTCTGATTGAGCGTGCTCTCGACAATCTGGGCGTACTCTACTTCGACGGTTTCCTCGGGACCATTAATCGGACGCTCCGCACCGAATCCTACCATTATGATCTCTACTACCCAGGAGAAACGACGGAAGGGCGCGTAACGCGGGTGGACCGTGTCATCCATTTATACAAATTGCACGGGAGCATCAACTGGCGCCGATATGGCGTAAAGGGATCGGATGTAATTATCCGCCATGGCAGACCTGAGGACACGGAATTTGGCGATGTCATGGTCTACCCATCTCCCCTCAAGGTTACTGAGATGAACGGTTATCCATACTCTGAGATGTTCCGCCATTTAAGTACCCAGATTCATCAGCCGCAAAGTGTTTTACTGGTTATCGGATATCGCTTCCAAGACAGTCATGTAAATCGCCTGGTCTACCAAGCCCTGAGCATCCCCAGCTTCGTGTTGGTAATCGTGACGCCTTCGCTTACGGAACCCAAAGAAGGCGACGCAATAGGGGATGAGCACGAAATCTGGCGCCTCATACAGCTGGACAGCAAGCGCATTCTGGTAATTGTCGGCGGAGAAAAGGGAACGGATGGCAATTACATCAGCGGAAGCGGCACCCTGCAGGACTTCAGTACCAAACTGATGCCTGACATCTCCGAATTGAACACAGAAGCCAAAGCCAATGAAGAGCTGGCCAAGATCTTCAAGAAGCCAAGTGAGCCTGATGCCCAGTGATAGGACAATCGGCCGGACCGTAAAGGTAAAGACATACCAGGTGCTCGTCGAACTGCTGCCGGAGACCAGCAGTTATGTGAAGAGCAGCTTAGGCGGCCTCTATTCAATTGCGGTGATCAACAGCTTCGTCATAATCCCTGTTGGCAGCGAGCGCGTCGTAGCCATCGTAACAAGCCTCGACATGGCGGAAGAGGCTGAGGCGAGCGTGCAGAGCCGCCAAATGCTGGTGATCGCGAGACCTCGCAGAACAATCTGGGCGAGCATGATCGGCACACTTACACAAAGTGCGCGTGGCATCAAGTTTGAATATGGAGTCAAACGTTACCCCGAGTTGGATAATCCGGTATGGTTCGCCAGTGAGGAAGACCTTGACGTCATTTTCGATAAGGCAGGCAAAGACAATCCTCATCACGTAACTATTGGGAAATCGCCTATATTCACCGATTACGACGTAAACATCGACGTCGACAAATTCTTCGGCAAACATGCCGCCATCCTTGGAAATACAGGTGCCGGCAAGAGTTGTACGGTTACAGCCTTGGTCCGTGCTGTTCTCGACCGGGGTATGCCGAATGCTCATTTCATAATCTTCGATACCAATAACGAATATGAGCATGCTTTTACGCAATCAGACGGAACGCCGCTTTATGACAGGCTTGTGTTGCGCAATGACGGTGACACCCCAACAGGCCTCTGGATTCCACACTGGTTCATGAACAGCGTGGATTATCAGGCTTTTTTCCGTCCAGGCGAAGGTGCTCAAGCCCCGCTATTGTTCACTGCGATCAGCGCGGCGCGTGCAACTGGCCAAATGAAAACGAACCAGCTATTTGTGTTTAGCTCGATAGAGGACTCACTCAATCAAATCGACGGCTATCTGAAGAATCCACCCTCAGGCAAAGCCGAATATTATGCACAAAAGAATCTACGCGATAAAATCACACCCCTTGCGGCCTTGCTCGATGCGAAGGTGAATGTGTTTGGCGACGCGGATCTTATAGCGAGTTGGACAGTATATCGTGGCGGATGTGATGCAATGCTCCAAGCGGTCACTGGTGAAGGTGCAATCGACGCCGTCGCGAACAGCAATGTTCGTGAAGAGCTTGCAAAAGTCCGCACTCAACTGATAGCTGATCGTGATGCGTTAAAGACTGACAGGGATACCCCTATTGGAGTTGATTCCCCAGTCCATTTCGATTTCGACGCATTCGTTAAGACTATTTTCAATGATGTTCTCGCTCGCGAATCGGAGAGAAATCCCAACCTTCGGAACTACGCCGGTACCCTGCAACTTCGCTTAGAACAGGCTCGCCAAGATCCTCGATATGCATTTTTGTTCCAGGTACCGCCATTCGCACAGGCACTCGCGTCCTTCCTTCGACTTCTTTTCGGGCTCAGACCGGATAAACATTTTGAGAGCGAACCTCCTCCATGGAAGACCTCATATGCCGCTCAGTACCCGGAAGGAATGGTATCCCATCAGATCACCATCCTGGATTTGAGCCAGCTTGCATCTGAGGTCCTGGAGAATGTCACCGCATTGCTCGGACGATTAGTGTTGGAATTCATGCAGAGGAATCCAGAGCGTGGCAGTTTCCCGGTCGTATTGATCCTAGAGGAGGCTCATCACTATATCCCGGCGAATGCCAAACTTGAGCGTCAAATCCGCGCGAGAGAGGTATTCGAGAAAATAGCGAAAGAGGGCCGAAAATTTGGGCTTAGCCTTTTGGTTGCTTCACAGCGCCCGAGTGAACTCTCACGAACAGTGCTCGCGCAATGTAATAGTTTCATCGTGCACCGCATTCAAAATCCTGACGATCAGGAGTATTTCAAGAGCGTGATCAGCGGCGTGAATCGTGAACTTCTGGACCAGCTTCCGGCGTTGGCGCAGCAGCAGGCGGTCGTTCTCGGTGATTGTGTGTCGTTGCCGCTCCAGGTTCGGATAAATGATGTAGACCCGAGACCAAGAAGCGATGATCCGGCGTTCATAAAAGCTTGGTCATCCAAGACGCCAAGTACGCCAGACATCGAGGGAATCACCACAAAGTGGGAAGGTCGCTCAAAGAGCTAAACAAGTGCTGGCTCGAGTCCATCAGCCCAACTGCAATTTATGTTCGCAGTTAAGTGCCCTTGGCAAGGCCGATACGCTTTGCCGTACGGAGCGCCGCACTGTTGACCCGGGGAACGCTGGTGGCTAGCAGCTCACATTCGCCACACGCCGCCCCTTACTCTTCCGACCCGTCCCGAACGCGCAGAGAGAAGACGTCAAGCCTGTTGTAATGCCCGGCCACATCGAGATCGAATTTTCCCCGTTGAATATCGTCAAGGTCAATCTCCGCAAAGAGCGCCCCTTCCCCGGTGAGAGGCTGCGTGAGAACCTCCCCCTTGGGCGAGATCACCATACTCCGGCCATCAATCGTCCCGCCCGCCTCGCGGAGATCTTCGGGCCAATCTTCTTTGGTCAGAACTTGACAGGCGCTGAGCACGAAGCAGCGTCCCTCGTAGGCAATGTGACGCATACTCGTTTGCCACATCTCCCGCGCGTCCACAGTGGGTGCGCACCAAAGCTGCACGCCTTGTTCGTACAGATGCTGCCGGTAGAGAGGCATGTAGTTTTCCCAGCAGATCGCCATCCCGAGGCAGCCGATTTCCGTCTGCACCACCTGCATAGTTGATCCGTCACCCTGGCCCCAGATCAGACGTTCGCTCGCAGTCGGCACCAGCTTTCGATGTTTGAAGAGAAGACCGTCGTTCGGGGAAAAGAGAAGGCTAGAGCAATACAAGGTGCCGCCGGCCCGCTCGATCACACCAATGACGATATGCAGATTCAGTTCCTTGGCCCGGTTTGCAAGCAACTCGGTCTCCGGTCCCGGACAGAGTATGGCTGCGTTCGAGTAGCGCAAGAAGAGCTCCCGCCCTTCCTCTGTACGGTTGCCCACAGTAGCTCCGAAAGTCAGTGCTTTGGGATATCCTCCAAGCAAGGCCTCTGGGAAAACCACCAAGGCTGCCCCACCAGCAGCGGCGACTCCGCAGAGGCGCTCTACGCGATTGAGTGTTGCTGGCGTATCAAAGAGAACGGAGCCGACCTGGGCAACAGATACTTTCATCTCAATCACACAATTGTACGTGCCCAGGTGGAGCAAGCGACGACTCTCGCCGATGCAACGCGATGAGTTTTGCCAATCGCGGGCGGCGAGTCTGGCCAGTGGTCCTGGCGATGGGTTTCGCCGGATATGGCGAGGTTTGGCGAGGTTTTTCAGATGTTTCGGGGTTCTCGTTCCGCAGCGTCGCTGATTGGCCAAATGATAGTCGTCCCGATCGGCGTTTTTCTCCCTCACTTACCGGGGCCGACCAGACCATCATCCGCGCCCAAATTATCCCACCACGCTGACCCTCCTGACTGGATCGAGAGTAGTTCTGCAAACGTCTCGTTATGGTATCCGCGCACAAAGACCGCATATCCTGGCGCAATGGGCGGCGGCAACTGCACCGCGGTTCCGAATGCGCTCATGAGGCTGTTGCACGCATCAATCGTCTTAAGGATTGTGTCTGCAATCCACGGCAAAACCGATGCAATGTTTTCGTTGTAGTAGTGCTCAGGACGCCAATTCTCAAAAGTGCTAAATGGGGGCCCTTTCGGATCAACGCAGAACCCGCGTTCTGTATCGAAGATCATCCCGAAACCATTTCCGCCGTGCACGATCTTGTCTCGAATTCTCCTGAGCTCGGAGAAAAATGGCCCGACGCGCTCATATTGTTCGGCCATAAGCTTCGGGAGGCCGAATTGCGTCTCGATTTCAGCCGCAGTCCGCAGTTGCTCCTTTTCCTTGAGGACCATCTTGGAGAACGTTTTAGGCAGAGAATGTGCACGACGGAAGGTTTCCGCCGATTCATTTTTAAGCCGAACCGTGTTTTTCCAAATCCATGCCATCATCTCTTGCAAGAGATCAAACGTAGTTCGGCAAAGGGTCACCAAATACTCGAGCTCGGTCGATGCAAACTTATGAGCGCCCCTGTCTCCAGTTCGCCCTCTAAATTCGTGGAAGTACTTGAGTTTTGCTACAGAAGTGCCCATATTGTGAAAGTCATTGCTGATGGCGATGATGAATGGGCAGATCTCGCTCCAGCTGGCCTGTTGCCACATAATGTGAATGAACTCGATAAAGAGGTCCGAAGGCCGCGCAGCCGATTTGGCCACGTAGTCGCTTTCGGCCGCGTCAACGATTTTTCCTTCTATTAGCCCAATCGGCGTATTGAACCACATGCGCCAGTTCGCTCCATCCCAAAGCGGCATTAGTTGAACAGTCCTGCCGTCTAGAGCTGACACATCGAGGTACGGCAGTTTCTTGAGTTCTTCGAACGCAATTGCGTTCATATCTCTACTCCCTTTCATAATTCTATCGAGGCGATCGCTCCGTGTAGCGAATTGGCAGCGTTGCCCGTAGGCTGAGGCGAAGGGTGTGCCGATGTATCGCTATACCGAATGCCCGCAGTGTAGCCGGGAGACGCTGCTTTCAACCGAGCCTGACCCGGGTGATCCCAATGCCTTCCTGGGGCGATGCCTTCATTGCGGCGCCGTGTTCACTTTCCGTCCGGTAAAGACCGAGACACCGCCGAGCGCAGACAAGAATCGGTGACAGTGCTATGCTATCCGCCGTGCCCACCAACGCAGAACGTCTTTACAAACAGCTGTCGTCACAGCGGGCTTTGCAGGCACTCGTCGGCAAGCCGGAGGACGCCGATTTCGATTGCAAGGAGTGGCCGGCTCGGCAAGATGACGCGCGGCGGATCATCGCTAAGGCCGCCTGCGGTTTTGCCAATGCGACGGGCGGAGTGATCGTGATCGGGGTCAAGGCAAGTGGAGCGGGAGCTAATACGCCCGATGTCGTGCGCAGTCTGGCCCCGGTCGGCGATCGTCACGCCGTTGCCTCGACCGCCTTGGAAATCATCCTCCAATCCATCGAACCGGGCATCGAAGGCGTTCGGACAAAAACGGTTCCTGACACCCGGTCGAAAGCATCCGGATTTGTTTTGGTCTTCGTCCCGGCCTCGGACGGCGCACCGCGGAGGTCGAAGGTCGATTGGCGGTTTTACGTACGGGTCGCCTCCGGGACGCTCCCGATGGAGCTCTTCCAGGTCGAGGAGCGCTTCGGCAGAAGA
>Ga0210388_10001193_pt1 | contig 20462 bp, 16 predicted proteins | sample IncBWC19OmetaG_FD_155485 | JGI IMG/M metagenome (GOLD analysis project Ga0210388, IMG submission 155485) | Forest soil microbial communities from Barre Woods Harvard Forest LTER site, Petersham, Massachusetts, United States - Inc-BW-C-19-O ... | reverse complement strand
TTCGGTCATCTGACCGTAGATCAGGGCTGCGCGGGACTTTTCCGAATTACCGGGGACAACAACGCCGGCTTCCTGGAATTCCAGCCAAAGATCGTTTCCTTCGCGGGTACGTTCGCCTACGCCCGCAAACACAGACACGCCGCCGTGCTGCATAGCAACGTTATTGATTAATTCCTGAATCAAAACGGTCTTGCCGACGCCCGCGCCGCCAAACAATCCAATTTTTCCGCCCTTCAAGAAAGGCTGAATCAAGTCAATAACTTTTATTCCCGTCTCGAACATTTCGAGATTCGTCGACTGATCGACGAGCAACGGCGCAGGCCGATGAATCGGATAGTTTGTCTTGCTGACGAGCGGCCCAAGCTGATCGACGGGCTTACCAAGAACGTTCATCACACGGCCGAGCGTTGGCCGGCCCACTGGAACGGTAATTCCCGATCCCGTATCGAAGGCCTTCATGCCGCGAACAAGGCCTTCCGTCGGCTCCATGGCAACCGCGCGCACACGGCCCTCGCCAAGATGCTGCTGCACTTCGGCCGTCACATCGATAGGCTCCGGCACGTTGAAGCCTTCGCTCGTAATGCGCACGGCATTATAAATGGCCGGCAAATGTCCCGACTCAAACTGAACGTCGAGCACCGGCCCAATCACCTGCACGATGTGTCCGACGGCTGCGTATTTCTCTGCCATTTGGTGCCGCTCCTCTAACTCGATCGTGACTGGTGATTAGTGACTGGTGACTGGTCCTTCGTGCTCAATTTGCTTCGCAACGAACGTCCCAATCCATTGATCAACTTACCTGTCGAATCACACATAGCATCAATCCGAGTATTCTCATCTCTAGAAATCTTTCCCAAATCACAGCTCAGAAGCATGAAATATCGAGTTTCCTCGAGCTCTCCTCGCGCAATCTGAAGCGATCTCAAAAATTCCTTCGTTGTTCCTCTGCCGAAACCTTCGGCGATATTTGCGGCCACGGAGCAGGCCGATCTACGCACTTGGGAGACGATCCCAAACTGATCCGTCCGCGGAAACTTTTCGGTGACATTGAAAACCATCAGAACAAGCTCGTGAGCTTTTTGCCAGACTTGCAACTCACGATAGCTTTTGATGTCCACAAGTCACCAGTCACTAATCACCAGTCACGACTAAGCGCCGTAAGAAGCGCCGCTGACAATTTCAATTATCTCTTTCGTAATCGCCGCCTGGCGCACTTTGTTCATGTGCAGCGTGCGCGCCTCAATCACATCGCCTGCGTTTTTCGTCGCCGCTTCCATCGCCGTCATACGCGCCGCGTATTCTGCCGCCGACGATTCCAGCATCGCGCGAAGCACCTGTGTCTCGATATAGCGGGGCAGCAATTTTCCTAGCAATTGCTCTTCGGGCTGCTCATAGATGTAGTCGATCTGGTCAGACTCTTTTTCCGAAGCCGTTTCTTCGTTTTCGCGAATGGCTTCCACGGGCAACAGTTTTTCCACCTTAAGGTCAGCGACCATGACGGTCTTAAATTCACTGAAGACAATGTAAACCGCGTCAATCTCTTCCTTCGCGTACAACTCCGTGACCAGTCCGGCTATCTCGCGGGCCGTCGCAAACTTGACGCGCGCCAAAACGTTTACGTATTCGCCGGCAAACTGGAACCCAGCACGCTTGAGCGTGTCCCGGCTCTTTTTGCCCACCGGCACGACAGTAATCTTTTTATCCTTGTTCGCGCGGAAAAACTCGTTCGCCTTCTTCAAGATATTCGCGTTGAATGCTCCGGCGAGACCCCGTTCACCGGCAAGCACCAGCACAAGGACCCGTTTCTCCGGCCGGTGCGCCAGCAACGGATGTTGCGGTTCATCGATGCGCGACATTGTCGAGCGTAGCACCCGCACCAATTCCTGCGCGTACGGCCTCGCCGCCATCGCCGCTTCCTGAGCCTTGCGCAGGTACGCCGCGGAGATGAACTTCATCGCGCGCGTGATCTGCTGGGTGTTCTTCACCGAGCGAATACTGCGCCGGAAATCGAGAAGTGTGGGCATCGTTGTTCGCTACGAATTCATTCCTATTTCGCTGCCGCGCCAAGAGCTGCTGTGAAGCTTTCCTTGAAAGTGTCGGCTGCTTTCTTGATTTCTGCTTTGATACCGTCGTCGAGAGCCTTCTTCTCCGCGATAGTTTTCAGGATCGACGGATTCGTGGTCTCCACATACCGCAGAAACTCTTTTTCAAAACGGCTCACTTCCGGAACGGGAATGCTGTCGATAGCGCCGCTGGTCGCTACAAAAATGCTCAGCACCTGTTTTTCCACAGGCAGCGGGACGTATTGATCCTGCTTCAAAATTTCCGTGAGCCGCTGGCCACGCGCAAGTTGTCCCTGCGTCACTTTATCCAACTGATCGGCGCCAAACTGCGCGAACGCCGCCAGCTCGCGGTACTGCGCCATGTCCAAACGTAGAGTTCCTGCCACTTGGCGCATAGCCTTGATCTGCGCATTGCCGCCGACGCGGCTTACAGAAATACCTACGTTGATCGCAGGACGAATGCCGGCGTTGAAAAGGTCGGCTTCGAGGTAAATCTGACCGTCAGTAATGGAAATCACGTTCGTCGGGATGTACGCGGAGACGTCACCAGCCTGCGTTTCAATCACAGGCAGTGAAGTGAGCGACCCAGCTCCGAGCTTGTCGTTTAGTTTCGCGGCGCGTTCCAGCAAGCGCGAGTGGAGATAAAACACATCGCCCGGGAACGCCTCGCGTCCTGGCGGACGGCGCAACAGCAAGGAAATTTCGCGGTAGGCTTGTGCATGCTTTGAAAGGTCGTCGTAGAACGTGATGGCGTGGCGTTTCGTATCCCGAAAATATTCGCCCATCGCGCACGCGGCGTACGGTGCGATGTATTGCAGCGAAGCCGGTTCAGCGGCAGAGGACGCAACGATGATCGTGTACTCCATCGCGCCCGCATCGGTCAGCGTTTTTACGACTTGCGCGATCGTCGAGCGCTTCTGCCCGATTCCGCAATAAATGCAAATAACGTCGCCGCCCTTTTGATTGATGATCGTGTCCAGAATCACGGCGGTCTTGCCCGTTTGGCGGTCGCCGATAATCAACTCGCGCTGGCCGCGGCCGATTGGAATCATCGCGTCAATCGCTTTGATTCCGGTTTGCAATGGTTCGCGCACAGGTTGGCGGTCCAAGACCCCAGGAGCGATGCGCTCCAACGGATTCCGCTGCTTCGACGTGATTGGCCCCTTGCCGTCAATTGCCTCGCCCAGCGGATTTACGACGCGGCCAATCAGCGATTCGCCCACCGGCACGGACATAATGGTGTTCGTGCGCTTGACGACATCCCCTTCTTTCAACAATTGAGACTCACCCAGAAGCACAACACCGACTTCTTCCTCTTCTAGGTTTAACGCAATGCCAAAAACATCATGTGGAAACGAAAGCATTTCTCCGGCCATGACTTTTTCGAGTCCATGGACGCGCGAGATGCCGTCGCCGACGCTGATGATCGCTCCGACTTCGTCGACGGAAACGGTCTGCTCGTAGTTCTCGATCTGCTCGCGCAGAATCTTGCTGATTTCGTCTGCCTTGATGTTCGCCATGCCTGCTCCTGAATTCTATTCCGCTACTCCGCTGCGAGATGCGCGCGCATTTCGTTCAAGCTATTGCGCACCGAACCGTCGTAAATCGTGTCACCCACGCGCACAACAGCGCCGCCCAGCAACGACGGGTCCAGCGAATACTTTGCTTGGATTTTCTTCCCCGTAAGACGCTCGAGCGTTTGTGAGAATTTCTTTTTTTGCGCGGCGCTCAGCTCGACGGCGGAAGAAATCTCCGCCTCCGCGGTGCCTTGCCGCTGCCGGACAACATCCTCGAAGGTTGTGAGGATTTCCGGCAGGATATGCGTGCGCTGATGATCCGCAATGACAAAAAGAAAATTGCGAATAATCTTCCCCGCGCCGATACGCGCCGCGATTTTCTCAATCACTCCATGCTTCGCCTCGCGCGGCACACCAGGACTAGTCAGAAAATTCCGCAGCTCGCTAGACTCCTCAAAAGCAGCCGCAAAATCGCCCAACTGTTTGAGGGCCGCGTCCGCTGCTCCCTGTGCAAGCGCGACATCCGCGAGCGCATTGGCGTATTGGAGGCTGGCAGACTTCAATTCGGTCTTCCTTCGAGGCTTTTCACGAATGTATCCACGAGCGATTCCTGCGCTGCCGGCGTGAGCTGTTTGGCAAGCAGGGTTTCCGCGCCGTCCACGGCAAGCGCAGCCGCCAGGGCCTTCAGTTCCAAGCGCGCGGCACGCCCCGCAGCCTCAATTTCCGCCTGAGCGGCGACGCCAACTTTCTTCGCGTCGCTTTGCGCCAGTGCGCGGATGCGCTCGGCCTCCTCGGCAGTTTCGCGTTTTGCGGTGGCCTCAAGCGCAGCGATTTCCTGCTTCAAATTCGCTAGCTTGGCCTCTGCTTCGCGAACCTGGCGTTCTGCTTCTTCCCTTGCTGCGGTTGCCTTAGTAATTGCTGAACTAATCTTGTCCGCGTTGCCTCGGAACCACGCAGGCAATTTCTTCGCAAACAGCCAAATCAAAGCCGCGGCCACAATCGCAAAATTGATCCACTTGAAAATTTCGCTCGTGCGTTCCGTTGCCGAACTCCCGCCTTCTTCCGCCGCATGCACGCTCAGAGCGGCGCAGAAAAATAGAACCGTCAGACTTGAGATAACATACAGCAGCCCGGCTTGCCCAATTTTGTTTTGTTTTATCGAGATGTGCCTCATCGAGCCTCTCTAGTGGAGCTGCCGGGGCGAGGCGGCGACTGCAGAATGCGTCGAGCAATCTCAGCGGAAAGTTGTGAGACAGTTGTTTCGATTTCGCGGAGCGCCGCAGCCAACTCGCCGGCGATGCGCTCTTTGCCCGCGGCAACCTGCGTGGTAGCCGCCGCGCGAGCGTCTTTGATCACTGCGGCGCGCTCATCCAGCACCTTTTTGCGCTCGACTTCCTGTTGGGCGTACACCTGCCCGCGCGCTTGCTTCAAGGCATCCTGGTACTGCTTGGCCTTCTCGGCGGCGGCCGCTTGCGCCAGCTCAGCGGCTTTCTGCGCCCCCACGGTGCGAGCATCGCGCTCTGCCATCGCCGCCAGCAGCGGCTTAAAGAAAATCGCCCGTAAGATGAAGTAAAAAAGGAGGATGATCAGGACTGTAGGCACAGCCTGAAGGAAGAGTTCTCCCAGTTGGTGAACAATTTCTTGCATTAAGTTGAGTAGCCTAACACTCGCTTTGGGGCCACGGACCGGCCACCGGATTGGCAGCCGCGCCGCGCCCCCCTACCCGGGAAGGGGCTATACGGTGGGCCTGTCGCTGCCTGAATAAACAGTATTTTATAACATCCGGTGCGGGTTTGCGTCAATCAGGGTGGCTAAATACAATTTTTCGAGTCCTTCGTCTTTCTTGGACAGTTGCTGCTTCAATTTAGCCGCTCACGTCGACGATTTCTTACCTTTGCGGCCCTTCCCACCGGCGCCATGTTTCTGAAATTCCGGCCGCGCATGCGCTTTCCAAAACGAGTTCACTGCACCCTCCGCCAGCCACTCGCGGTCCACACTCGATCCAAAAATATGTCGGTACATCATCGGCCCCAAAAGCAACGCAACACCTAGCTCCTCGTCCAGCACGACCGGAAGCATCCCTCTATCCACCCCGCGACGCAGCAACCTTCGCAAAAAGTCGCGCGATCGTTCCATGACCCGAGCTCTCCAGGCCCGGCCAAACTCCTCGTTTCTTGCCGAATAGGCGATTAGATGGGGCATCAACCGTTTCTGAATAGCCGCTTTCTTTGGCGACGGCTCGTATTTCAAGAACGCTTTCAGGTCCTCTCGCAAATCGCCCGAGTCGAGTTCCGGCGGTCCCTCGTCCAGTTCATGAACATGTATCAAAACCTCGAGGCAAAGCGCATCCTTATCCGCCCAGTGCTTGTAAACGGTTGCTTTGCTGACACCTGACGCGGCCGCAATCGCATCCACACTGGTTGCATCGATTCCGCGTTCGGCAAACAGTTTCGTCGCCGCTTCCAGAACCTTATGGTGCGCGCCTTGGCTGAGTCCTCGAGACATCTTCCTAAATCTCGATCTTTGAAAAGCGCCACGCCCCCAGACAGATAAAAGCTGCGGCCACGCATAGGAGAACTAAGGCATCCGTGTACATGCTGAAATGGCTGACTCCTATTAATGCCGAACGCAACCCATCGACACCATAGGTGAGCGGATCAAGGTGCGTGATGATCGATAGCGCTTTTGGCAAATTGTTCAGCGGAAACAGGGCACCCGATAAAAAGAAAATCGGCAGCACCAGGAAATTCATGATCAGTTGGAAACCCTGCATGTCTTGCAAGCTCGATCCGATCGCCGTTCCCAGCGCCGCGAAAACGGACGCGATCAGCCCCATGAAAACAAATCCAAGCGGCACGGCCAACAAACTTACCGGCCGGAACCCTGCAATGACGCATACCACGAAGATCAGCGTCCCCTGAATCATCGCCACCGTGGTCCCGCCCAGCGTTCTCCCAATCATGACTTGGATGCGCGGCACGGGCGCAACAAGCGTTTCTTTCAAGAACCCGAATTGCCGGTCCCACAGCAACGCAATCCCGGAAAACACCGAAGTAAACAGCACCGTCATGCCGATTACCCCCGGCGCCATGAACTGAAGATAGCTTCCGCCGCCGGCTTTTTGAAACACCGGCCCCAATCCGAATCCCAGCACCAGCAAATACAGCAATGGCTGGCCTAGCGATGCAATGATTTGCGTTCTTGACCTCGAATATTTCTTTAGTTCACGCAACCACAAGATGTAAATGGCGCTCATCCCTTATCTCCTCAACATCTTTGCGATTTGGCGCAGTTGGTCCGTTGCTCCCGCGCTTTCGTCTCGAATGGTTGTCCCGGTCAACGCCAGAAACGCGCCTTCCAGCGATTCCGTGCTCGTCTGCTGCTTCAGTTCTTGTGAAGTCCCCATCGCCACGATGCGCCCGTGATCGATCACCGCAATGCGCTGGGCCACCCGGTCCGCTTCATCCATATAGTGCGTCGTCAGAAAAACCGTCACGCTTTCCGTTTCGTTCAGATGTTTCACGTGCGTCCACAATTGGTTGCGGCTCTGCGGATCGAGCCCGAGCGTCGGCTCGTCCAGAAATAATATTTTGGGTGTATGTAGAAATCCTCGGGCGATTTCCAATCGCCGTTTCATTCCGCCCGAGTATTGCTTCACCAGCGTGTCCCGCCGGTCCCACAATTCGAAAAGCTTCAGCAGCGTCTCGATGCGCTCCTTTCGAATCTTGCTCGGAACGTGGTAAAGCACGCCGTGCAGGTTCATATTTTCCCAGCCGGTCAAGTCTTGGTCGAGGCTCGGATCCTGAAAAACGATCCCGAAGGATTGCCGCGCCTCATGATGGCTTTTAACTGGGTCCAGGCCATTCAGGAACACCGTGCCGCTCGTCGGCTTCAAGAGCGTCGTGAGTACCTTGATGGTAGTGGTCTTGCCTGCCCCGTTCGGTCCGAGAAATGCAAAAATCTCGCCTTTCTTCACGTCAAAAGACACATCATTCACCGCCGCCAAGTCTCCAAACTTCTTCACCAGATTCTCCACGCGAATCATGCTGCTCTCCATGGACCCGTTCCTCCTCCACCCCAATGGAATAAGCTGTTCCCGTTCATGCGTCAGAAAAGGAATCCGCATACTAAACGGTTTAGTTTAGTATGTCAACAAATTCTCAGGGGCGTTCTTCTGCTGTTTCCTGTGGATTCGGACCAGTTCGCGTTAATGCGCAGCGGGTATTGTTGGCTCGCTTGCTTTTCCGGACTTGTCGGCGTTTGTAGCCACCCAGACTTCGTGAATCGCAGCGACGATCGTATCCGGCCGTTCAAACGGGATCATGTGAGTGCTATCGGGAACCATGATTCTCTTTCCCTGGGTGGAAAGATGCGATTCCTTCACTTGCAAATCATTAACCCAGACTTCGTGGAAATCGTCGAACTCCTTTTTTGGAAAGCCAGCCGGCAACTGCGCCGCATCCGCCGACTTACCCGCGGTGAGAACGACGAGCGGTTTGTCGCCGAGATTGCCTGAAGCGCGTACCTCATTAGCGCTCTCCGCAAATGAACCCAATTCCGAAGCGCTCGCATCAATGAATTTTGGCTGCATCTGCAGATAGAGCATTTCCTGCCCAAACTCCTTCGAAACCCCGGGAGCTTCTCCCTGGTTGCGCTGCGAGAATCGCGCAATCCCAAACCGGATCAGCAGCGGCGCAAGCATTTTCTGCCACTTGAGCTGTTCCATTGTTTTTTTCATGAACGCTTGAAGTGCTGGGGTCATGCGCTCGTTTTGGTCTTCGTGCGATGCATCCACCAAAACCATCCCCGCAACATCGCCAGGGTATTGGCCGTTATAAACGCGCACGTTGTATCCGCCAAAAGAATGCCCGACCAGAATGAACGGCCCTTTTTCATTCGCAGCATCGAGTAGAGCGTGCAACTCCTTTACAATCTCCATGCTGGTGCGTGGTGCGGAGCTCGCATCACTCCAGCCGTAACCCGCGCGGTCATACGAACACACGCGCGTGAATTTGGCGACTTCTGTTTGCACAGGATTCCATCCGACCGCCGGAACGCCGAGACCGCTGTCCAAAATAACCGTAGGGCTGCCCTGTCCGCGGCAATCGATGCTCAAACTCAGGTTGTCGAATGCAGGACCGAGTGAAACGGACTTACCCTGCTGCGGAAACCTGCGCGCGTCCGCTCTGTTTCCCAGCGCTTGATAGCACGCGCCCACAACTGCAGCCGTAATGACGAGCACAAGAAGGCCGAGTAATCCCCGGCCAATCCAGCGCTTCACCCGCCCCGCGCGGCGTGGCGTGCTTGCTGCAGTCTCGTTTTCCAAGGAGTTCTCCTAGCGTGAAACATTTGATGCAATTTCGATAGGCGGATATTAGACCGCGCGGTGCTGCGCGTCAACGAGAGTGGGGGGCGACGCGAATGTTGGGAAGAAAAGAACTTCTGAGCGACTCACTAAACGCTCAAGCGGCTCGTGAACATCACCTCAAACTTATTGATTGGGAATCCCGGCGCTCGCAGGCACAACGTCGTAGACGTACCGGATTTCGAGAGGCGTATTCGATCGGCCCATCGTGAGACGAATCGTTTCAAAAAGCTGCGTGCCGTCGGAAGACAATTCGAACGTGCGGCTCATCTTCCCGCCGTGAGGACTCTTCTCGTCCGTAACCAGCCGCGGGCCGTCCCAATGCGCCGCAATCTCCTGAAGACTGTCGTCCTTTGAATCCGGTCTCTGAATCTTGCGCCCATCGGTATACATGATCACGTTGCGATTTTGATCTTCGGTAAGGTCGACTTCCGGATTCTTCGGATCTTTTTGCCCAAGTGTTAGTGCGTTCGCGGGCGCGATCGCAGATTGGGTGCGCAGGCGTTCTTCGTCGCTCTCTCCACCGCGACTTCCACCGTGGCCGCCAATAGGAAACCCGGCGATGCTCACGCCGCTGCCGCCTCTGGATCCGCTTCCTCTGCTTGTACTCGCGTCCTGCATCTTCTTCCGCGGATCGTCGCTCTCGTCCAAGTTAAGTTTCCATTGACCAAAGATAGATGTCCGAGTCTCTGGCCGCGGCTGCGGATTTTGCGGGCTCGCTGCCGAAGCGGGAGAAGCCTGTGGCTGAGCGGCCGGCAAAGGTCCAGCAGGTGCCTGCGCGCGAATCGAGCCAGGAATCGCGGCTGCGGCAATGCACAAAATTCCGAGAGCTGGAAAAATGGATGAGACACGCAACTTCATATTGGCCCCCTGGTCATATAAATGATTCCCGCCGCCAGATAGGAAAGTTCCGCTGTGCCGTTCCCGCCTGGCCATGCCTCCAATTCAAGCAGAAAGAAACACATCGGAACGAAACCTCAGGCAGGCGGCAGCCAATCGTTCAATGACAGGATACCGGGCAAAAGAGCGAGCGCGCCGAGTTCGCGGAATTGCGCCGCGCGTTTGCGGTACTCAAACGTGCCAGCCGGCAAGATAGCCATGAAAGGAACGCGCGCGTCGCGCGCCGCCAGCGCATCGTCAATGTTGTCCCCGACGTAAAGCGCCGTCGCAGGATCCCGCCGCCCAAGAATTTTCAGCAAGCCATCGGGAAAAGGCTTTTTACGCTTCACGTCATTCATGGTAACGACAGTTCGAAAATGCCGCGCCGCCGTCCACCGATCAAATGTATACGCGAATTCCTTACGCGTGCGTCCCGTAAACAAATTAAGCTCAAACCGCCGCCCCCAGCGCTCGATTTGCCCAGGTGTAACAATAAATTTTTCCTTCCGCACATTCCCAGACTTGCCGTCTTTGCCCCAGTAGAACTGCTGAAATGCATCGCGGGCCTCTTCATACGTCGTGGGGCGCCCTAGCGCAGTCGCCCAATTTGAAACCATTTTCCAATCGTCGTTGTTACCTGGTTTGCTTTTCCACTTGTGAAGTTCAGGCCAAGTCACGCGCTTGCCGGTCAAATAACGCATCGTTTCCAGGCCAGAAAGCCAGAACGAGCGGCGCACGTCCACCAACACCCCGTCCACATCAAATATAAGGATTTTCGGAAGTGCGATTGTTTTCGAAGGGGCCACTCAGGAATTGGAGCAGAAAATTTCCTCCACAGCAATGTGATGCGTTCATTTGCCGCCGGAGCAAGGTGCTCGGAAGCAAAACGCTGGATAAACAGTTTCCGCTCAGGCCTTCGCATGAGAAAGAAGAATGAGAGCCCTGCCAGACTCATCCCCTGGGCACGGCGTGTTCCGTGACGTCTCGAGCCTCCATCCGCCGCGCCACATAAATCTCGAGAAGTTGGTCCAACTCCTGCGGACGAATCGGTTTGCTGAGATAGCCATCCATACCGCCTGCCATGCATTTCTCGCGATCTCCTTTCATGGCATGCGCCGTCAAGGCGACCACCGGCTGGTGACGTCCGCTGCTTTTTTCTTTTTCTCGAATGGCTGTAGTCGCTTCGAGCCCGTCCATCTCGGGCATTTGGACATCCATCAAAACAAGGTCAAAACTTTCTTTTTCCAACGCCTGCAGCGCTTCCAACCCGGTGCCCGCCACGACAACTCGGTGTCCTCGCTTCTCCAGCAAACGCACCACCAATCGCTGATTAACCAGATTGTCTTCCGCCAGCAACACGCTCAAATACGCATCCGGCTCGCGCGCGTCTTGCAAAGAGAAGCGAGTGATCAAAGGAATAGCGCCGTCGTGTTCACGAGCTCCGAGTACGCGCGCCACGGCCTCGCGCAACTCGGATTGCCGGATGGGCTTCAGCAAATACGCGGAGACTCCCAACTCCTGGCAACGTGCCGCATCTCCGCGGTGGCCGGCTGAAGTGAGCATCATGATCGTGGCCGTGGCCAATTCGGGCCTTTCCCGGATTTGTTCGACGAGGGCGAAGCCGTCCATATCTGGCATGTGCATGTCCGTCAAAATTAGGCTATAAGGTTCGCCCTCTTCGCGGGCGGCGGACAACTGCGCCAGCGCTGCGGCGCCTCCATTCACGGACGTCGGCTTCATTTGCCAGCGCGTCAGCATCCCTTCAAGAATCCGGCAGTTGGTGCGATTGTCATCCACAACGAGGACCTTCACGCCGCGCAAGATCTCCGGCGGAGCGATCGTTCCCAATCTAATTTCTTTGGCGTCCGCCACGCCCAACCGAACGGTGAAGTGAAATTGGCTTCCGCTACCCACTTCACTCTCCACCCAAATCTTGCCGCCCATCATGCGCACCAGGCGCGCGGAAATGGTCAGTCCCAGCCCCGTTCCTCCGTATTTTCGTGTCGTCGAGGTATCCGCCTGCGAAAACGGGTCAAAAATGGATTCACGCTTGTCCTCAGGAATTCCGATCCCTGTATCCGCTACCGTAAATCGACAAACACATTCCGAGCCGTCTCTGGACTCGAGTTGGACTTTTACCGCCACCTCGCCGACGTCCGTGAACTTGATCGCGTTGCCCACCAGGTTGACTACTATCTGCCGCAGCCGGCTGGAATCTCCGCGCACGATCTCCGGGACTTCCGGCGCTACTTCGCAGAGCAGCTCGAGTCCCTTTTCGTCCCCTCGCAGCGCCAGCGTTTTCAGCGTGGTTTCCAGACTCTCCCGCAAATTGAAATCTATATTTTCGAGGTCGATCTTTCCCGCCTCAATCTTCGAAAAGTCGAGAATGTCGTTGATGACCGAGAGCAGCGAATCTCCCGACATTTTCACCGTTTCCAAATACTCGCGCTGCTCCGGTGTGAGTTCTGTATCGAGCGCCAAATCCGTCATTCCCATCACGCCGTTCAGCGGCGTGCGAATTTCGTGGCTCATGTTCGCCAGAAACTCGCTCTTGGCTCGGCTGGCAGCCTCCGCGGCTTCCCGGGCCTTTTGCATTTCCTCCTGCACCTTCTTCAAGTGAGTGATGTCCCGCCCGATGCCGACGAGTCCTGTGACCCGCCCATTTTTGTCCCGCAAAGGCACTTGCGTCGTCATTACCTGGCTCACATTTCCATGAGCATCCACACCCTCTTCCTCGCGGTTGATTTCCGCCTGGCCCGAACGAATCACTCTCTGTTCATCCTCGAAGAATGGCTCGGCCGTCGCTCGGGGATAGAAGTCAAAATCGGTCTTCCCGAGCAATTCCTCCGTACTTTTCGCGCCCATCTGCCGCGCCACCGCGAGATTGGCCACCAAAAACCGGCAATCCACATCTTTCACGTACATGAAATCGGGCACGTTGTCGATCAATGCGCGCAACACTTTACGTTCTTCCGAAAGGGTTTCTTCAGCCCTTATTCGTTCATTGACCTCCAACTGCAACTCGTGAGTCCGAGCCTCTACGCGTAGTTCGAGCTCGCTTTTTGCACCCTGCAGCGCCGCATCACGTTCCTGAATTCTCTCCAGCATTTGGTTGAAAGAGCCTATGAGCTCCCCCACCTCGTCTTCACCGCGCGGGATAGCGCGAACAGCGTAGTCTTCGTTCGCTGTCACTCTCGTTGCGATCTGCGCCAGATGCAGAATCGGTTCGGTAATCAGCCGCAGGAGTCTCGATGAGACGACGTAGGTAACCAGGATGGAAATCAGAATCACCAAAACGGAAATTTGCGTGTATTGCCTGATCTTTGCCTGCAGCGCTCCGAGGTCCGAGAGGATAGCAATTGTGCCAGCCTTCTCGCCTCCCAGCGAAACGGTTCGGTAGAGCGTGAGGGAATCTTTTCCAAAGACCGCCTGATCGTCGCGACGGGCGGGCATCACAAACGCCGAGTCAATCCCGTCGCGCCGGTATTCCGCGAAAATCGCTCCATGGCTGTCATACAGGCAAGCGGCCACGATGTGGCGCTCGGCACGGACCGCTCCCAGCATATCCTGCGCGGATTTTCGATCGTTAAAAGCTAGAGAAGCTGCGGTATTCGCCCCCAACGTATCCGCAAGAACTGAGAGCTCACTGGTCATGGCCGCGCGAAAGCTTGTTCTTTCGTAGAGGTCAAAGATCAGACACGCGAGGCTTAGTCCCAAGAGACTTGTGCATACAATGACAAATGTTAGTTTCCGTTGGATCGAAGAATTTTTGAATAGCGCCATTTCATGTCCCTTTTGGGCCTCCAATGACTGTCTTAGCTAGCGTCAGAAGCCTTGCGCTGATCTTCAATTTGGCGCGTTCCGCGGCTTCCAGATTGATTTCGAAGTGAACCTTGTTGTCCTCCCAAAGGAAACCAATCATTCCCCCCTGTTCGATAAAGTTTTGGGACTCTCCGACGGTCAGGACTGGACTTGCTCCGAGGTTTACAAGCGTCGCGGCAAGGGATTTTTTTTCCGGCGCCCCAAGGAACAAAATCTGGCAGGTTTGAACCTCTTGTCCCAGTTTGAAGTGCAGCACGCGCACCGGGCGCCCGTCGATCGTCTTTCCGCTCATGCTCGCATCCAACGCACCATGGAAGGGATCTTCCCCGACCGTGCAATAGGTGAGTGGAGCGCCTGCGTCTTTGAAGGCTTCCGGCGGCCAATCGACAAATTGCGCAAAATGAAAAAGGAATGCTGCCTTCACCTGATATTCGCTTGAGATATTGGATTGCGCTGAAACCCAGCGAACGCCGCCGATAAAGAGCAGTACCGTGAGTGCTGCAATAGAGAATCGCAAAGACGCTTGGCGAGCTCTCGCGTCCCGAATTCCAAATTCTGGACTCCGCAGCTCCCGTCGCATTTTGTCCGTAAGATTCAAAGCCTTTTATCCGCCATCAGAATTGCCACGTAATCTTCGCGTAGGCGCTGCGTTTGATCAGGCTGGACTGCTCTGTTTGGTCAGGGCTGAGATATTCGAGATGATGGTCGCTTAGCAGGTTTTGCCCAACCACGCTGATGGAAAACCGTTTCGATGGTTGCCAAATCGCATTGGTATCCAAACGCGTGTACGAGGGAACTGCGGGCGCAGGAAGCCGTCCAACAAAGTAGGCCGACGCATTCCACTGCCAGTGATCGCTGAGCTCCACGTGCGAACGCAATTGAGCCTGCTGGCCCGGAAAACCTCCCTGAGTGCCTGCGATCGTCGTGGAATCCTGGCCGCCCGCGTCCTCTTGCAGATGCATTGCCAAGAAGGAATACCCCGGGCTCAGCGTCCAACGCTTGACCACTTTCCAATTTACGGACAGCTCGACTCCATGTGTCTCCCCGTACAGCAGATTGCCCAGAGTGTTTGGGATCACCAGGTGCAACGGCGCTGGAGTCGCCTCTAAGAAGGGCGTTCCGGGCTCTACGGACACGAGATTGTTGTAGTCGTTGTAAAACACCGTCCCGTCAAACGAAATACATTTATTTATCTCCGTTCGATAGCCCACCTCAAAAGCATTCAATCGCTCGTTCTGTCGAGTGGGACTTCCGAAAATGCTAACGAGAATCGGAAGACCATTGGGCCCCGGGAATACAGTTTCATTGAAGCGAATGTCTCGATCGCTTTGCGATGGCGTTCTCAGAGCTCTGGACACTGCGGCCCAGAACATGTTTCGTTCATTGGCAATCCAGGCGATCCGGACACTCGGCTCAAATCCAAATCCTGTGAAGTCGTTATGCTCAAGTTTTGCCCCGACTGTCAGATAGAGCCGGTCGGGCCGGATGGCAATTTCGTCCTGCACAAAGGAGCTGAAAAGCTGCCGTGTTAGATCCGGCGGCGTGAACGCAATCCGGAGAGTCGTCGCCAACTCATCGGAGGTTAGGTAGTAGCCGAGTCCCCAAACAAAGTCCTGTCGCTTGCCCCAGGCGACATGTTGCTCAAAATCAATACCAAAAGTGTTCAGACCAGTTCCGTAGGTCGAGTCACCCCGGTTGCTGCGATCGAAATTGACTTGAAGACTCGTCTCCGAATTTGGCGAGGCCACATGATTCCATCGCGAGACGACGTCCCATCCAGAAAAAACATCGCGAAGATTCAGAATCGCGTTCGCGGGCGGCCCGATTGAGACGACCGTGTTGACTTGTTCTCCAGCGTCGCCCCTGTAGACATCCCCTTCGATTGTCACTGTGTCCTTCGGTGAAGCGTCGGCGTCCACACGAAATCCTCCTTGGAATGTGCGCCAGTCGTCTTCGCCGTTCTGTCCCGTGGAATCAAGGTTGTGGCCAAAATTGAAACCGCCGCCAGAGACCCGATAGGAAGTCTCTCCGCCGATCGTTCCGCCATAGCGCGCGGTTGCAAATCCTTGCTCGGAAGTTCCACCACCTGTTGTCAACAAACCGCCCTGCGTATCGGCGGCTTTCTTTGTCGTGATGTTAATGACGCCGTTGACCGCGTTTGCACCCCACACCGTCGCTCCAGGTCCGCGGATCACTTCGATGCGCGCGATGTTGTCCAGCAGCAAAGTCTGGCTATCCCAAAATGTGCCAGAAAAAATAGGCGAGTACACCGTTCGGCCATCCACCAGGACAAGCAGTTTGTTCGAGTATTGCCCGTCGAATCCACGCGCCGTGATCGCCCAGGTACCGCCGTTGATCTGCGCAACTTGCAGGCCAGGGACCATACGCAAAAGATCCGGAATGTTTGTTGCGCCCGAGCGCCGGATATCTTCCGGAGTAATCACAAAAACCGCTGCCGCCACGCGCGAAAGCTTTTGCTCTTTCTTCGAGACTGAAGTCACCTCTATATTCATCAAATCCTCGATGTTTACTTTCGTGAGGTCCGCCGGTTGCTCTTGCGCGCACACAATGCCCGGCAGCAGGATGAGCATTCCCAGTAGCGCAGGGATTCGGAAAGCGGGCCGGTTCCAATTTCGCGAGCACCCGACACGAACTGCTCTGTTCCGGTTTTCATTTGCTGAATTCCAGGTATCACACATCATTATTCTTCTTCTCTTCCTCACTTCTCATTCCCTTTGCAACGGCTGACTAGAACCTCCAGCTCAATTTCACGTAAGCGCTGCGCTTGATTTCTGTGGATCGCGAGGCCGCGGTGCTATCAATGAATTCCAAATGATGGTCCCCGAGCAGGTTTTGCCCCACGAGGCTCAGCGACAAGCCCTCATTCCATCGCCACGACATCCCCGTATCCAACCTTGTGTACGAAGGCACATTTTGGGCAATCAGGCGATCCACAAAATAGGCGGAAGCATCCCACGTCCACCTCGGTGACAACTCGAAATGGGACCGAAGCTGCGCCTGCACGTGTGGATCGCTTCCGTTCGTTTCCGGCGCAGTCTGCGTGTCCTGGCTCAGCGGGCTCGCGTGCATATGGATTCGCTCAAAGTCGAAGCCGGGGCTCAGCGTCCAACGGTCTGTAATCTTCCAGTTCGCCGCGATTTCGATCCCGTGGGTCTCGCCATAAATCAGGTTTTCATACGTACTTGGTAAAACCAGGTGTGCTGGAGCGGGGGTCGCCTCGAAGAAAGGTGTGGATGGCTCAGTTGATTCCTGATTGCTGTAATCATTGTAATAAGCGGCGAGATCGAACGAGAGGCGTTTAGCAACCGTCGTTCGATATCCAAATTCGTAAGCAATCAATCCTTCATTCTTGATCTGAGGATTTCCGAGAACACTGATCAGCACAGGAGTACCGCCCGGCCCGGGAAATCCTGCTACATCCAGACGGATCGACGCGTCTGTAGCGTCCGGGGTCCGTTCCGCCCTCGAGACGGCCGCCCATATCATGTTGTGCTGGTCTAGTTCGTAGGACGCCCGCGCGCTCGGCATGAGCGCGAAGCCGGTGTAATAGTTGTGCTCTAGCTTCGTTCCCACCGTCAGAAAGAAGCGGCTTGGAATCAGCGTAATTTCGTCTTGAACAAAGGAATTGAAGGAATCCGATTCAAGACTGCTCGGATTCAAGGAAACAAAGAGATCCCCATGGGAGTGTGAATCCGAATACCAATACCCTAGGCCCCATACGAAATCTTGCCGGCTGCCCCAGGAAATGTGGTGCTGGAAGTCAATATTGACTGTCTCTCTGCCCTCACGCAGCTGGTCATCGCGTTCATAGTCGGCATAGGACATCATCAGCGTCGTTTCCGAACGCGCCGAGAAAGCGTGATTCCAGATGGATTGGATAAATCCGCCAGAAAGAGCTACCGGAATGTCGATATTGATGAGACCAGGTGAAGTGATCGATGGAAGATTCGTAGTGGGATTATTTTCATTGCCGGTGTACATATCTCCTTGAACGGTCAGACTATCTTTTGAGGAGAGTGTGCCGTCCGCCCGAAAGCCGCCGCGCAGCATGTGCCAGCCATCTCCGCCGTCCTGGCCGGTTAGACTGGGCATCTGGCCCTGGTTCAAATACTGGGAATAAACCCTGTAGTCGAAATTGTTTCCCACGCTACCGCCGTACTGCGCTGTTCCAAATCCATGGTCGAGGTTTCCTCCCCCCGCTACGAGCATGACTCCTTTCGTTTCGCTGGCATTCTTGGTGAGGATGTTGATCACCCCATTGACGGCATTCGCTCCCCAGACCGAGCCGCCGGGGCCACGGATCACCTCGATCCGTTCGATATCCTCAAGGGGAAAATCCAGCACGTCCCAGAACACTCCTCCGGTCGTTGGTGTATATACCGCCCTACCGTCCACCATCACCAGCAATTCGTTCGCGAACTCCCCATTAAGTCCGCGCCCGGAAATAGCCCAGGTGTTGGCGTTGATTTGCGCCACGTTCATCCCGGGGACCATCCGCAGTAAATCAGGAATATTCGTCGCTCCTGATCGACGAATGTCCTCCTGCGTAATGACAAAAATCGCCGAAGCCACCTGCGATAATTTCTGGTCTTTCTTCGAGACTGAAGTCACTTCCATGTCCATCAAATTTTCGATACTCACTTGCGTAAGATCATTTTGCTGCGCCTGAAGGGTCTGCTGAACCTGCGCGGTCTGCTGCTTTTCCTGCGTGGGCGGAAATTGAGCTGTTTGCGGAGTCTGCGCCCACGCTTGGAAACCAAGGAGTTGTTGGCCAGTGAGGATGAGTACCGCGATCATTCTGCGACGCGCGCAGCTGACTCGGCGCACCGTGAGCAGAGCTGTCGCTTCGTTCATGGACACTTCTCCCTCCCCCTAGCAAAGGCGTGCACCTCTGGGACCGAATCTCGATGCGTTTTTTGGAGGCAACTCGCTTGCTTTCAGTGCGTTAGTCTGCGGTGAGCTTCCAGTCCGTTTCCTGAATTGAGCCTCGGACTGCTGCGTGTGCCATAGTGGTGCAAGCGAGATGCAGGCCCTCGCCTAAGCTAGCCTCGCGAACCGTCTCGTAACACAAACCTGCTCGTCGAACTTCGGTATGATTGCTGGAGCCGGAAAGGCCTTGCTACAATCACGCGCGCGGGCGCCGCGGCTCGGAGCTTGGTGAGAAGTTGTTCAGAAAGAGGAATGAATGGCTGGATTTGCCGGTGTGGATTTCATCGATTTTGATTCGCAGCTCAACGACGAAGAAAAACTCGTCCGGCAAACGGCGCGGCGATTCGTCGACAACGAAATCATTCCCATCATCGAAAAACACAGCCGCGAGGGAACATTTCCAAAGCACCTCGTGCCGCAGCTTGGGGAGTTAGGATTTTTTGGCGCGAGCCTGCAGGGTTATGGCTGCGCGGGAATGTCCAACGTCGCGTACGGACTTGTGACGCAGGAGTTGGAGCGCGGAGATTCTGGATTGCGGAGTTTCGTCTCGGTGCAGAGCGCTCTCGTGATGTATCCGATTTATGCGTATGGCAGCGACGCGCAGAAAGACAAGTGGTTGCCGTTGCTGCAGCAAGGCACAGCCATTGGCTGCTTTGGATTGACGGAACCGCAGTTTGGCTCGAACCCTGGCGGGATGCTTACGCGCGCGGTAAAGAAGGGCAGCAAGTATATTTTGAATGGCGAGAAGATGTGGATCACCAGCGGGTCGATTGCGGACGTCGCGGTGGTCTGGGCAAAGTGCGAGGACGATAAAATTCGCGGATTTTTAGTGGAGAAAGGAACGCCAGGATTCAAAGCGTGGGACGTGCATGGAAAGTGGTCGCTGCGCGCCTCGGTAACTTCCGGCTTGGCGTTCAGCGACTGCGAAATCCCGGAAGAAAATTTGCTGCCGAATGTTGTGGGATTGAAAGGGCCGCTAGGTTGTTTAAATCAGGCGCGCTATGGGATTGGATGGGGCGCGCTGGGCGCGGCAATGGGCTGCTACGATACGGCGCTGCAGTATGCGAAGACGCGCAAGCAATTTGCGAACAAGCCGATTGCTTCGCACCAGCTTGTGCAGGAAAAACTGGCTTGGATGATTACGGAAATTGTGAAGGGGCAATTGCTGGCGTTGCACGTCGGGCGGCTAAAAGATAAAGGCAAAGTCGATTTCTCGCACATCTCGATGTTGAAGATGAACAACGTGGCCATTGCGCTGGAGACGGCGCGGAAGGCGCGCGATATTCTTGGCGCGAACGGCATCGTCGACGATTACTGCGTTATGCGGCACATGAACAACCTTGAGAGCGTTTATACGTACGAGGGGACGAACGACATTCATAAGCTGATCATCGGAGAAAAGATCACCGGGATTTCCGCATTCGTTTGAGAAGAACAGGAGACAGACTGAAGTCTGTCCCATTGCAGATCTGATCCTGCGGAAAAGAAGACAGGCTGAAGCCTGTCCTACTCCAGCCAACCAATCTTGCATGTCGTTGAATCTTGTATGCTGATAGGGACGCAGTGTGCGACTTGCCGTGCTGATCGGGCTCGACTTGGCCGCAACGGGCACGGCCCTTCGAAGCTCAGGGTAACGTACTGTGCCTTAACAGGAGAAATTCATGGATGCATTCGCGATCGGTTCGTCTCGCTCGTTTTTACGCAGAGCCTTGTTGCTCCTGATGTCGCTCGCAGTCGTGTGCACGTCGGCGGGAGCCCAAGCAAAAGCCGCGCCGCTGGCGGAACCGAAACAGAAGATTCGCGCGATCACTGCGTTTGTGATTTTGGACCGGACGCAATATCAGCAGCAGATTGCGGATGCGGTGA
>Ga0210388_10001192_pt1 | contig 20470 bp, 20 predicted proteins | sample IncBWC19OmetaG_FD_155485 | JGI IMG/M metagenome (GOLD analysis project Ga0210388, IMG submission 155485) | Forest soil microbial communities from Barre Woods Harvard Forest LTER site, Petersham, Massachusetts, United States - Inc-BW-C-19-O ... | reverse complement strand
ATTCAGCGGCAAGCATCACGTCCCTCAGAAGAAGTGTACGGCGCAAAAAACAGCGATGCGCCGCTCGATCGAGACCCATACGCTGTGTCCCGGACTTGTGCTACACTTTTGCCCCTAGACCACTCTATCGGAACACATTTGTGGCGATTCTCCCGGGCCCGATTGCGAATCTGAACGTCTAGCCGTCCACGACAAGTAGCTGACCGGCGCCGCCTTCCTATTAAACGATCGGGCACGCGCGCCCTGACACGTCTTCAGGAGCGTGATTTCCTAAGGGAGAAAACGCACATGAACAAAGGACAAAGTGCTGTCGTCGGCGCAATTCTTGTAGCTGCCGCTATGTTCCGGGTGGGAGCCACCTCTCCTTCGAACCCATCGGCTGGTTCGAAGCCACCCCCAGCCAGCGAGGCAACACTCAAACCAGCCGCCAGTGAAGGCCCTTGGCTCGCCTCGTGCAAGTACTGGACTGCCGCCCGCTGGAAGGCGCCTTTGAGCAAAGCAGGGGACCCACAGGTCATCGAGTCCGAAGACGACCCTACAACTGACTGCGAAGTCAGCGGCGACCGCTGGGGCATTCCGAAGGTCCCAGCCAACGACTCGAACGCAGCAAATTCAGTTTCAGCGGATGACGTTCACCGGCTAGAGGTCCGCGCCATCATTGCGGCCGTCCCCGATCCCGTCCACAGCCATCTTGCGCTTGAGTTTGACCGCACCATTGACTCTCTCATGCAAGCCGCGGCCGACAACCGCTATCTCGGAAGCAACTATTGGCTTCCCTGGAAGGCCCCGCACACGTCCTCTGCTCCAGAGGAATCCTCCACCACCGGGCTAACTGAAGAGGACCGCAACCGCGAGCAGCAACCGGGCCTCATCATCCTAAAGTACACTCCGAGACTGGGCGAAGAGAACCCCACTTGGTCCAGCTACCACCGCGTCATCTATCTCTTTCTAGTTGGTGAATCACCAGCCATCGGTATGAACAGCGTCCAGCTTCGCAACGCGCTCCGCTACGAAGCCATGCTATTGAAAAACTACAACGCCAGGCTTTCTATGAGCGACGACGACACGCAGCTTGCCGTCATCGGGCCTGGTTCCTCAGGCTCGGCCGCCTCACTTCGCGAAGGAATCATGAACGCAAGATTTGACCAGGGCAACGACGGACACAAGGACAAGGCCAACACTAACGCTACGGATGCGGCCACGCACAAAGATATAACCCAGATAATCGCGGCAGGCACCACCTCCACCCCCATTGCCGCGGAGGAACTCAACACACCATCATCGGCCCGATCCATCAGCTATTACTCATTTGGGGAGAACACCGGCTTTGAGGAAGACCGGCTCCTCGAGGCGTTTCAGGGCTCTCGTTCCGACGCGCGGCATACCGCCATCCTCAGCGAAGACAACACCGTCTTTGGTGAAATGAACAGCCTCGGAACGGGCCCGTACCGACCGATATACATTCGTTTTCCCCGCGAGATATCTCTCCTGCGAAATGCGCAGGTTGACCAAACCGGCAAGTCGACCTCATCTACCGTAGCTCCAAGTCCCTATCTGAACCTGTCGCTCAAGGATTCAAGCGCGGACGATACTGTGCCCCAGTTCTCCAGCACCCAGACCCCGCTGTCTCAAGAGGCGCAGTTGATGTCGATAGCGCATCAGCTCCAGCGCGCTCGTGTCGAATACGTCCTCATCACGGCGTCCAATATCCTGGACGAGCTCTTTCTCGCGCAGTTCCTCCATCGTGCCTGCCCCGACGCGAGAATTGTCTTCTACAATGGCGGCGATCGACTCGTCGAACGAGATGTCGATAACGCTCGCTACATTGGCTCCCTCACCATCACTCCATACAATCTCATCTCCCTCGACAATCCTGTCGCTGCCGGCCGGGCCTTTTCGGACTCGCAGGCCGAAGCGATCTACAACGCCGCAAGCTATATCTTCTGGAAGGGATCTCAGGACTCGCGGTCGGGGCAGCAGCCAAAGCTCTCCGGCTACTTGCGTGCGGAGAACAAGAATTTGCAGGCCCCCTTATGGGTCACCGCTGTCGGTAGCGACGGATACTATCCCCTAGGCCTTCTAAGCGGGTGTGCAAGCAACCTGGCGCAGGTGCTCCCCAGCATCTACAAGGGTGAGCCAAGGAAGTGTATTGAAGCCGACATCTCTTCGATGCACCTATTCGCTCCACCAACTCCGAACGCCGCTCCATCGCTCTTTTGGTCTATCCTCTGCATCCTCATCGCCGGCCTCTGCGTCGGACACGCCGCCGTTATGCTCTCTGCGCAATACTGGTCGCCCTTCACTCGCGATGTCGCCGTCCACCAGAACGACCAGCCTCGCCGTCGATCCGTCTACATCAATATCGCCACCTCTGTGTTGTTTTGCATGTCGTTCGTTATCGCCACTCCAATGTTTCTGGTCTTGCATGTCTATCGCTGGGAAAGGGACAATCTCATTGTTGCGTCCGTTACTTTGTTAGCGGGCATCGCTGCCGTGTTCGCCGCTCTTCGCATGACTTGGCCCTACCTGAAGTACACACCGCAAAAAAGCTCGAAATACCCCACAGATCTGTACTTCGTCTTTAATGTGATCGCACTTGCCGCAGTCATCATCATTCCGATTCTCTGGGTCTGGATTTGCGTCCATGACCCCGCGAATGGCACACAGTCACATGCTGGCCTCTTCTTCAGCTACCGTTGCCTTCACCCCGGCAGCGGAGTCTCTCCCGTTATTCCTGTCCTGCTCATGCTCGTCGGCTGGTATCTCTGGTCCGTCTTTCAGACGGCGCGCCTCCGTTTCTCCACCATGAACCGTCCCAGGCTGCCCGACCACGTTACCGCCCCGTCAGCCTATCCCCTCTTCGTCTCAGACAGCCAGCTAAGTGCTTGCAGAAGTCCCGTCCACTCCTGTCTCTTTGAAAACATTAGCTGTCTTCTCATCACCCGAGAGATCCTTCGCCGGTTCACTCGCTGGTCGCACAACAAGCTGAACGGGATCTTCTTTCTGATCTATATGTGCCTGTTCGCCCTTTGCGTCTTCTGCGGACGAATTCAAAGCCTGGAACGCTTTCTCATGAATCCAGGCCGTAGGCCAACCGCGTATGAATTCCTCATCGCCTTGCTCTTCTTCCCGCTCATAATGGTCGCGCTCACCGGCTGGCTGCGCATGATATTCATATGGGGGTCGCTCAGCCGCGGACTTCTCGAGCCGCTCGAGCGAATGCCGATTCGTGTTGCCTTTACCCGGCTCAAGGAAGTCGGGTGGGTGACCATGCTCAGCCAGAGCAGTCTTCACGTACGTTGGCGAGACATGGGTCGTTCTAACGAATCGGTCCGGCAGCTCATTAATAACGACGATCTCCGCAAAGCAATCAACGATGACGCCAAATGGGACGCTCTGAAGAGAACCTATGACGACCTCACTCTCAAGATAAGAGAGCTCAGAGAACACATCCGCCTGCAAAAGCGAAGCAAGAACACTCCCGCTGTAGCGATGGAACACCCGGGAGACGACTTTGATCTCCCACTCGAGAAATATCGTCACGATCTGAGCTTTATCTATGCCATCGAGAAGCGCTACGCCGCGTTCAGCGAGTTAATACTCTCTGACGTGCTCATCCCCTACTGGAATACGAAGCGTGTCGGCTTCGTCGAGGACGATACGGACGATCCAGGCGGCGAGCACTCGAAACCCGATGCAGACGCACCCCAGGACCCACTCTACGTCCGTTTGGCTGAAGAGCTTCTCGTCTTCCGCTACGTGGCGCTCATTCGTTCCGTGCTGGTGAATATCCACTACCTCATGCTCTTCGTCTCTTCGGCCTTTGTGCTCGCCATCATCGCGTGGAATTCGTACCCCTTCCAGCCTCACCAGCTCATCGACTGGTGCTTCACCCTTCTTCTCGTCTTCCTTGGCGCTGGATTCGTCTGGCTTCTTGCCCAGATGCACCGCAACGCCATCCTCAGCCGCATCACAGACACCACGCCCAACAAACTCGGCGTCGACTTCTACCTGCGACTCGTGACCTTTGGAGCGGTCCCGGTCCTCACCTGGCTCGCCTATCAGTTTCCTTCGATCGGCGGAGGACTCTTTAAAATTCTTCAACCGGGCCTGCAAGTCATCAAGTAGGGTTCGAGCAAATCAATGAGTGAGTACCGCCTGCCACCCCAGGCCGGCCGTTTCCTTCGCGGGAAAATGAGTATGGTGCGCCCGAGAAGATTCGAACTTCTGACCTACAGCTTCGGAGGCTGCCGCTCTATCCAGCTGAGCTACGGGCGCGCTCCCTCTAGCCTAGCATGATCGCTGCGGGTTGACAGCCCACACTGCCCCAGTTGAGCATCATGACGGACATCAAATCCAGCAACACGGCCGTCCCCCAAAAAAGCCGAAACCCGAAACGCAATTCGCACCGAGAAAGAGAGACTCGCTCATGTTCCTCCGCACCTTGGCAACCGCCGTCTGTTGTACCCTCCTCACCACCGCAAGCCTCGCCCAGATGGGCGACATGAAGATGGACCAGCCCGCCGGCAAATCCATGCCCAGCCCCCCGGCCACGGCCAACGTAACTCTCAATGGCAAAGCCGTCACTATCAACTACAACTCCCCGCGCCTCAAGGGCCGGACTATCGGCTCCGACATCGTCCCCTACGGCGAGGTCTGGCGCACTGGAGCCAACCCCGCCACCACTCTGATCACCGCGACCAACCTGAGGATCGGCACCATCGAAGTCCCCGCCGGGACCTACACGCTCTTCACCCTGCCCAGCGCCAAGCAGTGGCTCTTCATCGTCAGCAAGAAGACCGGCGAGTGGGGCATCCCATACCCCGAGGGCAATGACCTCGGCCGCACACCCATGACCGGCAAGACCCTGCCCGCCTCACAGGAAAACATGTCCATCTCCTTCGAAAACACGAAGGGCGGCAGCACCGAACTCCACGTCAAATGGGGCACAACGGACCAATACGTAACCGTCAAAGCCGACTAGCTTTGCTCTGCGGCTTCTTTCTCCAGCCTCAGTTTTTCCATCACCGAAGCCACCAACTCCTTAGCTCCAGTGATGTTCGCCAGAACGGCCTGCAGATCGAGCGCCGGGACCTTAGGGTTCCGCGCGCTCGTGCAGTACACGCCATGCTGTCCGACCAAAATCAGCGCATCGGTCAACACATCCAGCGTCACCGCCAGCCGTCCACGCGCCTCACCCATCATGAACTCATACTTCTCGAGCTCCTCTTGCCGGTCATAAAAGACGGACACGGCCTACCACTCCTTCGCCGCTGAATCCACCACAAGCGGAGTCGAAGCCGCAGGGGCCTTCCAGCGCAACACAGGCTTCCTCGCCGCCGTCGTCTCATCAAGCCGCTGCACCCGAGTCGTATGCGGCGCCGTCTGCACCAGATCCGGGTTCTCCTCCGCCTCGCGCGCGATCTGCTTCAACGCATCAATCAGCAGGTCCAACTCCTCGCGGCTCTCGCTCTCCGTAGGCTCAATCATCATCGCGCCTTGCACGACCAATGGAAACGAAACGGTATAAGCGTGGAAGCCATAGTCGATCAGCCGCTTGCCCATGTCACCGGTCTTCACACCGTTCCTCGCCTGCAGCTTGTCGGAGAACACGACCTCATGCAGCGACTGCGTCTTATACGGCAGCTCAAAAGTTCCCTCAAGCTTCGCCCGAATGTAATTCGCATTCAGCACAGCGTCTTCAGTTGTCTGCCGCAGTCCATCCGGCCCGTTGGCCAGAATATAAGCCAGCGCCCTCACAAACATCCCGAAGTTCCCATAGAACATCCGCACCCGGCCCACGGTCTGCGGCCGATTGAACTCAAGCCCCAGCGACCCGTCTGACTTCGTCACCACAACCGGCGTCGGCAAAAATGGCTCCAGTATCTTCTTGCAAGCCACCGGCCCCGACCCCGGCCCGCCACCACCATGCGGCGTAGAAAACGTCTTATGCAGATTCAAATGCATTACATCGACGCCAAAGTCACCTGGCCGCGTCTTTCCCACCAGCGCATTCATGTTCGCGCCATCCATATAAAGCAGCGCGCCCTTCGCATGCAGGACGTCCGCAATCTTATGGATCTCGCTCTCAAACACGCCGATCGTCGAAGGGTTCGTCAGCATCAGCGCAGCGGTGTCCTCGTCCACCATCCGCTCCAACTCCGCCACATCCACCATGCCCTGAGCGTTCGACTTCAGGTTGGCGACCTCATACCCGCAAACCGCAGCGGTAGCCGGGTTCGTCCCATGCGCCGAGTCCGGAATCAGGATCTTCTTCCGCGGATTGCCCTTCGACTCGTGATAGGCCCGAACCAGCAGTATTCCTGTAAACTCGCCATGCGCGCCGGCCGCCGGCTGCAAAGTAATCGCATCCATGCCGGTTATCTCAATCAACGCATCAGACAGCGTCTTCATAATCCCCAGGCAGCCCTGCGACAACGACTCCGGCTGATAAGGATGCGCCTCTGCGATCCCCTCGAGCCGCGCCACCGCCTCATTCACGCGCGGGTTGTACTTCATCGTGCAGCTACCCAGCGGATACATCCCCAGGTCGATCGCATAGTTCCACGTCGAAAGCCGCGTGAAGTGTCGAATGATCTCAATCTCACTCAACTCCGGCATCACGCCGAGGTCCTTACGCACCGAAGCCCCGAGCAGGGAAGCGGCATCAACAGCCGGCACATCCAGCTCCGCCAGCCGATAAGCCTTTTTCCCCGGCGAAGACTTCTCAAAGATCAGACCTTCATTTTGATTAACGTGAGTAGTTGCCTTCTTTGGCGTGCCAATGAACTTACCCGACATGCTGAACCGCCTTTATTCGTAACTCGAATCTCATAACTCGTACTTGAATGCTACAGTTGCTCTTCGCGCCTGCGTACCGCGCGTTGGCGATACGAACTTACAAGGCCCCAAAACGTTGAAAGCCACCGTTAATATCATCGCGATGCGCCACCACGCAGTCTGGTGCGGGAAGTAAAGAGACGCCGTAAAGCTCGCGAACAAGAGAATGCTGAAAAACAAAACACGCACACCGCGCAAGGTCAGAGAAGTTTTCGACTCCATTAGAACTCCTCCTGGTCGGCCGCATCACCTGTCTCCGAATAACTCCCCGACTCCGGCCCATCCACATCTTCTTCCCGCAAAGAAAGCCCAAACACTGTGCCGTTTTCAAACTCAATCGTCAGCGCATCGCCTTCCTCAAGCGAAGCCTGCACCACTTTGTCATTAATCTGCGCGCACAAAGCGTTCCGATACTCCGGCTCTCCATAGGCCAGCGAAAACTCCGGAAACAACACATGAGGCCAAGCATAGAAGGTCAGCAAAGGGGTCTCGAATCGAAGCTGCAAAAAATCCTCGACAAACTCAACCGCCTTCAGCTCCTCACCGATGATCGCCGAAACATCCATCTCTAAGCCTTCTTGTCCGCCAGTGCCGCGGCCACAGCATCCATCTGCTTCCGCGTCGTCAACTCAGTCGCACACCACAGACTCGCATTCGGCCCAAGCTCCGGATACCACTTCTGCAACGGCAACCCGCCAATAATCTTGTTGCTAAGCAGCGCAGCGTTCGTCTCCTCTGCACTCTTCGGCAGATCCAGCACAAACTCGTGAAACCGCGGCGCCCCATCAAACAACACCTTCGTCCCTGAAGAAGCACCAAGCACGCCCTTCAGATAAGCGGCCTTTGCAAGGTTCTGCTCCGCCAACTCCTTCATCCCGTGCTTGCCATATACGGTCAGGAAGATCGTAGTCATCATCGCGACCAGCGCCTGGTTCGTACAAATATTCGAAGTCGCTTTCTCTCGCCGGATATGCTGCTCACGCGTCGACAGCGTCAGCACGAACCCGCGCTTGCCGTCCTTGTCCTTTGTCTCCCCGATCAACCTCCCGGGCATCTGCCGCAGAAACTTCTCCTTGCAGGCAATCACCCCGCAGTAGGGCCCGCCATAACCTACGGCCACCCCATACGACTGCGCCTCCAGCGAAACAATGTCCGCCTCCGCAGGCGGCTTCACCATCCCCAGCGACACCGCCTCGGCAATCGACACAATCAGCAGCGCACCCTTCGCATGGGCCATCTCGGCGATCGCCGTAACATCCTCAATCGTCCCAAAGAAGTTCGGCGACTGAATCAGCACGCAGGCCGTATCGCTGGTAATCGCCGCATCCAGCGCAGCCATATCCACGCGCCCATTCGCCGCATAGCCAATCTCAACTGTCGGAATTTCCTGGTGCTGCGCGTACGTCGCAATCACCTCGCGATACTCCGGGTGCACCGTCCGCGCAATCACCGCCTGGTCGCGGCCAGTCACGCGCACCGCCATCATGATCGCCTCAGCCGCGCCCGTCGACCCGTCATACATCGACGCATTCGCGATCTCCATGCCCGTCAGCTCGCAGATCATTGTCTGAAACTCAAACATCGCCTGCAGCGTACCCTGCGAGATCTCCGGCTGATACGGCGTATAGCTGGTCAAAAACTCACCGCGCTGCACCAGCGAGTCGATGATCACCGGCCGATAGTGCCGATACACGCCGGCGCCAAGAAAACTCGAATAACCGACAGCATTGTTCTCAGCAAACGCACGGAAGCGATCCAGGATCTCCGACTCACCATGCTGCCGGGGAACCTTCAGGTCACGCTTCAGTTGATACTCAGCAGGAATCGTGGAAAACAAATCATCAATCGACGCCACGCCAATCTCGGCGAGCATCTCCTTACGGTCCGCAGGGGACTTTGGCAAATAGCGCATCTTTTTAGTGTCCGGTCTCTTCGCTGGTAAATTTTTCGTAGTCCGCCGCAGTCAACAGCCCATCGACCTGCTCCGCGTCCGACAGTTCAACCTTCAGCATCCAGGTCGTGTTCGCGTCCGAGTTGATCTTCTCCGGAGCGTCCTTCAACGCATCGTTCACTGCAGTCACCGTGCCCGAGACCGGCGCAAACAAATCAGACACGGCCTTCACCGACTCCACCGAACCGAAGCTCTTGCCCGCCTCAATCGTGTCGCCCACCTTCGGCAGGTCAACAAACACAATGTCGCCCAACGAGTTCTGCGCGTAATCCGTAATCCCGACGGTGCCGATCTTGCCGTCGACCTGAATCCACTCATGTTCCTTGGTATAGCGATAATTCGCAGGGTAAGCCATTCGTTTCATCTCCGTGTAAAAGTCCAGAACTTCTATTGTAGATGTTGCCGCCGCCGCTTAAGGGCCATGTCTAGGCGGATTTCTTCGCTCTCTTATAGAACGGCAAAGCCACGACCTTGGCCTTCACCATCTGCCCGCGGATCTCGACCGCGACCTCCGTATCCAGTGCGCCATGCTCGACCGGAACATAGGCCAGGGCAATGTTCTTCTTCAAGAAAGGCGACGGCGACCCGCTGGTAATCTCGCCAATGCGCCTCCCATCAAGTGCGAATACCGGATACCCGTCCCGCCCAATTCCGCGCTCAACCATCTCGAGCCCCACGAGCTTCCGCTTTGGCCCGCCGTCGGCCTGGATCTTTACCAGCGCATCGCGGCCTACAAAATCGCCCTTGTCGAGCTTCGCATACTTTCCCAACCCAGCCTCAAACACATTGATCGTGTCCGAGATCTCATGCCCATACAGCGCCATCGCCGCCTCCAGCCGCAGCGTATTTCGCGCGCCGAGCCCGCACGCCAGAATGCCAAACTCCGCCCCGACCGCCAGCACGTCCGACCATACCTGCGCGCTGGTCGCTTCGTCCGAAGGAATATAAATCTCAAATCCGTCCTCGCCGGTATATCCCGTGCGCGCGATCATCACGTTGTGCAACCCGCACACCTGCCCCCATGTAAACCAGTAGTTTTTGATCGTACTAAGGTCGGTCGAGGTCAGCTTCTGCAAGGTCTCTGCCGCCCGCGGACCCTGGATAGCTAACTGCGTGTAATAGTCACTGAAGTCGTTCAAATGCACGCCCGGCATGTGGCCGATCGTGTTCCGTACCCACTGAACGTCCTTTTCCCGAGTGCCCGCATTAATCACAATCAGATAGTCATTGTCAGAAAGCTTGTGCACGATCACGTCGTCAACAAAGGTCCCATTCGGATACAGCATCGCCGAATAATGCGCCTGCCCCACGGCCAGCTTCGAAGCGTCGTTCATGCAAAGCCGCTGCACTGCCGCCAGAGACCCCGGCCCGCGCAGCTGAATATCGCCCATATGCGACACATCGAAGACACCAACCGCAGTCCGCACCGCCATATGCTCCGCGATCAACCCGCAGCAGTCGACAGGCATGTCCCACCCGCCGAAATCGACCATCTTGGACTTGGCCGCCCGGTGGACTGCGTTCAGTGCTGTCTTGCGAAGTGGTGTCATTGTCTCGGTCATGGCGGTGCTTCCTTCTATCGGCCTCGTAAATGCCGACCTCTAAAACGATAGCACCCGGACGCCGCATCCAACCACCCAGGCAAATTCGCGCTTTCACAGAATCAATGCATCCCGTTCGGCAGGGATTTTGTAAGCCTCCCCGCGTCGAGCACAAGGTTTGCCACCGCCTCATCGAAGTTGTGGTCGTGCGTCTTTTGCAGCGCCGCCGCCGCAATTGACTCCGTCAGCGCCCAAAGAACGTAGTGCGTCGGCCGGTCGTAGATCACCAGCCGAACCATAGGCAACGGGTCAGATGCGCCCTTCTGTTTGTCCGCGTTGGCCGGGCCGTTCGGGGCCGTTAACTGCAACTCGAAGACAAGATCGGCCTCCGCCGGAGTGGAGACCAGCTGATACCGGCCCCAGCTCTCGACATTCGCGTAAAACTCGTTATAAGCGCGGTCCGGATCGCCGCTGAATGGATGAGGAAACAGCCCACTGTCCGCTCCCGCGTTCGAAATGAAGACCTTCCTGGCGCTCAGCAACAACGATGGAACTGGGGCTATTGCAACGGGCGTCGGTTCTTGAGCAACCACCGCAATCGCCGCTAGTAAAGAGGTAACACACAGGCAGGCAATCAATCCAAACCGGACAGTCTTCATGTCATCTCCTAACAGGACGGATGAGTGAATCATCCTTCAATCGTACGGAGTTGCAGACGTAGTACACCAGACAAATGTTTCGTCGTAACGACGCGATGGCTTAAACCGTCACCGTCTCCCGATACTCCCCAAACACCGTCCGCATCACATTTGCGATCTCCCCGACAGTCGCATAGCTCTCCACGGCATGTAGTATTTGCGGCATCAAATTCCCCCCGCTCCGTGCCGCGTCCTCCACCCTCCACAATGCCGCACCATGCACACCCGCGTCTCGCCGCGCCCTCAACGCCCGCACCCGTTCCACCTGCCGTCCCTCCAGCGCCTCATCGATCCGTTGAATCGGCACCGCGACCTCCTGCTCGCTGGCAAACTCATTCACCCCAACGACGATCGCCTCTCTTGCATCCACGGCCGTCTGGTAGCCATACGCAGCGTTCTGGATCTCACGCTGCACATACCCCCGCTCGATGGCGCGCAACATGCCGTAGCTCCCGCCCTTATCAAATGCAGCAATCGTCGCCATATATTCGTCCGCCCGCCGCTCAATCTCATTCGTCAGCGACTCCACATAAAACGACCCAGCCAGTGGATCGACTGTCTGCGCGACGCCACTCTCGTGCGCCAGGATTTGCTGCGTCCGCAACGCAATCCTCGCGGCGTTCTCTGTAGGCAGTGACAGCGCCTCATCAAACCCGTTCGTATGCAGACTCTGCGTCCCCCCCAGCACCGCGGCCAGCCCCTGCAGCGTCGTCCTCACAATATTGTTCTCCGGCTGCTGCGCCGTCAGCGTCGACCCCGCTGTCTGCGTATGAAACCGCAGCATCCAGCTCCTTTCCTTCTTCGCGCCAAAGTGCTCGCGCATAATCCGCGCCCACATCCTCCGCGCTGCGCGAAACTTCGCCACCTCTTCCAGCAGATTATTATGCGAGTTGAAGAAAAAACTCAGCCGCGGCGCAAATGCATCCACATCCAACCCTGCGTCAATCGCGGCCTGCACGTACGTCATGCCATCGGCCAGCGTAAACGCCACCTCCTGCACCGCCGTGCACCCCGCCTCCCGCATGTGGTAGCCCGAGATCGAAATCGTGTTCCACTCCGGCACCTCATCGGCTGCCCACGCAAAGACATCGGTCACCAGCCGCATCGCATGCGCCACCGGATAGATGTACGTCCCCCGCGCAATGTACTCCTTCAAAATATCGTTCTGGATCGTCCCGTTCAGCTTGCGGACGTTCGCGCCCGTCCTCCGCGCCACCGCAACATACAGCGCCAGCAGAATCGACGCCGTCGCATTGATCGTCATAGAAGTCGAAATAGTATCAAGACGAATCCCATCGAACAGTCGTTCCATGTCCTCGATCGAGTCGATTGCGACCCCGACCTTTCCCACCTCACCCAACGCCAGCGGCGAATCCGAATCATACCCAATCTGCGTCGGTAGATCGAACGCCACGCTCAGCCCCTTCGTCCCATTTGCCAGCAGAAACTTGTACCGTCTATTGGACTCCTCCGCGTCCCCCATCCCCGCATACTGACGCATCGTCCACAGGCGCCCGCGGTACATCGTCGGTTGGATACCGCGGGTAAACGGATATACCCCCGGTTCGCCCACCATCGCCGCAGCATCGAACCCGTCAAGATCTTCCCTCCGGTAAACGACCTCGACCGGAATCCCGGAACTGGTTTTTGTTGAATCCGAATTGGTCTTTGTCGACTCTGACATGCCGCTCAAGTGTACCCGCTCGTCTCCGTCGACTAGCGCCCCCGGCTCCTGCGGTTCGCCTTCACAAAGCTGCTGATGCAGAAGTAGCCAAACACCGCCGCCATCGCCACCGAAATCAAAAGGCGACCATGCGCGTCGTGGTTCGCAGCCGTCTCACGCAACGCCGCCTTCATCTTCCACGCTCCCGTGGCAGCGAACACAGCGAAAATCCCGAAAAAAACCCCGGTCAGCTCCAACCACAGCGCGCCCGACACCTTCACCAACGGCCCCCAGACCGCCTCGCCAAAGCGCCTGCCGCCCTCCTTCAGGCCCCGTCCCGTCTGTCGCACCTGCGCCGTAGTTCGAGCGGCCTTCTCCCCCAGCCGTGCAGCGGTGGCCTCTCCTTTGCCAGAAGCCGCAGTCGGACCCGCGTTGGCTCTTGGAACCGCACCCGCAGCCTCTTTCGCCTTTACCTCCGCGGAAGGGTTCGGAGACGTCGCCGCATCCACGGCAGTCACCAGCGTCTTGGCCGCTGCACGGGCCCCGATACCAAGCGCACGACCAAATCGAACCGAATCCATACCTCAAAGTGTAGCCGTTCCCGCCACACCCGCAAAAGAGTCCCGCACCAGGCCAGCAACGAACCACAACTTCGCCGCATCTATACGCCTCAGGAGCCAGAACAAAGAGAGAGGTAACACTATGAAAAATGTTCTTTGGATGGTCGGTGGATTCTGCGCAGCTGCCGCTGGTTTTCTGGTCTGGAACCCCAACCACACCCGGCGTGTCGAGCTCCTGGCGCACCGCCTGGAAAAGGCTTGGGCCGATCACCACACACTCGTTGAAACAACCTAAGTCCCATCGTTTTATATAGTTTTATCTGCAACAGAAATGTCATTGCAGCCGCCGCGGCCTTGAGCGTATTGTTTTAACAGTAACTAGGTACGAGCGCAGTACCCGCAATGCCGTTCCCGCCGGTCACCTTCGCCGGGAATACCCGATGCGTGGTGAGGTTTCGAACCATAGGGCAGCCCGGAGGTGGCATTGAATCAGAAGGTCAAAAACCTTATCCAAAAACTTGGCGAAGCGATCCACGAGTCCGTCTCGGAGTCGGAGGACATTGCAGGCGTCGTCAAAAACATCCGCGAACAGGGTTTTGATGTCCTCCTCATGCTTGAGGCCACAATCGGTCTCAACGAGGTCGAGACAGAAGCCGAAGAGTCCAACGAACCCACTGCCGAAGACGCAGACGGGCCGTTTACCCGGCAGGATCTGACCTTTTTGAAGTCCTTGCGCATCAGCCTCACCGAAGACGCATCCGCAGACACTCCAGACACCCCAGAAGCCTAGGCCGACCGAAGCTTCCCATCAAGGCCCACGCAGCGCTCTGCTGGGCCTCATCTTCTTCCCTTGTCTCCATTGAGATTACAAAGTCGAATCTCGCATGGTAGACTCGCGTTTCTCTATTACACGCGGGTCGCTTGGTGCATCTGACTCACGTGGCTTGTTCTAGTCTGCCTAACGCAGTGCCGGAGTCTTATGGATATGAGAGATACGCTGGGCGTTTTGCTTGCCGGTGGTGCTGGCGAACGGCTCTTCCCCCTCACCCGCGATCGCGCCAAACCGGCCGTGCCCTTTGCCGGCCAGTACCGCATCATCGACATCACTCTCTCCAACTGCATCAACTCCGATCTCCGCCACGTCTACATCCTTACCCAGTACAAGGCGCTCTCTCTTAACCGCCACATTCGCGAGGGCTGGGGACCGGTCGTCGCCAACGAACTCGGCGAGTTCATCGAGATCCTCCCTCCCATGCAGCGGGTCTCCAAGTCCTGGTACCAGGGCACCGCTGACGCCGTCTACCAAAACATCTACTCCATTGGATCCGAGGAACCCAAACACGTCATCATCCTCTCCGGCGACCATATCTACAAGATGAACTACTCCCTGATGCTGGCGCAGCACCGCGAATCCGGCGCCGACGTCACCCTCGCCACCCTCCCCATCTCCCCCTCCGAAGTCTCCGCCTTCGGTGTCGTCGAGGTCGCCCGCAACGGCGAGGTCACCGGCTTCGAAGAAAAGCCGAAAGAGACCAAAATCCGCTCGCCCTTCAACCCCGAAATGGTAGACGTCTCCATGGGCATCTACATCTTCAACACCGACGTCCTCTTGCCCGAGCTCATCAAGGACGCCGAAGACCCCAACTCCAAGCACGACTTCGGTCATAACATCCTGCCCAACCTCCTCGGCCGTTTCAAGATGCGCGCCTACAACTTCGTCGACGAGAACAAGCAGAAGGCCCTCTACTGGCGCGATGTAGGCACGCTCGAGGCCTACTACGAGGCAAACATGGACGTCGCGGGCGTCACCCCTACCTTCAACCTCTACGACAAGTCCTGGCCCATGCGCACCCGTCCCTACCAGTACCCGCCCGCCAAGTTCGTCTTCGGCGAGCCCGGCCGCACTGGCATGGCCATCAACTCCATCGTCTGCGCCGGCTCCATCGTCTCCGGCGCCGTCGTGCGCAACTCTGTTGTCTCTCAGGACGTCCGCGTCAACTCCTACGCCGACGTCGACTCCAGCATCGTCTTCTCCCACGTCAACATCGGCCGCCACTGCCGAATCCGCCATGCCATAATCGACCGCGACGTCCACATCCCGGACGGCACCGTCATCGGTTACGACTCCAACGAAGACAAGAAGAACTACTTCGTCTCCTCCAACGGCCTCACCGTAGTCACCCGCGACTACAGCGTCTACGAGAACCCAGTCTCCCCCGAGTTCATGCAGGGCAACTCCTGGTAGAGCAGGGAATAGGTGTAGCGAATAGGGAGTAGACAGCAAACTCTTGTGAGAGCAGGAATGGGGTGTAGGAATAGAAACATCTCAGAGCGCAGCAAAAAAGCGGACCGCCAATTAGGCGGCCCGCTCTGGTCTTCTACTCCCTATTCTCTATTCCCTACTTTTTCTTCCCGATCCGGTAGACCACCCCACCCGAAACTCCAACAAACTCTCGCGTCTCGGTCCCAAAGTGTTCCAGGATCAGGTCCGGAGAAAATCGGATCGCCCAGTTCTTTTTCAAGTTGAAGTCGATGCTGCCGCCCAACGCCGCAATTGGCTTAATACGGTTCGTGTACAGCCCGATCTCCGATGCCTCTCCCGGATTCACGTGGTTCAGGCTGTAGTCGAAAATGCCAGCCGACACCCCAAAATACCCGTGGTAGTTGACAGCCACGTACTGGTTCTTCGGGCCACGGTACTGCGCTCCAAGCATACCTGTGTACAGGGACACTAGCGGCCGGCCGTTGACGCCGGTACCATACATGGATAGAGGTGTAGTTCCGCCGTTGGCAAACACCGGCGTCGTCCCGGCATCGTAACGGAAGTCCGCTACCGCTCCCAGGTTCTTCGCCCAGTTCTTTGCTGGCAACCAGTAGGTGAACGACACCTCTGCGCCGCCCATGTTCATACGCTTCGGCAGGTTCTGCCCAGCCATGAAGTTCATGAAGTCGAACCCGCCATAAAACTCGTACTTATTGTCGTAGGTCACTGGGGCCGCCGGCCCAATCTTCGACGATGTGATCGGGACCGTCGTCTGGGTTGTCGGAGACGCCACCGTACCCTGCGTCTGCCCCTCCGCCGCACCTGCCATCAGAAATCCTGCCGCCAGAACTGCCGTTACTGCGCGTTTGCCCGTCTTCCGCGCCCCTGTCGTTCTTACTTCAACACTCGTCTTCAATCGCAACATCCGTCTCCACGTCTCTTCCAGCATCCGGTCTGTTCCAGCATCCGGCCCTGTCCAGCATCTGCTCCAGAGTTTCCTTCACTAACCAAGATATAACGTTCGGCCCACATCTGCCTCGCCCGCCCCAACGTATCTATCTGCAGGCCACACTTGTGCGACAATAATGGGTGGTAGCCGCCGCGCATCTTACGGCTGCAGGGAGAAACAGTATGGGCGAACTATTTACACCAACACATCTCATCGTCATTGCGGTCGTCGTCCTTGTTCTGTTTGGCGGTAAGAAGCTGCCGGAGCTCGGCAAAGGCCTGGGTGAAGGCTACAAGGGATTCAAAGACGGTCTAAAGGGCGTCTCCGACGACATTAACAAGCCCGGCGAAACCGCTCACACGGTCACTCCGAAGCCTGAAGAATCAGTCAAGTAAGCCGGACCAACACGCCACTCCTTCACCGCTGCCATAGCCTCGACTCGACGAACGCCGCCTCATGAAAATTAAGTCGTCTTATCTTGTCAAGCCGCACACCAAGGTTCGGCTGGCTAAAATCTCGTCCTCCGACACCGGCGATTTCAAATCCGAAGAGGCCGCCAAACCATTCCTGGCCAAGCATCGCAACCAGCTCGCCGACCTTCAGGACGTCTTCTACGCCAGCCAGACAAAGGCCCTGCTCGTCGTCCTCCAGGGCATGGACACCGCAGGCAAAGACGGCACCATTAGCCACATCTTCTCCGGCATTAACCCGCAAGGTTGCGACGTCGCCTCATTCAAGGTGCCCACTCCGCTCGAGGCCCGCCACGACTTTCTCTGGCGCGCCCACGTTCAGGTCCCGCCTCGCGGCATGATCGGCATCTTCAACCGCTCTCACTACGAGGACGTACTCTCTCCCCGTGTCCACGGCCTCATCTCGAAAAAGGTCGCGCTACGCCACCTGGACGACATCAACGGCTTTGAGAGCATGCTGGCCGACAACGACGTCCTCATCCTCAAGTTCTACCTCCATATCTCGCGCGACGAGCAGACCCGTCGCCTGCAGTCCCGCATCGACGACGCAAAGAAAAACTGGAAGCTCTCCGACGCCGATATTCACGAGCGCCAGTTCTGGCCGCGCTACATGGACGCCTACGACCACGTCCTCTCTACTACCAGCCACAAACATGCCCCCTGGTTCGTCATCCCCTCCGATAACAAGTGGTATCGCAACATCGCCATCTCCGCGATCATCGTCGAACTCATGGCGGGCCTCAAGCTCAAATATCCTAAGCCCACGGTCGACGCCTCCGCCATCAAGCTCTAGGTGCGCGGTCGCTTCCTCAACATCCCGCATTTTGCCTTTGTTTTTGTCTGTTCTCTAGCCAAACCCCAAAACCGTCATTTCGACCGAAGCGTCTCACAGTCTCATCGTGAGACGCGCAGTGGAGAAACCCGCTTCTCTACCTCAGGTGTGCGTCTACCTCGACGTTCTTACTTATCCGCGTGGTCAGCTACAACGTAATCATCACCACGGCCGCCGCTGCCGCCGCCATCCCCAGCCCCTGTCGCCGCGTAGGCCGTTCATGCAGCGTCCACGCAGCCAGCAGAATCGTCGACGCCGGATAAAGCGAAGCCAGCACCGCCGCAACGTCCAGTCGTCCCGCGCGCGTCGCCATAATGAACAGCAGGTTCCCCGAAGTATCCAGCAGGACCCCGCCCATCGCCCAGCCCACGACCAGCCGAGTCAACCGAAACCTCGCCTCACCTGTTCTCGCCCCGAGAGCCATTCCACCCACCAGCAACGAACACACCGTCAGGCTCCCCATCCTCGCCGTAGCCAGCGGCCAGATCACGCCCGCCGCTCCCGCGAACTTCAGCGCCACAAAATACACCCCGAACCCCACGCCACCCGCCACCGCCAGCCACACCGTCCCGCGATCGGCCGGCTTGGCCTCGGGGTTAGGCCCCGCCGCGATCAACCATATCGCCATCCCCGCCACCAGAAACCCAACCGTACGCATCAGTCCCGGCGACCCCTCCGCGCTCGCAGACACCGCTGCCGGAATCGCCGCCGCCAGCAGCCCGCTCAACGCCGCCGAAGCCCCCATCGCCCCCCGCGACAGCGCCACGTAGAAACAAGCCAGCGCAATCCCGGCCGTCGCTCCGGCCGCCAACCCCCACGCCAGAGGTGCCCCGTGCGGAAACGCATCTCCTCTCCACCACGCCACCACCAGCAGCACCCCCAGGCTCGCTGTATGGCTAAGCACAATCACCCGCAGCGCAGCGCCCATCGTGCCGCCCGCTGTCTTCACGCTCATGCCGCCGGAAAAATCCCCACCACCCCACAACACTGCGGCGGCCAGCGCCAGCAGCGCATTTCCGTGCAACAGCATCTCCATTCAATTCCGATCCGGCCTTAGCGGGCCACGGTAGCTCTACTTGGCCATCGGCGTAACACTCGGTGCCGGCGTCGCGGCCTCTGCCGTCGGATAGTAGCCCTTCTTCGCGATCACGGTGAGGTTGGGACGCAGCACCTTCACCTCGATCTGCCGGTACTTGCCATCGATGAACGGCTCATGCGTGTAGTACCCGATCGTATATTGTGTCCGCACCTCTTCCGCGATCTTCGCAAAGCTCGTCTCGATACCCCCCTGCCGGAACTCACTATCGAAGTTCCCGCCGGTGGCATTCGCATACGCCGGAAGGATATTGTCCCGCATCGTCAATGGAAGGTGCATCCGGTCGAGAAAGCCGGTCACAGGCAGCGCGGAATCTCCCACCAGCGTTCCGAACACGGCGATCTTGTTCGTGTTCAGGTACTTCACGACCTCTGAAAACTTCGCCGTGCTTCCATACTCCTTGCCGTCGCTGATCACATAGATAATTCTCCGGCGTCCCGCGGGCGTCTTTGCCAATGCAGTCGCCGCCGCCAGGATCGCATCGTTCAGCGTATGCACCTCTCTGGGAGGGTTCTGGATCCCCAGAATGCTCCGGCCATGCGACGAATTGGTGTTCGGATCAATGTAGCTATCCGCATTGTTGTTGATGTTGATGTTCTGCGACAGTGGACCGGTGCTGTAATACACCATCTCGCGACCGGTAGACTTCGAGCGCTCCAGCGCTTGCGTCAGCCGCGCGCTTGGTCCGGCCGTAAAGTCCGTCACCAGCCGCGGCCCGTTGTTGTACGTAAACAGCGCCACCGAATCGTACGCCGTAAACGCCCCCTGCAGCGCACCCAGGGAGTTGTTCACCTTGGTCATATTGTCGAAGCCCAGGCTCTGGTCGATCACCAGCGCCACCGACAACGGAAAGGCATCGGTCGTAAACAGGCTCAGCTGCTGCCGCAAGTTGTTCTCATACACCCGAACATCACGCCACGACAGCCCCGGAACCTCCTTGCCTTTGTTGTCCTTCACCGTGAACGGTATTTCGACAAAATTCACGCCGGTATGGATCACATAAACCGGTCCGTCTCCCGCAGGGGGAATGTCAGGTTCCTTTCCGTCATCGACCTTCTGTGTTGCTGTCTCGGGGAGCTTGTTGGGCACCGCCGTGTCGTCCGAGGTCGAACTGCCCCCAGGCGTAGGCGTGTCCAGCGTCGTTCCCCGGCCCGGCGTCACCGTACCCGCCGGCAGCGCCTGCGGCTTTGGTGCATCGGGAATCGTCTGCGGCTTGGGCCCATCCGGGAGCGGCTGCTGCGGTGCACTTTGCTGCGCCAGCCCCTGTCCCGGCTGTCCAAGCATCATGCACACCAACGCCACTGCCAATACGCTCTTACTCACCACGCGAATCTCCCTTACTACAGCCAGGCTTCCAGCGCCCAAAGCTTTACCGGCTACTAGACTACCAGCGCGCCATCTCCGCCGCCATCCTCATAAATTGACAGCTTACCTCCTTGGACGCACCTTCGCCCCCCAGCTGTAGCACCAACTCCCCCATCGGGCCCCATTTTTTCCGCAAACTCAGCCTCAACTTCGTCGTCTAATGGAGTATGCGCTCTCTCCGCCTCGCCGCCGCCCTTCTCCCCCTTGCTCTCGCCCCCTTCCTCCCCGCCCCGGAGGCGCCC
>Ga0210388_10001191_pt1 | contig 20500 bp, 17 predicted proteins | sample IncBWC19OmetaG_FD_155485 | JGI IMG/M metagenome (GOLD analysis project Ga0210388, IMG submission 155485) | Forest soil microbial communities from Barre Woods Harvard Forest LTER site, Petersham, Massachusetts, United States - Inc-BW-C-19-O ... | reverse complement strand
GCAACGCGCCGTTGGCACGGATCGCCGAAGATGTGGGCTACCGAACCGATACGGCCTTCATTCGCGCATTTAGGCGCGAGTTTGGCGCACCGCCGGCAGCCTGGCGCCGAAGCCAATCGATACGCGGCCTAATTGGAACGGGTGGCCTCCGCCACATTTGAGAAGTCTTGCGGCTTCACCATGGCTTCCGCCTCTGCGCTGACGGCAGCTACCTGGTTGAGCTCCTTATGAGCTGTCGATTCCGTCCGTGCCAGCGCCTCAGCCGTTTTAATCTGCTGATCAATATCGGGCAGTTCTGGTTCCAAGGCCTTCGCCTGTCGCAGCGGCGCCAGCGCCTCGTGAGCGCGGCCCAATGTGACCAAGGATGAACCGCGCGCCGCGAGCGCTATCGCGTCCTTGCGCTGGGTGCTCTGTAGCAGTGCGAGAATGGCGAGCGCAACCCCCTTATCGCCGTGGCGCAGGGAATTGGCGGCGATGTATGAATCGAGCGCCGGCGAGGCCTGATTGGTGCTCTGCTGCAGCAGCGCCATGCGCACGGTAATCTCGAACTCATTGGGCGCGCCCTTCACCAGCACGGATTTACACGCCTGCAGCGCCGCATCGCCGTCACCGTCGGTGCAACGTTTAAACAAGGCTTGGCGCTGCGACTTCAGGGCTTGCAACTTGGCGGTAAGGGCGGTGTCATTGGGCTTAAGTTCGCTCGCTCGGATGTAGGCTTTCCAGGCCTCGGCGGCCCGATGTGCCGACATCAAGGCGTCACCCTTCGCGATGAGTATTGTCGCGTTGTTCGGCTGTTGACTCAAAACCTCGTCGCAAGCGGTAACGTCGCGCTCGCGCGTACAGCGCTCCATTTTTCGATTGAGTCGCGCGCTGGCTTCGGATTTATCGATGTCCTCGAGATAGTGTTCTTCTTTAACCAGATTGCGCGCGCGTCGCAGACTAAACAGCAGAGTCGGATTGAAGGGATTGTACTTTTGTCCCTCCTCGAGCAAGTGAACCGCCTCATCGTAACAGCCGGCCTTTTCCAATAGATTGGCCAGCTCAATGCGCTTTCCGAGCTGGGTGGGCGATTGCTGTAACGCGGTCTTTCTGGCGGCGATGTCCGGATTCTGCTGTCCGCCGTTCACGCAGGTGCTCTCCGAGGCGCCAACCGCGGCGCGGCTCGAGGCCAGCAGTGCCAGCAGCAACAGGGCCGCTACGCTCGGCACGATTCGCGCGAATCGCCTCATTGCGGTATCTCGCGAATCAATCGGAAACCGATGCTGGTGCTGCGGTAGTTGGCGTCGAAGCGATTCCGATAAGATGTACGGACGTAGTCGGGTTGCGTGAACCAGGAGCCGCCGCGCAATTCGTGCTGGGTGCAGTCGCCCGCCGATTGTGCCGATCCGTCAATTGGTGCGCCCTGGTAGTCATCGGTCCAGCAATCCTCGGTCCATTGGAAAACGTTGCCAAGCATGTCGTACAAGCCGAAGGCGTTTTCTTTAAACGAACCCACCGGCGCCGACTGCACGAATTGGTCGGCGCAGGGCAACACCTTCCAACCTTGGTAATGCCGCGCGGCCGTCTGGTCGGCGACGTTGGCGTAGGAGCAGGCCTCGGCCGGCGTGGTCCAGGGAACTTGCGCGGCAGATCCGGCGCGCGCGGCATACTCCCATTCCGAGGCGCTCGGCAATCGATAGGTCTGGTGCGTGGTGTGAGACAACCACGCGGCATAGTCCTTGGCGTCATGCCAGGACACGCAACTGACCGGGTGCGACGGGGTTTGCGATTCGATCGCGTTCTTCCAGGTCACGGATGGATTGACTCGCCAGGCGCCGTCGTAGGTTGCGCAACTATTCGCGCCAACACCCGTTGCGGCCACGAACTCCGAGTATTCACCCACCGTCACGTCGTAGACGCCGGCGGCAAAGGCATGGGCGATCGTGACCTTGTGCTGCGGCATTTCAAACGCCAAGGCGTCGGTGCCGGCCGGCGTGCCCTGCTGGAAGTCGCCTGTCGCCAATACCTTCATGAGTGGGCATGTCGGACAATCACGAAATACCTGTCCCGGTGCGGGCGCGAGCGGCGCGGTCGCGACCGCGGGTGCCGCGGGCGGCGCTGGTGTTTTCTGATTACCCAGGCGCTGGGCGAAGAAGACAGCCGCTGCAATCAGGGCCGTCATCGAGACGGCAATCCCCGCCGCCACGGGCCATGAGACTTTGCTGCCGGCACCGCTGAACTCGAGGAGAAACTGACGCGCCGAGGGCGTGCGCTTCGCGCGCTCGAATTGCAAGGCGTGGCACAGGGCGCGAAATTCGCGCCGTGAGAGTTCAGGCGGACACGCCAAGTGAGACGCGTTGCGCGCTGCGGACGGGTCGTTCGTCTTGAAGGGGAGCTTGCCCGTCATCAGCTTCCAGGCGACACAGGCCAATGCGTACACATCGTCGCGCGGGTCAGGCTCCTCGTTTTCCAGCATCTCGGGGCTGGCATAGGCGGGCGTCAGAGCGCGCATTCGGTCCGCCGCATTCGCGACGGCTTTCGGCTGCACTTCTCCCGGCTGAACCATGAGGCGCGCCAGACCAAAGTCGATGACCTTGATCTCACCCGTATGAGTGATGAAGACATTGCCCGGTTTTAAATCGCCATGCAGGATGTTCTTGCCGTGCGCAAATTCCAGCGCATTGGCAATACTCTTGATCAGCCGCCGTGCAGTGTCGCGCGACAGGCCGCCTTCGGTCTTGGCGGCGCGCAGTTTGTCGAACAGCGACTGGCCGCTGAGCAGCTCCATGGTCATGAACACGATGTCGTTGTCGCGATCGCAATCGAATACCCGAACGATGTTAGGGTGCGTCAGGCTCTGCAGGCTGTGGGCCTCGCGGGACAGCACCGCCATGGCGTCCGACGGGCTTGCAAAAGGAACGGTGAGAACCTTGATTGCGATGTGTGGATCGGCGGCGCCGGCTTCGACCTTGCGCAGATCGACCGCCTTGTAGACGCGGCTCATGCCCCCTTCGCCGATCATCTCCAGCAGCTTGAAGCGGTTGAGCAGCATGCTGCCGCTTCCCAAACGGGTGGCACTCGACGCGGTGTCGACACCCATTTTCGCGGGATCCAGCAGGATGGTCGGCGCATGCGCGACCTGCGGCTCGAAGAACGGGTCGAACTCCGCCAGACTGGCGCGGGTCATCGAAAGCTCGCGTTAAATGACGTAGCCATGCCCATGATGCTCACAAGTATCCCGGCCCGTTCATGACGAGACTGCGCATCACCTTATGGCAAGTGGGCGGTAGCTCACTGTAGAGTCCGTCACTAAATTGGCCATGGCCAATGGGGGATCTGTCGCAAAGATGGCCGGTGGGGGCCTAAATGCCGTCAGCGGCCGCGTATCGGCGGCCAAGGCATGGCCAAACAATGCAAATTTCAGCGCACGGCGAAACGCCCAATGGATTCATCATCGACTGGACAAGGCGTGTTCTGACCCGCGACGGCGGCCGTGGGTCTTGCTGCATCGCTGCCCACGCCTCGTGTTGAGATCGAGATCCACAGTCGACCCGCTTGAGCGCACGTGTAGCCGTATTGAAACAGCGATCGCATGGTCGAGGTGCGGAAGTCGAACGCGTCGAGCTGCGGGTAGGCGACAGGAATTGCGGCGAACTGCAGCTGTGCGCCTTCACGCTCTGCGTCGGCGGCAGTCAGTTCAAGAGTTGTCCTGAACATGTGATTGAGTCCCGCGGAAACGCTGCGCGATATAATCGATCTCGTTCGCAAACGAATCGACGCAGGTTGTTCGCTCAAACGACCATCGACGATGATGTATACAGCCGTCTCGTGCACCCGGTCGCCTGCGTCTGGGGACGGCTCGATGAAGGCCAACGGCACGAAAAACGGTAGAGTAGTTGTGCCGTCAACGTGAACCTCTTCAAAAAGCGCCTGCTCTTGCTGCACACGGATGACCACTGGCGGGAACAGTCCCGGGACACTGGCTGAAGCCACCAACACATCGCGAAACAGCGCTCTTGCGCCAGGGCCGCCGTTCATCGCGATCGATCCTAAGTCCCACACGACCGGCTCTCCGGTACTAACATCGGTTGTCGCCACCAGCAGCAGCCGTCCGCTCGAGGCCTCGTGCGCCACCGCTTGAATCAATTCAATCGTGGCGTAACGGTCAACCAGTGCTTTGAGAGGCTCCCCACGATATTGGCTCGAGCCGAACAGCGCCCCTAACCCGCGGGACTGCAGCAGGTGTTCCGCGCGGTCGGATGTGTACACCTCGATCAGCTGCTCGTCCCAGTTGGAACCCAAGAAAGCGTAGGGAGCGATCAGCGCACCGGCGCTCACCCCAGTGACAACCGAAAACTGGGGCCGCGACGCGGAGTGGGTGAGTCCGACCAGGGCACCTGCGCCAAAGGCGCCGTCGGCGCCGCCCCCCGAAAGTGCCAGGATGGTGATCGGCTGTCCCGCGCGCTGTGCACGCAGGCGCCGTGCGACGCTTTCCGAGGATACGGTCGAGAAGCGCTGATCGGACCCAAGCATTCGGATCGCGTTCGGCGCTTCCCCTTGGGCTGATGTCGGTTCCCGAATGGCGATCCGCGCGCATCCTTGTTGCGTGAGCAGACTCACGCATATGATCAGGATGGCAATTGGGAATCTCGGTCGCACAGGAGTTTCCTGTTGGCAGTCCACCGCATTCGTTCAAAATCGCCAGCCAATACCCAACGTCGTCTCAGCCGTGTTTAGGTTTTGGTTCGAGCTGCTAACGAGCCGGTCGAGGTATCGGTATCGTGTTTCAAAATCAAGATACAGACTTCCTGTCAGGTAGTACTTGGCGCCGATGCCGACATTGGCCGAGAAGCCGTTGCTGTCCCTGAGAGCGACGGGCGTGCCGTTGATCTCACCGGTGATAGGCCTGTCCAAGTTCGCCCACGCATAGCCCGCGCCTGCGAGCGCGTACAGAACTATCGGGTACTGAGGCGTAATGTTCCACACAGCATCGAGATCCACAGTAGTGAGTCCGAGGTTGTTGCTGCCGCTGGCAACGCGTGCGGCGCGAGTCGGCGTATAACCGCCAGAGAGCTGGATGCCCCAGCTATCGGTAAGGTTGTAGTTATAGCGGGCGCCAAATGTGACGTCGTCGTTCAGACGCGGAGTTCGGCCCGATACTGGCGTGTCAGTCAGGTTGTCGCCGAAAAATTCACCACCATAAATCTCCACTGACTGCGTACGCGCCTGTTCCTGCGCCTCGGCCGCGGCCTGCACCGATAGCGCGACCATTGCCGCCAGCCCGAGGCGGGCCGCCGCGGACTTGAAGGAAATTGCTCTCAACGAGCGCTTCGAGCAACGATCGACTTGGTAGTTGAACCGCGGCATAACCACTCCAATTTGCTGCCTGACCATGCGTATAAGCTAAGCGGCCGAGATCTACGCCGGAAGCCTGAATATTTCGATAATCACTATCGACTCTCGAGATAGACACGGCCCGATCGCGGCCACGCTGAGTGGCGCTTTGTGCTTAATGAGGAGGCTTTGCCCGCGCGCCGCGAAAAGTTATGGCGTGCAAATGCGCGACTGCGCAAGCGAGTATCGGTCTTGACGATAGAAGCTATCGAAAGATAACGGCTTCACGGCTAAATTTCCCGGTTTTAATCTCATGGCATGAAGACTGTCATGCGTCTGCACCTTTAGGAGAAACGAGATGACCGAGAGCAAGAAACTATCTGTCCTACGCGACAAGCTCATTCGCCAGCGTCGTGCCATCGTTGAGCGCCTCCAGAACGCTTCCGTCAATCAACTTGGCAGCGATGACCTAGCGCGGGTCCAAAACGAAATTGATGCGGTGGACAAAGCGCTGGCAGAAGAGACGCATGCTGAATTTCGCCTCTGAACATTCGCCCGAGCAGCTCATGGCCGCCAACGCATGACCAGCACACGGCGTCAGACGCGATCGCGTTGGTGCATCGTTGTTGCAGACGCCGCGGGCCCGGAGTGGCCGTTCTCGCAAAACATCGACGTGCAGCCGGCGCCAGTGCAGTTTTGCGGCTTCGGGGAGCCTACGACGATGTTGCAAAAGGCACTACATCGCGCAGTTCGAATATCGCACCCGACGCGCGTCATGGTCACAGCGGCCGAAGCGCATCGATCTCATTGGCAACAGGCGCTGTGGTTCATGCGGGCTGAGCATCGTTTCGTGAGCGAGTCTCCCGGGTGGTCTTTGCTGACCACCGCCGCCGCCGTCCTGTCGATCGCCGTGCAGACGCCTACCGCTTTGATAACGCTACTGCCCGCTCGCTGCTATGTCGCGGATGAGTGGACCCTGACGCTCGCACTGCATAGAGCACTCTCAGAACGCCGCCTGCTCTCTGAAGGCATCCTGACCCTCGGAATCATGGGCTCCGGACTCGACGAGGACTATCTGGTGCTGAGGGAACCGGACGATCGACCCACGATTGCCGTAGCCTATACTGCACAAAGACCCACACAATGGGCCGCGCGAGATCTTGTCCGAGGAGGAGCAGTCGTTGCCAGTGGCATCTATATCGCCTCCGCCAGCGCTCTGGCTGCGCTGCTCTACAGATACTGGCCCACGTTGACCGGTAAGATTCTGCGACATCTTGAAAAGTCGCACGTCCCTGGTGTCGAAAACCGAATCACGCCAGCCCTTGCTCAAGAGGCGTTGCGCGCGGCAGCGCGGCCCTTCTGGGACCGCCCACCTTGGTTGACCTTGCGCGCCTTGCGCGTGGCGCAATGCGGGTGGAGCAGCCTGGGTTCGACCGAGGCGATCGAACGAATCGCTACTCCGCAACCGGACGCGCGCGCCACGGTTTTTGCCGAACCTCTCAACCTGAGCATTTGAAGCGGGCGTCGTTTTTCCGAGATCGGTCAGTGCGCTGGACTGTTGGCCACGCCGAATAGTCCGCGTCGCTTGATCGCATCCGCAACTGGGATGGGCACCATTTTCTCCCAGAGAAGATTGTTGTCTTTGATTTTTTTCAGTGCGTCTCGCGAGAAAATGTCGAGAATATCCGTGTCGAACCCGACAATGCAGTCGATACAGTGGTTCTCGAGCAGGTAGGCGTAGAGGCTTGCAAGGTGGTCGGCGATTCTCACGTTCTTCGCAGTAATCAGGATATTCGGCGCGAAGGATTTCGCCGGTGCACCGGTACCCCCGGCTTCTACGATGTACCTCTCGAACGCCTCCCCTCGCATGGGGTAGACGTATAGCTTGACCGCGTTTCTGAACAGGCGCCCGAAGGACTCGAGGATGCCGCCTTCGAGGTTCTCGTAGTACTTTTCGTTGAACACCTCCAGCAGATTATTGATTCCCATGGCAACGCCGATCATTTCCTTGGTGTAGCGCCGGAAATATGATGTGAGCCGGTAGTACTCAGAGTAGTTGGAGATGAGAACCGTAAAGCCGATGTCGGTCAGGAGGTCGACCCGCGAGAGAAAATCCTGAGCGTCGAGTGCGCCCTCGGCGAGCAGATTGTTCATCGTAATTTCCATCAGGACGATGAACTCTTTCCCTTTCACTCGGGGCTCCTGCACGAACTGCGCCGTCGCGCAGTTGATCATGTCGACATTGACATGCGTCACGGGTCGGAAGCTGCCTCTTTCCACGATGATCGCTTTCTTATGGAGGACCTCGGATGGCTGAAGCACCTCACCGTGCTGCCCAAACATGACCGCGTTCGTGAGTTTGCACTCGACCAGGTGCAGCGACATCAAGCGATTGTCGATCTTCTCGAAGCAATGTCCCGAAAAGCGCAGCATGTCTACCTCGACCCTGTCCGTACCGAGGTTGTCCTGGAGCGATTCAATTAATTTCCTGGGATCCGTGCGGTAGTAGAGGGCGCCGAAGATGAGGTTGACCCCAACGATGCCCAGCGCCTGTTGCTGTAAAATTGGGTCCTTGTCGCACATGCGGACATGCAGGACGATCTCGCTCGGCTCGCCGGTCGGCTGGGTTTGGAATCGTATACCGAGCCACCCATGTGCTTCGTTTGCGCCCGGGCGGTTACTGGTCGCAACCGTGTCGGCGAACACGAAGAAATTCGTTCGATCGCCGCGGGTTGCCGACAAGCGCTCGACGAGAAGCCCGTATTCGTGATCCAGCATCAAGTTCAAACGTTCGCGCGACACATATCGCGGGGCTTTTCCATAGATGGCGTCGCTGAACACCATGTCGTAGGCCGAGATGGACTTTGCAATGGTCCCCGACGCCCCGCCCGCGTGAAAAAACTCACGTGCGACCTCCTGGCCCGCCCCGATCTCCGCGAATGTACCGTACATCGGCGCATCGAAGTTTATGGTGCGCGCTTTCTGTGTCGTGGTGAGCAACTCCTTACTCTCGTTGATGCGCGTCATCTCATCGCGGCTTGCACCGTTCACGGCGATCAGATCAGTAGTCATTGCCAAATCTCCAGGGTAATGGGAGGTCCGTCGCCCCGAGGGAATAAACTAGTGTCGTGTCCTGCACTTCGGAAGCCCACATGTTTCGATATCATCCATCGCCGGCCGCGATATTGGTATGAAGCGGCGAGCGGTTGCGAATTCCCACCAACGGGGCGTGTCGATGGTCGCTTGCCGCTTGCGGCCGATGAAGAGGAGGCTGATTAGGACGCGAATTTTGGTTCCTCGGCTCGGCTACTTCTAGTTTAAGGCGCTCCATGAACCAACGCCCCGCCGGACCTGGGGGGCTGTCGGTCCGATAGATGGCCGACATCGCTATCATCGAATCTTCGGACGGTGCGTCCTCGAGCCTGATCGGAACGAGCGCGCCGCTCGCCAGGTCTGCCTCGATCACGTGCAGAGGCAGGGCGCCATACCCCAGCCCGGCGCGCAAAAACGCAAGCTTGGCCCCAAGGTGCGATAGGCGCCAAAATCTATTGGACCGTACCGCTGATTCTCGGTTTGGCGAAATATCCGCAGGATCCACATGTATGAGCAGAACGTGCTCCGCGAGCACTGTGGCAGGAATCGGCGCGTGGTAACGCGCGAGCGGGTGCCGCGGCGAGACGATCGTAGGAACGCTGACCGTCAGCAGCGGTTCGCGGGTAATGTTTGGCGACATGCACGACCACGAGCCCGCCAGACCGACAACGCAGCGCCCGTCGAGTACGGGCTCCACCACGGCGCTCGATTCGAACTCGAAATTCAACAGCGTCGAAGGGAATTCTTGTTGGAAGGCGGCGACAGCATCAGTCAGCGGCGCCGGCGGAAACATCACATCGACCGCCACGCTCAATTCCGGTTCAAGTCCGCCGGCCAAGTTCTTTGCGCGAGCCTTGAGGACGTCCACGTCGCCCGCCACCGCGCGTGCATCGGCGAGCAGTGTGCGACCTTGATCCGTCAAAACCGGCAAGCGGGCGCTGCGATCGAACAGCTTCACCCCGAGCTGCCCTTCCAGATTCGCCAGGGACTGGCTCACCACGGACTGCGCGCGCCTCAGGCGCCGACCAGCCGCCGAGAAACTCTTCTCATCCGCTACCGCGATGAAGGTGCGGAGTTGATCGAGTGAAACGCCGTCTAGCATAGAAACCTCCAACGATTCTGATTCTGATCAAGCGATGGGAGACGGGCCAAGCAGCCATTGGCCTCTAACGCTTGACGTGCAGGCGCTCATACCATCCTCGCCCTTGCGGGAAATAGCGAGGCGCCGCCTGCTCGCTCCGCGTGACAGGCACTGCTAGCAGGTAACGATCGCCGAGCCACGACACGGCATTGCGTAGCGCGGTGGTGTAGTCGTCCACCGGGAGCCGTGAAGATTCCTTCGTCACGAGTTTCATAGTCCACTCCATAAGTTGCGTTTGCGATGTGCTTATTGTTTTCGACGAGCGAGTGCGAAACAACGCTCAGAGCGTAAATGCAATGTTTCGTATCTATAAACGTGCGTTTCCTGTCCCGAGCAGCGTATCGGCGCCGCTCTGGAGAATGCGGACGGCATCATTTTTTGACAGTCGTCCGTCGCTCGTAAACGCTCCATCGATCAACAGCGCGAGCTGATCTGAAGTGTCGTCGGGTCGCGCCACTCCGATCCGGCCGACGATGTCTCTCAGCCGTTCGCGCATCGCAACCTTGTGTCGCCTCCGAATCTTTCGGGCCGGATGCTTTGGATCGGAAAATTCCGCGGCGACATTGATTTGCGGGCAACCGCGGTACCCATCGGACGATACGCGCATGCCAATCCAATCCAACAGAACCATCAGTTCGGACTTAGCGTTGGCGGCTGCCGCGACGACCCCGTCCCATTGCTGCCAAAACTCGCGATCCTCGCGTTCCAGGAATGCAGCCACCAGTTCGTCTTTGCTCTGGAAATGCCGATATAGGCTGGCTTTTGCAACGCCAGATTCCGCCACGATCCACTCAATCCCGACTGCACGGACGCCATTGGCGTAGAACAGCCGAGAGGCCGTGGCGAGAACCCTCTGGGCCGCTCCCATGTCAGCCGAGGAGTCAGTGCGCATCCGAGGAATGTGCAAAACGTAGGAGCGGTGTTTCGCGCCGGTTAGTGCCGGCAGATTGATTCAATGGCTGTGATTGCGGTGGCATGTCGTGCCACGGGTCATCGCGCGATCCTAGCTGTTGGCCGTAGGCATACAGCGCACGCGTATACGACGGGTCGAAGTCGCGCGGGTGTGCGACCTGGAAGTCCGAGTCGATATACGCCAGATTGAAGTCGATGCTCTGCCGCTGCAGCGCTGCGAAGATGCGGTCGACATCGGTCGATGCCTCGACGCGCGTCAATGTTTGCATCGTCCGCTCGCCGATACCCAGGGTACGGCGCGGTGTCGCTGCCCAATTCGAGTCGAATTGCGTGTTCATGATGATGAACGCGCGGCAGGTGGATCCTGCGTGCCGCGCGGTTGGCGCGGGGAGTGGTGCCGAGTAGGGATACAGAAATACTTGGTGGACGACCGACCCGTCCACGTGCAATTCCTGAAAGTGCCTGCCGGCGGCGGTCACATTGATAAGAACCGGAGAGACAACCACCGGTATGGCGGCCGACGCACGCATCACTTGGCGGAACAGCGCCAGCGCATCGGGCGAATCGCTGGCTGCGATGGCGCCCATGTCCCAGATGACGGGAGCGCCGGCATCGAGATCGGTCGTCATGATGTAGAGGTCTCGTCCGTGACGATATTCATTCGCGATCTCTTGCAGCACCTCAGCTGTCACATAGGTCGTGAGCAGTAGCTCCAGGGGCTCGCTGCTGGCGAAGCCATCGCCGAGCAAGCCCGAAATGGAGCTGCGCCGGCGGAAGAACTTGCCTGGTCCTGCCGACAGAGTTACCTCGCGCAGCACGTGGTCGTAGCGTGGCCCGAGAAAGGCAAATGGTGCGATCAAAGCCCCCGCGCTCACGCCCGTGACGACCCTGAAGCTCGGGCGCGTACCGGTCTGCGACCATCCGTTCAGCAAGCCGGCGGCGAAGGCCCCGCGGTCGCCGCCTGCTGAGACGGCGAGCAGGTCGCACCCCGCGTCGGTTGACCCTTGCAGGTGGGCGGAAGGATCCGAGAACTGTTGCGGATAGAAGCGAACACCCTGGACTCCATCCGGCCGGGCCTCATCCTGCAGATCCGAGGGGACTGGAGCGAGCCGTGTCATTGTGCTACAGGCCGCCAGGGCCAGCAGCATTAGGCACGGAAAAAGGCGTAGATGGACGTGGCCACTGAGCCGATCCTCGGTGCGATTCGAGGTTGCATGCGCCATGTGAAACAACCACTCCATGGCTTTATTTTGCGCACGCGCCTCACACTTAAACAGCCATGAAGAAGAAGCGCTGCATTTCCAGAACGCGCACCGAGCGCCGCCTATGTTTCGTGAATGGAAACGCTGCATGTCCGGGCATTCGATTGCTGGGGCGTTATCAGCCGATCGAGCGCCGATAGATTTGCAATCACCCGCTGCAGCGCCTTGGCCAGGATCGCCGTCTCCTCGGCGGACAGGCCTGTCAGCGCTTCGCGCAGCGATGCGCCGATCATGTTCCGGAGCAGCGGCAGGACCTCCCTGGCCTCCTCCGTGATCGCCAGAGATCGCGCCCGGCGATCGGCCGGGCGAGGATGCCGCTTCGCAAGTCCCAAAACTTCCAGCCGGTCGAGGATGCGGACCAGCCAGGGGGAAGAGATGCCCGTCAGCTCCGACAGGCGCTGCTGAGTGACTCCTTCATTCTCTGCCAGCACGAGCAGCGCTCTGGCCTGCGCGAAATCGAGCGCCAGATCACGAGATCGCTCCTCAAAGCGTCGCACATAGAGCTGACCGGCTTCGCTCAGACTGAAACCGGCAAATGACAGCCTGTCCATCTATACCTTGATAATGACTTTGCCGAGATGGCGACCGGATTTCAGATATGCGAGCGCCTCAGCGATATCGTCCATCTGGAACGCCTCGTCGATTATTGGCCGGATTCTGAGGTGTTCGATCATGCCGATCATGCGCTCGAACATCTCGACGGACCCGACGATCACCCCCTGAATGCATAGAGTCTTGGTTAATATCGGCAGCATATCGAGGCGCCCCCCCGCGCCTGTCAGCAAGCCGACCAGGCTGATTGAGCCGCCCATGGCGGCGGCCTTGATCGACTCATCGATCGTGCCGGCGCCACCGGTTTCCACGACGTGGTCCACGCCGGCGCCACCGGTGACCTCGAGAACCACCCGGCTCCACTCAGGTTCCCTTTCATAGCGGATCACGTGCTCCGCACCCAATCGCTCGAGCCTGTCGACCTTCGCCTGACTTCCGGTGATCGCAAAGACTCGAGCACCCGCGGCGAGCGCGAACTGCATCGCGAAGGTGCTCACGCCGCCGGAACCCTGCACCAGCACCGTCTGTCCGGGCTTGAGGTCACCAAACTCGAAGAGGGCATTCCATGCTGTCAAAGCCGCAGTTGGCAGCGCCGCCGCTTCCTCGAATGACAGCGCATCGGGAATCGAGACGAACCCGCGCTGATTTCCTTTGAAGTATCTCGCTAGAACCCCATCGACGGTGCCGCCAAGCGCGGCGCGCCCGCTCTCGGGTTTGAACGGCCCCGACGTCCAATCCGGCATCTGCGCTGAAGCGACACGGTCGCCGATCTGGAAGCGATCTACGGCGCTCCCGACCTCGATGACCTCACCGGAACAGTCGGAGAGCGGGACGAGCGGCAGGCGGATGTCGCTGACGCGGCTGGGAACCTGGCCCAGTGCGATCAGGAGGTCGCGGTAGTTCAACGATGCCGCACGCACGCGGATACGTATTTCGTGGTGGCGAAGGGCCGCAAGCGGACGCTCCACTATCCTGAAGTGTTCCAATCCGAAAGCTTCGATCTGCGCGACGAGATTTGTCTTTTCCTGTGGCGCACTCATTGGCGTCTCCATCTGGTAGCTGCAAGCAGGTGGACTCTACGTCCGCACTCGGACGCAAAGAACCTGCAGAGCGTTGATGCAACGTTTCATGAGGGGAAATTGGCAAGCGCCGTTGCGCCGCTGGAGGGGTGATGGGATCCAAGGCCCGCGAGCTAGAGCGGGGTAGAGATCAGCGTCGCGAATCAATTGCCCTTGGCCAATTTGGGCTGCTGAATCTTCGCACTGCGTTCCATCAGAAAATCGATGAAGGCGCGAATCTTGATCGGTAAATACTTCCGGCTGACGTACACGACATACAGCGTCGGCCCCTGCACGGGATAGTCCGTGAGGACCGGTGTCAAGACGCCCTTGAATATCGGTTCCTCGAAAATGATGTCAGGCAAGGGTGCTAGACCGATGCCGGAGGCGACGGCGTATGCCAGGCCGCCCACCGCGCGGTAGCGCATGACCACGCGCAGCGGAACTTCAACTTTTCCATTCGGTCCCGCTAATGAGATGACATCGATATTGCCAACCGCCACGAAATCGTGGCGCGCGAGCTCCTCGGGGGACTTGGGGGCGCCATGACGCTTCAGATATTCGTGCGACGCCGCGATGAAGAAGGGTACCGGCCGTATCGGCCGAGCAATGAGGCCCGGCGCAAGCGAGTTCTCACGTGTCACCCGCAGGGCAAGATCGTAACCCTCCTCCACGAGATCAACGCGCCGGTCTTCGAACGACACATCGACCACGATCTCCGGATAGCGGCGACGGAATTCGGCGAGTGAATCCGCCAGGGTTTGTCGCGCGAACCAGCTCGGGCATGTGATTCGCACGGTGCCGCGCGGCGCCGTACTGAGGGACCCCAGTTCCAGCTCCGTGGCTTCCAGGTCATCCAGGATGGTCTTGCAGCGCTCGAAGTACACGCTGCCGGCTTCCGTAAGGCTCAGCGTGCGGCTGTTGCGATTCAGGAGTCGGACCCCGAGTCGCTTTTCCACATACGCCACGTGCTTGCTGACCATCGCGGTGGACAGGTCCATGCGTTCGGCCGCGGCAACGAACGTACCCGACTCGACGACCTGCCGGAATACCCTGATGCTTGTCAGAGTGTCCACTTGCCTAGTCTACATCAGGGAAATGCGTTGTGGGCCTGTCTCGTTTGCGTCTGCCAACCCCCGCCCAGCGCCTTGTAAAGGTTTACCTGATTGGTAAGTGCTGCCTGGCGAACGGTTACCAGTCCCTGTTGCGCGGCGTACAGGGAGCGCTGGGCGTCGAGGGTGGCGAGGTAGCTGTCAACGCCTGAGCGAAAGCGCATGTCTGCGAGACGGTATGCATCCGCATCCGCCGCCACCAGCGTTTCCTGCGCACGCTGCTGCTCGAGGTAGCTGCCGCGCGCGCTCAAGGCGTCGGAGACCTCGCGAAAGGCCGTCTGGATCGTCAGCTCGTATTGTGCAATCGCCACGTTCTTCTCGATATGTGCCAGGTCGAGATTGGCGCGGTTCTGTCCGCCGTTGAAGATCGGCAGTGTGATGGTTGGCAGGAAGCTCCACGTGCCCGTGCCCGCGCCGAACAGACCGCCGAGCCGGTTGCTGGCGGTGCCACCGGAGCCGGTTAGCTGGATGCTCGGCAAGAACGCCGCGCGTGCCGCACCGATGTTGGCATTCGCAGCTCGCAGGGCGTGCTCCGAGCTCACGATATCGGGCCGATGCGTGAGCAGGTCCGAGGGCAGGCCCGCGGGCACTTCTGCGAGCAACCCATCGGCTTCGAAGTCCTTCGGTTCCGGCAGATCCGCGGGGACGTCCTGACCGAGCACCAGCGTCAGTGCGTGAGCATCCAGCGCGAGCTGGCGCTGGTACTGCGCGAGACTCGCCCGTGCGGCATCGACCGTGCTCTCCGCCTGGCGCAAGCTGAGGAGCGTCGTGGTGTCCTGCTCGTACATCGCGCGCGTGAGCTCGTAGGACTCGGTCTCGCTACGCAGCGTTTCTTGCGTCAACTCGACCAGCGCCTTATCGGCCAGGACCGCGAAGTAGTCGGTCGCTACCTCGGCCACCAGGCTGATCTGGGTGCTGCGGCGGCTCTCGCTCTGCGCCAAATATTGCTCGAAGGCCTGCGTCGTAAGGCTGCGCTCGCGACCGAAGAGATCGAGTTCGTAACTGGTAAAGCCGATTCCGGCACTGTAGTAATGGAGCGTGGTGGCCGTCGTGCCGCTCGGCAGCTGAGCGCTGCTGCTTGAGCCGCCAACGCCGCCGAGCGGCAGGGTGCCGTTCGCAGGCAGCCGCTCGCCAAGTCCGGAGCCCGTGGCTGAGATGGCAGGGAAGAGATTGCCACGCTGTATGCGGAACTGCGCCTGCGAGGCTGCAACGTTCAGCACGGCGATGCGCAGATTCCGGTTGTTGGCCAGCGCGATGTCGATGAGCCGCTCGAGGCGCGGGTCGGTGAAGAAGTCGTGCCATCCGATCTGATCGGCAGAGACTCTCGCTGAGCCCGCGTCCGGTTGTAGCGCCGTTGGGGCAGCGGCCGCGTCCGCCGGCCATTGCTCCGACGCGGGGGACTGTGGCCGCTGGTAGTGGGGCATGAGGGTACAGGCGCTGACTGCTGTGACGGTGAGCAGAATAAGTACGGCGCGCTTCATCTCAATCTCCCGAAGCCGGCTGTGCGCTGAGCAGCGCGGAGGCATCCTGCTGGCGTGGCCGGCGTGCCTCCACCAGGCGCAGCACCGCCACGAAGAATGCCGGGACCATGAAAATGGCGAGCACGGTCGCCGTGATCATGCCGCCTGCCACACCCGTGCCGATCGCATTCTGGCCGCCCGATCCTGCACCGGAGGCAATGACCAGCGGTGCGACACCGAGGATGAACGCGAAAGAGGTCATGAGGATCGGCCGCAGCCGCTGCCGCGCCGCCTCGGTCGCGGCGTCGATCAGATTGCTCCCCTGCTCGTAATTCTGCTTGGCGAACTCCACGATGAGGATGGCGTTTTTGACGGATAGTCCCATCGTGGTGAGCATGCCCACCTGGAAGTAGATGTCGTTGTTCAGTCCGCGCAAGAGCGTGGCAAGCACGGCGCCGAGGATTCCGAGCGGGATGACGAGGAGCACTGCCGCCGGAATCGCCCAGCTTTCGTACAGCGCGGCCAGACACATGAATACAACCCCGATCGAGAGCATATAGAGGAGCATGGCCTTGGAGCCAGCCTGCTTCTCCTCGTACGAAAGTCCCGTCCAATCGTAGCCGATGCCGTGCGGCAGCTTTGCCGCGAGCCGCTCCATCTCGGCCATTGCCTCTCCGGTGCTTCGCCCGGACGCCGGCGTACCGAGGATCTCAACCGAGGAAAGGCCGTTGTAGCGCTCGAGTTTCGGTGAGCCGTACGTCCACTCGCCGCGCGCGAAGGCTGAGAACGGCACCATCTGTTCGGTTGCATTCCGCATGTACCAGCTCCCGAGGTCCTGGGGCAGCATGCGAGACGGAGCATCGCCCTGCAGATAGACACGCTTCAGCCGCCCCCGATCAATGAAGTCGTTGACATAGGAGGAACCCCACGCGCTCTGAATCGTATCGTTGATGTCGGATATCGTGAGGCCGAGGGCGCTAGCCTTCTCCCGATCGATCGCGATCCGGTACTGCGGTTCGTCATCGAGTCCGTTGGGGCGGACGCCGGCCAGCAGCGGATCCTTCGCCGCGAGACCGAGAAGCTGATTGCGTGCCTGCATCAGCGCAGCGTGGCCAAGTCCAGCCTTGTCGATGAGTTCGAAATCGAACCCCGTGGCGTTGCCAAGTTCGAGTGCTGCCGGCGGCGGGAAACCGAAGGCCAGCGCTTTTTGCGTGCCGGCGAATTGGCGGTTGAAGCGCGCGGCAATCTGCTGGACGCGGTTGCGTTTGCCCGACCGTTTCTCCCACGGCTTGAGCGAAACGAAGGCAAGACCCGCGGTCTGGCCGTGGCCGCCGTAGCTGTAGCCGCTCACCACGAACACCCCCTCGACGGCCTGCGCTTCCACGGTGCGAAAGTAGTGGCTGATGTCATCGAGCACACTGAGCACGTTGGCATCCGTTGAGCCAGGAGGGGCTGTAACCTGGACGAACATGAAGCCCTGGTCCTCATCTGGCAGGTAGCCGCCGGGCAGGCGCAGATACCCGAGGGTAGCGATGGCGGCCACGATGAAGAGCCCGAGGAGCGCACGCGCCGGACGGCGCAAGATTTTCGACACCCGCTGGCCGTAACTCGCTTGCGCGCGGGTGAAAATGCGGTTGAACCAGCCAAAGAAGCCGCGCCGCTGCACGGCGCCATGGTCGGGCTGCCTGAGCAATGTGGAGGTGAGGGCGGGAGTGAAGATGAGCGCGACCAACACCGACAGGATCATCGAGGAGACAATCGTGATGGAGAACTGCCGGTAGATGACACCGCCCGAGCCGCCGAAAAAAGCCATCGGCACGAACACCGCCGAGAGCACCAGCGCAATGCCGACCAATGCACCCGTGATCTGATCCATCGACCGCCGAGTTGCCTCCTTCGGCGAGAGATGTTCCTGCTCCATGACTCGCTCGACGTTCTCCACCACGACGATCGCGTCATCGACCAGCAGCCCGATGGCCAGCACCATGCCGAACAGCGTCAAACTATTGATCGAGTACCCGAAGACTGCGAGCACCGCCGTGGTACCCAGGAGCACGACCGGTACGGCAATGGTCGGAATGAGTGTTGCGCGCAAGTTCTGGAGGAAGAGCAGCATGACGAGGAATACCAGCCCAATAGCCTCGGCGAGCGTCAGCATCACGTCTTTCACCGATTGCCTTACGAAGGGCGTCGTGTCGAGCGGATAGACGGCCTTGAGCCCCGGAGGGAATGTGGGCTCGAGCCCGGCAATGATGGTCTTCACTCCCGTGACCGTGTCGAGGGCATTGGCGCCGCTCGCCATCTTGATTACGAATCCCGCCGCCGGGTCCCCGTTCCATTTCGGGATCGTCTGGTAGTTCTCGCCGCCGAGGCCGATGCGCGCCACATCCCGCAGCCGCACCTGACTGCCATTGGGCTGGACGCGCAGAAGGATCTGGCCAAATTGCTCCGGAGTCTGAAGGTAGGTCGGACCTATGAGGGTCGCATTCAGTTGCTGCCCAGTAACCGCGGGCTCCCCGCCAAGCTCGCCGGAGGCGACTTGGATGTTCTGCGCCTTGATGGCATTTGCAACATCGAGGGAAGTCAGGCCGTAGTTGTCGAGCTTTGCCGGGTCGAGCCAGATGCGCATGGCGTATTGCGCGCCGAAGAGCTGGAAGTTTCCCACTCCCGGGGCGCGACTCACCGGATCCTGCACGTGCGAGGCCACGAAGTCGGCAACGTCCTCAGCGCCCATACTGTGGTCGGTCGACACGAAGGCGACCGCCAGCAGGAAATTCTTGGCTGACTTTGCGACCTGAACACCCTGCTGCTGTACCGCCGGCGGCAGCCGCGGCAGCGCGAGCTGCAACTTGTTCTGCACTTGTACTTGCGCGATATCTGGATTCGTACCCTGCGCAAAGCTCAGCGTGATGGTAATGCTGCCGTCCTTGTCGCTCTCCGAGGACATGTAGAGCAGGCCGTCGAGGCCGCTCATTTGCTGCTCGATCGGCTGTACTACGGTGCCTTCGACGGTTTCTGCGGAGGCGCCTGGATAGGTGACGGTGATCGCCACCGCGGGCGGGGCGAGCGGCGGAAACTGCGCCACCGGCAGGTTCAAGACCGCAAGCGTACCCGCCAACATCACGAGGATGGCGAGAACCCAGGCGAAGACAGGTCGATCGATGAAGAAACGAGCCATGGTGATCCCTCGAAGTTACATTGCTCAGCGCGCGGCGAGCGAGGGCTTGCCGCGCTCGGTGACGCCATCGCCCGCGGCGACCTGTTCTCGCACGGCCACCTGCATTCCGGGCTTGATCTTTTGCTTACCGCCCACGATGAGCCGCTCGCCTGCAGCGAGGCCTCGCGTGACGACCCAGCGGTCACCGAGCGCGCCGTCAAGCTCAACGCTGCGCTTTTCGACCGTGTCATTCGCGCCTACGACCAGCGCCGTGGCGGTGCCATCGGGGGCGTGAGTGATACCCTGCTGCGGAGCGAGAATCGCCGCCTCACGCACGCCTTCCTCGATGGTCGCACGCACGAACATGCCGGGCAGCAGGAGGCCTTGAGAGTTGGGGAAGAGCGCCCGCAAGGTCACAGAGCCAGTCCCCTGATCCACCGTCACTTCGGAGAACTGCAGCATTCCCGGAAACTCATATGGAGTGCCGTCTTCCAGCAGCAGCTTTGCGGGCGCCTGGTCGCCGTCGACGTGCCGAATCTGCCCTGCGGCGAGCTCGCGCTTCAACCGCACGAGCGTCGTGGTCGGCTGGGTGAGATCAACATACATGGGGTCGAGCTGCGTGATCGTGACCAGACTTGTCGCTTGATTCACGGTTACGAGTGCACCCTCGGTTACCGAGGAGCGGCCCGAGCGCCCGCTGATGGGGGAGTAGACTTTCGTGTACGCAAGATTGATCTCGGCCGCACGCACAGCCGCCTGGCCGGAGGCCACATCCGCCTCATCTTGTTGCAGCGTTGCGACCGCATTGTCGTAGTCCTGGTGACTTACGGCATGCGCATCGACGAGCGCCGTGTAGCGCTCCGCAGTAAGCTTCGCCGCGATGACGGCGGCGCGCGCATGCGCCAACGTTGCTCGTGAACTTTCGAGCGTCGCCTCGTACGCCGCGGGATCGATCTGATACAGCTGCTGGCCTGCGGCTACCAAATCGCCTTCTTTGAACAAGCGCTTCAGCACTACGCCGCTCACTTGCGGGCGCACTTCGGCGACTCGGTACGCCGATGTGCGGCCGGGAAGCTCCGTCGTCAGTGAGACCCGTCCAACCTGAAGATCGACGACGGTGACCGCAGGCCTGGGCGGTGCTGATGCTGCATGCTTTGCGCAGGCGGCGAGCAGCAGCCCGATTGCTGCGAGGAGCAGGCCCTGCAAGACTCGATTCTCTGCTGTGAAGACCATATATCCAAAACTCCTACACAATCCAAGGATGCTTGCGCTGCGGGTGACTCTCAGAACGGAGAGTCTTGTTACGCCGCGAGGTAAGCTATGCGCCCGACGTCGAACGAACAATCGGCTGCGCGAAGATGCAGCGTTTACCGGGAGTGAATCGCGTTATCTCAGCGCGGAAATACGAGGTGCACGGCGGCTGTCCATGCTGCACTCAGG
>Ga0210388_10001190_pt1 | contig 20518 bp, 22 predicted proteins | sample IncBWC19OmetaG_FD_155485 | JGI IMG/M metagenome (GOLD analysis project Ga0210388, IMG submission 155485) | Forest soil microbial communities from Barre Woods Harvard Forest LTER site, Petersham, Massachusetts, United States - Inc-BW-C-19-O ... | reverse complement strand
CCGCCAGCTGACGAGCGTGACCGTTGCTTTTCCCGAAGAGGCCCGCGCCCACGGGGAGTTCGGCGTCGTCATCCGCGGCGACCACTTCGACGAGGCGCGCCTGGTGTCCTACGCCCGCGATCAGCTGCAAAAAAGCGGCGACGATCTGCTGGCCACCACCCACGGAAGGTTCACGCTCTGGGCGTCCCGCTCCGATCCGATGGTGGCCGGTTTCCTGATCGATCCCCAGACCTTCGTGCTGGGGGCAGGAGGCTGGGGCCCGAAGATGGCCGACCTGGCCGAGAGCGCGCGCCCCGTCGACAGCGCCGCGACCGACGTCGATCTGGTGAACCTGGTCGAGCGGGTCGCCGGCTCGCACACGCTCTGGGCTGCGGCGCTGGTCCCCGAGTCGACCCGCAAGTCACTGGTCTCCGATCCGCACTTCTCGGATGCGGCCGCGATCCTCACGCTGTCGGCCGGCGTCGATCTCGGCAAGGGGCTGGAGGCGCAGCTGCTGGCCGATCTGGCGACGGCGGCGGAGGCGAGGTCGCTGGCGCTCAAGGTGACCGAGTCGCTGCGCGACGCCAAACGGAACCCCGAGGTGCTGATGCTGGGCCTCGGCCCTTACCTCGACGGCGTCACCGCCACCGCCGCCGATCACGCGTTCACGTTGCACGCCTCGCTCAGCGAGCCGGCCTTCGACGATCTCCTGGCCCGCCTCGGCGGCCTGCTGGCCCTCATGCACAGCGGCGCCCCGATGCCCGGCCTCACGCGGTAGGCAGTTCCACCACGTCGTGGAACTTGCGGTAGTCGATGATGCGCGTGCCGTCCTCGCCGGTCGAAAGGACGTCGGCGAAGCGCGCGTTCGCGACGATGTCGTCGAGCGTGTACTGCTTGCGGACGTAGATCGTCTGACCGATTGTCTCGTCGAAGCCGCTCAGCCCCAGGTACAGCTCCGCCTGCTGGACCCGCAGGCGCTCGAGCGCGCCGGACCCATAAAAGGGGCTTCTCTCGTCGACGAGGTGCATCGCGCTCCAGGTCAGGAAGAAGACGTTGGTCTTGCTGCGCACCAGCGGCAGGTCGATCTGCTTGCGCATCACGTCCCCCTCGCGCGTCCGCTCGGTGACCAGCAGAACGGCGCTCAGGCGCGCCTCGACGATCCGGTTGCGGCGCCAGTTGGCCATCCGGAACATCACGTGCGGCACGCCGTCGCGCGGTGAGATGACCACCTTGTTCGAGAACAGCACGCGCGCCGTGGGGCGGGCGAAGCGGGTGAAGGTGATGCCGGTGATGAGGGCGACCATCAGGATGCCGACGATCGCCTCCAGCGCCACGACGAGGTGCCCGTAGCGGCTGGCCGGGGCCATTCCGCCGTAGCCGATGGTGGCCAGCGTCTGCACGCTGAAATAGAAGGCGTCTTCGAACGATCCCGGACGGACGTTGGCGACGGCACCCGGCTCGCCCAGGTAGAGCCAGGCGAACAGCATGTTGGTCACCACGAAGACCAGCGCGACCAGGAGAAAGAAGGCCGGCCAGGTGCGGCCGAGGACGAAGTGATAGATGTCCTTGTGCCACGCCCGCTCGAGCCCGATCGCCTTCACGCCCTGACGGCTGAAGCGATCGGCCGTGATCCGCCGGATCGCGGGCACCGGCAGGGGAGGCTCGGGCGGCTCGCGGTTGGGCTCCGCGGCCGTCGGTGACGCGCCAGGACGGTCTTGGGCGAGGTCAGCCATCGGTGCCTGAGCCTATGCGGGGCGCGCGTCGTCGGCAAACGTGGCAAGGTTGTTGGAAGTGGTGTTCCGTGACTACGTGGATCGCTGGAACGCGTCGGTTCCGGCGCCCGCTCAGGCTTTCCGTTACGGCACTGTCCTCGAGGGGGGGCGGGAGTTCGACCTGGTGGGCCTGCGTCTGCGCGGCGCCCGGACCGTGCTGGTGACCGCCGGTTTCCACGGCGACGAGAAGGCCGGCCCGCTCACGCTGCTGGAGCACGCGGCGGAGATCGTCGACTACGCCGCCGCGCGCGGTGTTGGATTGCTCATCTATCCGTGCATCAACCCGTCGGGCTTCGAGGCGCACACCCGCTACAACGTCTCGGGCGAGCGTCCCAACAACGACTTTCTTCGCTACGAGATCGCGCCCGGCGTCTGGCGTGGCGAGCTGCGCGACGGGGAGCGCTTCTCGCGGATTGTGCCGGCCGTGGACGGCCTCCCCAAGGAGACGGCCGCGCTCGCCCGCGAGCTGGATCTCGCGCCACTTCCCGCTGCCGCGCTCGATCTCCACCAGGACAACTTCATCCACGGGTCGCTTTTTTACGCCTACGTCTTCGGTGATCTGGCGACCTACCGGCCGCTGATGGCGCGCGCCGGATCACTGGTGCCGGTCCTGCGCAGCAGCATCGTCGACTCCGGGCACGAGCCGGGGAGCGACGTGCGCGCCGACGCCGAGGGGTTCATCATCTGTCCCGATGGGAGCATCACCGACCGGTTCCACCGGGCCGGCGTCCCCTACGTGGCGGCGATCGAGACCACCACCGAGACGCCCGCTCCCATGGCCGACGAGATCAACCTGATCTGGATCCGCGGCTTCATCGATCTTTGCACCGCCGGGCTGTGACCCCGCTCATCGCGCCAGGCGGCGGCGGCGACGTAGGATCGTTGGATGCGGCGTCGGACAGCACTTGGGGCGGCAGCGCTCGTGACCTGCACCCTCGGCTGTGGCACGACGTTCATCCGCTTTCAGGAGCTCGATCCCAAAGCGGAGCCGATTCACCAGACCCCCACCCAGGTCTACACGATCGACTGCCAGGACTACGAGTCGGGGACCAGGCATTCCGTGAGTTGCACCAAGGACGGTGGCGGCATCCCCTGGAAGGTTCTCGGCGTCTACCATGCGGGGATGGTCGCCTTCGACAAGTGGGACAAGTACAACCGCCAGGTGGTGGCGAAGGCGCAGAGCCGAGGCTGTCCGGCGGTCCTGATCAGGCGAGCGGCGCCTTCGTACGGTTCCCAAGCCGACGCGGTGGGTGCGCTCTGCGTCGACACGACGGTGCCGTCCGGTGTGAACGGGCCGCTCCGGCTCTCCTCCGTCGGCACGACGCCGCTCCGTGTTCTGAGCGACGCCGATCCGTAGGCGAGCTTCGCTCGCCGTAGCCCGTCGCGGGAGGGTTTGGGAACCCTCCCAGGGTTGCAATAGATCGCGTGGGCGTAGGCGAGCTTCGCTCGCCGTAGCCCGTCGCGGGAGGGTTTGGGAACCCTCCCAGGGTTCCCATCTAGATCGGCAGCTCGACTTCGACGGTGGTGCCGGCGTCCGGACGCGAGGTGAGGTTGAAGGCGCCGGCCCGGGCGCGAACGCGCTCGCGCATTCCGACGATTCCCAGGTGGGCGGCCAGATCGAGGGTGCCCAGGGACGACGGCTCGAAGCCCCGCCCGTCGTCCCGGATCGCCAGGGAGACGTGGTCGGCGTCGCGGATGATCCGCACCTGAATGTGGCGGGCCGAGGCGTGACGGAGGGCATTGGTGATCGACTCCTGCACCACTCGGAAGCAGGCGATCTCCAGATCGGGGGCCAGGCGCGCCCCTTCCGTGAGGTCCCTGAACTCCAGCACGATCGCCACGCTCGACAGCGCCGCCTGCCCCTCTAGATAAAACCGCAACGCCGGACCGAGGCCGACCTCGTCGAGCAGGGGCGGCCGCAGGTTGACCGAGATCTGCCGGACCCGCGCGATCAGTTGATCGATGAGCGCCAGCGCCTGCGGCGCGGCCTCGTGGGGCGACAGGGCCGGCTCTCGACCGTCGAGCTGCAGCCGCAGCTTGAGCGCGGTCAGCGACTGGCCGAGCTCGTCGTGCAGCTCGTGCGCGAGGAAGCGTCGCTCCTCTTCCTTGGCTGCCTCCAGGCGCCCGTGGAGCAGGCCGAGGCGCTCGTAGGCGATGCGCAGCTCGCCCAGCATGCGCCGCGCGGCGGCGGCGTTGGCCTCCACGTGGCGGATGACGAAGTCGATCACCGTCGCCAGCAGCACCGCCAGCAGCGAGGTCGTGGCCGCCATCCGGATCCAGTTCCTGAACAGGAGCGGATCCACCTCGCGCGGCGCGAGCCGGAGAATCTTGTGAGAGACCAAGAGACCGATGACCAGGTGGGCCAGCGCGGAGAGGCCGATCATGACGAAGCCGAGCTTGCGGCCGAGGATGACGACGCCGAGCACGCAGGTGGTGACGATGATGACGCTCAGGCCGGCGGCAAATCCGGCGCGCCCGAGGAGAAAGATCCCCGTCGCAAACAGGACGAAAATGGCGACCAGCGCCCGGCGCCGCACGGGCGGTCCGCGCAGCACGCGCAGCAACGGGAGCAGCACGCCGGCTGTTGCCATCACGCCGATGTCCTTTGCGTCGCGGTGGGTTGCTCCGACGAAGATCCCCAGCGCCGCCAGCAGCGGCGCCACCACGGCTGTCACGGTGAGCATTCCGCGCAGCACGCTCTCTCTCCAGGCCTCGGGCGCCCCCGCCGCGGAATGCGCGGCGGAGACGGTCGGGGCCTGCGTCGTCGAGGTCGTCAGCTCCGCCGCCAGCACCCCCTTCTTCGACCATGCGGGCGGGGACCGATCAAGCACGACGTTTGGCCGGTCCAGCAGGCCGGGACCTGCCTCGGGACCCTCCCAGGGTCCGAAACTAAAAGTGCGTGCGGAAGAGCGCCAGCCGGTAGGTGGGCGCCGGATCGGGCGACCAGACCTGGCTGACCGCGGTGTTGGCGCGGCTCTCGTCCGCCGCCACCTGCACGATTCCCACGCCGGTCCCGACCAGGACGCCGCCTGCCGCCCAGATCCCGATGCGCCCCGCGTGGTCCTGGTTGTCGGCCAGAAAGTAGATGGCTCCCCCGACCAGCAGGCCCGCGATGCCGCCCATCAGCGCGCTGACGGTGATGGTGGTCATCACGTTGTGCGGCGCCTGCACGTCCTCGTGAATGACCCTCTGCGTTTGCGGCTGCGGCACCACGACCGGCGCCTGTTCTTGAACCGGTTGGACGGGGACGACGGCTGCCGGTGCGGGCGCCGGGGGCGCCGCCTGTCCCGTCGAGGGATTGACGATCTCGACGTCGCCCGCGCGGGCCACGCCCCCCAGGGCCAGAGCCCCCACCAGTGCCGCTGCGGTCATGAACGCGTAAGTAGATTTCCTCATGATTGCCTCCGTGGGACTGCTGAGATTGCAGCGGTCGTGCCACGCGAAGCACGGGGCGAATCAGGAGGATCACCGACCGAAGCTGCGGTTTCCGTTACCGGGCCGTGCCTGAGGTCAACCGATTGGTGACGCCGAGCGGGAGGTCGCGCCTGTGCGGTGGTCGGTCAGGCTCCGGGGGGCGCAGCTTCCGGGGAGTGCCCCAGCTCAGACGGAAGATCAGCCTGAAGATCGCCAGCGCGATGAGGATGTGAATGGCGGCCGACGCCACCTCGAAGAGGCGGAAGCCCACCACCCAGACGACAAACGCGATGATCAGGAGCGTCAACAACATCCACACCTGAGGCTGACTCTCTGCTATCGAAGGTAACCATCGGGCCCCCATGGCAGAGCGCCTGGGAGCCAGATCGCGCCGCCCCCTAGTCAAGCGGCCGGCTTTGCGGTAAATACGCGCCCTTCGAAGGAGAACGTGCACCATGTCCGCGGCATTGAAGAAGAGCCCGCTCTCGCGGGTCAAAGACGAGTTCGGCGGGAAAGACAAGCTGGTCGACAAGATCGTCGGGATCCTCGACGCCGGTGATCTGAGCAAGGATGACCTGCGGAAGAAGCTGCTCGGCGTCGCCAACGGCAAGCTGATCCGGCTCCACACGGTCGCCACGCGCACCAAGGAGGCTGGCGGCCACGACAAGCTGGCGGCCACCACCGCCGAGACGCTCAAGCGCGGCAAGGACAAGGACTACGTCAACAAGCTGGGCGAGTACTCCAACGGGCGCCTGCTCGACATGCTGACGGTCGCGGAGCGCGCGCAGGCGGCAGCCGTCGCGGCCAGCAAGCCGGCCGTCAAACGAACGCGGACTGCCAAGCCGGTTGCCAAGGCCGTCAAGAAGGCGGCGCCCGTCGCCAAGAAGAGCGGCAAGGGCAGCAAGAGCGGCAAGTCCGGCAAGTCCGGCAAGCGCAAATAGGCCTGACGCCGGAGCGCTGATGCTGATGGGCCGGGTGGTGGGGCGGCTCTGGGCGTCGCGGCAGGCTGGCGGTCTCGGCGGCCGCAAGCTGTTGCTGGTCCGTCCCGAGACGGCCAGCGGCAAACCGACGGCCCGTCTCATCGTCGCTGTCGACGGTCTGGACGCGGGGCCGGGTGATCGCGTGATCGTCGCCCACGGCAGTCGCGTCCGCGATCTGACGGTCGGCCGCGAGGTGGCCGACAAGGACGTGATCGTCGGAATCGTCGACGGGTACGAGGTCACCGCGCCGTGATTCTCGGGCGGGTGATCGGCGAGGTCTGGGCCACCCGGCGGGACGCGCGTCTCGGACGGGCCAAGCTGCTGGTGGTCCGCCCGCACGGGCTCTACGAGCCGGCGTTCGGTGGCCGACATCTGGTGGCGACCGACGAGGTCGACGCCGGTGTCGGCGACGAGGTGATTGTTTGCCTCGGTGCCCCCGCGCGCGCCTCAGCCGGTGGCAACGACACCCCCGTGGACGCGGCGGTCCTGGGCGTCGTCGATCGGGTCGACTTCGACGCCGGCCTGATGGCGGCGCCGGGCGCGGGGCCCGGGATCAAACGGCCGTTCACGGTCGAGCTCACCGCTGGAGGACGCCGGTGATCCGCGGGACGGTGGTCGGTCAGGTCTGGGGGACGCGCAAGGCGCGCGGGCTCGACGGGCAGACGCTGCTGCTGGTCGCCGCGCGCGACGCCGACGGGAAGCCCAGCGGGCGCCTGGTGGTGGCGGCCGACGTGCTCGACGCGCGCACCGGCGACGAGGTGACGGTCGCCTTCGGGTCGGGCGCGCGCAACGTGCTGCGGCCGGGCGCGGAGAACCGCGATCTGCTCTGCGACGCCGCGGTGGCGGCCATCGTCGAGGGGGAGGGCTGATGTTTCTCGGACGCGTGACAGGGACGGTCTGGTCGACCGTGAAGTGGCCGCAGGCCAAGGGGCTGAAGCTGCTGCTGGTCCGCCCCTATCGCTTGGGCGACGTGGCGCCGGGGCATCTGGGCACGGGCGCGGAGGCCTCCGAGCCGACCGACGATCTGGTCGTCTGCGCGGATACCCTCGATGCGGGCCCCGGCGACGACGTGCTGGTCGCCTTCGGCCACGCGGCGCGCGTGGCGGTCAGCGAGAAGCTGGCGCCGGGGGCCAAGCCCGACGTTCCCATCGACGCCGCCGTCGTCGCCGTCGTCGATCGCGTGGAGATCGACCGTGAAGCAGGACGTTGACGATCGCCTCCGGCGCCTGGTCGCCGAGGTGACCCGCGAGGTGGCGGCCGAGGCCACCGTGGCCAAGGGGTCGCCGGCCGCCGAGACTCTGGCACGGGCCGAGATTTGCGCCTCCTGCGCCGAAGAGGCGCGGCGCCGCGGACCGCGGGCCGTGGTCACGACGACCGGCAAGAACAGGCGGGGGATCGTGGCCAACATCGCCCAGGCGATCGCCGAGGCCGGCGGGGACATCGTCGACATCTCGCAGACGCTGGTCTCCGACTACTTCACGATGATCATCGTGGTCGACACCTCGGCGCTGGCGGTGCCGCTGGCCGACTTCAAGGCGCGCCTCACCCGCGCCGTGCAGGCGCTGGGCGCCGAGTGCGTGGTGATGCACGAAGAGATCGTGAACGCGCTCCAGCGCGTATAGTCGGCGCGTGGCGACGCGGTTCGAAGCCTCGGAGGTGCGCGAGGTGCTGCGCATGATCGAGAGCGAGAGCCTCGACGTCCGGACGGTGACCATGGGCCTGTCGCTGCGGGACTGCGCCGCCGAGACGCTGGAGCGCACCTCGGCGCGCATCTACGAGAAGCTGATGCGGGTGGCCGCCCGGCTGGTTCCCACCACGGCCGCCGTGCAGGCCGACTTCGCCGTGCCGATCACCACCACCCGCCTGTCGGTCACGCCGCTGGCGCTGGTGACCGAGGCGTCGCGCGCGCCCCGGGTGGTGCCGGCGGCGCTGGCGCTCGATCGCGCGGCCGGCGAGCTGGGGGTCGACTACGTGGGCGGCTTCTCGGCGCTGGTCGAGAAGGGGATGACCCCCGGCGACCGGGCCCTCATCGATTCGATCCCCGAGGCTCTGGCGACCACCACCCGGGTCTGCTCGTCGGTGAACGTGGCCACCACGCGCGCCGGCATCAACGCCGACGCGGTCCTCGACATGGGGCGCGTCGTCAAGGCGACGGCCGAGGCGACCGCCAGCGCGGGCGGGATCGGCTGCGCGCGGCTGGTCACCTTCGCCAACATCCCCGACGACAACCCGTTCGTGGCCGGCGCGCTGCATGGGGTGGGGGAGGGGGAGTGCGTGATCAACGTCGGCTGCTCCGGCCCCGGCGTCGTGTTGTCCGCGCTCAAGCGTCTGCGGACGTCGGGCGAGCCCTACGATCTGTCGACGGTCGCCGAGACGATCAAGCGGATGGCGTTCAAGGTCGCGCGCGCCGGCGAGCTGGTCGGGCGTGAGGTGGCGCGCCGCCTCGGGCCGGAGGTGCGGTTCGGCATCGTCGATCTGTCGCTGGCACCGACGCCGGCCGTCGGTGATTCCGTGGCCGAGATCCTGGAAGAGATGGGGGTCGACATCGCGGGCGCGCCCGGCTCCGTCGCCGCGCTGGCGCTCCTGACCGACGCGGTGAAAAAAGGGGGCGTGATGGCCTCCTCGGCGGTGGGCGGCCTCTCCGGCGCCTTCATCCCGGTCAGCGAGGACGCCGGGATGGTCGCCGCCGCCCGGGCCGGCGCGCTGTCGCTGGAGCGGCTGGAGAGTCTGAGCGCCGTCTGCTCGGTCGGGCTCGACATGGTGGCCGTCCCCGGCGACACCTCGCCCGAGACCTTGGCGGCGATCATCGCCGACGAGATCGCCATCGGCGTGTTCAACAACAAGGCGACGGGCGTTCGCATCATCCCGGTTCCTGGCAAGAAGGCCGGCGAGTCGGTGGTCTACGGCGGCCTCCTCGGTGAAGCCTACGTGCAGCCGGTCGGCCGGTTCGGCGCCGATCGTTTCGTGCGGCTGGGCGGCCGCATCCCGGCACCGCTGCAGGCGCTGCGCAACTGATGCGACCCGTGATCGACCGATGATGCGACGGGGCCTGCCGCTCCTGGTGCTCGCGCTGGCCGCGCTCGGTGCCCCGCCCGCGCGCGCCGAGAAGACCATCGCCGTCACCGTCGGTCCCTGGCGCTTTCTTTCGGGGCCACCCCCCACCGGCTGGACCGAGCCGAGCTTCGACGATCGCGGCTGGAGCGGACCTGCCGCGGGACCCTTCACGCCGCGGCCTCCCGCTCTTTCGCCGGTGCCGAGCTCAACCATGCCCCGGCCCGCACCGGTCCCGCCGGGGACGCTCTACGATCTCGTTCCGTATGCGCCGCTGCTCCTGCGTGCGCGCTTCTCCGTCGCCGACGCCACCCACGTCCGGGTCCTCGAGTTGCGCGTGGCCTACAACGATGCCTTCGTCGCCTACGTCAACGGCCAGGAAGTCGCGCGTCGGGGCGTCGTGTCCAACGGGACCGCCGCCGTGGGGCCGCACGGTCCGGAAATGGAGCGCCTCTATATTCCGGTACCCTCGGCCGCCCTCCCGTCGCTGCGGGCCGACGGCAACTTGCTGGCGGTCGCGGCTTACGCCGCGCCCGGGCGAGCGGTCGACTTCCCGTCGGCACCGGCGGCCCTGGTCGACGTCGCCGCCGCCAGCGGCGTCCGGATCGTCCGCGGTCCCTACCTGTCGAGGCCGACCGACGGCCTGGAAGGGTCTCTCGGACTGCGACTCAACTGGCAAACCGATCTGCCGGCCACGGCGACCGTCTCCCTCGACAGGGTCGACTCCGGCGGGGCGGCTCCGAGGCGTACCTTCAAGGTGGACCAGGCGGCGACGACGCAAGCGGCGACGCTCGGTGGTCTCGCGCCCGGTGCCTCTTACAGCTACCGCGTCGTCGCCGATGGGGGTGGTGGCGACCTGGCGCAGACCGGTCCGAACGTCTTCAAGACGCTGGCTGGGCCGTCGCAGCCGCTGCGCTTCGCGGTCTACGGCGACATGCGCTACCCCGGGCACGCCGCGCACCGGACGATCGTCGACGCGCTGGTGCGCGAGGCGCCGGCGCTGATCATCAACACCGGCGACCTCACCGATGTCGGCAGCGAAGAGTCCAACTGGCAGAAGTATTTCGAGATCACCGCGCCGATGGGGGCGATCGCGCCGGTGGTCCCGGCGCTCGGCAACCACGACGCCGATCGGCGCGGGGCGGGTGCGGCCCTGACCTGGTCGCTTTTCGGCGTCCCGGCCAAGGGGCCGCCCGGGTGGACGTCGTTCGATCTCGGGGGCGTCCACTTCGTCATCCTGTCGACGAACGAGATGCGCAACCCGGCGCAGGTGGCCTGGCTGCGCGACGATCTGGCGCGGGCGCGCCGCCACCACCCGCGGGCCATCTTCGCCTTCTGCCACGAGGGGCCCTGGGCGCATGGCCTCCACGGCGGCGCCCCGGAGATGGCGCGCGACTACGCGCCGCTGCTGGCGGCGGCGCACGCCGACGTGCTCTTCTCGGGGCACGACCACATCTATGAGCGTGGGGTGGGGACCACGCCCGAGGGAAACCTGACCTACGTCGTCACCGGCGGGGGCGGCGCGCCCCTCTACAATCCCTCCTGCCGCGCGGCGGCCGGACCACCGCCCAACGTGCCGCATCCGCTGCCGCCTTGCCCTGCCAGCGTGGCGGTCCTGACCAACAGCTACCACTACATCATGGTCGAGGTGGCCCCGGACGGCGTCACGCTCTGCCCCCGTCACCCCGACGGCAGTCCGGTCGAGCCCTGCGTGCACCTGCCTCCCCACGGCGGCCACGGCTGGCACGGGCGCAGTTCGGCGAGCTCGGCCTCGGCCAGTTCGGATTGATCGCCCGGGGCGGGCCCAGGTAGCATGCGTGACGTGCCGGATTCGAGGTTGAACCCGATCACGCCCGAGGTGCGAGACGGCTGCCACGTGCTCGCCTGGGACGACGTCTCGTTCGAGGTCGACGCGCGCACCGGGGGGCGCGTGACGGCTCTGCGCCTCGGCGGCCGGAACCTGCTGACCGGCCCGGAGATCGACGCCGGCAATTTCGGGTCGACCTTCTGGACCAGCCCGCAGAGCGCCTGGGGCTGGCCGCCGGTGCCGGAGGTCGACCACGCCGAGTACCGCGCATCGATCGAAGACGGCGCCATCGTGATGCGCAGCGCGCGCAGCGCCAGCCTGAGCGTGGAGATCGAGAAGCGCTTCTCCGCCGATCGCGCGCGCGGCGCCGTGCTGTTCGAGTACCGGATCCACAACCTGGGTGCGGCGCCCATTCAGACCGCCCCCTGGCAGATCACCCGGGTCGGGCCGGGGGGCCTCACGTTCTACCCGTCGGGCGAGGGGGCCTTCCCGCCGTCGAATCTGGGCGTGCGCGATGCCCTCGGCGCCACCTGGTACGACTACGACAAGGCCTCGATCACCGAGCACCAGAAGCACTTTGCCGATGGCCGCGAGGGGTGGCTGGCCCATGTCGACCGCGACGCGCTGTTGGTGAAGACCTTCCCGGCGGTGCCGCGCGCGGCGCACGCGCCCGGCGAGGCGCAGATCGAGATCTACGCCAGCCCCGCGCACACCTACGTCGAGGTGGAGGCGCAGGGGGCCTATGAGACGGTCGCGCCGGGAGGGGCGCTCAGCTGGCAGGTGGTCTGGTTGGCGCGGCGTCTGCCGGCGAAGTTGCCGGTCTCCGTGGGCAGCGAGGCGCTGCTGGCGCACGTCCGCGCGCTGGTGGCCGCCGACGTCGCCGCGAGGTAGCGGTGGCCTTCGAGCTCCGGTTCGTGCTCGACCTCCCCTTTGGGATCTGCGTCGGCGTGGAGCTGCCGGAGGACCTCGCGTTCGAGCTGCCAGAGGTGCTTCACCCCGTGGAGGCCGCGTTCGCGCGCGCGCGGCCGGAGGCCCGCCGCGCGGGGTGGGTCGGCGGGCGCGTGGCGCTGCGCGCGGCGCTCGCCGCCGTCGGGGTGGACGCGCCCGAGCCGCTGCTCTCCACGCCGCGCGGCGCGCCGCTCTTGCCGCCCGGCGCTGTCGGTTCGGTGAGCCACAAGCGGGCGCTGGCGGTGGCGCTCTGCGCGCGCGAAGCAAACCCGCGGGCGACGGTCGGAATCGACGTCGAAGACCTGCGCCCGTTGCGCACCGACATCGCCTCCCGGGTGCTCACCCCCGCCGAGCTGGCTGTCATTCCGCCCGGCGGGCTCGAGCGGGACGCCGCGGTCCTGCTCCGGTTTTCAGCCAAGGAGGCGATCTACAAGGCGCTCGACCCCTGGGTGCAGCGCTTCGTCGGCTTCGACGAGGCGATCGTCGAGCGCGCCGAGGACGGAGCGCTCAGCGCCCGGCTGGCGCTCGCGCGGGGCGAGGGCCCCTTCACCGTCGAGCTGCATGACGCGCGCGGTGCCGGTGACGACGGCGCGATCGTGACCGCGGCCCGCGTGGCGCGCGCCGGGCGATAGGTTCGCTTCGCGCGCGGTCAGCTTCTCTTGCGCTCGCGCAGCGCGCGGAACTCTTCGAACGAGGCGCAGCGCAAGAACCGGTTGGTGCGGAGCTCGTGCGCGATGGTCGAGGTCGGCGTGTCGCCGTAGTCGTGCCCCGGATAGACGCGGGTCTGCTCGGGGAGGCGCGTGAGGCGCTGCAGGCTCTTCCACATCTGGGCGGTGTCGCCTCCGGTGAAGTCGGTGCGGCCGCAGCCACCCACGAACAGCACGTCGCCGGTCACCACGTAGCCGTCTGCCAGGTAGCAGGTGCCGCCGACGGTGTGGCCGGGCGTCTCCAGCGCGCGCAGCCCGCGCCTGCCGACGGCGATCGCTCGCCCGTCGACGGCGTCGATCATTTTTCGTCCCGGCGCGCTCACGGCCGCCGCCTCGCGTGCGTTGACGACCACGGCCGCGCCGGTCTTTTCGACCACCAGATCGACCCCTTCGATGTGATCGTTGTGCGTGTGCGTGACGAGCACGGTCGTCACCTTCAGGCCGCGCCGGCCGGCCTCGTTCAGCAGCCGGTCGACCTCCCAGGCGGGATCGACGATGGCCGCCTCGTGCGTCTCGGGGCAGTAGAGGATCTCGCAGAAGTTCTGCAGCAGGCCAACCTCCATCTGGATCACCTCGGGCGCCGGCGGCAGCCCGGCGGCGTCGTCGGCGATGTCGCTGGTGCCGCTCGCCTGCTCGCTCATTTGGCACCCACGCGCACGGTGACCGACGCGGCGCCCACGTTGTCGGCGCTGTCCCAGGCGCGCACGGTGACCGCGTGCGGGCCGGGCGCCAGCGCCGGGAGCTTGAGGTTGAAGGCCTCGACCAGATCGTCGCAGATGCCGTCGGCCGGCGACAGGATCTGCCAGTCGCCGCCGTCGATGGCGTACTCCAGGCTGGTGAGCGGGCTCTGATCGTCGTGCGCGCGGCCCGAGACGAACGGGTACTTGGCGACCAGGCCGGCCACCTCCGGCTTGCGGTTGTCGACCAGGATGGGCGCCGAGTCGAGCGCGGCGTCGAGCGCGCGCTCGCGCGGCTCCGAACGCTCGTCGCTGGCGACCACGCGGACCACGTAAGACCCGTCGGGGAGCCCCTCGGTGTTCCAGTCGAAATCGGTCCGGGTGAGCGGGTCGGGACCGCCGAGCGGCCGCCAGACGGCGTCGTTCTCCTCGCGGAAGGAGAGCCGGTAGATGAGGTCGTCGCCGTCGGCGTTGTCGACCTTCCAGTGCAGCTTGACGATCGGTGAATGGCTCCGGGTGATCGCCGTGGTGGTCGCCGCGCCGCCGAGCCCGCCCAGCGCACCGCCGGTCGCCAGCGGCGCCGATCCGCCGCCGTCACCGACGGTGATCTCGGTGACGCGGGCCCGCTGGTTCTGCGGCAGGTAGGCCAGCGTCACCTCGCCAACGTGGGCGCCCGCCTCGGCGGTGGCGAACGTCAACTTGTACTGCACGTACCTGGCCGCCGGGCTGCCCACCAGGCCGACGCCGCCGTCGCCGGTCGTGCGCGGATGATCGAGGTCGCTGAAGGTCGACCAGGTGGGATCGGGCTTGGCGGTGTTCCCCGAACGGGTGGCCACGCCGAGCTCGTGCGAGCCGTGCCAGCGCAGCAGCCCCCAGCTGGCGTGAAAGTCGGCGTCGAGCACCCGCGACAGATAGGTCGCCTGCTTCGCCGGCGCCGGGACGACCCGGTAGAGGCCGCCCACGTCGCCGGTGCCGACCAGGAAGTTTTTCCCGGCCCGCAGCAACGTCAGCGCCTGGCGCTCGGGCAGATCGATCGCCAGCGCCGCCCTGCGATCGGGGTCGACGCGGTAGACGCGCCCCTCGGTGCCGGTGCCGACGAAGGCGCGTCCGTCGTCGTCGATGGCGAGCGCGGTGAAGTAACCGTCGCCGATGGAGAAGATCTGCTCGGTGCGCCCGTCGGGATCGATCCGGTAGAGCGCCGCCTTGGCCTTGCGCTGGCCCGGGCGCGGCAGCGAGCCGGCCGAAGCGGGGGACCCGGTCGGCGAAAGGGTGATGCGCGTGCCGTGGGCGGCGACCGGCCCGGCGGTGATCGTGGGAGCGGCGTGCTCGAAGTCGTTGACCGCGACGTAGATGGAGTTGCCCGAGCGGGCGATGGCGCGGACCTCCTCGGCGTCGAAGTCGCCCAGCGCCTCCGCGTGGCCGTCGAGGCCGACCCGGAACAGGATCGCCGTCTCCGACGTCCCGGCGAGAAGGTGCCTGTCGTCGGCCTGCAGCAGCGACACCACGTGCTTGTCGCCGGAGTCCCAGATCTCCTTGGCACGTCCGCCGCGATCGACCGCGAAGATCTTCCCCGGGCCGCCGGTGCCGGCGTAGACGACGCCGGTCTTGGCGTCGAGCGCCAGCGACCAGACGTGATCGGTGCCGAGCGTGGCGAAGGGGCGCACGCCGGCGGCCGCATCTCCGGTCTTTTCTGCGGTCTTCTCGGCTTTCTTGGGATCGACCGTGAACAGCTTGCCGCCCGGCGTGGTGCCGGCGACCAGCGTCCCGTCGGGGCGCGCCACCAGCGCGGTCACCCAGGCGGCGTCGAGGGTGGCGACCCGGCGCGCCCGCGCCCCGCCGCCAGCCACGTCGACCGCGTAGATGCGCCCCTGATCGCCGGTGCCGAAGTAGGCGGTCTTTCCATCGGGCGAGATCGCCGAGCACCAGACGAACGCGGCGTCGAGCGCCACCGGCGAGGTCTTCATCCCGGGGACCAACGTCCCGTCGGGGAGGATCATGCTGGCTGTTGCCTCACCCTCCTCGAAGTCCTTGGCGGTGGTCTGGCGGAAGCTCTTGCTGGTGGCGGCGCCGGCGGAGGAGGCCGTCGCCGTCAGGCCCAGCGCCAGCGCAGGCAGAGCCAGCAGCGTGAACAGGGAACGAATTGCCAGCGCCGGGCGCGAGGCCAGCGTGGCAGGGGGACGACGGGGCGATCGCATCGGGGCGGTAATTGTAAAGGAGGCGCGGATATTCCGCTCACGGCCCCGAAGTCGGTGCCCGATCCCCGATCGCCCCGATCGCGCCGAGCGCGTCGGTCTTGACCACCACGCTCAGCTCTTCTTTGCCGCTGACCAGCTGGCGCGCTGGAAACAACGTGCGGTCGGCGATGTGGTAGGCGCCGGCGCGGTTGGTTTGGTTGCCAGGGCGGAGCGTGTCGAGCGCCGAATCCGGCAGCCCGGAGATGAGCCGCCCGCGCAGCGAGGCGCCGTCGTCGGGCGTCTGCAGCGTCACGACCAGCGACGTCGCGGAGTACGACTTGCGCATGTTGTCGATGTAGACGGGCAGCGTCTCGGCCTGCGGCGTGTCGGGTCTCACCGACGCGCCGGAGGCCACCTCGATCTTCAGCGTCTGGCCGGCGACCGTGCGCGGGATGATCACCGGCACCGTCTCGACGTACTCCGGCCCGGCGTAGGGGCGCAGGGTGACACGCAGGTCGACGGTGTCGCCGGCGTGCACGTCCTGCGTGGGCAGCGCCACGCCGATGATCTCGGCCACGTCGCGCCGGTATTCGACGCGGACGTCGACGTCCAAGCGATCCAGCGTCACCGGCTCGAATGGGTTGACCAGCAGGGCATCCATCGCCCGCAGACCGCGCGACGAGGCGAGCGCGTGGCTCGACACCCCTTCGGGCGAGAAGATCTGATCGCGCAGCTCCAGCGGGGCGTAGCCCTTGACGCCGACCTTGGAGGTCATGGTGACGATCATGTCGGTCACGTCGGGCTCGGCGTCGGCGATGGCGTTGCTGACGACGGTCGACGCCAGCATCGGCGTCAGCCGCCGGTTGCGCGCCACCTCCGCGTGGAAGAGGCGCGGCTCGACGCCGGGGCCGGTGACGCGCACGTCGATCGGCAGCATGGTGGTGCGGGCGTCGAGATCGCCGACGATGCAGGCGGGACGATCCTGCACCAGCGTGCCGACCTCGTTGAGCGGCGACGACATCTTGAACGACTGCGACAAGCTGGGGAGAAAGGCGTGGATCTCGGCGTCGACCATCGGCAGGTAGACCTCGCCGATGCCGAACAGCGGGTGGCCGAAGGCGAGAACATCGGAGCCGTTGACGTAGGTGACGGTGCCGGTGGCCACCGTGCTCATGTCGCCGCGAACCAGCTCGACGCCGATCGCCGACCCGGGCTCGACGTGGCCGGCGGCCGGCGGTCCGACGTGTCCCCCGCCGCCCGCCTGCAGCGGCACCAGGCCGGTCGGGCGCAGCTCCTCGGCCAGCTCACCGACGGTGCGGGGCGAGAAGCCCGAGACCGTGAGCGGCACCGAGGCGCGCAGCAAGCGCGGCTCCCCGTTGGCCGGCGCGGGGCCGATCGGCGGCAGGCCGAGCCCGCGCGAAAACGCGTCGGGCGATCCGAACCCGGCGTGGCTCGGTGCCATGGCGCTGCTCATCGCGGCCGGAATGCGCAGAGATTCCGACCCGCCTGTCTGACCGCCGGGCTTGCCTCGCCCCTGACCGTTGTCCGGTCCGCCTTCAGCGAAGTACTCCTGCCCCACGCGGCGCGGTCGCCGTCGCTCCGCCAGCATCGACTCGATCGGCGTGACGCCGCCCAGCGGCTCCTTGGCGAAGCTCCAGGCGTAGGCGACGGCGCCCACCAGCTTGCCGTCGATGTAGACGGGGCTGCCGCTCATGCCGGCGACGATGCCGCTGAACTCGACGCGCGGATCCTCGGCGCGGATCAGGATGACGTCCTGCTTGGGCAGAAAGTTCCGCATCACGGAGACGACGCGCACCTTGAACGGCTCCGGTTTGGTCCCCTGGAACACCGTCAGCGCCTGCCCAACCATCCCCGGCTTGACGTCCGACAGCGGCATGATCGCCGGCGGCGGTCCGGACGGCACCACGGCCCGCAGCCGGACCCCTTTCCCGTTGGCCGCCCTTGCGGCGACCGGAAGAGAGAGTGCGAACAACCCAAGAAACAGGCTCAACCAGGGGCGATGCACGAGACTCTCAGGGTAGAGGGGCGATCGGGTCGCGTCAACGCGAGGCCCGCTTTTTCCCGGAAAACAGGCTGTCCGGATGAGCCGCAAGGGCCCGGAAAAACAACGCGGTGGGGCCAGCCCCCTGACGTCTTGACACCTACCGCCGCTGCCACCCATCATTCGGGGAATGAAGTCGCTTTTGGCTATCTCCATGCTGGCCGCCGCTCTCGGACTGACCGCGGGCTGCACCCCCTCGGAGGCCTTCTGTCCCAACGTCGGCGCCGACGCCGGTGGCGTTTGTCCGATCTTCGGCGACGACGGGGCGCCCCCCGTGCAGGACATGGGGATGTCGACGGGCGGCTGTTTGTCCGGCTATCAGCAGGAGCCCAACCCCGACGGCGACGGCAACCTGGTCTGCGTGAAGGTAGGCAACTGAGGCTCTCCAGCCGACGATGAAGCGCTTCAAAGCCGTCGTCATCGGCGGCACCGGTTACGGCGGGGCCGAGATGATCCGCCGCTTGTTGATTCACCCCGACGTCCAGCTCACCCGCGTGGTGGCGGTCGATCACGTCGGCGAGCTGCTGGGCGCGGTTCATCCGCCGCTGACCGGGCGCAGCGACCTGCGGTTCGAGAACGTGCCGCCCGCCGAGGCGGCGCAGGGTTGCGACGTCGCGCTGCTCGGCCTGCCGCACAAGGTGAGCGCGCAGCACGCGCCGGCGATCCTGGCGACGGGCGCCAAGGTGGTCGACATGTCGGGCGACTTCCGGCTGCGCGATGCCGCCGCCTACGCGCGCTACTACGGGGCCACCCACCCGCACCCCGAGGCGCTGGGGACGTTCGTCTACGGTCTGCCCGAGCTCAACCGCGCGGCGATCCGGACGGCCCGGGCGGTGGCCTCCCCCGGTTGCTTCGCCACGACCATCGAGCTCGGCCTGCTGCCGCTGGCGCGCGCCGGGCTGCTGGCGGGCGTGGTCCACGTCGTTGGCATCACCGGCTCCTCGGGGAGCGGCATCGCGCCGTCCGCCGGGACGCATCACCCGGTGCGCGCGGTCAACCTCAAGACCTACAAGGTGCTGGAGCACCAGCACACGCCCGAGATCCTGGAGACCCTGGCCTCGGCCGGTGCGCCGCAGGTCGAGCTGCGCTTCGTCCCGGTCTCGGCCCCGCTTTCGCGCGGGATCCTGGCGACCAGCTTCGTCGAGCTGCCGGCCAAGATCGACGAAGCTTCCCTGGTGAAGCTTTACGATGACGCTTACGCGAGCGAGCCTTTCGTTCGCTTCGTGCGCGACCGGCTCCCCGAGGTGGCAGCCGTCGCCGGCAGCAATTACGCCGAGGTCGGGTTCACGCTGGGGGCGCCGGCGGGCGCTTCGCGGACGCTGGCCATCGTCAGCGCCACCGACAACCTGATCAAGGGCGGCGCCGGGCAGGCGATCCAGAACATGAACCTCATGCTGGGCCTGCCCGAGACCGCCTCGCTCGAGGATCCCGGCCCGTGGCCATAGACCAAGGATGATCGTCGTCGTCAAGCTGGGGGGCGACGTCCTGACGCCGCCGGGGCTGAACGTCGCCGCCGCGGAGATCGCCCGGGCGCGCGCGTCGGGGCTGCGCCTGAGCGTCGTGCACGGCGGGGGACCGCAGACGACGGAGCTGTCGCGCCGCCTCGGCATCGAGCCGAAGCTGGTCGGTGGGCGCCGCATCACCGACGAGGCGTCACTCGACGTCGTGAAGATGGTGGTGGCCGGGAGACTCAACGTCGATCTGGTCGCGGCGCTGCGCGCGGCCGGCGTCCCCGCGGTCGGCCTCTCGGGATCGAGCGGCGTCGTCCGCGCGCACCGGCGCCCGCCGCGGGTCGTCTCCGGATCGGGCGGCGCGGCGGTCGACTTCGGTCTGGTCGGCGACGTGGAGGGGATCGACCGCGCGCTGCTCGACGCACTCGATGCGGGCGCCTACCTCCCGGTCGTCGCCTGCCTCGGCGCAGACGCCGCCGGCACGATCTTGAACATCAATGCCGACGTGGTCGCCAGCCAGCTGGCGGCGGCCGTGGGCGCCACGGCGCTGGTGGCTTGCACGGCGGTCGGCGGCGTCCGGCGCGACAAGGATGATCCCGCGACGCGCATTCCGCGTCTGACCGTCGCCGAGGCGCGGGCCGCCATCGCCGACGGCGTCGTTCAGGGGGGGATGATCCCCAAGCTCGAGGAGGCGTTCGCGCCGCTCGCCGCCGGTGTCGGCGCCGTGCACATCGTCGCCCCCGTCGAGATCGCCGCGTCGCTGGCGGCGCCCGGAAGCGTGGGAACGCTGCTGGTGGCCTGAGCGCAGCTGGTGGCTGGAGCGGCGCGCGCTCAGTGCGTGGGCGGTTCCTGCGCGAAGAACGGCGCGCCCCTCGACGCCCCGGGACCGAAGCCCGGGAGGCGGCAGTCGACGCTGTAGACCAACACCAGGAGCAAGGCGCCGAGCGCGACGATGGCGCCGGCGCGGGCCCAGACCCGCCGCCACATCCAGGCGACGGCCAGACCGAAGAGGCCGCAGAGGACCGGCGCCACGAACTGCATGTAGGCACCTTTGATCGGGCCGAAGTCGTCGTTGGGATACTTGGTCGCGAAGTGGATCTGGCCCAGCAGCGCCAGGAGCGGAATGATGAGCAGCACCGGCCGCGGATCGCTCGGCTGGCGCGCCAGCTTCCTCGCAGCGCCGAGCCAGGAGAGCAGCGTCAGCAGGGCGATGAACGTTCCGCCGACCACCGAGAGGCAACTGAGGTTGAAGGCGACGATGGGGACCGGCCGGCGCTGGATGGCCACGGCCGGCGTTCCCGTCCCCCACGCCGCCAGGCAGTAGCTGTAATAGTCGGAGAAGGTGCTGGCGATGAGCACCGGAAAAAAACGTGACTGCGGACGGGCCCCGGTCGGTACGTAAGGATGGGTGAAGATCGCGCTGTCCCACTGCCAGAAGAACCCCAGCGGTCGCCGAGAGAGATAGGGGATCTTCGCGTACGGCACCTGGTTGGGCG